>Ga0182030_10009230_pt1 | contig 20221 bp, 22 predicted proteins | sample 812S3MmetaG_FD_121299 | JGI IMG/M metagenome (GOLD analysis project Ga0182030, IMG submission 121299) | Permafrost microbial communities from Stordalen Mire, Sweden - 812S3M metaG (Illumina Assembly) | ecosystem: Environmental > Terrestrial > Soil > Wetlands > Permafrost | place: Sweden... | reverse complement strand
CAAAACCAATCAATTTCGCCGAGAGTAGATATTGTGATTTTAACAGTGAGGTGTTGCGACGTACAAGTACGTTAAATTTAGAGAAGGCTGACCTCGCTTCACAAGGCTGAACAACTTTCATCCAAACCTCTTCACACAACAATGTCTAAACACTGCACAACAATCCAAATCATGACAACACATTCCCAACCTGTCAAAGATCTCCAACTACCAACCAACAACTCCAACAGCAAAAATGGCCACACCCACCCTCCCCCTCCTCACCACCGCTCTCACAACCCAAGGCCTGCCCTGCCCGCATCCCCTCTTCCTAACACCCATCCTCTCACCTAGTAGCTCGCAGCGCCTCCCTCCCCTCCCAGCCCTAACAGCAACAGCAAAACACCGCCTCTTAACCTCCGACTTCACAGCCCCGAACATCCTTTCCTCATCTACCTCACCCCTGCCCCCAAACCTCAGCTCCGCAACAATCGTTTCCCGCACGCTGGATCACGATACCTATGTCCAGGTCCTAGATATCGAGGATTTGGGACGCAGTAAATGGGAGCAGGTTGAGGCGTTGGAGATGGAACGTAAAGGTGAAATGACAAAAGGTCGAGAAGTTATCCGCGTCGTCAACGCTACGCCCGACAACGACCTGGGGTCCTCGGCCTCTACCCAATCTATAAAGCCCACCTCCAACTCATCAACAACAAGCAGTCACGGACCATTTAAATTATTGCTGCAGGATGTGAAGGGTCAGCAGGTATACGGGTTTGAGTTATCACGGGTAGAGAAAATCAATTTTCCGCCAACGATGAATATTGGGTCTAAGGTTATGTTAAGGAAGGGGTGTAAAGTGGCGAGGGGGATGGTGTTGTTGGAGCCTAAGACGGTTGTGGTGCTGGGGGGCAAGATTGAGGTGCAGGATAAGGCGTGGAGGGAAGGGAGGGAGGAACGGTTGAGGGACGCTGTTAAGGATAACAAAGAAAGGGAGGGGGAGTAGGGGGATAAACATGGCATTGGGGCCGGGGGTATATGGTTGAAGGAATGGGATTTGCATTTAAAGGCGTATAAGGGAGAGATACTATTGGAGTTAGGGACTTAGGAAGATGAAAAAAGAACACAGAACGTATGGCTAGACTCAATATTCACTCTTCTTGCTCAACGGCTATATGTCGAAGACTTTTCGGTTCTCCGAACTTACGTTCAAAAGAAATTAAGAGCACAGTCAAAAACCTTGAATCTGGAAATATCAATGAGATCTATCGATTTTGAGAACCAGTCCAGTCCAGAAAGACAGACCACTGAATGAAGTTGCAACAAGACGCAAAATAACATGCATGACCTCATGCCTCGTAGTCCCATCCTTTGCTTGTATTTCCCATGTTGATCCAGCTCGCTATATCGAATACTCATATCCATCCACGCACCTCTAACGAGATGACCACCGCTCATCACATGCAATTATGAAACTCCCACATCAAAAAGTTACCACATCCAGATATTTCACCTTTCATCTGATCATCAGCGAAAGCAAGCAGGATGATTCATATAGCCAGATAGTTTCCGAATGAAAATCTTGGACCCGCCACTTCTTTAAAACCCTGTGATTTCCAACCTGCAGACCATGAAGTAAGAGATGAGATACAAGCAAATGTAAGCACGTCTATCGCATGATTTCGTTGTAGATTAACTCCTTCAATTGCTCTTTGCTGAGATTGTCCTTGTTTTTGTCGAAATCGAAGAACTCTTCTGGGATTGGTGCTGCTGTTGGCTCGTCCTCAGGATCATGGTATGGCTCTAGGTACGGATGTTGAAGAGCCTCGTCCACGGTAATTCTCTTCACAGGGTTGAATGCTAGTAGCTTCTCTAGGAGATCTAGGGCAAGATCCGAAGTCTTGGGGAACATGCCCTTGAATGGAACCTTCTTCTTGAAGGGGAGAGAGCGAATATACTCTCTAGCACGACGAGATTTGATTCCATAGTAGTCCTCCATAGTTGGTGTACCAAGAACATCGAGGATCAAGGTAAGTTGGTGATGGTCTAGAAGCACGTTAGCGATTTAAACGAGCGATTTTGAATAGATAGCTTACAATCTTTTCCAGGGAACAATGGCTTGCCGCTCAACATCTCAGCAAGAATGCAACCAACGGACCAGACATCAATAGCCTTTGTGTACTCCTTGAAAGTCAACATAATCTCTGGCGCACGATACCAACGAGTGGCAACATATTCGGTCATGAAGCCAGAGTTATCCTCTTGTGATGCGGCAGATCGGGCAAGACCAAAATCGCAGACCTTCAAGTCGCAGTTGGCATTGAGGAGCAAGTTGGAAGGCTTGAGATCTCTGTGTAGTACGTTTGCAGAATGCATAGCCTTGAGAGCTCGGAGAGTTTGGTAGATGAAGTATTGGCAGTGGTCATCCGAGAGATCTTGTGTGCGGATAACTCGGTGCATGTCAGTTTCCATAAGTTCCTGCATATTTGTCAGTCCCGCCTAAATTTCATCCCTTCACGCAATTATAGAACATACCTGAATTAGATAGACCTCTGTGAAAGTCTCGTAACTTCTTGGCTTCTGGATATCCAAGATTGAGATGATGTTCTCATGGTTGAAGTATCGTAGCAATTTCATCTCACGTAGAGTTCGCAGACAGAACATGGAATGGTCGAAAGGAGTGATCTTCTTGATAGCAACTTTCTGCCCAGATGGTTTGTGGAGCGCAGAGCTGCGTAATGAGAGACGTTAGAAACCGATTGCTCCATCCGCAGGCTCCGCAGCGGAAGGCAAACTTACCAAACAACACCATAAGCACCCTCTCCTACTACATCTTGAATATCATACTGCTCGGAAACATTGAAAGAAATCTTTCGCGAACCTCCCGGATTCGCAGGCGGCATTGTGGTTTGTTGAGGTGGGAAAGCTTCTAAAGAGGGGCAGTAAGCGCACCAGGATGTGTGCTTCGAAGACTGCGAGTACGTTGGCAATGGCGATTACGAAGTGACGGTAGAGCAAGTAGTCGATTGATTCGGTTGCGGTCTTTGCTGAAATCGAGAAGTATCTTTGACTGTTTCTTCCAAGCGGGTTTCACCGCAATAGGCACAATTGGTAGTGCTTTCCTTCAACTCAACAGTTTCCTATTGTCTCTTAATTCAGAGACACTTTGACCGGCTTCGATGTCAAATTATTAACTTCTTTATGCTCGAAGTTGCAATTGTTCAACGGTCGTCTTCGTCAAAGTAGGACTCTTGCGCTCGGTCGTTAAGGAATATCCGATGTTACGGAGTAGAGCTTTGATTATCTGCGGCGAAACACAGGATGAAAGGCGGGTTGACTAGATAATTGGCTGATCGCAGATATTGTTCTGTTGGTTTTCTAAAGGGAAGGAAAGAGATCAGTATATGTTCTTTCTTGCGCTTCCACTAAGCTTCCTTTGTTCCGATCTCATGTGCTTTGGAGCTTCTAGAAGCACAGTTTGTCTCTCCACCGGGGATTCAGATGCTTAATCCGATCCTCTTTATGCTTGCAGTTGTCATACCTGTAATATCCACCTTGCGCCCTGACGTTGGAAGTTCTGCCCCACTATGAATCGCTTTGGAGATTGGAATGGATCTTGTGTGCGCGAGTTCTCTCGTCTAGAAACAGGTTCAAAGTTTGACTCGCAGGCAATGTCGCAAAATTCAGCTTTGATCCAAAGTCTTTGAGGAAGGTTGAAGGAAAGGCGGATAGAGGTGAGCACAGAGGTCACGATGTTGGTTTGGTCTGGCTCGTTACGGCGAGGGCTGCTGGGGGGGTTTAGAGGGGTTGTCTTTGTCGCCAATCAAATGTCGAGAACAGGAATCAATATGTTTTTGTGCCTCAATTAAGCGCCCAACTCTATCACACTCTCTCATTAACTCAACAAGGAAGACGGGCCCTCTGCGAGGCCACGGCGCCTGTTTCACGGATTCAGGGCAGGGAGCGCCGTTTCATGGTTGGCCTGGTTTCCGACCCAGAGTGTGATGCTCAATAAGAAAGCTGCAGTTCCAACAAACTCATCCAACCAGACCAAATACCAGTACTCCGTATCTGGCGCACGAATTTGGGTGTATCAAATACATCACAATCACACAATATCAAAGTTGACATATAGGCATTCAGTTGGACCAAATGACGCTTCAAATCTACAGTAAACAGTTCTTTGGCTTCTTCCTCCCGCGCCGCTCACGGTCCGCTGAAGGGTCCCCGCACTTGGACTCACTTAATCGGGGGCTCGATCCAGGAACAGCCCATAGATCTACGCCCAACGGTCAGAACCATCTTGAAATAGAAAAGTTAAACGCTTTTAGAAAAGCATGAAGATCAGTGATCGGTAAGTGATGAGTGCCGGATTCATGCAAAAATAGGTCAGATGAAGTGGAAAGAAGGCGTTGTTTGAGCTATGTTTGACTACTCGCTTCTCCGTCTCAACTTTCCTGCTGACCCTGGCGCAATATATTGACACTTATATACCCTACCCCTGTTTCTATCTTACCGCACATTTTCACTTTCACTACGCCTCAAATTGGAAATCGCGGACTCGGTGTCAAGAAGAGGTATATCTTGGAATGCCAAACTATTCGCTGAGATGCTTGTTCTTCTATAGTACTATAAAGAATTTCCTCCTTCCACTCCCCTCACATCTTTCATTGAACGACCTGTAAAAGCAGTAGCGTTAGCACCACATCAGGCTTTTTGAATCAAACGGAGTTTACCTTTTCACGAAGTTGTCCCATGAATTGTTGGAAGGATACTCCCTGGTCCGCCCGATCCTCAACTAAGAGGGTCTGAGCCCAAAGCTTGAGGCTTGGGTCCCCATCTTCCCTCACTACATATAAGTGAGGGACTATAATTGACCCTACTCCACGCGATCTGTAATCACGACTCTTTGAGAAGACAGCCCTAACGCGTTCGCTGAAATCGTTGTCGAGTTCTGGTAATGATGCTTTGCCAACCTTGACTTGAGTCCTGTCTTGGACTCCAAAAACATCGGCGAGTAGTTGTGGTACAGCATCTCTTCCAACCCAAAGGAATTGTGTTTGCCCATCGTCGATTAGATATAGGCCGTAGGGTACAAGGCGCTCTGACGAAAGGCTGAGAGGTGGTGGGAGGACGATGAGGCCTGTTTCCGGGTCGGGAATGCCGACGTTATCAGGCATGTCATGTAATGAGTATAGTCTTGGGTAGATGTACTGCATCAAAAGTGGGAGAGGTAACGTTGAAAGTTGGCAGAGAGCAGCAGATCGAAGATCCGAGGGGATCTGAGCAGACTTTCGAAGCCCAACATTCTTGATGAGACCCAGGAATAACACAGGCAACCCACGTAGATTTGCTGGGAATTGTAATCCACCGCCGCCCATATTCCCACCCGCAAGCTCCTTCTTGAAGGTTTGCAAAAGTTCAATGAGCTTCGATTGAAGTGCTTCACGGGCCGGCTCCAAGCCGCTACTAAGGGCTCTTTCAACAGCCTTGTGACTGAAATATTCAGTAATAGCACATTGATCAGCTGAAGCGTAAACATCTGCTAGGTTCGTAGTCGTAGGTAGTGAAAGAGTCATAACTCGGATACGGCGCTCTCCATTGCTGGTGGTATGCAAGACGGCAGTTTGCATGCAGACAAAATTCTTTGTTAAGCTCTCATCAATAGCTACCTCAACCACATAACTTTGATCTCTTGGGAAAGCAGGGAAGGCGCAAAGATCCGAACTTCGGTTGAAGAAGTTGCCGTAGAAGGTGCTCATGCGAAGACCGGTAGTAGCTCGAACACGTAGAACAGCCTCGAGACCAATTTCAGAAGAAAGGTAGTCACTAAATTCAGTAGCGAATTTGATGGCATCCTCGCTTCTTCCAGCATTCCATCCAGGGTAGAAATAGGTTTGCCCACCCGTATATCTCGGTAAGTTGCTAAGGGAGGCTACATCTTGATATTGTGATGAAAACAAGAACATATCCACCGAGACCTGGTTCTTTGAGCACTCAACAGCAAAACTTTTGTAGAAACTGTTGCCGGTTTGAAGAAGGCCGCTCTCCTTTGAAGTGCCTAATAATTTCTTGTCTTCACGCATTTCTAGTTTGCCATAGCCAACATTAGGCAATGAAGCAGAAATGACCACCATCTTGCCCCCAAGAGGAGATATGAGTTTGTGACCCGCACGAAGAGCAGAGCCCATGCAAGATCCATTGTTCCCATTCTCCTGGAACATTGCAGGCAAATTTGTCAAGAATTTATCGACGCTTGCTCGGCACTCTGATAGTGGTACCAGTAATTCTTGAGGGATTGGTAAAAATGGCTCGTCAAGATCGCTTACAACAAGCATTTGGGTTTCACCATTCTCGTCGGTATCCTTGGGAACAGCAAAGTAATGCAAGCTGGAATCCACTGCCATAAAACCAACCCGAGTTCGCCTATCCGCATTTGGTATCCGGTTGAGGCTGTCCAAAATTGTTCGCGCGCTTGTAGCCAGAAGACCACATGAGACGGAGGCAAAGCTGACATCAAATAGGAATAGATATACGAGAGGCTGTGGAGGTCGGACCATATATTCTTGGGGTGCAACAAACTCCACAACAGCATGGTTAAGCTCCGGCCGTTGCCATCGATCAACGCTCTTTTGTGCTGCTGCATCCCAGTCGAAAGCCTGTGGGACATCGTTTGTAAGGTTGCACATATTACACCTCCACCTATGTCCATGGTCAAGGAATGTGACATAGGGATTTATGTACGAACGACATCTTCGACAACGTGAGATAACCTGATCTTGAACAATCGGTACTGGGTCGTCCACATCGTGGAGCGAGGTATATGGCTGAATTACAAGCGCAAAAGGGAGTTTCGATTTCTTGAGGAGCGAATGTGTAGTAGGGACAGCATTAAGGGTTGATCGTACATATTTTGGAGGACAATTCGCATCTGGAGAGGGGGTAACACTAGACTGCATATCTGTTAGGAAAAGATCTCCAATAAACATTTATCAACTTACATTTGGAGGTAAGATGATAGGTGGAGGCGGTAATTCCAATTCTGCAACGTTGAAAGGCTGATTGAGCAGGTCGGTAGGATAAAGTTGATTCAGAACAGATGGTCGAGCATTAGCTTGCTGAGGTTGTGCTGATGGAGGCTGAGGTCCACCCACTCCCATCTGTCCCATACCTTGTGTGATACCAGCAACTCCGCCGGGAGGAGACGCTCCAGGAGCTGGGTAGCCCCCTTCCGGAGCCTGATAACCCCCCACACCGCCACCAAATTGAGGGGCACCTCCATAAGCTGGGGCTTGTGGTCCTGGTGCAGGCGCTCCAGGCGGAGCCCCATACTGCTGCGCACCGTATGCAGGTTGTGCTTCTGCTTGCTGCGGATATCCACCATATGCAGGAGCTCCAACAGGCTGAAATTGTCCACCTCCTTGAGGTTGTCCTCCGAGAGCAGAGTTGGCACCAGCTCCAAAATCATAAGCCTGAGCTGCATAACCTCTCTTTTTCTTCTTTCCAGCGCCGTCTACTTCATGATGCCCACCAGGAGGAGGTTGAGCAGTTTCAGCTGCGAATCCTGGTTGCGCTGGACTTTGTTGGGCATATTGGTCAGGAGGATAGCCCTGGCCTGGATATCCCTCTTGTGGAGCCGCCATGTTGGTTTCCGTTTCTCTGTCGCGATTGCTTCAGGAGTGTATGATTCGTTGATGCGCACAAGTTGTGAGAAAGTAGTACTAAGCTGGAGGAATTGATGTGTGGGGAAGATCGAGTACCGCCTGCCGGAGCTTAATTCAAGGAACACGTTTCGATATGCTCAGGATAGGTAATTGTTAAGAACTGGCCTCAGTAGTGGTAAGAAAAGCGTAGTTCGGCAATGAGGATACTCATGACATTGGAAATGCGAATTTTGGTTGCAAAGAGGAATCACTGGGCGATTGACAGTGCTTGCCTTGTCCCAATAATAAACTCCCCCGGCTGAAATCTGGCTGGCTTCGCTTCGGAAGAGGATGCATGGTACCATCACGTGCCATCGTCTTCGCAAGTCCCTTTTGTAAAGAAAGGTTCTCATATTTCATAGCATGAATATAATGGTTTTCTAGAACCTATATAGCATTATTTAGCTATACATCAATAGGTTCAAAGCAAAACTATTTCTGTGCTCTGATAATTCAGCTTACCAGGTTTGTTTTCAAACAAACAACCTGACACTAAGCCGCCAATAAGGGCGATCATCTTGAAATAGTCGAATAAACGGGCCTGAAACTTTCAATTTCGAGTACATATTCGCCATTTCCCGCGCATCTGAAGAGTTGCGCCAATACATGACTTGAGAATCCGCCTCCAACTCACCTCGCGAATAATTCATACGCAATCATGGCCTGGGGAAAATCATCAGTCCCCAAACCCCCTCCCCCACCCCGCTCAGCCTTCCTGTACGCTACCTCCCCTTTATAGCCAACCCCTATTTACACTCACCCAGCAAGCTCCTCCCGATCATAATCCTCCTCATCGTCCTCCTCGGCGCCGCCTTCATCGGATATCACCTCTACCTCTCCTTCCAAAAGATCTCTGAAACCGCGAGCAACAAAATGCAATCTAAGAACGTGGTTTTCACAAAGGATGGTATGAAAGTTGGGGTGAAGGAAGTCAAGAATGAGAGTTATGTCGATACGACGCAGAGTTTTTTGGTGAAGGCGTGGAATTTGAGTACGTGGCCCGAGTATAAAAGTAGGCTCTGGAATAAGCAGCAGCAGGAGAAGGCTGAGCAGAGGAAACCGTGAGTTTGTTTTTCTTTCATCGGGTGAGGGGATTGGGGGTTGGGGGAGTATTTCCAGAGAGGGGGGACAAAGGAAAGGGAAAGGCTAATAGAGCGTTGATAGGTATTCACGATCGACTTCAACGGCTTCTACAAAGTGACTATGAATGCTACGATACCCACGATATAAATCTCCTATATTATGCGCCTCCTCGAACTCGGTGGTCCTTATCATACTATGCTTTTGTCTGAATATCTGTATGAGGATTGTATATGTCATTTGGGCCCATTAGGCAGCGATCATATCACCCAATTTTTTGGAGGAGGGGGGGTTGCAATAGGGTCCGTCAATGGATAGATTTTCTACCAATTCACAATTATTTCTGTGCAGAGTTTCAGCAGCTATCATAGTTGATGGTACACTCTATTCTCTTATCTGCTCTGCAGACTCGTTTGTAAGTACGACATGAAATCCCTTCATGATATACACCCCCAGACCCATTTCTTTCCCTTCCAAACCGTGTTCGCCGAAAGTCGCTACAAAAATGCATAGAAGGCTTCTGAGTACTTGGTCTCAGATCGCCAGATAGTCGGATATGATTCTTTCCGCACTCTCGCCTCCAAAATTACTCGCTTTTCTCAATAAATGCTTTCGTTCCTTCTCCCAAGCGTCACGTTTCATTTCTGCTCGCTGCTGGAATGGATCTAAGGTATAGTAAGAGGGGATGGCGGTCGAGACAGGTGTGGGAGCAAGTCTAGGCGCCACGGTGGTGCTGGGCAACGTGGTGGCAGTAGGGCTGGTGGGACTAATGGCGGTAGTAATGGGTATGTATGGTGGAGGGTCTTTAGGTTTTGAACCGAGAGCCGCCCATTGAGCGAATTGTTGTCGAGTTGGTGGCGAGTGACCCATGATATCACGACGGACGACCATAGATGGAAGGCGGATTTGGAACTATGCGAACAGTCAGTGCCAGCGACGTACGTGAGGTGGTTGGAACTTACAGCTGCAATCACTTTTGCTTGGTTCAATCCCATTACGTCAGCAATCAGATTCATACGTCCTCGAATCCACGTCCGCTGTGCATCGGTCGTATAATCGCTTGAGCTGCAACAAAACAACGGCCAAATAACGAAGAATCCTCCCAGCGCCTTAGGACTTGTAAAGTCATCAGTACCAGAGTCAAACCCTGAAAGATCACCTGCTTGTAAGGCACCGTGTTGATCGAGACGCCATCCCAGATGATAAGGTATCGAAGCAAGAATATCGACTACCATATCCACACCTAGTCTGGCACAAGTTGCATATTCAGGGGTCGTGCGATAATCCACTGGGTGACAAACCCATGCAGCGCACCGTACAATCAAACCAGAGATGAAGAGTCGCGAAACTCGAGCATGATTCCATGTATTGGCAATGAAAAGGTCATCGTACATGTCTACCCTGCCTGGGTAGACTTCTGCTTTCATCAAGTCACCGCCAGGGACATTGTCGACCCATGCCGCAGTTTTCACTCGCCATAGTTCAGGCAGTGAGTCTTCCCATTCTTTAAACTCTTGTTCCATGATTTGGGCACGACGCATAAGTGAGAGAATTCTTTGGAAGTGCTCGGGTGTCCGAGGCGAGGATGGTAGGGTATCGTTGACATCCGCTCGAAGCTCTGCTACTCGTAATAAAAGCTTCGTGACAAAAGCGCCGGGCTGGTCCGTGGAATTTTCAGCCACCCACCAGTCTGTGCCCACCAACGGCGGTTTTGATGCAGACATGCAATGAATGAGCTGGATCGCTTTAGCATTTGTGTTCGTGGGTCGACAACTTTGAACTCACCATCTGCGACCTAACCGCTAAGAAGAGTGCCAGGCCAGTCTTGGTGCGAAGTTGTTTCTTCCCCCTTAATTTGGTAAGCTGGACAGCGCCGTCGATGTGGGATCCCCAGGCCATGACGTTAGTCTTTTCCGAAGTTACAGTCTATTATCGTCAGCGAAAATGTCTGCTAGCAGTATCGTTTACTAACCTCAAAGAACCCCATCAGGATTATTGACGCCAGTGTGGCATCGGATTTCTGCTGTGCGGGGTTTTGAAGTGCCAAGTTGATCGCCTTCAATGCCTTTGCATATTGGCCGATAGCTTGAACCATCAACCCATTTGTTGATCTCGTATTGGGTCTATTTGCCAACGCTGCCAATGCAACCGCCGAGAAAGCAATGGAGACGTACGAGTCTGATGGTTCGGTCTTGATTATGGGAAGAAGAAAATCAAACGAACCCCTTGATGTAGAATCGCGGGGTAGTCGAACGAAGTTTGATATGAAGAAACACGGCGCTTGGTCTTCAACAGGAATGGAAAGACTCCCAGGTGATGACCAGGAACTAGAACTTGCCTCTGCGGATGGCGTTATCAACGCATACGAGTCGTCCGAACTTCCATCATCTTCGGAGCCACCGGAAAAGATTATCTGGTGGTCTTTCTGAACAGATGGAGACTGCAACCGCTTGGTAATAGTTGTCCGTCTTGCCCGACGCTCTGTGGCCTTAGTCTCATTGCGAAATACGATATCGAAATCGTCTTTATAGCCTGGACATTGACGTCTTGACTTTTGACACTGACGACAGGTCGGTTTAGTCTCATCACACTAAGATTTTGGAGGAAAGTCAGCATTCGAGTATAGGTTTGATCAACAGGATCTTTATGTTGATGACTTGCCTTTATCCTTCGAGTTCTGCACATCTGGCAGCCTCGTGATGGTTTCCCGCAATATACCATCGTGGTATAGAAGATCCCGAGGCGAAATGCAAGGCCTGCCCTTGGGATCTGCAAGAAAGAGTAGAAAACTGGTTTCGGGCTGGATCACTGTAAAGTTTCAACAGTGGTCACTTTTGAACTTTCGCTGATTTCCGAAATTTCCAGTAATTAGCAGGCAGCGTGACGGTCAGGAGGATCTTGGTTGTTGTCAGGGAAGGGTGTGCACTCTTGCGAGACGACTGTGCCAGTGGATGAAACTTTGGCAATTCTCTGTCTGGGTTGGTCTGTGGCACGTACTGGTGCTTCCGTCTCTTCAAATAATTTTATGGGGTAGAAACAATGGGCATTTAAAAATAAAGTATATGATAGCAATTAACCGTTCTTTGAGAAACAACCTGAGTGCCAGATCGTGTTCAGATGAATATATACTCAACCGATAGGAAATTGGGATGAGGTGTTGATATCACCGAGAGAAGAGAGAGGGGGGAGTCTGCGCCACCAAATGGGCAGGCCCCCCAGCTCCCCGTTTGTTGATTGAATTGATCGTTGGAAGAGATCGAATGTTACAATTCTTCTGGGATACCTTGGCGATCTTCCTCATAATCCATGTCCATTTGTGAGACGCCGCCCAATTGGAACTTGGTTTGTGACAGAATGATCTTCTGGAGTTTTGTCGAGTTCCGGGTTTACATCTGTGCAACAGGTACCGTGGCTTAGGGATCTGGACGGGATTGGTTATGAAGGACGATGCGGGGGCCGATTGATTCGTTCTGGGCCTCAACCTGCGATGCAGGACAGAGGAGGCAGGCGCAGCAGCAATTGGAATCGTCGAGGAAATTTATTATCGACCAGGTTAAGAGCAATATCTAAATCATCAAGGGTTGCGCAGGAAGGGTGTCGAGGCGACGACGGGCAGGTGGACGAAGAAGAGTTAAGAAAAGAAGAGAAGATTAGATTGTGATGGAAGATTTGTTAATATACTCCGTAGCTGTTCTAAAGTCTAGCTAGAAGCTTAATAATAGGAACTAGGTAAGGTAGTAGGTAAGTGAGTCTCCCTTCAATGCCCTAGGTTTTAGCACCGGCAAGTGTGAAGCTACACCCCGCAAAACACCATTCTAAATCGGAACGCTACCACATCGATACTAGGTAGGTAGCATTGTCTGAGTGGGAAAAGAGCTAGATCTGCGATATAGCCCGATATAGCGCTCACAGAGGGAAACTAATTAACTTCAGGGATACGGCGTAGCTGATTTGAAGCTTATATATTTCTCTTGGCACTACGCCTTTTCAATCTGAATAGATTGATATGGCTGCCATGCGCCGTGGTCCTACTGGTCCATGGCGGAGGCGTGGAGGTTCTAGAATAAAGGGTAATTGAAAGTGACATTCTTTATTATTCGTCCGGCTTAGGATAGAAGTAAGCTTATCACGGTCACAAATCCTTCAAGGCTCTCTCTATCGATCCCAAGCGAAGACTTTGAGGGGTGTGCATGTCTGCCATGTCCTGTGCTAGGGTATCGATCCTGCCGAGATATAAACTCCTTGTTCCAGTCGCTCCCCGGTACAAATCCCAGTTTCCAGGTTCACCCTAGTAGTAGACGACGCTCTAATGTAACGTGTGCCGAATGGTGGACTTCGAACAAATCTTGGTGTCTCTGCTCTCTTATTAAACATACCGCTGTCACATTCACGCAATCACTGCATGTCACGAATAAGAAAATCAAACAGCCCAGGGGTTCATGCGAAAACGGCCGCCCGTTTCATCTACAGAAAATCTGCCAATCAGCCCCATAAAAATCGGCATTCCCAGCGCACAGCCTTCTTGTTCATCCTCGGTATTTGAGAGAGATGCATTGCTTCTCATTCAAAACGCCTTGTAACGGCGTCCACACATAGCGGACATATCTAGTGCTAGTATTCCTAGGGAAATTAGGGAACATTTTCCCATTTTGCCATCCCAAGGAGGTTGTCCCTAAGTCGTAGAAGCAGGAAGTGCTCATCTGATGTTCACATGGTCCAGGGCCTTGAACGTACCCACTGATGAGTGCCGTGCCGCGATAAATGACCCGATTTGCGCTGCGATAATAACCAGTACTTAGCCATTGTTGTCATTAAACATCCCAGATACGCCTTCCAGGCTTGGACTCGGCTGCCTAGTGCCACTTTCTGGTTGCTCTTTCATGAACTCTTGCTGCATTTTGCTACGCTCTTTTCGTGCCACTGACGCCGTTTTGGTGATACGACCCTGTTCGCTGATGCTGACTCCCTTTAAATCGCGTAGAAGGTCAAGCACTAAGGCTCTTTGTTGTCTCTGCTGCATCCCTTGACGCACAATATATTCGATACACTTGTCGACCGAGGTCTGCTGTATGCCTGGTAAACTTAGTAGAATTTGCCTAGGGGTGGCAGTGACAGGTGAGTAGTAAATTAAAATAGATGCTATTAGCTGCGCAAGATCCTTTTGGAGGTCGACAAAATACGGCTCGTTAAGAGATGAGATGCAAGATTTCAGGACGTCGGTACTAATGAATTCCCGGATTGAGGAAGAGAGGGGTGAGTCATGAGATGCGGCGAAATCAGGTATGATGGAACGGAATACTCGAAGGACTACGCCGCAACATCGGCCGTCACGCATGCGAATGGCATGAGTGCAAAAGAGTAGGAGAGGTTCCAAGATGGTAGATGAAGTAAGGCAGAATCTTCGCATAGAGGGATAGGCCGACGCAGGGTTACCATCAGTGACATAGGTGGAAGCAGCTTTGGCAGAGCCAGCTTGAGGATCTGCATTTTATTAATACAGATGCCCAAGATAAAGGAAGCAATCAGAACTTACTTGGTCTAGCTGGGTCGAGAAATCCACCAATCATCATGACGGCAGTGTGCGTAAGTTGCCGTAAGATACTTTCCTCCTTCATCTCTTCCGTTAAGTTTTCCCCGTCTGTTGTGGCGGTCTGCTTATGTGCAAGTTTCTCCCATTCCGAGCTGCACTTCGCGTCCATTTGAACAAAACATGTCGCCAATATCGGAGGCACGAAGTGACTTCGAAGCTCGACTGGGCAATCATCCACCATGAGCCGTACAACGTTCAATAGGGCAATAAGCTGATGTGACGATAAACAGTGGGCATCTGCGAAAAGAGCATGCGCAAGCGGCCCCGGCAGCTCCTTGAAGCCATAGAAGTCGACGTCCAACTTACTCATACACCAGAGTATCGAGTAACAAGCTTCTCGGACTGTACGAACAGAGCCACGAATCGATGATGCGAACCCCTCCATGGTCAGTTTTGTTCCTGTGACACGTGCATAGAAGTCGTCTTTACTGCCTTCGGATATTCCTGCTTGCCAAAAGCGATCCGTCAGGATGCGGCTGACAGTAGACCGCATCTCTGTGGGGAGCTCGGTCCAATTACTAGGATTATGAAAAGCATGAGCATGGCTTAAGAATTTCAGCAGGTTGGGAAGGATTATTGGCAGTGCCTCCCGCCATAGTTCGCAGGAAACTTTATATGGCACACTGTCTTTCTCAATTTTCTCTGTTGAGCAGCCCAGGAAAGACTTGGTGGCACGTAGAGGCAAACTCTAGATGGGATTGTCAGTGGTAGACTTGGAGTAGAGATCGCTTCAACTTGCCTTCACACGTTCTTCAAGTTCTTTTTGTATTGCCTGACCCTCAGCATCCAGTTGATATAATCCCCACTCTTGTATTTCGTGGACTTGTCGCGAGACAAGATAAGCTCTGACCTTGTTCAAACCAAGAAGATCGCAGAAGCCATTAAAAGAAGAGATTTCCTCCTCCACCTCAGGGTTCTGCCAAAGTTGTTGAACCGGAGTTACAAATTCCCGAAGCTTTTGAAGTTGAGCTTGCGGGTCAATTTTTGTAGCACGGTGACTGCAATTTATCAATGTCACAGATATTATTAAATGGGGCCGCAAAAGACGTACATGATAGTGAACAGGAAGGTTTGATAGGAGACCTGGCGTTTTGAATCGAGAGTACCTGATGATATGATCTCGTTGACTTTTTCTTCCAGCTGTGGATAAACATCCTAGAGCGAGTGTCAATACAATTCATTTCTTGAAGTCATTAGACACTTACTAATAATTGATCTGGCATTTTAGATGCTAATCTTTGTAGCTCATACATGCCATCGGCCTGCAATTCCTTAACGGCATCCGAGTAGGCAGAGTGCTCCGGATGCTCGACGGGCCTACTCATTAGAATATGTTGGAGTACCTTCAACATGTAATCGACTTTCTTGTCCAATGCCGTCGTCGAGAAGGCAACTGCCAATTGGAGAATCCTCTTTCGAATTATTGGATCCTAAGAATCGTGCTCAGCAAGAGGGTGGGTGACAAGCGGTGTTTCTAGCATACCTCAAAGTTCAATTCAAGCAGCCTTTCGCACCAAGCTTCAAGATTATTTTCCATGTTAATCCTTTCCTGTTCCTTGGTTGAAATCAGTCTATGGTAATGAAAGGGAGTAGAGTTTTTACATCTTGTTGTGGTTTTGAACCATGCGCTGCCCGCCACTTCATATACCCCTTTAGGGCTGCTTCGACAACAGTAAAGTGTGCATCTACTCGCAACACCGGCAACGAATTCTTCGAATATGCCGCAACTTACAATATTAGCATCTATTAGTAGACTTGACAAAGCAAATACAAACCGTTGAAAGGTGGCTGTCCAGCATAAAGATGCTGTATAGATTGATCAATCTGAGTCAAAATGTGATAAATTGCTTCAAATTGTTTTTGACGGACTATCAGTTCAATGATTTGTGTAGAATATCGTCGATAATTACCCAGAAATGCGTGACGTTCTGGTATTGTATCAATGTCTTCTAGCAGGAAGACTAATGAAGGGTCATCTGAGTCTTCTGGCATATTTTCGTAGCGAATAAGTCTCGAGCTACATAATTCAAGGAGGGGGCCAATCAGGGGATTAATCGTAGGCGAGCCGCCAATAATATCAGAGCGCAGCAATCGTGTCCATGTAACAAGAACGGGTATCGAAACAACAAGGCTTTGACTCTGCGCAATAGCAAGGAAAAGATTGAGTAAGTTTGGGAGATCACAGTCGTCAGGTATGGCTGACATCTTCTGTTCTATGAAACTCCCAAGGTTGGACATCATCTACACGTAGGTTAGTTAGGCTACCTCAAAGATCTGACAGATTCATACCTCAGAAAACTTTTTAGCAAATAGATATTTCTCGTCATCAATGTCACGTGGGTTGACCACAGACCAATCGAACAATTTCCGAAGAAGGTCAACCATTTGACTTGTGTACATAGGACACACTAACGATAGAAATTCTTCATCTGAGAAATGCAAGCGGCAATAGAGTGCATGGAGTGCCTCAACAGAAGCCTGGCTTGGTTAGCTAAGATTGGCCTAGGTGAGCGTCTTCGAGAGCTTACCAATTGTACAGGAACACTTGGAGCAGCAAGACTGTTGCACATATGCTGAACACAAGAGGCACTTGCGATCGCTCGTGGTATTGCCCATGGCATGACAGATTTGTAAACAGCGAGAGTCTTTACCGCACACGTCTGATACTGCACATTCTGAAAGCTATCTGGGCTCAAGCAATGATTCAAAAGCTCTCCTAGTCTCACAAGCCAACCCTCTTCGCCGTACCTAACATCTGTTCCAAGCTGCCGATTTGGGAATGCTTCGGCAAGGACTATTGCTGGCGTAAATATCTCCACGCAGGCTTTGCTCAAAGCGCCTTCGCGAAGAATCGCAACCGTATCTTCTCCGTTGAATACCTCGTCAGAAAGGGTTTCGAGAACAAAAAGCACAAATTCCTTATGCACTATCGAGCCTGGCAATTCCCACAGCCGTACTAGGAGCTCATCCATATCAGTCCACTCTGCAGCCCAGCTCCTCTTTGCTATATCAACCCATAGTTGCGCTGTCTTGTTCCGCAGGTATAACGGGTCTTCTAGTGAGATGTTCTGTGATAGTTGTAGTACCCATCCTCTTAATGCAGACGCTTGTGCCTCAGAGTATTCTGCCCATTTGTGTTTTATCGCGTGCTCAAGCAGGGACAAAGCATAGTGGCGTACAACTGGTTGCTGGTCTTTGTCGGATGCCAAAGTAAAGCCATGATAAGGAGCTTCGTCATCGGCTTTGACTTCTTCTAGAAATAGAGAGGCTTGCCGTCGCGATTCGTTGGAGGAATATGGACTGTGGACAAGCTCGAGAGCTTCGTGAATGCGAGGCAATAAGTTCGTGTTACCACCGCTGATTTGACGACCAGATTCAGCCTCCACGCCGACCGTGCCATGGCCATTCGTGGAGCCATTCATGGTGAGCGTGTATTTTCAGGTGTATTTCGAGTATGTTGAGCTGCGCAAAGCAATATAATCTCGATATCTAGCAGGAGTGGAGGAAACAGTCATCCGAGACTCTGCTCATGTCCGTGAATTCCTAATCGTAGAAAAGTCCGCAACTTGTAAACTCGAAAATGAGCCGCGTAAAGATTAATGAAAATCTAGAATGACAGGTGAATTCAATTTGGGACAGGTTGAGCTGATATACGGCGACACGTGCAGAGATATTAAGAAAGAAGGTTCCCACGAGCTTCTAGAAAAGGTCAGAGTGAGGCAAGGCTGAAATGGGTCTCAAGGCAGCCTGCAGTTTTTAACAGTATCGGCCAATCAGAGCTTAGTGGCTTTTCAATTTTATAAGTTCCGCTTACTTTTAGATATATTCACTCTGATCGAGATATTTATAGCTCATTGTATGTCTAAATCGAGAAGTAGCAGAACCCTGAGACCTAGACTAGTACTCATAGCTGATTGAGCATTCCGATCAGTCTTCGGCGAAATACATACAATTACCATCACGGCGTTTTGAAACATTGGAAGAGAATGTTCGGGCAAATTGTTCATAAAGATATGAACACCACAACCATACCCAATGCTAGCAGATTCTTGGGAATCGAATCCCCAATGCAACAATTAGCTCAGCGAAGGCCAATTCAAAATATGCCCCCAACGCCCACCCAAGTGAATGTAACTCATCGCATCACAACTCTTCACATCACTTGGCACTTGCTTTGTCCGCATTGATCCAAGTAACCCTCTTCCTCCTCCCTCCCCAGCATGATCTGAGTTCTTTGGACGCCAGTGATTTTGATATTGTGCTCGCCCTCAACATGCCACCATCGGAGCCTCTGAATCATGCCACCATCCTCGTCATCAGTGCTAATTGTCCATTTTCCTGCAGAGACCTCTATCTCACATTTGTCCTTAGGAAAATGGAATTCTGGGAGGAAAATCTCCGTTGGTCGATCATCGGAGCCAGCTATATGGGCATGGAGGTTTAGCGTGAAAATGCAGTTCTTGAGATCAAACCCATGACTGATAATTCTGCCCACCGTCGCAATAGGAGATGGTCGTATGTAGGCTTCAGCAGCACGAAACCCAGGCGCATTAGTTAACTCTGCAGGAACCTCTTTTGCCTGGGAAGATATTGAGGGTGTTTTCAATTTAGCCTTTAAGTTACCAGGATTCACGGTAGATTCATCGGAGCTTTCTTTTTTGGTTTTAGCGCCAGACTTTTGTACTAATGATGTTGTTGAACCATTGGAAGGGGATGGAGGTATAGGTGAGAGAGGTAGAGGTCGGTCATCTAGAGAGAAAATCGACAGATCTTCGCCATTCCATTGATCGCCCAAATGATGCTTATTCTGTAGTCTGATCAGCATTTACTTCTTTAATTGCGAAGCCAAACCTACCTCACACATATAGAGCCATAAAGTATAGCCCTCCATCTGACTAGCTTCAATGGCAAAGTGATTTGCATCCATGGCTCCTGATTGACTGGAATAGTCACCAGTTTTATATGCATACTTATCATCCATGTCATAGGGAATTCCAAACTCTGTTAAAACACAAGGATGATTTCCCATATAGTCCTTCCCTTCTTTTCTGATAGCGGCTAGTTGGTCCTTAAAACAATTGCGAATGGCGGTCTCTCCGATTTTGACTGCAAACGCGGGGCTCAAATACCGACCTCGTAGAAGGCCAAAGACATCGACGTTCCAATATCTATTCCATTTCTTGGTCATGAGGGTGACCCCATCATAGTAATGAGGGGCGTAGACCATTTTTGGATCATCATCCTCGGTCCCTTTGATGGACGGGGGAATTTCCAATACTGGCGGTTGGCAAAAAAGGATTGCATTCTTGTGATGAGTCCTTATTGCGTCCCTAAATTTTCGATAGTGTTCCATATAATATGTGTTCGTAAACTGCTCGTAGTCAATAACCTCACCGGTGCGTGGGCTTTTCTTAAAATAGTCCTTCTTCAAGATAGTATCGGTGCTAGGATCCCAAACACCATGTTGAGCCCATACACATTCGCCAAGTTTCCAACCAGGATCTCGTTTATATCCGTACCTGGACTCATCATAGTCTGCTGGGAGCCACGCGCTTTCTCCTTGTGGATCTACGAGAGTACGGCCAGATTTGTATGGGCCCATACCTCCAAAGTCCCAAGTATCTATTTCGCAAGCTCTCCCTGATCCTGTCAAGATAGCTTGCCATGCTGTCGGAGATGTGCCTTTCTGCAATTTCTGTTCACTTGGTATGGATGAGATATCTGGCCAGCCTACCAAGCCACGATTTGGCTCGTTCATACTTTCCCAGCCAATGACGATATCATCTTCTAAATCTCCAGATTCGTGTATTCGTTTCGCAAGGTAGGCACAAGCGTTAACAAAGTGGTCTTGTAAGTAATCTTGTATGTT
>Ga0182030_10009229_pt1 | contig 20221 bp, 10 predicted proteins | sample 812S3MmetaG_FD_121299 | JGI IMG/M metagenome (GOLD analysis project Ga0182030, IMG submission 121299) | Permafrost microbial communities from Stordalen Mire, Sweden - 812S3M metaG (Illumina Assembly) | ecosystem: Environmental > Terrestrial > Soil > Wetlands > Permafrost | place: Sweden... | reverse complement strand
TTTTTGGCAATCCGCGGGTGACGACCGAAGGCATTCTCAGCGGTCATTTCGAGCGTACACGTGGCTCGTGCGATCGGGAGCCATCGACGCTGGTGATTCACGATACGTCGACGTTTTCCTTCGACCCCGACGGGGCGCGCGAGGGGCTCGGACGGGTACGCAGGAAAGGCCAGGCATTCTTCGCGCACGTCTCGTTGGCACTGTCCGACGACGGGCGGCGACGCCCTCTGGGACTGGCATCGCTCACGACCTGGACGTGCGGCGAGCGACCCGAGCATGACGAGAGGGCGCGCTGGTGGCAGAGCGTGCAGATGGCATCCTCGCGACTCGGTGGCGACTGCAAAATCGTCCACATCATGGATCGCGAGGTAGACGATTATGCGCTGTTCGCTCGGCTGACTGAGGCCCATCACGCATTCGTGATCCGCCTGGCGCACAACCGCATTCTTGCCGAGCTCGCGCCCTCGGAGCCGAGAAAGCTCAGCGACGCCATCGCCAAGATCGAATGTGTCGTTCAACGAGAAGCATCGATATCAAAACGCGTCGATGGCGAACGCTCTCCAGTGCAAAAGCATATTCATCCTTCGCGTGGGAAACGGACTGCTACACTTTCGGTTGGCGCCAACGTCACAGAAGACCGTTACGCACTGCACGGCGAGACGGTGAGTCGTGAATAGACCCGCCGCCTCGCCATCTTCCAAGCCGGCGCGTCAGTTGTCTTCTGGGTCGACAGGTGCGTCTGGGTTCGGTGGCGCGGCATTGATGGCAGCGAGGAAGCTTGCCTTGTTTCCGTCCGTTGCGAACGTCTGCGCGGCGGTGCCCCAGCCATCGGCGACAACCGCCATCGTGACCGCTGCGCTGGAGATGTCGTCGATCGCGCTCTGCGTGAGAGTATCGACCAACGGGCGCGCGTCCTTGCGAATCGGAATGGACCCCTTGAGAGCACTGAACGCGACCTGCGCCGGAAGCGAAACCGCCATCACGAGGAAGTCGTGTCCAGATTGCGGATGGGCAGCCTGTGATGCAAGGGCCAGCACGTCGACATCATACCAGAAGATATCCGATGTACCCGGAGCGGCGCTCATCGTGAAATCGACGTTCGGGGTCCATCCCATTTGTTGCAGATAGCCCTTTACCCAGTCGCCGTGCATCAGGATCGCGGCCGATCCGTTCATCAGCTGGTTCGCCGCGTCAGTCCACGTGACCTTTGTGTTCGCGATGACGGACTGGTCGGCACACGCCATGACCTGTTGGAACGTATCGATCGCCGAGCTGAGGTTCCCCTGAAGACCACTATCGGTGATGGGAGTCGTTCCGGTCATGAAGTCGCGGAACGCCGTCGCTCCCATGGTGGCCTGCAACACGTCGACAAACACTTCGTTGATGATCCAGTTCTGTCCACCCATCGCAAGGGGAGTCTTGATTCCAACCTTCTTGAGCTTCGTGCACGCGTCGAGCAGTTGGCTGAGGCTTGTCGGAGCCGTGACGTTGTAGGAGGTCAGGATGGCGTAGTTGTAAAAGACGGAATTCTCGCGGTGAATGGCGATCGGGACGCCCACGATGTGTCCATTGATCGTGACTGATTGCACAGCCGTTTCGATGACAGAGTCCCGGAGCGATGGATCGTTGAAGATGTCGTCGACCGGTTGAACGGAGTTGGGTAGCGCTGTGAGAAACGGTGCCATTCGGTATCCATTTTGCTGGAATACGTCCGGCGGACTTCCCGCGTGGATCTCTTGAGCAAGCCAAGAGCGGGCATTTCCACCTCCGGCAATCGCCAGGTTGGCCACGTTCGCATCGGCATAGGTCTTCGCGTAGGAGTCCATCAGCGATTGCAGCGCGTCCGTCTCGCCGGGGCTCGCCCACCACGACGACACGGCGAGTGTGTGGTCCGAGTTGGTCGTTCCGGCGCCCGCTTCTCCACTCGACGTAACGGACGACGACCCCGAATGGCCGCTGCAGTCCACCGAAAGGACCATGCCCGAGGCGATCAGAATGGTCTCGATGGGTCGAATACGGCGCATGGGTCCTCCGAATCTATGGTGGTCCTCCAACATCGACCACCCAAGCAGTTCATGACGGCCCATTTGAGCCGACGGTTTACCCCTTCGGACGTGGAGCCATGTGCCGACATCGTCTCAGCGTCACGAGGCAAGGGCGACCGTCGGTTGCCTGTGGCAGAACATCCAAGAGCCGGACGAGACCAACGCGCACGGCAAAGCTCGAAAAGGGCCGTCGCTCGTCGAGCGGCTCTTTCGAGCTTCGCTTCACTCAATTGGCGGCTGCTCTCGCCGGGCAAGGAGAAAAATCAGTGCGAGCATGGCGTAGGCGACTGAGAATTGCCAAGCGCCTCCCAGCGAAACATTGGGGACAGTATCGGAGAGGGTGAACCGATATGCGTGCATGAGTCCGACCCCGCTCAGTGCCGATCCCCCGATCGCCCACATGGCGGCGCGCACGAACCTACGTTCGACGATTTCAACAGTGAGCGCGGCCCATATCATGCTTGTAAGCAAGAAGCCTTGTTCCAAAGCGAACGCTCCGTGAGCGGCGATGTCCGATCGACCGAGAGCCTGAATGATGGCTGGCCCCATCGGATGTTCGAGGGTGCCTGCGCCTGCCGCTCGAATTCCAGATTTCATCATGAGGGCTCCCCAAGCTGCAATGCCTGGTAAGAGTCCGATGGCTACCGCTGGTGCGTGCTCGCGAGGTGTTGCCTGGAATGCCTGCGCCACCATGACGATTCCAATCCAGAGGACAATGGCCATCCCCGCTTCGATAGGCACCAGCGCTCCGACGAGCGCTGTCGCCCCCGACAGCCCCAGAAGTGTGAAGAAGATGGCATTGAGCACCGAGTACGCTGAGCGCGCGCCGAGGCCCTTCCAGCCCGGGTGTCCGATGTAAATCGTGGTGGGAAATGGCGAGCCAAAACACGCCCCGACTAGGGTTCCAACTCCGTTCGCTAGCAAAGATGGAACCGTGGGAAAGTCATCCCCGGCGGCGGCCGCACTGTCCAGATTCTGCAGCGATCCGATGATGCCGAAAAGGCCCATCGGAATGATGACAACCAGATACGAGAGTGCGTGTCCCTCGGCGAGGCCGGTGGCGATATCCCAGAGGGCAAACGAAGGGAACCTCACTCCGAGCTCGACAACGGATTGGCCCCATGTCGCCTGCGTGCCAGATGCGAGTCCCGTGGTCCACGCGAGCACAATCCCGACCACAATCGCGACGAAGCCACCAGGCAGACCAAGCGGAAAGCGAACATGCCCGAAATAGGTGAGAAGAACGATTCCGAGCGGAGCGAACGCGACCAGAGGGTGAGCGAACGTGCGGAACAGAAACCCCGCCGCGATGAATGTGACGGCGATACTAGCCAGGGTCGAAAGCATCGCGGCCCGAGGCGTCCATCGTCGAAGCCATCCAGCAGCCCAAGCACCACCGGACTCGATCAATCCCGCCCCGAGCGCGGCGATCACTCCCGCACGGAAGGCAACCTCCGAAGCAGCGTGCGCGCTCCTTCCCGCGTTTTCGGCCGCGACCTTGGCGGGCAGCATGACCAGAAACACGTACCCGATGAGGGACACGGTGTTGATTCCGTAGGGCAGCGCACATACGTCGGAGCGTCCGGTCCGCAGGGCGAGGCGTCGCGCTTGCCAGGCATAATAGACATTACCGACGACGAGGGACACCGAAATGCCCGGCAGCATGCGCCCAAAAATGAGTTCCGGGGAGAATCCGAGGACACTCGACGATAATGTCAGGATGAGCAGTACCTGAATCAGATTGTCGAGTGCCAATCCGAAAAATCCGTCGATGTCTCCGCGTACGCACCACGGTGGGGATGATGACCTTGACACGATAGCTGCATCATACGACGTGCGGAAACAGACCACGACGCTGGACGTGCGTGCGGCGTCAATCGGTTCGCACCCTGGCGTTGCCGAGGAACTATGCTGTCTTGGTGCCGCATTGGGCACAGAACTTGGCCCCGGCTTGGAGCGCCGCACCGCAGTTCGGACAACCCGGTTCAGCACAAGGGATGCCACATGCGGGGCAGAAGCGCGCTCCGTCGCCCAACGCGCCGCCACATCCGGCACATCGATTCCCGGTGGCTCTAGCCGGAGGGGGCGCCACCAAGACCGCTTGGGCACTCATGTCCACGCCACTGACGTAGTCGGCTTTGCCAGCCTTGGCCTGAAGCTGCTGACGCGCGGCAAGAGCCTTCGCTTGGGCATGCTCCGCTGCCACGGTCACTTCGAAGTTTGGCGCGCAACCGACGCACAGGTTCGCCTGGGCATTCCAGCACACTTCCGGGCAAACCCAGCGAGTGCATTTCGGGCACTGCTGGAAGTGGCCCTTGGCTTCACGCACGGCTTCCTCGACCGCCGCATCGTGCGCCCGGCCTCCTATCGCCCGCTGAACCTCGTACGCTGAACTGCTCGCGGAGCGGAACACTCCGCCGAAAAGGTTCCCGGCGACCTGCAATGCCGCCTCGGCCATCCCAAACGTCGACGTCTGGAAACGGGTCATGAATCCGTTTTGGCAGTGGTCACAATGAAACTTGAATTGATAGCCTCGGTCCGTCGACAAGTCCTGATAGTTCTGAACGAACTGAATGAGGGTACCCATGGGCGTGATTCGTGGCCTTTCGCGATATTACGATCGGATGGGGGACAACGGTTCGTGGAACGAAACTTAGCGCGGACTCGAAACCTCCACTTCGCGCACGACGAAGTTTCCTGCGGCATCGTAGGCTCGAAGAGCGAGCACGTGAGGTCCTGGGCTTTGCCCGACCAGATCGGTGACATTCGCATCAATGGATTCTTTGGCGCTGTCGAAGATCCCATCGACGGGGGCGAGCGGACGCCACTCTGTTCGGCCATCGACTGCGAAATCGACTCGGGCGATGGGACCGATCCCATCTGAGATTTCGGCTACCACTCGTCGTCCGCGAACCTCGAGAAGCTTGAACACCGGCGGCGTGTTGTCGATGAGAACGGGCGCGCTGTCGAGCGCGTGACGGGTTGTCTCGTCGGGCGGGTTGGAGAGCTCATCGCTGGCGTCCACGCGAACACGGTAGATCCCTTCGGGAAGGGTCGCGGTATCCCAGTCAATCTCTTGCTTGGTCAGAACCTGGTCTGCGGGCGTCGCGTCTATCCAATTCGACGTGCCCTCGCGTCGGAACTGAACACGGAAGCGAAGCTCGTCGCCGTCTGGATTATCGACTTTCCACGTGGCATGCATGACGCTGTCGTGTTTCGGGATATCGGCGCCACTCGGAACAATTCCTTCCTTTGTATCGCGCACGCCCGTTTTTGCATGAGCTGATATCTCGGTCACGACGGCTCGCAGGTTGTCCGTGACGAAGGGGATAGAGATATTGGCGATGGTGGCGGAAGCAGAGCCTAGGCGAGCTCGAACTTGAAAGAATCGCCCGGCCGGGCTGAGCGCAGCGTCTCCGCTCCTGATCGGTTTGCTCCACGGACTCCACGTCGCATCGGGGGTTCCCATATCTCCGGTGCGCGTCGATACCTCCACGGAGCCATCCGCTGCAAACGTCAAACGGCCGAAGCGTGCCCGCAAGCCGGCATCGAGCGGCTTGCTCGTCCACAAGGAGTCCGGTCCTCCCACTCCGACAATTCGGTGCAATACCGCCGGGTCACTACCGAGCACATATCGCGTCTTGCCGGTCAGTCCGAGCCCGCTGACCTGACGTTCGTCCGTGTCAACCACGAGCGATACCACGTGGGAGTTATCGACGGTATACACGCGGCCTTCCGCGCCCGTGCCGACGTAGGGCTTTCCCGTTTCGTCGAGCGCGAGAGAGACGTAGTGAGTGTCGTCATGATGCATGAGGCGCTCAGGACGCCCACGCGGATCGACTCGCCAAAGCGACCCCTTGCCCGGCTTCATATGTGCTGCCGTGACCGGGCCAGGCGGCGCGCGTCCTCCGCTCGAGTGCCGCGAAGACGATGATGCTGCTTCGGGCGACTCTGGCGTGGATCCACTCGCCGATTCGTTGACTGCCGCCCAGACGCTTCCGTCGGGTCCGGCTATGATGGAGTGAACGTCGTCGGCCGGAAAGTCGTAGAGGACCCTCGCGCTGCCGGGTCCAGTGATCTCGTAGAGCAAGCCTTGGCCGCTCGTTCCAGCGAAGAGGGTACCGGTCGGGCCGAACGAGAGGGAGACTACGAATGGATCGTCGGCGTGAAAGTAAATGGACATCGATCCCGACGGGTCGATTCGCCAGATTCGCCCGCCCGATCCCGTGGCCGCGAAAAGGTCCCCGGTCTTGTCGAACGCGATGGCGAAGACCGTATCGACGTCAGGAAGAGACGCGAAGACCTCGGCGGTTCCGTGGGAAATGCGGTAAATTCGCCCGCTCGTCGTGGATGCGGCGATATGTCCGCCCTTATCCACGGCAAGGCTTGTGACAGCGCTCTCCTTCGTGTCGGCAAGAATGCTCGCCTGATCTCCGACGAAGCGAACGATCTTGCCGCCCGACGCAGGGCCCGTGCCGACGAGAATGCTCCCGTCCGCGAGGGGCAGTGCGCTGGTGACCGTCGTGCCACCGCTGCCCGGTATCTCGGCGCGCGCGAGCGTCCATCCGGCGTGGACGATGCCGTCGGATGTGATGCGGACACCCCGCAGATCACCTCCCGACAGCTTCTCCAGTGAATCGAGCTCAAAACTGCGAGTTCCAACTGACCAAGCAGGCCGCACAACGAAGAACACCCCTAAAGACATCGCAATGAAGGCAAGGCGCCTGGACCGTGCAACAAAAACTTTATCTAAGAACACTTCGAACCTTGACCTTTACCTTATCGCGACCTTCCATGAATTGATCCAACGGGACGACTGTCCTAAGTACGCTCTGGAACGACTCCGGGCCGACGTCACTGCTATGGGGGCGGAGGGAGTCGAGCGCAAATGGAGGCAGACGATTGGTGACGTGGCCTTGGTACGCGATACCTTGGGATGGCACCCGATATTGGAGGACCACGGACCGAGGGGCGAGAGTTTGTCGTGGTTCGTTGGCAATGAGATCGTCAAGGGACTCGGGCGCCGCCATCTCGGGTGCCAAGGTGTAGCCCGGCAAGATCTCAATTTCGACTTCCTTCCCCGCGAGCTCGGGCGCCATCGGAAGCTCGACGACACGTGTGGTTTCGGGGCCGTGCTCGGGAACCAGGTGCAGTCGCACATGAGCGCTGGCACCAGCGTCGACCACGGGGTCGAGAACGTCTGCACCCCGCAGTCGCCACAATTCATGCGTGTACGCGACTTCGAGACGTGCGCGTACGCTCTCGATACGAGCCTGCTCCCAGGGGCTGTTTAGTACGTCCCCTATGGTGGTCACAACCCGGGATCTCGCCCATTCCCCGGCGTCGGGTGTTCCGCCGGACGCAACCCCGACATCCTCGAGAATCACGTCCCCGTGCCCTATAACGGTTACTTTGGATGACATCCGCCAGGTGACGTCACGACGTTCGCTCGTCGTGGCTTCCACGACGGATTCAAGAACAGCGGACGCAAGGGTCGGCGTGAGAAATCGATCTTCTGTCACTTCAGTATGCCAATGTGTTTTCGGGGCGCCCGCCGCTCCGACGATATCGACGTCTATGTTCACGACAGGCGCGGAGATGTGTTCGTCGATCACCACGGCGGTCTGACGGTCTTGGACGAGAGTCCCCAGTCTTCGCGCGCATTCGCCGATCTTGTGCGATGCCGAAGCGCTCGCGTCGATCCAGAGGACTCGACCGATGCATGTAGGCAAAGCGCTGTCGCCGGCATTGAGCATTGGATGCCCGAATCCGACAGCCCTACCAGCACCGTCGACCGCCGTGACCGTTCCAAGGCCCATCATGGACACGTCGCCGCGCACGAGCGATACGCCAAGCCCGCCGCCCGCGACGAAGTGTTCCGGTGTGCTGGAGTCGGTCGGCGATTCACCTCCTCCGGTTTGAAGCGGGTCGAGTCCGAGAGGCTCGAACAGGGCGTGGAGTGTAGCGACAGCACGCTCGGTCATTCCCGCCGTCATCAGTGGCGTTGCGGCGTTCGCCGACGATCGCAACCCCTCGGGCACTAGTCCAAGTTCAGACGCCAACTGTCTCGCATGGGCGGACAAATCGTATGTTCCGGGAGCGCCGTTGTATCGATTGAGTGACGGGAAGTGCCTGGCCGCGTGCCTCGATCCATCCATGCCCGACGCCCCTGGTAGCGGTGAGGCACGGTCGAGCGGCCAGAACCCCGGGGGAATGGGTCGTCGCATTTCCTTTAGCATCAGGTCGATCGGCGTGACTCCCGCGACTGGTTCGAGCTCGAACGACGCGAGGCTGTACGAGTAGGCGCCGGCGAGGCGACCATCGAGATAGATTGGACTGCCGCTCATTCCGCGGACTGTCTTGACCTGGTTGAGCCGCGGATGTGGTGTTCGTACGACGATCAGGTCCTCGCCCGGACGAAATTGGTGAAGCACGCCGATCACCTCGACGTCGAAACGCTCCGGCTCCGTTCCCTTGAACACCGTGAGCCCATACCCCTTCATGCCTTCCACGATCTCGGAGACCCCGATCGTTGCGGGACGGACCTCGCTCCTCGCCAGTGGGATTGTCAAGCCGAGCGTCACCCCGGCGCCCGCGATAGTCGTGGCAAGAAGAGCCGAGGTCGTTCGCACGGCGCCAGTGTGGCTCTTGCCGCTGGTATTCGCAACGATTGCACGCGGTCGATTGCGGTCTCGCCTCCGGGTGTAGAAAGAGGCGCATGTCGACTGTGCATCTCATCTGTGGCGCTCCAGGGGCTGGCAAGACTACCTACGCCGCAGCTCTTGCTGCCCGCGTTCGCGGCTTGAAGTTCTCCCTCGACGATTGGATGGCAAGTCTTTTTCTCGCGGACCGACCGACCCCTCCGACTCTGAATTGGGCAAAGCAGCGGATCGATCGATGCGAGGCGATGATTTGGTCGATCGCAGTGGATATCGTAGGGAGAAATGTCGACGTAGTATTGGATTTCGGTTTCGCGCGGCAGGACCATCGGGACGCCGCGCGAATGAAAGCTCTCCAGGTGCGCGCTCGCCCGAGGCTTCACTATTTAGACGTCGATCCGGAGACGAGGCTTGCGCGAGTCCGCGAGCGCAACCTGCGCGGTGAAGGAGTGTACGCCGTGTCCGACGCGATGTTTGAGCAACTGGAGAAGGCGTTCGAGGTTCCGACCGACGACGAGCTTGTCGACGCCATGATCATCGGCGACTGATCGCGCTCGGCCGCGACGCGAGCCCATCAGGGGCGAAATACCATAAAGCAGCCTCATGAAAATTTGCGCGCCCGCAACATGACCGACTGGTCGCCTGCACAGCGCGACCTTAGAATCCCCGCCGCGACGGTGGACTGCGGCGAGTGTTTCTGCCCATCGGAATAGGAGGAGGACAATCATGGTGAAGCGCTTATCGGCGGAATTCGTGGGGACTCTTTGGCTCGTGCTCGGGGGATGCGGCAGTGCCGTGCTCTCCGCGGCCTTTCCCGGCGTCGGCATTGGACTTCATGGCGTAGCCGTGGCTTTCGGTCTCACGGTCCTCACCATGGCCTTTGCCATTGGACCCATCTCGGGTTGTCACTTGAATCCAGCGATATCCCTCGGCCTCGCGGTGGCGGGGCGCTTCTCCTGGAAAGACGTCGTTCCCTACTGGGTCGCGCAGGTGCTCGGTGCAATCGTCGCGTCGACGATCCTATATTTTATCGCTACGGGGAACGGCTCCCCGATAGGCGGTTTTGCAGCCAACGGATTCGGGGACCACAGCCCTGGGAAATATGGCATTGGCGCTGCGTTCATCACCGAGGTCGTGATGACGTTCTTCTTCTTGATGGTGATTCTAGGAGCTACTGCGAAGAAGGCGGCTGCGGGGTTCGCTCCCATCGCGATCGGCCTTTGCCTGACGCTGATTCACCTCATCAGCATTCCTGTCACCAACACCTCGGTGAACCCAGCCCGCAGCACTGGCCCCGCACTATTTGTCGGTGACTGGGCGCTCGCGCAGCTTTGGCTCTTTTGGGTGGCGCCATTGATAGGCGCCGCGGTGGCTGGATTCGTTTTCCCGAAATTGGAAGCCGAGTGAGAGCCCCCGGAGTGTGGAGACATAAAGATGGGAATTCTGGATAAAGCGAGAGGCGCGATCGACGCCGCAGCGACGCGCGCGACGGACCTCCGTGAACAGGCCGCGGATGTGACGTCGAGTGTCACCGAACGCGCGACATCGACCATTCGGGACCAGACGTCCGAGCTGGCATTGGGCCTTCGAGATCGGGCGGCGGCGCTGTCCGCCGGTGTGGCGGACGTGGCGCTGGAGCGTGCCAAGTCCGCCCTCGCAGATCTCAGTGCAGCGCTCCCGATCCTCAAGCTCGCGGGCTACACGGTAAGCGACGTGTCCGTCGAGCTCGGACTCCCACCCAAGATCGTGGCGAGTTTTGCCAGCGGTGAAGCACTGCCAGATGAGCAGATTCTGGAGATGCTCAAAGAGCACGAGGACGCCGTGCTGGCGACGATGCTCGTGCGAACGCTCATGAGTGCGCGCAAGCTTCAGAACGCGACGAAAATTGGGGGACTCCGCCCGAGTGGATTGGCGGTGAGTATCGGACTATCGCCGTCCGTTGTCGTGAGGTTCAGCTGACGTCACTGCCGCACGTGAATGGAGATCGGGGCACTTCGTTGGGACCCCGCGCGAGCTATGAGCTCGTGATCTCCGGGAGACAAAGGCCACCTGAGGGTATATGGGTTTCTTGCTCGATCGACAGGAGCTCCGTCGACCAGCAGCGTAACCTCGGGTGTGCCTTCCGGTGCAACCACTGAGATCGTGAGCACTTGGACGGGAGCCGGTCGATCGGGGTCGATGACGAAGTGCGCCCCGTCCAGTGGATATCGAATGGAGATCCCGCCTTCGGATTCAGTCGAGGAGTCATCGGCGCACTCTCTCGAGACCTCCGTCGGTGCGAGTGGACGGCCTGCTCCGAGTGCCCAGGCTGCATACCGCGGGGGAAATCGCTCAAATGTCTTGGTCGTGCTCCGACAGGTCACGCTCGGTGTGCGACCTGCGAGGAGACCGGTTCGCTCATCGATCGCGACGCGCTCATGCATTTCGCAGTACGCGAGCTCGGCAGCTTCGGAGGGTGTGAACCACTCGAACACATGGCTGGGACACGCGGAGGTGACCCGAGCGCCGGACAAAGGACAAATCTGTATACGCGAAAGCTGGCTTGCGACGTCGGATCGCGATACGGCAAGCGGCGCTCGCTCGAGGGCTTCCATCGCCGCGGCCATCACATCATGGAATAGCGGACCGGCTCCCGCGACGCCGCTCACGTGGTCCATCGGCGACCCGTCGAAATTGCCCACCCACACCCCGACAGTGCGCTGAGTCGTATATCCGACGGCCCAATTATCTCGAAATCCCTTCGATGTCCCAGTCTTTGCAGCCGTTTCGAAAGGCAGATCCAGCACGCTCTGCTCTCCAAACGAGGCGACACGAGCCTTTCCGTCCTTGAGTACATCGGTGATTCGAGCAGCATGGAGCTCCGGCATCACGCGCTCTTCCGCACCTGGCTCCAGGGACGTTACCTGACCAGCAATCTCGAACGAAAGCGCCGCTCGGACGGGCTTCGCAAGCCCGCCGCGTGCCAGCGTCGAATAGGCGCGAGTGAGCTCGAGCAGCGTCACTTCTCCGTCACCGAGCGCAATCGCGGCGCCGTAGTCCTCCGCACCGCGTTCGAGCGAGAAACCGAGACCATGAAGCCGTTCGAGCACGGCGGGTGGCCCAAGGCGGTCGGCCAAAAATACGGCGGGAACGTTGAGGGAGTTTGCGAGCGCCTCGCGCATCCGGACGGGACCATGGAAGGACTCATCATAGTTGTGTGGCGAGAAATCTCCCTGCGGGGTTGGAAGATGAAGTTCGATGTCTGGAAGCACGGTCGCGGGCGTGACCCCCAGTCTCTCCATCGCGAGCTCGTATACGAACGGCTTGAGAGCGGAGCCTGGCTGACGCAAGGCGAGCACGCCGTCAATCTGTCCGTTGTGCGCGTCGTCGAAGAAATCCGGTGACCCAATGTACGCGAGTATGTCCGACGTCGCGTTGTCCAGGACGACAACACTTGCAGCGGTCACGTGCTTGGTCCGGAGCGAGTCGAGTATCCGCTGTGTCGCGACCTCCGCTGCACGCTGCAACTCGACGTCGAGCGTCGTCGTAACCATTCCGCCGGTTGCGCTCGGTGCGGGCCCCAGTCGCCCTGCGAGCAGGGCACGAACGAAGTGGGGAGCTCCGAACGCCGCGGTGTGCTGCTGGAGTACGACGGGCTCTTGGTCAGCGATTCGCGCCGCCGTTTCATCGATCGTTCCCGCAGATACCATGCGGGATAGAACGAACTTCCGGCGTCTCCTCGCGTCGTCCGGGTGATTGTGAAGTCCGAAGTAGCTTGGTGCGCGCACCATTCCCGCGAGCAGCGACGCTTCGCCGAGAGACAGCGCCGACGCTGACTTATCGAAATATGCAAGACTCGCAGCGCCGACGCCTCGGAGATTCGGTCCGAACGGGGCGCGATTCACGTACTCATCGAGGATCTGAGCTTTCGTCAGAGTGCGTTCGATGCGCAAGGCAAGTGCGGCCTCGAGAAACTTTCCTAGGATGGTCCTTCGGTGCGGGCGAACCGTGCGCGCGAGCTGCATCGTGATGGTCGAGGCTCCGGACACCGTCCGAACGTGCGAGATATTCGAAATCACCGCGCGAACGGCCGCTTGGTAGTCGACTCCGTGGTGTGTCATGAAGCGGCGGTCCTCGGTCGCGACGAGCGCTCGCGTAGCCAATGGCACGTCGGAAGACCGTATCCACGCCGTTCTCGAACCGTCCTTCGGCCGCACTTCTCGGAGGAGGCGGCTTTCTCGATCCAGCACCCGGATCGATCCAGCGTGGCCTTCCAGCAGCTCGGACGGGAAGCTCACGAAGCGGGACGCCAACTGGAGCGCGGCGACCGGAGCGAGCAAAAGAACGGCCGCGAGCCCGACGACCTTCCAGGCATGTCGGAGCCTAGGGTCGGACATCGAACGTCACGGAGCGCGTGCGTCCATAGAATTCCGGCGAGTACATGCACTCAGCGCTCGTCGGAGGGACGATAAAGGAGCCGACCACAGTGGCACGGGCGAGATAGCGGAAATGGTAGAGCCCCGGCCGCATGTCCGGGACGAAAGTGAGCACTCGGTCGTCCTTGAGCTCCCGGTGATAACTGGTTTCGACAAACGGGACTCCGATGTCCTTGAGCGCGTTATCTGGTGCTGGCTCTCCGTCGAGGATCTTGCCATGGCTTAGGCTAGGAACATTGTCGTCGACAACGTGAGTCTTGCCCGTCGTGGATAGATCGAAGTCGACGGGTTCGAGGCCCGCGGGCAGCGGATCGTCGATAACGATTTGCTCCCGCGGCTCGGCCGTTTCAACCACCAGATCGACGATGACCAAATCCCCCGCGTGAGCCTCGAGGCTCGTGTTCTTCGGGATCCACCGGCCAGCTCGGTCGAGCTCGGAGAGCTTCACGGCGCGCATGGTCTTTTGGACGAATAGCCCGCGATCGATTGGCTTCTGAGGTAGGTCGGCAACCTCGTATTTGAGCTCAGCCGAATAGAAGATCTTGCCCGTTCCCGTAAGAGATAGAGCGAGGGGGCCTTGGAGTTGCTTCAGCTGAGCCGGGAGAAGCGTCACGTGAGCATCATGCAGTGACCTATCGTGAAATGCCTCGTCTCCGATGCGCGTGTTCGCCAAAAACACGCTGACATCGAAGTCGGGTCGCGCTGATTCCTGCGCTTTGCGATATTCATCGAGAGCGAGCAGGGCCCAAACGTTCTCCTGCGTCGATCGCCATCCGCCCGATCGTCTTGCCATGAGCAAGCCCTTCGCCAATCGCGGCGCGAGAGACTGCTTGGGGTCGACGGCGAGAAGGGCCCGGAGCACGAGGGCTGTCGTCCGCCCAGGGGAGTCGAGCATGGAGGCGAATTCGGAGTTGTCCTCGTCGACTACGGCAGTGTCTGCATCCACTCGCAGGCGCGCGACAACCTCGCTTGTCAAGGTCCCTATCTGAGATCGAGACATCGCCGCGGATGCCATCGCGTGCAGGAGAAACGCTTGCGAGAACAGGGGGTGCTCGGCGCGATCGTCGTAGAGCTTGTTGAGTATTCCGGGGTCTGGCTTTCCCAGTGCTGCGAGCACGTCGGCGATGAATGCCCGCTCAGCGTAGGCCCGCGACGCGACCTCCGACGGGGATATCGAGTCCGTCGCCGAGTTCTCGGCGTCGTTGTCGTTATCCGTATCTCTGTCATCGCCCTGTTCCCGCTCCGGGACGGGCTTGACGGGGGCCTCGGACTTCGCATTTAGTAGTGCACTTCTCAGGTATTGGATTCCGCGGTCGAGCGCGTCCGGGGGAATCTGGATCCCTCGTTTCGACGCGCTCTCGAGTGCGAACATCGCGTAGGCTGAAAGCCAAGGTAGCGGCGAATCGTTGTCCCAGAAGCCGAAGCCTCCACTATCTCGCTGATGAGCGAGCATCTCGAAGACAGCGTCCGTCATTCGACTCTCGGTGGACGCCGGGACCCTCGCTCCGACCGATCGAGCCAGATCGTCGAGTGCGACGAGCGGAATCATGCGGCTCGCGAGCTGTTCGGTGCAGCCGTACGGATACTGCTCTAGTTCGGCGAAGACCTCCTCCAATCCAACGAGCGCCGACGACGAGAGCCGCAGATCGAGACCGCCCTTGTCCGATCGAATCTTAGAGAGGTCGCCAATCGCGATCGCCGTCGCACGTTCGGTCTCGCCATAGACTGCGGTGGTCTCCAGATGCAGGGGCGTCGTCACGCTCTTCGTCACGCGCACGGCGTCTCTCTCCCCACCCGCACTCCCCGAAAATTCGACAACAGGTTCACCGGGTGAACGAGCCATCAGCGGAAAATGCACTTCCACGTTGCCGGACGCTGGGAGCGTGACGTGCCGCAACGCCGGACCCTCGAGTGAAAGCGAGGGCGAGCCAAGCGCGATGCTCACATCAGCGGCGAGATCGCCGAGATCCTTGCCGGACAGTACGACGCTCGCGTCGAACCTGTCACCGACGCGGATCGCGCGCGGAAGGGCAGGGCGCAGCATCAGTCTCTTGGATGCCGTGACGTTCGCCTGACCCGATCCGAAGCGGTCTGTCGACGCGGCGACGGCCATCAGGCGATACGTCGTCAGGTTGTCAGGGAGCTTGAAGTGGAAGCGAGCCTTGCCATCTGCGGACGTGACGCGTCCGGCTTCGAAATAGGCCGTATTGCGGAAATCGCGACGGGCCTTGCCTCCTCCTGGACTGTCGCCGCCGCCCCCCGGGTTCCCTTTGTCCGAGCTCTCGGCGCATGGCATCGGTTGCTCCTCCCATCCCGCATTCTTGAGTTTCTCTCCTGCTCGCAGAGCACGAATCCTCGCCAGATGATCTCGGCTCTCCAGGTCAACGACGGCCAGGGACCGTGGACGCGTGAATGCATCGAGCGGGTCGGGGGTGCGGTAGTCGGTGAGCATCAGTACGCCTTCGTCGACGGCATAGAAGGTGACGTCAGCGCGAGTCGGGCTTCCATAAGCGTCTTTGACGATTACGTCTGCGTCGATATCGTCTCCTGGTCGATATTCCTTTTTATCGGAAGTCACGCCGACGTGAAGCCGATGCGATTCAGGGTTCACCTTGATCTCGACGTATCCTTCGCGATAATCGGGACGCCCGATGTCCGCCCCAGATTGTGGAGGGGACTGTACTCGCCCCCGCACCAGGTGCACCGACACGTAGACATTCGGAAAGTATTCATCTCGGATCGGGATGGATACGACCGGCATGGGCCCGCGAACGATCGTCGTCTGAGAAGCCAATACGCCTGCGCGTTCGACCGTGACCAACGCCTCGGCTTCCTGAAATGGATTGCGGATGAGAACTTTGGCGGTATCTCCTACTCCGTATTTCGCCTTGTCGGGCTCGAGCTTGATGATCCGTGCATCCCTTTCCGCCCACCCGATGGTTCTCGATTCACGAGCTCCTTCATCGGGCTGGTCCGAGACCGCGTACAGCCCAGTGCTCGAGCGCACCGTATTGCCTCGCCGATCGGTCGCGGTTGCCCGCACGACGAAGTATCCAGTCTCGGGAAGGCGAATCGCGCAAGATCGCGGAGTTAGTGCCGTCGCCAGATCGCAGGCTACGACGGTCGTATCTTTGACGATGGACTTGCGCGAGCCTTCGCCAGAGTCCTCGACGACCGTCACCCATGTTCGTTCGACCAGCTCGAGTTTGACCGCCACTCCGGACACACGGCTGCCATCGGGGCGAAAGGCGAGAACCTCGGGGGACAGAGTCGCGCCTACAGCAGCGAAGTTCGATTCCGGACGCCGGACGCCGACGTAGAACTCCGCTGGATGCACGATCGTGGATGCTGACCCAGCGATGACCTGACGCGTGAAGTCCTCCACCTCCGACTCGAACGAAATCATCTCCGGCTTGGTCTGCCCGGGCATCGCGAGCCCGATCGATTCTGCACAGTTGCCTCCCGAGTCGAGCACTGCATCCTGCTCGAGCAGCTCGCCCGCTCGCGGGCTCTTGTCGCCGTAATCGTTCGTATACACCTCGTCACTCGTGACGAAGGCCTCGGAATTCTTCGGGGCGAACGACACGACGGAGCGCACGGCGGTGTTGTGCGCCGCCGCTTTGGCCATCGGAGCGTGGAACAGATACTCGCCATGAACGGAAAAGTGCGCGACATCGCCCCGCACGAGCTCCGTCTTGTCGGCTCGCGCGGTCACCGTAAACTCGGCCGGTTTGAAGTCTGCGATGAGCAGACTTGTTCCGAATTCGCGCGGTGAGGATATCATCGTCACCTTGGCCATCGCGGTCCCGAGGTGCACCGTCTTCGGCAGTGGCAGATCCACCGCCAATCCCCCGAGCTCATCGAGCGTCCCGCGACCGTCGAATACCTGGTCACCGTGGCTGTCGGTGAGCGATACTCGAACATCGCGCGCTTTGGCGATCGTCAGCCCGCTCGCGTCGGCCTGACGTATCACCGCGCCGATCTTCACCGTCTCGCCCGGCCGATAGACTCCACGGTCCGAGTACACGGCGGCCTGCCACTCCTTGGACGCCATGAGATCGACATCGAAGGGCGCAGCTCGCCGGAACGTCGGCGACTCCTCGACTTGCGCATACGTCCAGTCGTCGCCGTGGCGAACGACGAAGGTGGACGCCGAATCGAGTGAGTGGGTCTTGTCCGATACCGCCTCGAACGCGTCGGGCGGAACGAGAGCGATCCCTCGGTCGTCGGTGACGAACGCATGGGTCTCGCTGGAGGCCGCGTGGGCGATCGTCACTTGCGCTCCGGCGACGGGTTTGCCTGTCGCGAGGCTGGTGACCCAGACGAGGCTGCCGAACTTGCTCATTTTGGCGCTCACGCCGAGGTCTGTCACCGACACGACCTGCGCACGTTGGGGACCGGTCTCACTGGGAGTGCCGATCGCGAGGAGAGCTGCGCCGAAGCCGCGGGGAGCAAGGAGGGCGTCGAGGTCGATCGATCGAACCAAGCGCGAGTTGGTAGGCGGATTGGGTGTTTCCCACCGAAAGCGATAGCCCCCGCTGAGGAATCCCCCGGGGGATGTGGCTTCGTTGAATAGCCATTGCCTGGCCTCCCGAGCGTCGAGCGCTCTCGATATCAATCCGTATGTCGGAACGTTGACCAATCCGACGGGGATCACGTGCGGCTTGCTGAGCGCCTCGAGTACGTAGTGGTAGGAGCTGTCGATGCCAAATTCGGCTTCGAACGGAGGAATTGCGCGTCCTCGGTCGTGCGCGGCTGGCGCCTCTTTCGGAACGTCATCGGTATTTGGAGAGTCGTCATCGTCCTTGGGCGCCGGCTTCGCAACGGCTTGCTTGGCGGGTTCGGAGAACGGCGGTTCGGTGTCGACGTCGAACGAGATATTCTTGCCGAGACGCTGCCCGTAGATATCGGTCATTCCAGCCGTGAGCGTGATGCGATAGCGCATCCCGAAGCCCGGGTCGGCACCGAGCGCAAATTCGGTTTGTGGCAGCGGCGGAGGAGCCTTAAGCTCAGTCTTCTTGACGACGGGAGCCTTCGGCAAGCGACCCATGGCGAGGTGAGAGCGAAACTCGTCGGGCATCACCTCGCTACTGAGCGCAACCGTGATATCGCGGTGGGCTTGGCATTGTCCGAGTTGCGAGTCAAATACGCGCGGACAGGTGACGGTCGCGAGGCGCAGCGGTCCGTACGTGCGCACGTGAATGTGTGCCGGTCGATCCATCGTGAGTGGGCCTTCACCGCGGAGCCCCTTGTCTATGACCAGTTCCACGGCAGCGTCGAGTGGCAACGGAGCCGTCGGAGCGACGAGCACGGGATAGACCTTCGGAGTCGTGTCGCCGATGTCGCGAAGTGCGCTCGGAGGCGGAAGGTTCGCGACGGTACATGGCACGGCGTGGGCCGTTTCGCCGTCCGAAGTACGAACAAAAAGATGCGCGACTCGCGCTAGCTCGCGATCATCGAGCAGTTGATTGAAATCGACCCGTATTCCGTCCTTGGGACGCATCGATGCCGTGCCCTCGCTCGGATCGCTCGCGACAACGCGCGGTCGAGGAGTGGAAAATACAAACGAGTAGTCGCCGGCGAGTTCCTCGCCCTCGATCGAATGAGTATTTCTGGGCACGGTCACCCGATAGCGAGTGGAAGCCGCAAGGGCGGAATCGGGAGTGAACAGCAGCCCGCGCGTGCCTATCCACCGCCAAGTCCCCGCGATGGCAATCCCCGCCTCGGTGCGCACTGCGACTGGCGGAGTGCGCGCTTGCTCGTCATCGAGCGACCGCATCGTTCGATTGAAAAGAACGGTCACGCCGGGTTCTGCCAGATTTTCGATGATGCCTCGTGGGCCGCCGAACACTACAGCGTACTGCCCCCGCGTACGGGGTTCGGAGTCGACACTACCCACGCGTAGGGTCTGCGTAGGTGACACCGCTGGGGCACTGAGACAGCTCGCGAGAAGTGCCACGAACAAAAAAACGAGCGTGTGTCTCAGCGAGCGCTGCATCCTCATGGCCCAGATCTACCAGATAAGCCACGCGGAAACCGAAGGACGCGCCTTCGTCGATGGTCGGGGACCTCTCCTGCTAACGGATCCCGGCCCGCCGCCGCCGGGCCATCACGATGGCGAGCGCGAAGATCGCGGCTAGCGCGGGCCACGGCGCTGCTGCACGGTCACCGGTCGCGCGGCATGAGCAGCCTGAATCCTTGGATGTGGGGCCCGCTGACGCGTCGCCCTCGGAGGACCCCTCGTCCGAGTCGGAGGATGTCCCATCCGGCGCAGACGCATCGGTCGTATCCGAGGATATCTGGATGTCGTCTGCCTCGGTCGGACCGGCGTCCGTCGCGGCCGCGGTCGAATCGATCACCTCGGCATCGGTGCTCGTGGCATCGATCACTGCGGCCTCGCTTGCCGCGGCGTCGGTCAGTGCGGTATCGCCCGTAGGGGCGTCGGCGGTCGTCGCATCATTCACAGTCGCGTCCAATGGATGGAGCGTCGCATCGCTCGACGCCTCGCTTGCGTCGAGCATCGGAGCGTCGGCATCCGTCGGTAGGGTCGCATCTCCGCGTGAAGAGTCGATCGCCCCCGCGTCTCTAACCCCCGCCGCGTCCAGCGATGTCGCATCGGTAGCCGCGTCCCCGACCGGTGGGCTGCATATACCGGAGCCATTGCAGGTCAGGCCTGCCCCACAGTTTCCGTGCGGATTCGTGCTCACTTGGGCGGTGGAGCACGTGCCGTTTGTGCCTCCTGGCGCTTGCAGTGCCAGCGCGCACACCTGACAGAGTCCACAAGATGGCTCGGAGCAGCACACTCCGTCGACGCAGTGCCCACTGGAGCATTCGAGACATCCGTCTGCGAAGCAATCTCCGCCGAACGCACCTGCCGCGATGTTGCAGGCGCTTCCAAGGGAATGCTGCACCCGACACGCCGCATCGGAGGCGCAATAGTAGCCGGTCGCGCAGTCGGCATCCGTCCCACAGGAAGACGGACAATCGGTGCCCGAGCCGCTACAGAGATAGGCTCCACACGGAGGATTTCCGGCGGTGTGAGCGGATACGGGGCCGCACGTCCCGGTCGCGCAACTGGCGCACGAACCCGTGCACGCCGCAG
>Ga0182030_10009227_pt1 | contig 20225 bp, 20 predicted proteins | sample 812S3MmetaG_FD_121299 | JGI IMG/M metagenome (GOLD analysis project Ga0182030, IMG submission 121299) | Permafrost microbial communities from Stordalen Mire, Sweden - 812S3M metaG (Illumina Assembly) | ecosystem: Environmental > Terrestrial > Soil > Wetlands > Permafrost | place: Sweden... | reverse complement strand
TCCCACAGAATCAGTTTTTGCGTGTCAAACTCGCCAAAATCGGCGCGCTGGACGAGTCTCCGCCGACCCGCTATAGCGGAAATTTAGGGAAACGCGTTTAAACGCGCTCCAGGGGCCAGGAAACGGAACTCGCGAAAAAAATCCCCGGGCTCACGGGACGGTGAGAACGCCGCACGTCTGGTAACTTGAGCGCCGCGACCAGCTACTACTGGCCTGCATCCGCAAGTCCGTTAGCATGCCCCCTCCATTACTGTCGGGGCTCGGTAGTGATAGTGGTGAGGCGCCTACGGAGTCCGAGGCTTCCTTCCGAGCCCCGACAGTAATGGAGGGGATGCTAATGTTTTCCCGGCGACAAGCCACTAGCGACGGTCGAAAATTTGAGATGCGGATTTGCGGCTGGCCGGGCCCGACGATCAGCGCCGTGCCGCTCCCTTCGTTCCAGGATCGCCGCCCGGCACGTGTGAGCGCTCTCCTGTTTAGAAGATAATACCTTCTATGGATAAACTGTGGGCCGCGTTCGCTCTGATGGCGACCATGCACGCCGCAACGAAGCTGGTTTCCGGGGATTTTGGAAAAACGCGCGACGGTGCGGCGGTGCGAATTTATACACTCACCAATAAGCATGGCGTGGAAGCGACCATCACGAATTATGGCGGTAGGGTGGTGTCGCTGAAGGTTCCCGACAAGAAGGGCGCGATGGGCGACGTGGTGCTGGGCTTCGATTCGATTGACGGCTACCTGAACGAGAATCCGTACTTCGGCGCGCTGATCGGGCGCTACGCGAATCGGATCGGGCACGCACAGTTCACGCTCGACGGCGTACTTTATAAGGTTCCGAAGAATGACGGCGACAACTCGCTACACGGCGGCCTCCGAGGGTTCGATAAAGTGGTGTGGACGGCGCGCGAGATGAAGGACGGCGGGTTGGAGCTGACCTATCTCAGTAAGGACGGCGAAGAGGGTTATCCGGGCAACTGCAAAGTGACGGTGATCTATCATCTGACGGATCTGGACGAGCTGAAGATCGAATACGCGGCGTCGACCGATAAAGATACGGTGGTCAACCTGACCAATCATTCCTATTTCAATTTGAAGGGCGGCGGAGATATTCTCGGCCACCTGCTGACGTTGAACGCCGACCGCTTCACGCCGGTGGATGGCGGGTTGATTCCGACGGGCGAACTGAAACCGGTGGCGGGCACGCCGTTCGATTTCCGCAAGCCGACGGCCGTCGGCAGGCGGATCGGGCAGGATGACGAACAGCTGAAGCTCGGCAAGGGGTACGACCACAATTGGGTTCTCAATAAAAAGGGCGCCGAGTTGAGCCTGGCGGCTCGCGTCGAGGAGCCTTCGACAGGGCGCATGATGGAGGTTTGGACCACGCAGCCGGGGATTCAGTTCTACACGGGCAATTTTCTGGACGGAACGATCAAGGGAAAGGACGGGAAAGTTTACGCCAGGCGGTCGGCGCTATGCCTGGAGACGCAGCATTTTCCGGATTCGCCGAACAAGCCGAAGTTTCCGTCGACGGTGTTGAAGCCGGGGATGGAGTTTAAGAGCACGACGATTTATAAATTTTTGGAGTAAAAAGGCGCCCATGAAATTTCTGCTGTTTTTAATGATCGCGCCGGTTTTCGCGCAAACGCTTCCGGCGAAGTGGGAAGAGTTGACGGCGGCGGATTTCCAGAAAGCGATCGCCAAAGCGCAGCAGACCTGCGTGTTGCCGTTCGGCGTCATCGAAAAGCACGGACCGCAGCTGCCTCTGGGTACGGACCTGATCAACGTTCGCTACGTCACGATGCACGCGGTGGAGCAGGAATACGCGGTCGTGTTTCCGGAGTATTATTTCGGCCAGATTTTCGAGGCCCGGCACGAACCCGGTACGATGGCCTACAGCGCGAAGCTGCAACTGGAGCTATTGCAGGAGACCACCGACGAGATGGGCCGCAACGGATGCAAGAAAATCGTCATCGTGAACGGGCACGGCGGGAACAATCATCTGCTGCCGTTTTTCGCGCAATCGCAGATGGCGGCGCCGCACGATTACGTGGTCTATGTGTTTTCGCGTGCCGATTTCCCGCCCGGACGGCCGCCGCTGAAGACGAAAACCGACAGTCATGCCGGAGAATCGGAGACGGCGCACACGATGATTTCGCGCCCGGATCTGGTGCATCAGGAGCGGTCGGGCGAGGAATCGGGCGCGGATCGAAACAGGCTGGATCTGCCGAAGAGCGTCTACACGGGGATCTGGTGGTACGCGAAATTTCCCGATCACTACGCGGGCGACGGCGCGGCGGCGACGAAGGATTTGGGCGAGTTCGACATGAAGGCCTGGGCGCAGGGCGTCGCGGAGGCGATTCGCGCGATCAAGGCAGATCAGGTGAGCCCGCGGTTGCAGAAGGAATTTTTCGAGGGATCGAAAGACCCCATCAAGACCAGGCAGTGACTGTAAAAGTATGTATTCGCTCAGCTTACGTCGGTTTTGTATGATAAAGTAAGGAACGGGCCATGACTATCGACGAGCGCATCGAGTTCCTTCTCAAGGTGCAAGAGAGCCATGAAGCGAATTTGAGCCGTCTTTTTGAATTGCATGGGGAGACAGAACGGGCTCTCGGGCGTTTTATTTCACGCACCGACGAGACGCTCAACGCCATGGCGCGGATTTTGGAACATCACGAACATCGACTCAGTGACCTTGAAGGGGGCGTGCAGTGACGGTACGTATTTCGATTGCAGTTCTTATTTTTTCGAGCCTTGCGATGGCGGCCAAAGCGCCGACCTTCAGCAAGGATGTCGCGCCGATCCTTTATAACCGCTGCCTGGAGTGTCACCGGCCGGGTGAGGCCGGCCCCATGGCGTTCCGCACGTATCAGGAAACGCGTCCCTGGGCCAAGGCCATCAAGCAGGCCGTGATGACGCACAACATGCCGCCGTGGTACGCCGACACGACGATCGATCATTTCAAGAATGACCGGCATTTGACGGAGCAGGAAGTGGCGACCATCACACAGTGGGTGGACGCGGGCGCGCCGGAAGGCAAGGCGGTGGAACTGCCGAAGCTGCCCGAATATATCGAAGGCTGGGTGATCGGCAAGCCCGACCTGGTGCTCAGCCTGCCCAAGGAGTTCAAGATTCCGGCGACCGGCGTGGTGCAGTATCAGTACTTCACTATCGACCCTGGATTCAAGGAAGACACATGGATTCAAGCCGCCGAAGTGCGTCCGACGCAGCGCGCGCAGGTGCATCATATTCTGGTGTTCGCGCAGGACGGCGGCAAGCGGAATCCTCGCGGCGGGGAGCAGTTCGCGGACATGGTGATCGGCTATGCGCCGGGCGTGCCGAGCCTGACCTGGGATGACGATACCGCGTTCCTGGTGAAGGCCGGGTCCACCCTGCTGCTGCAAGTGCACTACACGACGAACGGCAAGGAAGCCATTGACAAGTCGGTGGTCGGGCTGAAAATTCGCAAGGACAAGCCGAAGTATCGCGCGATCTCCGGGTCCGCCACCCAGTTCCGCCTGGACATTCCTCCGGGCGAGCCGAACTACATGGCGAAGGCGTCGTACACGTTCCGCGAAGATACCACGGTGCTGGATCTGACGCCGCACATGCACTTGCGCGGCAAAGCGTTCAAGTATGTGCTGACGTATCCGGACGGACATAGCGAAGTGCTGCTGGACGTGCCGCACTACGATTTCAACTGGCAGTTGGCTTATGTTCTCGCGGAGCCGCGGAACGTTCCGGCCGGGTCCCGTATGGACGTGACCGCATGGTACGACAATTCGCCGAACAACAAGTACAATCCCGATCCCAGCCAGACCGTGCATTGGGGCGACCAGACATTCAACGAGATGATGATCGGATTCTTCAATTACAAGATTCCGGTGGATCGTCCCGATCCGCCCAAGGCCGAGCGTCCGACGCGCGGAGCCGCGCAGTAAATTAATCGCCAATCTGAACACGGACTGATCCGCGGCCTCGGCCTCCTGGAGGCCACCGCGCTCAACATGAGCAACATGGTGGGCGTCGGGCCGTTCATCACCATTCCGCTCATCATCGCGTCGATGGGCGGTCCGCAATGCATGCTGGGATGGGTGCTGGGAGCCGTCATCGCCCTGTGTGACGGCCTGGTGTGGAGCGAACTGGCCGCGTCCATGCCAGCCACCGGCGGCACTTACGTTTACCTGCGCGAAGCGTTTAAGAAAACCAGTCTGGGCGGTATTCTGCCATTCCTGTTTATCTGGCAGTTCATTTTTAGCGGGCCGCTCGAAATCGCTTCGGGGTATATCGGTTTCGCGCAGTATGTCGGTTACTTCTGGCAAGGGATGGGCACCACCGCGACGCGCGCGGTCAGCATGTCGGTGGGCGTGCTGGTCATCGTGCTGCTCTATCGCCGCGTGGCCAGCATCGGGAAGCTCACCGTGGTGCTGTGGGCAGGCATGCTGATCACGGTGCTGTGGGTAATTTTCGCCGGCCTCAGTCACTTCAACACGAAGGTTGTGTTCGATTTTCCGCCCAACGCGTTTCGATTTTCCACCGGGTTTGTTGCCGGGCTGGGGTCGGCCACGCTCATTGCGATGTACGATTTCCTTGGTTATTACGACATCTGCTACGTCGGCGGCGAGGTGAAGAATCCGGGCCACGTGATCCCCCGCTCGATCGTTTACTCTGTGCTGGGCGTAGCGGCGATTTACGCGCTGACCAATCTCGGGCTGATCGCCGTCGTTCCCTGGCGAGAAGCGGTCCATTCGAAGTTCATTGCATCGGACTTCATGTTGAAGCTGTACGGCGCGCGCGCGGCATCCGGCGTAACGGTGCTCGTTTTGTGGACCGCGCTGGCATCGGTGTTCGCGCTGCTGTTTGGCTATAGCCGGATTCCTTACGCGGCGGCAATGAACGGCGATTTCTTCAAGGTGTTCGCCCGGCTTCACCCGCGCGGAGAATTTCCGCATGTATCGCTCCTGGTGATGGGCGGGCTTTCGATCGTGGCGTGCCTGTGGACGCTGGACGACGTGATCACGGCGCTGGTGACTTCGCGAATTATCATCCAATTCATCGCACAGATCTTTGCGCTCGGGTATTTGCGCCGGACGCAGCCGGAAATGCCTCGTCCGTTCAAAATGTGGCTTTATCCGCTGCCCAGCGCGATCGCGTTTGTGGGCTGGGCGTTTCTGTTCCTGACATCCGGCTGGAAGTTCGCCGGATTCGGTGTGTTGACACTGGTGGCCGGAGTTGGGGCATATTGGATCTGGACTCGGAGCACACATGACATCTCGTAAAGTCGCGCGGATTGAAAACGATGACCTGATCGTCACGGTTTCGCGCGAGGGCGGCCACCTCGCCCAAATCATCGAAAAAAAGACGGGCGTGAATCCATTGTGGACGCCGCCATGGCCTTCGATCGAGCCATCGGCCTACAGCGCGGAGAAGTATCCGGAATACGGCAACGATTCTGAAAGCAAGCTGCTGTCGGGAATCCTCGGCCACAATCTTTGCCTGGATATCTTCGGAGTACCGTCCGATGCCGAATATGCGGCGGGCGTCACGGTGCATGGCGAATCGTCCGTCGCGCCGTATGAGATCGAAGTATCCGGCGGGCGCATGATCGCCAGCGCACATCTGCCGCTGGCGCAGCTTGATTTCGAGCGCGAACTCGAACTTGCACCCAACGGCGTCGTGAACGTCCGCGAAACGGTGACGAATTTGACCGCCATCGACCGTCCGCTGGCCTGGACGCAGCACGTGACCATGGGGCCTCCGTTCCTTGAACCAGGAGTTACGAAGCTCAGCATGAACGCGCCAAAGTCGATGGTATTCCCCGGCGACTTCGGCGAAGCCCAGCCTTACAAGCCGGGCGCGACCTTCGACTGGCCGCATGCGCCGAACAAGGACGGTTCGACGACTGACCTGAGCATCCAGTCGTCCGCACCATGTTCCGCCGGGGTGACGTGTCATGTTGTCGACCCGGCGAGCGAACACGGATCGTTCGAAGCCTTCCACCCGCCGACGGGAGTTTTTTTCGGTTATCAATGGAAGCGCGCGGATTTCCCCTGGATCTCCCTGTGGGAGGAAAATCGCAGCCGCACTTTCGCCCCGTGGAACGGCAATGCCGTCACGCGCGGGGTCGAATTCGGCGTTTCGCCGTTCGCCGAAGGCCGTCGCGCGATGGTCGAACGCGGCTCGCTGCTGGGCGTTCCTACCTATCGATGGCTGGGCGCGGGCGAAAGCATCACCGTTCAATACAATGCATTCCTGCGGGTACTATAATCTGGAGCATGGTGCGCTTTGTCGGGCTGCTCGGTTTTATCGCGGTCGCCGCCGGGCAAACGGCTCCGATCGGACGATGGAGATCGATGGAGACATCGGCGGGTGGCATCGGCGCGATGTGTGAGTTCCGCGACGATGGGACCTTCCGATTCAGTCCGGGTGCGGTGGTGGAGATGAAATATCGGATCGAAGGCGATAAATTAATCTTTCCGCCTGGCACCAACGGCGGGCCCGAGCAGCGTCAGAGTATGCACTGGGTAAACGCAGATCGCCTGATTCTGGAATCGCTGACGCTTTCGCGTCAAGGTACGACGCCCGACGCAAAAAATCCGATTCTTGGCGAATGGACCGCTCCCCGTGAAGTGTCCGGCGCCAAGATGGAGGTACGCTACTTCTTCGGATCTGAGGGCAAGACGCTCCTCCTGGCGCCATTTGCCTGGCAGAACGGTGTGTACACCGTCAAAGACTCGACGATACGAATGGAGTTCCCTGGAGCCCCGCCCGTTGAGGGCCCGTTCCACATCGATGGCGATGTGCTGACACTACCCAACGCGGGCAGAGCTGGCGAATCCCGCATGAAGCGCTACTAGCGTGGGGCCATTAGATAAACCATCGCGCAATCTCTCCGTCGACACCTACCGCGGATTTGTCATGCTGCTCATGATGGCGGAAGTGCTCCAGCTTTCCCACGTTGCGAAAGGCTTCCCCGGAAATTGGTTTTTGCACGTGCTCGCCTACCACCAGACGCACGTCGATTGGGCCGGCTGTTCGCTGCACGATACCATCCAGCCGGGTTTCTCGTTTCTGGTTGGCGTCGCGCTGCCGTATTCGATCGCCAGTCGCGTGGCCAAGGGCGGCACGTTTCCGAAAATGTTTTTGCACGCCCTGTGGCGATCGCTTGTGCTGATCGCTCTTGGCATCTTTCTTCGCTCCATGCACAGCCCGCAGACGTACTTCACGTTTGAGGATACGCTGACGCAGATCGGGCTCGGCTACCCGTTCCTGTTTCTGCTCGGCTTCCGCCCGCCGCGCTGGCAGTGGATCGCTCTGGCGACGATTCTGTTCGGCTACTGGCTGGCGTGGGCCCTTTTTCCCATTGCGCCGGATTTCGACCACTACACGGGATTCATGGCGCATTGGAACAAGAACGGCAATCTGGGCGTCGCGTTTGACCGCTGGTTCCTCAATCTGTTCCCCCGCGTGAAGCCGTTCGTGAACAACGGGGGAGGATACCTGACGCTCAGCTTTATTCCCACGCTCGGCACGATGATTCTCGGTCTCGCCGCCGGGCGCTGGTTGAAGGCCGACGCGCCGCGAATCCCCATGAGGCGGTTTCTGATCGCCGGCGGGATCGGCGTCGCGGCCGGGCTCCTGCTCCATTTCTTCGGCATTTGCCCGATCGTGAAACGCATCTGGACGCCCAGTTGGACCCTATTCAGCGGCGGACTCTGCTTCCTGTTTCTCGCCGCTTTTAGCTGGCTGGTCGATATGCGCGGCTACAAGAAAGTCGCGTTCCCGCTCATCGTCATCGGCATGAACTCAATGGCGGCGTATCTCTTCGCGCACCTGTGCGAATCGTTCCTGTCCGACTCTTTCCGCATTCATTTAAAGCTCGAAGGCTTTGCGCGCGGCGCGGCGATTCTATTTTCTTATTGGCTGATGCTCTACTGGATGTACCGCCGGAAAATCTTCCTGCGCGTGTGAACGATAATTTTAAAAGACATGAAAAACTACATGGATTTGACCGGCAAGGTCGCGCTCATCACTGGCGCGTCTTCGGGAATCGGCGCGGCCACCGCTCTGGTGTTCGCCGACCTCGGTGCGAAAGTCGCCATCGGCTACCACGGGAACCAGAAGGGCGCGGAAGCCGTCCGCGATGCGATTGAGAAGGGCGGCGGCACGGCCATCGCGATTCGCGCCGACGTGCGCAAGGGCGCGGAGATTCGCACTATGGTCGACACCGTGACCAAGAATTTCGGTCCCATCGACGTTCTGGTGAATAATGCCGGCTCACTGGTGGAGCGGCAGCGCATTCTCGAAGTGACCGAGGAGCGCTGGAACGACATCATGGCCCTGAACCTGACCAGCGCCGTACTGTGCTCCCAGGCGGTCGCCGCGCCGATGATCGAACGCAAGAGCGGGGCGATCATCAATATCGTTTCGATCGCCGGACGCAACGGCGGAGGACCGGGAGCGGGCGCGTACGCGACGGCCAAAGGCGCGCTGATTACGTTCACCAAATCCCTGGCCAAGGAACTGGCTCCCCATGGAATTCGTGTCAACGGAGTATCGCCCGGAGTGATCGCGACGCCATTTCACGAAGTCTTCTCCACCCCGGAGATGATAAAAAACTTCGTCGCCGGCATCCCGATGGGCCGCACCGGAACATCGCCCGAGTGCGCCACCGTGATCGCGTTTCTGGCGTCGGACGCGGCCGCCTACGTCGCCGGCGAGACGATTGAGGTCAACGGCGGGCAGTTGATGCTCTGATTTACACTGGACCATGGTCCGATTCCTTTCGCTTCTCCTCTGCGCCACGGCCGCCGCGCAATCGCTCGACTGGCGCGCCATCAACGAGGAGACGCTGCGCCACTATACGGCCCTGGTGCAGATGGACTCCACCGATCCTCCGGGCAACGAAACAAAAGTGGTCGAGTATGTGAAGAACGTGTTGGAGGCCGAGGGCATCCCGGCCATTCTCGTCGCGAAGGACCCGTCGCGGGCCAACTTGATCGCGCGGCTGAAGGGCAACGGGTCGAAGAAGCCTCTGCTCGTGATGGGCCACACCGATACCGTCAAGGTTGACGCGGCGAAGTGGACGTTTCCGCCCTTCAGCGCGACCCGCAACGGCGGCTATATTTATGGCCGCGGGACGCTCGACGACAAGGACAATCTCACCGCGGGCATGATGACCATGGTGTTGTTGAAGCGGTCGAAAATCCCTCTCGACCGCGACGTGATCTTTGTCGCCGAAGCGGGCGAAGAAGGCGCCACGCAATTTGGAATCGGCTACCTGGTGGCCGAACACTGGAGCGAAATCGAGGCCGAGATTTGCCTCGCCGAAGGAGGTCTCATCAGCCGCCGCGCCGGGCAGGTTCGCTACAGCCTTATCCAGACCGCGGAAAAACTTCCCGGGGGCGTGAAGCTGATCGCGAAAGGACCCGCTGGCCACGGCTCGCGGCCCTTGCGGTCGAGCGCGATCGTACATCTTTCCCGCGCCGTCGAAAAAATCGCGATGTGGGATCCGCCCATGCGCTTCAACGACACGACTCGCTACTACTTCGAAAAAATGGGCACGGTCAGCACGCCCGAGGAAGCGGCTCGCTACAGCGGCCTGTTCGATCCGGCCAAAGCTTCCGCCATTCGCGAATATCTGGCCGAGCACGAACCCGGCAATTATTCGATGCTGCATACTTCGATATCGCCCAACATCATCACTGCCGGCTATCAGATTAATGTGATTCCGTCGGAGGCCGTGGCGCAACTCGACGTTCGCGCGTTGCCCGACGAGAACCTGCCCGCGTTCCTCGAACTGATGCGCAAAGTGATCGACGATCCTCAGATCGAAGTGGTCGCCGACAACCGCAACAAGCGCCCCTCCGCTCCGCCCTCACGCATCGATTCCGAGGCGTTCCATCTCATCGAAGTCGCGAATCAGAAGGTCTACAAAGTGATCACGATTCCGCAGATGAGCACCGGCGCAACCGACATGGCCATGCTGCGGGCGAAGGGCGTGCAGTGCTACGGCATCGGACCGATGGTCGACGAAGAGGATGCGCCGAAGGGCTTCGGCGCGCACAGCGATCAGGAACGGCTGCTCGAAGACGCGCTCTACAAATTCGTCCAGTTCAACTGGGAAGCCGTGACGTCCATCGCTGCGAAAAAGTAGTCACCACTTCATATCGCGATACTGCGGCCATTCTGTCACCAGCTTATTAACCACCACGCGGCCGACCCGCCATGCCGCTTCGAGCGCCGGATAGTAGGCGGTGTACTTCCCAATCTTGTTCGCCGCCAGGCTCTCCGCCGCGGTTCTGCCCGGCACCGGCTGATCGAAGTCACTCGCCGTCCGCAGCACCATCACGCGGTTGATATTGACACGCCCGGCTCTTGCAAGAAACGTCAACGATTGCAGCGTGCCCGTATCTTCCATCGCGGTTGTTACGTAATTGCCCTTGCCCCCGGTGTGATATTTCACCCAGTCGTTGGCCCACTCGCTGAGTAATCTCCCGTGCCAGAACGTGCTGCCGGAGAGCGTGTCGCCTTTCAGCACGAACGGCGGACGACGTGCGTTCGGCGACGCGAACTCTTCGCGCTCGGCGCGCATCTTTTCGTCATCCGGCAATTCGACATGCTCCGTCAGATGAAACGCCCAATCCACCAGTTTTGGATTCAACCGGTAGGACTCGCCCAAATCCACGCGCGGCTGTTCGTAAGGGACGGATTTTCGAAGAGGCACGTAGCCGGTTTTCCAATCCGAAGGGATTTCCCGCGCGTCGATTTCGTGCGCCAGATCGGCATCCACCACGTACTCCGCCCAGGCCGCCGAGCCCAGCGTTGCGTCCGCCGGATCGACACCCGCGATGCCCGCCACCAGCCAATAAGCCTTCGTCAAATCGAAGCGAGGATCCATGCCCAGCGCCATAATGCTTGCCGCCGCCCTCGCTGTGCCGACGCCGGTGAGGATGCCCAGCACACCGTCGCGATTCATGCGCAAATCATGATAGCCCTGTGGGAAGGGAATTACGCGGTCCAGCTTTTCGCGCTCCACCCAGTATTGATACTCGCCCGGTTCATCGCCCGTGTCGGCGCCGCGTTCGAACATCGCCACCACCACAACTTTTACGGGAATCTTCGGCTGAGCGTTTGCGCGAAAAGCACAAAGGCAGAGGACAATTGCGAGAGGGTGGCGCATTCCAAGCATGGTAGCGCATACATTATCCGCGTTATGTGGCGCACGCCCGCGGCGTGCCGCGTCGATACTCGTATCGATGCTTGGTTATTGCTTGAGACGTGCATCGAGATGAGTCTCGACGCGGCACGCACGAGTGCGTGCGCCACCTGCGACGCACTGACGTCGTTAGACCTTCCCCACCTGAGGATGAACCCAGGGCCCGCGATAAGGCCGTTGCAGCAGCCGGTTGGCTTCTTCATCCCCCACCACGCGTTGATGCTCCGCGTCCCAGGTCAGCGTGCGGTTGAGTTTCATCGCCATGTTGGCCAGAATGCAGCTCGCGGTCGAAATATGCGCCTGCTCGATATCCGCAACCGGCTTCGACCGCGCGTCGATCGCGGCCAGGAAATTCCGCATGTGTCCGCGCACGGCGGGGGCGACGTGCTTTTCCAGGTCCTTTTCGGTTTTGTCTTCCGGATACTGCTCCAGTTCGTAGGTGACGTCCTTATGAACGCGCTCGCCCTTCAGCGGAATGAAGTCGTAGCTCATCACGCTGACCTTGAGCGTGCCTTTATCGCCGAAAAAGGTCGCGCCCCAGCCATAATTCGGATCCGGATCGTTCGCGGCGCCCCAACTGCGCTGGTTCCAGTTGCATTGCAGGTCGCCATAATCGAACACCGCCGATTGCGTATCGGGAATATTCGCCTTGCTCGCCTTGTCCACCAGGATGCCTCCTGCCGACGACACTCGCTTCGGCCAGCCGAGTTCCATCATCCAGCGCACCATGTCGAACATGTGGATACACATGTCGCCCATGATGCCGTTGCCGTATTCCATGAACGCGCGCCAGCCTCGCGGATGCACCAGCCTGTTGTAGGGACGCATCGGCGCGGGCCCGGTCCACATCTCGTAATCCAGGTTCGGCGGAGGAGCCGTGTCCGGAGGATTCGCGGTGGCGCGCATGTGGTAGTAGCAATACATGTCGACCGAAGCGATTTTGCCCAGCAGCCCGGTCTTGATAAATCGATCGCGCGCCTCGATGAGATGCGGCGTGCTGCGCCGCTGCGTTCCGGCCTGCACCACGCGCCCGTGTTTTCGAGCCGCCGCCACCATCGACTGGCCCTCGACGATATCCACGCTGATCGGCTTTTGCACCCACACGTCGACGCCGGATTGGACGGCGGCGATCATCGGCAGCGCATGCCAGTGGTCCGGTGTGCCGATCAGAACGATGTCCAGATCCTTCTGTCGCAGCATCTCGCGGTAATCGGAAAATGTCCGCGGCTTTTTCTTCGAAGCCTGCCGCGTGGAGACCAACTCGGCCGCGTCCGAAAGCATGGTGCTGTCGACATCGCACAAGGAGACGACTTCAACGGGAGACACCTGCACCAGCCGCATCAGATCGCCTTTGCCGTACCATCCGCAGCCGATCAAGCCTACTCGTCGCACCTTGTCATCTGCGAACGCAACCGCGGAACCGGAGGCGCCCAGGGCCAATCCAGCTTTGAGGAGATCACGGCGTGTCATATTTCACAGAGTCTATCACGTAACAATTTAGTACAATCGCGGTTTGCCACTGCGAGTCAACAACGAAATCATAGAAGACGAAGTGATCCGCGAAGAAATTCGCACGCTTCGCCTCCGCCTTGCCGAAGCGATGCCCAACGAGCTTCCTTCCGCGATCGAGGCCCGGGCCAGGGAATGGGCGCGGGAGAACGTGATCGAAAGAGTTCTGCTGCGCCAGGCCGCGCTGGCCGACCCCGAACCGGTGCCCGCCGAAATCATCGAGAGGGGCGGCGGCAACATTGAGGCCGAACTTCAGTTCCGCATTGAGCGACTGGCGATTCGTCACGCGGGACGCATTGCCCCGCCGCGCAATAAGGACGTGGTCGATTACTACCGCCAGCATCGCGAGAGCATGGCCATCCCGGAGGCGGTGCGCGCCGCGCACATCCTCAAGAACGTTGATGAAAAGGCGTCCGCGGAACAGGCGCTGGCCGCTATTCGCGCGGTAGAGGAACGCATTAGAGCCGGCGAGGCTTTCGAGTCCGTCGCCGACGAACTTTCCGATTGTCCGGGGAGCGGAGGAGATCTCGGATGGTTTCCGCGCGGCCAGATGGTGCCGGAGTTCGATGCCGTCGTGTTCGCGATGAAGCCGGGCGAGATCAGTCCGGTATTTCGCACCGCGTTCGGATTCCACATCGCGAAGGTGAACGCGCGCGCGGATGAGCGGATGGCGACATTTGAGGAAGCGCGTCCTCAAATCGAACGTCTCCTGCTGACGGAAAAACATCAGAAGGCACTCGAACGGCTGTGTGATTATTTGCGCGCCCGCGCGACGGTCGAGGAGGCCGGATGAAACGGGAGTTCGAGTTGGCGGCCGCTGCCGGGAAAGCCCATGCCTGCTGTGTGCCGAGCATCGAGAGGGCGGCGCTACTCAACGTATCCGGCAACGCTCTGGAGCGCGTCACGCGCGGTTCGACGGGCGGAATGGTCAAGCTCGATGGCGGGCCTTTCCTGATGGGCACCGATGACGCCGACGGTTTTCCCGACGATGGGGAAGGCCCGGTGCGGGAGATCGTGCTCGACCCGTTCTATATCGACGCCGCGCCCGTGACCAACGCGCAATTCCGCGAGTTCATGCGCGCCAGCGGATATCGCACCGAGGCGGAATATTTCGGATGGTCGTTCGTTTTTCAGGGGAACATTCCGGAAGACCGCCGCGCCGAACTGGTCGACGATACGGTGCTTGCCGCGCCCTGGTGGTGCAAGGTGTTCGGCGCGACGTGGGATCATCCGGAGGGTCCGGATTCCAACGTCGATGCTCGCGACGAATATCCGATCACGCATGTTTCCTGGAACGACGCGGTGGAATTCGCGCGCTGGGCCGGCAAGCGCCTGCCCACCGAAGCGGAGTGGGAGTTCGCTGCGCGAGGAGGCCTGGAGCAGAAGCGATTTCCGTGGGGCGACGAACTGACGCCCGAGGGCCGCCACGTCTGCAACGTCTGGCAGGGCGTATTTCCGACGTTCGATTTAGCGGAAGACGGGTACGCCGGAACGTCGCCCGTCACCGCGTTTCCGCCGAACGGGTACGGACTGTTTTCGGTGAGCGGCAATACGTGGGAATGGTGCGGCGATTGGTTTCACCCCTCCTATCACCTGGTGGGCTCGAGAACGAATCCAACCGGCCCGGCCTCGGGCGGCGCGCGCGTGATGAGGGGCGGTTCCTACCTTTGCCACGAATCGTATTGCAACCGTTATCGTGTGGCTGCGCGGACGAAAAACACGCCGGATAGTTCCACCACAAATCTGGGATTCCGCTGCGTGCGCGACGTGGCTACGGCTTAAACGTGCCCTTCTGCTTCGCGACATCGATCAGCGTGGGATAGAACTGCACGAACGTCGAATCCACAGAGCCGTGCTCGTCATGGCAGGAATAACAACTGGCCGTTTTCGGGATAACTTTCGCCGTGCCCGATTTTTCGAATCCATAAAAGGCCCATCCGCCTCTCGCACTGTCTTTCACGTGAACTTCGATTGCGGCGAGGCCCGCCTGCACGCGCCCGCCGGTGTTGATGGAAACGTGGCTGTTGGAATCGCGGATTTCGAGGACGAGAATCGTCTTGTCCGGCCACGTTCCCGTTTTCAGGAACAATTTATACGCCGCGGGCGTGACGAACACGTTGTCGAATCGCGGATTGCCCTCGGCGTTGGTCTGACCGGCGGGCCCGTAGGTCATGGCCAGACCCGAGCTTAGGAAAACCCACTCACGATAATCCTTGGGCGTGCGCATTTCGCCGTCGGCGGTGTATTGCGGATCCTGTGCGGTGAGCGTCCAAACCGCGGCCAACAATGGCAGTAACATTTTCATGATTTCTTCGCTTTCGTCTTTCGCTTCTCGATGGTACCGCGGCAAGTCTCGGCTCCACAGGAGCAGGGAGTCGCCTCCTTGAGATCGGAGAAGTTGTAATCGATGGTCAGCTCTTCGCCCTTCTTGATTTCACGCTGGCTCATATAGAGAATGTGGCCTTTCAGCACCCGGCTGATCAGGTTGGGCTCGCAACTGTGGTTGATGATTTCCGCTCCGCTTCCGCCGCGCGCGCCATCGAGCGTCCAGTAATCGTCCACCGCGAACAGGTACGTGTATTTACCGCCGTCAATCGCTGCCGCCTGCTTCCGATTCAGGCGCAGGCCGGTGTATTCGATGACTTTGCGATGGGCGGGAATGCGCTCATTGGCGTACACGCCGTAACGATGAATTTTCGAACGCCGGATCACGATATCGAAGCAGGCGTGTTGTGGGTCGATGCGGGGAGCTCTAACGGGTGTCATTGCGCTGGTTCTATGAATTGTAGCGAACGCCGGGGATTGATATACTCGCGTGCGTGGGCGAGCCTCTGCCGACGTTTAAGTATCATCCGGACCCCGTTTCGACCGGCGCGATCGTTGCCGATCCGGACGCGCCCTGTCTCGCCTGCAACCGCATCCGCGGCTATGTCTACGAGGGTCCCGCCTATTCGGAGAAGTTTCATCACCTGTCGCATTGCATTTGTCCGTGGTGCATTGCCGACGGATCGGCCGCGAAAACATTCTCGGCCGATTTTGCCGATGCGGGGACGCTGGACGACGTCGACGATGCGGTGATGGAGGAAATTGCCCACCGCACACCCGGCTTCGTAGCCTGGCAGGACGGGCAATGGCTGACCTGCTGCGATGACGCAGCCGCGTATCTGGGAGCGGCGGGAGCCAGGGAGTTGAAAGGAAAATTCGCCGCAGCGATTCCCGCCGTTGAACAGGATTTTGACGGGGACTGGCAGGATTTAGATAAGGACGGCCAGCCGACGGCGTACATTTTCCGCTGCCTGCATTGCAAACAGTACCTGGCGTATGTCGATCAGACCTGATCGCGTGTTTTCATCTCGCCTTGACTGGAATGCGCAAACCAACCGGCTCTCGGCACTGCGCGGATCGAAGCAGCAAGTGCTCGATCTGACCGAGTCGAATCCAACGCGTGCCCGCATCGAATATCCGGGCCAGCAGATTCTGAGCGCGTTACATGACGCTCGCGCGCTGCGATACGATCCGGAGCCGCGTGGGCTGCTCTCCGCGCGGGAGGCGGTCGCGAAGTATTACGGGAACGTTACCGCATCGCGCATCCTGCTCACCGCGTCGACCAGTGAAGCGTATGCGTACCTATTCAAACTGCTCTGCGATCCGGGGGATGAGATTCTTTCGCCCCGTCCATCGTATCCGTTGTTTGAGTTTCTGGCCGGACTCGAATCGGTGCGCGCGGTGCAATACCCTCTGCGTTACGACGGTGTCTGGCACATCGATTTCCAGGCGCTGGAGAGGGCCATCACGCCGCGCACGCGCGCGATTGTCGTGGTGAATCCGAACAACCCGACGGGTTCGTTTTTGAAGCGGGAAGAGCGGCGAAGGCTGGAGCGGTTCGGCATTCCCCTTCTTTCGGACGAAGTGTTCTCGGACTACGCTTTGTTTCCGGATGACTCACGCGTGACTTCGCTGACAATGGAGACAGAGACGCTCACGTTTTCAATGAGCGGTCTGTCGAAGATCGCCGGGCTGCCGCAGATGAAGCTCGGCTGGATCGTCGCCAGTGGGCCCGGGCATGATGCCGCGCTCGATCGCCTGGAACTGATCGCCGATACATATTTATCGGTCGCGACGCCGGTGCAGATCGCGTTGCCCAAGCTGCTGGAAGCATCGGTCGCGGTCCGCGCGGAAATTACGAAACGAACCCGAGCCAACCTCGCGCTGCTGAAATCCTTCGCCCATCCGATGCATGTCGAAGGCGGATGGTATGCGACCCTCCAAGTGCCGCGAACAAAGAGCGAAGAGGAGTGGGCGATTCATCTGCTCGACCGCCGCGACGTGCTGGTTCAGCCGGGATTTTATTTTGACTTTGAATCCGAGGCGTTCCTGGTGCTAAGCCTGTTGACGCCCCCCGATGTTTTCGCGGAAGGGCTAAGGCGCGTACTTGACGAAGTCCTCTAACCCTCAGCCCCATGCGTCAGCGTGGGGTTACTACCATGCCCGCACTAACCCCAAGCTGACGCATGGGGCTGACCGCAGCCATGGAACCGTCACGCGTGAGCATGCGGGCAGTCTAACCAGTTGCTAGAATCACAAGTTATGCCCAAACGACGTGTTCTTCTCGGAATTCTCCTCTTCACACTCCTGCTCGGGCAGACCTCCCAGATCTCGGCGCAGAAGAAGTTTGCGCTCACCATCGACAACATCATGCGCGGGCCCGAACTTTATGGCAACGAGCCTACCGCGCCGCGCTGGTCCGACGACGGGCAGCACGTCTATTTTCAATGGAAGCAGTTCAACGAGCCGCGAGTGAAGCCGAATGATACCTACGTCGTGAATCGCGACGGATCGGGATTGCGCAAGTTGAGCGACGAAGAAACGAAGAAGCTCCCCCCGGCGTTCGGCAGCCGAACGCGCGATCGCAAGCGCATGGCCTATGCGGAGAACGGCGACATTTACATTTACGACTCTTCGACGGGTACGAAGCGGCAGATCACGAAGACGTCCGACGCAGAAACAAGTCCGCAGTTCACGCTTGATGAGAAACGCGTGACGTTCCTGCGCGGCGGAAACCTGTACGTCATGTCGCTTGACAGCGGATTACTGGAACAGTTGACGGATGTTCGCGCCGCGGCGGCCGAAGGCGCTGCTGCTCCCGCTCCGGCGGCTGGCGGACGCGGTGGTGGCAGAGGTGGACGTGGAGGTGGCGGCGGCGCACCGCCGGCCGCGGCGGCCAAGGGAACCGATAGCCAGGAATTCCTCAAGAAGCAGGAACTTGATCTGATTCTTGCGGTGAAGGAGCGCGCCGCGGCCCGGGAAGAGGCGGAGGCGAGGCTCAAAAAGGATCAGCCTGCGGAACGGAAGCCGTTCCAGTTGCAAGCACGCCAGACGGCCGGCCGGCTGGAACTGTGCCCCGACGGAAAATGCGTCATCGCGATGGTGACCGAAGCCGCCAACGGCGTGAAGAACGAGAACGTGCCGAATTACGTCACCGAATCGGCGTACACGGAGGATATCAACGGGCATTCGAACGTCGGCGAGCCGCAGAACAAGCAGCGCGTGGCGATTCTGGATGTCGCGACCGGCGAAGTGAAGTGGGTCGACGCCGGCCTCGGGACGCGCGAAATTCAGCTTTCGGCGCCGGTGTGGAATGAAGCCGGAACGAAGGCCTTTCTCATCGCGCGAGCGACGGACAACAAGGATCGCTGGCTACTCGCGTTGGACCCTGCCACGGGGAAAACGCGTACGCTGTTCACCGAGCATGACGACGCGTGGCTGATCGGAGGCGGTCCGTTCGCTGGCGGAAGCACCGGGTGGCTGAAGCATAGTGACGAAATTTATTTCCTGAGCGAAAAGGACGGCTATTCGAATCTGTTCAAGATTTCTTATGACGGTGGCGATGTGAAGCCGCTGGTCTCCGGCAAGTTCGAAGTGAGCGGCGTTGAATTATCTCAGGATGGGAATACATTTTACTTCACTTCGACCGAGGTAAGCCCCTTCGATCGCCATTTTTATTCAATGAGCGTCGATGGTGGGGCGCGCAAGCAACTGACCAAAGACGCGGGAAATCATCGCGTTACGCTCTCGCCGGACGAAAAGGCGTTTGCCGATATCTATTCCTACACCAACAAGCCGCCGGAGCTGTTTGTCGACGGCAAGAAGGTCACCTCCTCGCCCGCGCCCGAGTTTTGGGATTACAAATGGCGGGATGTGCCGATCGTCGAAATTCCGGCGCGCGACGGCATCAAAGTTCCGGCGCGGCTCTACAAGCCGGACAATTTCAAGAAGGGCGGACCGGCGGTGATGTTCGTCCACGGGGCGGGATATTTGCAGAACGTGCATCACTGGTGGTCGCAGTATGAGCGCGAGTACATGTTCAACCACTTCCTGATGGAGCACGGCTTCCTGGTCATTGATATCGATTACCGGGGTTCGGCCGGCTATGGGCGCGACTGGCGCACCGCCATCTATCGCCACATGGGCGGCAAGGACCTGGACGATCACGTCGACGCGGCGAAGTTCATCGTCTCGCAATACGGGGTTGACCCGAAGCGGACCGGCCTGTACGGCGGCAGCTATGGCGGCTTCATCACGTTGATGGCGCTGTTCACCGCGCCCGACACCTTCGCCGCCGGCGCGGCGCTGCGTCCGGTGACGGACTGGGCGCATTATAACCACGGGTACACGGCGAATATCCTCAATTTGCCGCAAAAAGACGAAGACGCGTACAAGAAATCGTCGCCGATTTATTTTGCCGACGGATTAAAAGGCGCGCTGTTAATTTGTCATGGGATGGTGGATACGAATGTTTTTTTCCAGGATTCGGTGCGCCTGGTGCAGAGGCTGATCGAATTACACAAGGAAAACTGGTCGATTGCGCCCTATCCGGTGGAAGATCACGGATTCGTGCAACCATCGAGTTGGGCCGACGAATACAAACGCATTTATTCCCTGTTCGAGACCAACCTAAAGCAAAAATGAGGCGAATGCCCGATGGTTCGGAACTCGCCGGGCGGGTAGACTCGAATCATGCCGGCTTGTCTGAATTGCGGTGGGCGCCTTTGTAAGGGCGAAACGAAGTGCTTTACCTGCGAGATGCCGGTCAAGGAAGACAAAAGCCAGCGCGATGTCAACCTGGGGCGGGTTCGCATCGTGCTGACGATTTTGTTCTTTCTTTGCCTGGGGTTAACGCTTGCCTCGATCTTCATCGACGTCGGCCCGTCGTTTTATAAGTGCGCGGCGGCGACGGTGATTCTGCATTTTGTTCGGGAGTCGGCAGTGCAGATGTCGGAACCGAGGAAGTCTTAGGTTTTCGCGGCTGTCCGCTCCCTCAGTCGCGCCATGCGACAGGCGGACCCTAATTCGCGGCCAGCTTCTTGATTTCCCGAATTACGAGCTCCAGTTCCTCGTCCTTCGAGTAGAAATGGGGTGCCACTCGAATCCCGGCGCCGGGCCGGTAATCGACCAGATAGTCGCGTCTGCCGAGCTCCTTCGTGATTTCGTATCCGTT
>Ga0182030_10009226_pt1 | contig 20227 bp, 22 predicted proteins | sample 812S3MmetaG_FD_121299 | JGI IMG/M metagenome (GOLD analysis project Ga0182030, IMG submission 121299) | Permafrost microbial communities from Stordalen Mire, Sweden - 812S3M metaG (Illumina Assembly) | ecosystem: Environmental > Terrestrial > Soil > Wetlands > Permafrost | place: Sweden... | reverse complement strand
ATCCGCTATCGGTCGCCGGAACCGGAGCTGACGCCAGAGTTGCCGCAGGAACGCCGCGGAACGATCCCCAACGTTGTATTCCCCACCGGAATCGACCGGCGCGATGATCTTGGCTCAGCGGACCGTTTCGATGTTTACTATGGGATGGCCGACAGTCGGATTGGCGTTGCGCGACTCGACATGCCGGCATGCCTGCCGCCAGATGCACTCGCCAATCCGCCGGAATTGGAAGTTTAAGCTTTTTGCAGCGAACCTTCCCCGTCGAGCACAGGCGCAAATGAATCGAGAACCTTGCTGTTTATGGCTGTCCCTGATGGTCGAATTGCGACCGTGGTGCCAACCCGTTAGGTTACCACTTCAAATTTGGGTCGTAAAATCCATTTAACAAGCATTTCATGCTGCGCTTAACTGGAGGAAGCTGAATCCGGACAACCGGATTTGCCTTCCAGTCATTCGGAGCCCGTGCTTTTATTGTGACAGCGAAACCTGCAATGCGATTGATCCCAACAACCGAGCTGAAGGCTCGATTTCACGAAAGGTGGACGCGGCCATTACACTGCTTTCACGGCGGTTTTGTGTCAGTTTGTGTCGGGAATTTTGCTGAAGTACGCCAAATTACGCTAAAATGGCGAAAATCGCTCGTGCGGGAAGTGGCTGACTCTAGCGCACTTAGGAACCGTCTGGAAAGCCAAACCATGTTTCGAATCCCTTCGCTCGCTCCATTTTTCTTCCGGTTCTGGCACGGAACCCGCTTGGTATTTCCCAAACATACGAACATTTATCATGGCCTTGCCCACCAAACCAGTTGCCTTGAGCGTGGAACAAATCACCGAGTTGAACCAGAAACTGTCCACCCTGCGGCATGACATGAACAACCATCTTTCGCTGATGGCCGCCACGGTGGAATTGATCCGCCGCCGGCCGGCCAACACCGAACATCTGTGGCATACACTGTCTGAACGGCCCCGCAAAATCGCCGAAGCCATCAACCAATTTTCGCGCGACCTGGAGGCGGCACTCCACATCACCCGGCCCTGATTTCTGAATCAGAGGCGGCTTTTGACTTTGGCCCGGCCCGGCTTTTTGGCAGACTTGCGCCAATGGATCAAACCGAAGCGGACCTGATTGCCTCCGTGCTGCGAGGCAACGCCGCCAGTTTTGAGCCGCTGATTCAAAAGTATTCGCCCCGGGTCATGGCCACCGCCCGCCGGTATGCACGCCGCGAAAGCGAAATTGAGGACATTGCGCAGGAAGTCTGGCTCAAGGCGTTCGATAAATTAAAAAGCTATCGCGGCGAGGCTCCATTTGAACACTGGCTCATGCGGCTGACGGTGCGGATCTGTTATGACTTTTTGCGCGGACACCAAAGAAACCGCGAATCGTCATTCACGGATCTAACCGAACCGGAAACCGACTGGCTGGAGCGTTTTGTAACGCAGCCGGAAGCCGCCTCTGAAAATGCGGAGGCGGCCAAGCTGCTCGTTGACCGCATTCTGGAACGGCTGTCGCCCAAGGCGCGGCTGGTGATCACGTTGCTTGAAATCGAGGACCGTTCGGTCAAGGAAATCGCCCAGCTCACCGGCTGGTCGGTGCCGCTCGTAAAAGTTCGTGCGTTCCGGGCACGGGCTGAAATGCGAAAGATTCTGGCCAAGATGGCCAAGGAAAAGTATCTGTAACCCGGCATGGTATGATGCCGTCTGAAAAACTGGGGATTGCATGAACATTGCTGAATTACAAAGAAAATTGCTCGCCGCCGCCCGCGCCAATGTGCCGGGCGAGCATGTGCCCTACGCGTTTGAAAAGCGCGTGATGGCCCTCCTGGCGGCCCGTACCCCGAGCGATCACCTGGCCCTGTGGGTGCGCGGTCTTTGGCAGGCTGCTGCGTCATGCGTGGCCATCACCTTGCTGCTTGGCGCCTGGGCCTTTTTCAGCCCGACGGCCAACTCTTCCAAACCTGACGATCTTTCGCAGAATTTTGAAAACACGCTGCTGGCGTCCGTGGACCAGGGCGATCAAACACAGTGAATTCCTGGAAAGTCATTCTGGCAACCGTGGTCATATTTGGTGCCGGCGTGATCACGGGTGGTTTGCTGGTCAACCATGTAAACGGCACGCGCCAAGACATGGCTGACCAGGCGGTCGCCGCGGCGAATATCCGTCCGCCGGCGGATAATCACGCACAATCCCGCCCGCCGGAAGTTGCTCTCCCGCGACTGGCAGAAAGGTTGAGCAAGGAATTTGTCCGCCGGCTCGACAAGTCGCTTCATCTCACCCTGGTGCAAAGCAACGCAATCGCCGCAATCGTCGCGGAGGGCCAGGAACGCAACCATGTGATTTGGACCAATGTCGCTCCGCAAATGCGCAAGGTGATGCAGGACGTCAACCAGCAAATCCGCGCCGAGCTGACCCCGGCGCAGTTGAAACAGTTTGAAGAGTTGATGAAACAACGTCCGCCCAAGCGGTCGCCGGCCACGAATGCACCGCCGGACGTTGCGGCGCCGACCAATGCCCTGCCGCCGGATGTTTGATTTCTAGGTTTCGCCCAGCAGCGCGGCGATTTTCTTGCGCAATTCCTTGGTGACCGAATCCATGGAGCGATTGGCATCCACAACGTTGAAACCATAGGTCTTTTGCAAACTATGGAACACGGCCTGGATGGCGGTTTGATACTTCACAAAACTGTCGAACATGTCACGCGACAGGCCGAGGTCCATGCCGCTTTCCCAGTAATCAAGCGTCGCGCTCTTGGCGAGATTGCGTTGAACCAGCTCCTGCGGTTCCACCGAGAGGTAAAACACCGCATCGGGTTCCAGCGCGATGCCATACAGATTTTTCAGCCACGCCTCGTCCATGCCGCGCACCATGTCACGCGCCATGAGCGTGTAAATATAGCGGTCGGCCAGCACAATGAAACCCGCCTTGAGCGCGGGCAAAATGATGTTTTCCAGCTGGTCGGCAAAATCCGTCGCGTAAAACAAACTCAGCGTCGTCCGGCTTAAAATATTTCCTTCCTGGGCCTTTTCCAGCTCGGAACTCACCAGCGTGGAGCGTTTCAATCCGACCTGCACGGTCGGATGCCCGCCAGTTTCGAGGCTGTCCACGAGCCGCGCGATTTGTGTGGAACGGCCCGAGCCATCCGCGCCTTCCACCACGATCAATCTGCCCGTAAGTTCCTCCAGCCGGACGCCGGGAATGCCATGCCCGTAAAATTTGCGGCATTTGTTGGTCGGTTCGGAATCTGTATTCATGCGGCTGAATCCTCCTCTGTGTCCGCCGCTTCCACCCTGTCCTCGGCCGGAGCCGGGGGCGGCAGCGGCAATGGGCTGCGCCGTTTGAATTTCTTCAATTCAATGCGTTCGCTCACCAGTTTACGCACCAGCACCTGTTGTTTTTCCACGTGCAGGTTGGCATCCATCACCACAAAATCAAATTCACCGCTCATGGCCATGTATTGTTCCAGGATGTGGCCCTGAAAAATGCGGAAACTTTCGTAGGGATCCTTCGACAGTCCCAGGTCCATGCCGGCCTCGAAGAATTTCAGCTTCGGACGGCCTTCCAGGATGCGGCTGAGCGACACCTCCAGGTCCGCCTTGAAGAAAATCGTGAGATCGGGCTGGGCCGCGAAATTGTAATTCCCCCGCACCCATTCGGGCGGGCAACCGCGCACCACGTCGCGCGCGAATGCGGTAAAAACGTAACGATCACAGAGGACCACGTAACCCGCGCGCAACAGCGGCAGCAAATGACGCTCGTAACGGTCGGCAAAGTCCGTGGCGTGGATGAGGCTGAAGGTTGTCGGCGTGAGCAGTTCGCGCTTTTTGCCTTTGCTCGTGGCCTTTTTTACCAGTTCCGATGAGTTCCATTCGCTGAAATAGACCTTGATGCCCTCGGCTTCGAGCCAGCGTTTGAGCAGATAAATCTGCGTGGATTTGCCCGACCCGTCGAGCCCTTCAACGGCAATCAACCGCCCCGGAAAATTCAATTCTGAAAAGGTTTTCATGATTCACGTCAACCGCGTTTCTTGATGTTATACCATCCGGCGCGGCTCACAAGCGCAAGATGATATCAGAATCGTCATGAGCAGCATTGTTAAAATTGTGTTAAAGTTCCGTGCCCGCCATCGTGCATCAGTTTTATTCACCAACCGGCAGCCGAAGCACGACAAAAACTGAAACATTGTGAAAAAATTCACAATTTGCCTTGTGACAATTAACCTCCTTGTTTACGTTGGTTTTAGCGCAGCTTTTTTAGGGGGCGTGTGCTTATGCAAACCCGGAGTGAACTAAGTTACGATTCAAAAATCGAGGGCGACGTCATTGTTACACGCATTGACGCGGCCTTGAACTGGTTCCGCAAGAATTCCATCTGGCCGATGCCGATGGGTCTGGCATGTTGCGCCATCGAGTTGATGGCTGTGGGCGCGAGCCGGTTTGACATTTCACGCTTTGGTTCGGAGGTCATGCGCTTTTCGCCACGGCAATCGGACGTGATGATCGTTGCGGGAACGGTCACTTACAAGATGGCGACGGCGGTGAAGCGCATTTACGACCAGATGTGCGAGCCGAAATGGGTGATTGCCATGGGAGCCTGCGCCTCCACGGGCGGCATGTATCGCAGTTACGCCGTTCTGCAGGGCGTGGACAACATTATCCCGGTGGACATTTATGTCTCCGGATGTCCGCCCCGGCCCGAAGCCGTTCTGGACGCGCTGATGAAGTTGCAAAACAAGGTGCAACATGAACCGTTCCTGAAAACACTGAAAACAGCCGCAGCTTGATTCAAATATCATTTCAACCCGGATCAACACTGATGCACATGGATTACTTGAACAATGGCTTCAATGGGTTTTCCGTTCGTGTCCGTCAGTATTCATCGGCAGTGATGTATTCAAAACGTGACCGCGCTTGAATCAACCGCCAAGCTCAAAGCCCGGTTCGGCGATTTAATCTCCGAACCGTCTGAATTTCGCGGCGAAATCACGGTCCAACTCGCCGACGCGGAACGCGTCACCGAAGTGTGCAGCTTCGCCAAAAAGGAATTGGGGTTTGATTATCTCGTGGATGTCAGCAGCCTGGACAATTACGGCGAGGACCCGCGCTGGACGATTGTTTACCATTTGCGCAGCTTGGGCAGCGGCGCCGAATTGCGCATCAAGACCGATGTCAGCGAGGAAAAATCCGAGTTGCCGACCATCATTGGTGTGTGGCGCTCGGCCAACTGGCACGAACGCGAAATCTACGACATGATGGGCATCCGGTTCCGCGGCCATCCTGATTTGCGCCGGATTCTAATGTGGGAAGGCTATCCGTATTTCCCGTTGCGAAAAGATTTCCCGCTGGCCGGCAAGCCAACCCGGATTCCCGAGGTCGCTTTCACCCAGACTGCACCGCTCGAAGGCGGGCCATTCGTGACGGCTCCGGGCGGCAAGGACGCCATCGAACGCGAACCGCGGGTGCGAACTCCGGAGGCATAATTCATGGCTACGGTTCAAGACATTGAAATTCGCGACCCGGCCGCACGCGTGAGCGGGGCGGTCGAGGAACTGCGCGACATGCAGGGCGAGAAAATGGTCCTGAACATGGGGCCGTCGCATCCGGCCACGCACGGCGTGCTCCGCATCGTGCTCGAACTCGACGGCGAAGTCATCACCAAGGCCGACCCGGACGTGGGTTATCTGCATCGCGGCGACGAAAAAATCGCCGAGAACATGACCTACACCCAGTTCATCCCGTACACGGATCGGCTGGATTATCTTGCGCCGCTGGCCAATAACGTCGCTTACGCACTGGCGGTGGAAAAGGCCCTCGGCATCGAGAAAGCCCTGCCGCCACGGTGCCAGTACATCCGGGTCATGTGTTGCGAACTCGCGCGCATTTCGGCGCATTTGCTGGGTTTGGGCGCATTTGCGATGGACGTGGGCGCCATCACCGTCTTCCTGTACGTCTTCACCGAGCGCGAGAAGATTTACAACTTGTGCGAGTCGCTCACCGGCGCGCGGTTTACGACGAGCTATACCCGCATCGGCGGCGTGTCCCGCGATTTGCCACCGGGCTGGACGGACCAGTGCCGCCAGTTCCTTAAGGAATTTGCCGTCACACTCAATGAATGTGAAACCCTGCTCACCCGCAATCGCATCTGGGTGGATCGGACCCGTGACGTCGGTTTCATTTCGAAGGAAATGGCGATTGATTACGGCCTGAGCGGCCCTAATTTGCGCGGCAGCGGCGTGGAATATGATTTGCGCAAAAACCAGCCGTACCTCTGCTACCCGGACCTGGAATTCGACATACCGATCGGCTCGGTGGGTGACTGTTACGACCGCTATTTGGTACGCATGGAGGAAATGCGCCAGAGCGTGCGGATCCTCCATCAGTGCCTCGATAAAATTCCCGGCGGCGCGGACAACCAGACCAAGGAACCAGTCAACGTGGCTGACGGTAAAATCGTTTTGCCGTCGAAGGACCGGGTGTTGTCGGGCATGGAGGATCTGATTCACCAGTTCATCCTGGTGACGCAGGGCATGAATGTGCCGCCCGGCGAAATTTATTTCGGACACGAGAATCCCAAAGGCGAGCTGGGTTTTTATATCAACAGCCGCGGAGGTGGCACGCCGTACCGGATGAAAATCCGCTCCCCGAGTTTTGTAAATCTGAGCATCCTGAGCGCGCTGATGCCCGGCCACATGATGAGCGATACCGTGGTCATTCTCGGCTCGCTGGATTTCGTGATGGGGGAATGTGACCGATGAACGCCACGCACATCGAATCCATTCCGAATCCGCTCCGGCAGCAGGGCGCGTTCGCGGTTCCGTCCGCGCTCGAGGCGGAAGTGGATGAATTGATCACGCATTACCCGGTGAAACGCGCGGCATCGCTCATGGTGCTGCACGCAATCCAGGAGCAGTTCGGCTGGATTTCGCAGGAGGCCGTCGAGTGGACGGCCCGGAAGCTCGAACTGCAGCCCATCAACGTTTACGAGATCGTGACGTTCTATCCGATGTTCCGGGCGCAGCCGATGGGCAAATACCAGATCAAGGTCTGCCGGACGCTGAGCTGCGCGTTGGGCGGTGCGTACGAATTGCACAAACATTATTGCGAGAAGCTGGGCCTCGATGCGCACGCGCACGGTCCGCAAACGACGAAGGACGGAAAATTCACGGTCGAGTTCGTCGAATGTCTCGCTAGTTGCGGCACCGCTCCGGTGATGATGTGCAACGATGACTTCTATGAAGGTGTCAGCCACAAAAAAGCGGATGAAATCCTGGGAGGCTGCAAATGAAAAATCTCCATTCCGCAATCCGCAATCGCCACTCCGCAATTGAAAATTGGCTGCCCGACATGGATTTGAACCATGACAAACAGATTCAGAGTCTGCTGTGCTACCGTTACACCATCGGGCAGGCCGGAGCGTGCGTTAACGTAAAGAGTTTGGCCGCAGAGTCAAGCTGGTGATGATATGCCGCAGGAACACAAACTCATTTTGAAATACGCCGATGTCCCGGGTTACACGCCCGACATCGAATGCTATTTGCGGAACGGCGGCTATGACGCGCTAAAAAAGGCGCTCGCCATCCAGACCAAGACCCTGCCGGACGGCAAAACGGAGAGCGCCCAAGAGCAGCTTCGCAAGGAAGTCATGACCGCCGGTTTGCGGGGACGCGGCGGCGCAGGTTTTTCGTGCGGTTTGAAATGGAGCTTCGTGGACCGCAAGAGCGGCAAGCCGATTTATCTCATCTGCAACGCCGACGAATCCGAGCCGGGCACGTTCAAGGACAAACAGATCATTTACAAGGACCCGCACCAGCTGATCGAGGGTATGGCCATCGCCTGCTACGCCAACGACGTGCATCTCGCCTACATCTACATTCGCGGCGAATTTGTCGAAGGCGCAAAGATTTTGAACTGCGCGCTCAAGGAAGCCCGCGAGAGAAATTTTCTCGGCAAGAGCATTCTGGGCGCCGGTTACGACCTGGAAATCCATGTCCATCGCGGCGCCGGCGCCTACATCTGCGGCGAGGAAACCGGCCTCATCGAATCGCTTGAAGGCAAGCGGCCTTATCCGCGCATCAAGCCGCCGTATTTTCCGGCGGTGCTCGGCCTGTGGATGTGCCCGACCATCGTCAACAACGTCGAAACGCTCTGCGACGTGAAGCACATCGTCGCCATGGGTGGCGAGGCCTACGCCAGCCTCGGCACACCCAACAACACCGGCACCCGCATCGTCAGCCTCAGCGGTCATGTCAAACGTCCCGGTTACTACGAAATCGAGGTCGGCAAGGTGACCATCGGCCAGCTCATCAATGATCCGGCGTTCGGCGGCGGTTTGCGCGAGGGACGCAAGCTCAAGGCCGTGATTCCCGGCGGCTCATCCGCCAAGGTTTTCAAGGCGGGCGAAAAGTTCAAGCTCAAGGGCGGCGAGGTGGACATGCTCGACCTGCCTTACGATTTCGATTCGCTGATCCAGGCCGGATCCATGAGCGGTTCGAGCGCCATCATCGTGCTGGACGACGCGACTGACATCGTCGAGGCGCTGGCGAACATTTCCGAATTTTACGCGCACGAAAGCTGCGGCCAGTGCACGCCCTGCCGCGAAGGTTCGCTCTGGATGAGCAAGACGCTGCACCGCCTCACTCACGGCGAGGGCCGGGCGCAGGACGCGGAGTATCTGGTGAAAATTGCCGACAACATTCCCGGCGGCCGCACGATTTGCGCCTTTGGCGAGGCCTGCTCCTGGCCGGTGCAAAGTTTTGTGGCGAAGTTCAAGGACGAATTTGTCGCCAGGGGCGCAGCCGATGAAGCACGTCGCGCAACACAAGTTGCCGCGCCGCCGGAACCGCAAGCATTGGCCGGAGCGCATCACTGATTTCCATGTCAACCGCCGCCACAACTGAAACGAAACCCGCGCCGCCCGCGGTCGAAAAGATCAAGGTGAAGGTGGACGGCCGCGAAATCGAGGTGCCACGCCTCATGGCGGACTGGTCCGGGAAACTGACACCGACCACCATGATCCAGGCCTGTGAGCTGGCGAAGACGGAAGTGCCGCATTATTGCTACCATCCGAAGCTGCCCATTGCCGGCAACTGCCGCATGTGCCTCGTCGAGTTCGGCACCCCGGCGCTCGGGCCCGACCGCAAACCGATTTTGAATCCCGACGGCACAGTGAAGATCGCCAAGTCGCCGCGTCCGGCCATCGCCTGTGCCACGCCGGTTTCGCCCGGGATGGAAATCTACTCGAACACTCCCGGCGTGAAACAATTGCGGGAGGGCGTGCTGGAATTTTTGCTCATCAACCACCCGCTCGACTGTCCGATCTGCGACCAGGCCGGCGAATGCAAGTTGCAGGAATATTCGGTGGACTACGGCCAGAGCGCGAGCCGCTTCGTGGAATCGAAGGTCCACAAACCCAAGAGCGTTGATCTCGGACCTCGCATCGTGCTCGACGACGAGCGCTGCATCCTGTGTACCCGCTGCATCCGGTTCACCAAGGACATTGCGGGCGACGACGCACTCGGCATCGTCAATCGCGGCAGCTACAACACGCTCACGGCATATCCGGGCAAAACTTTTGACAACAATTACACACTGAACACCGTGGACATTTGTCCGGTGGGCGCGCTCACGTCGAAGGATTTCCGTTTCCAGATGCGGGTCTGGTTTCTCAAGGAAAGCAAGAGCATCTGCACGAGCTGCGCGACCGGCTGCAATGTCATCATTGGTTCGCGCGAGGAAAAGGTTTACCGCTACACGCCGCGCGAAAACGATGCCGTCAACGGCCCATGGATGTGCGATGCCGGCCGGTTGAATTACAAGTGGATCGGCCGCGAAGACCGTTTGAAGGACGTGCTCGCCCGCGGACAGAAGACCACCTGGTCGGCGGCGTTGAATGAAATTTCGGACAAATTGAAAAAAACTCCGGCAGGTTCGGTGGCCATTGTGGCCTCAGCCCGCCAGACAAACGAAGAGCTGTGGCTCATTTCAAAGCTGAAGGCCAAACTGGGCGCCATCAGCGATTCCGTTCCCCGTACCGGTGAAGGCGACCAGTTGCTGGTCAGTCCGGACAAGAATCCGAATACGAACGGCGCACGATTGACGGGGATCTGCTTCACCGAAATAGGCTCAAACCTGCCCGGCATCGCCCAGGGAATTACGGCCGGAAAAATCAAGACGCTCATTGTTTTCGGCGAGGACGTCACCCGGCACGGCCTCGGCGCAGATTTGCTCGGCAAATTGGAAACGCTCATTGTCAGCGACATTTTGCCGAACGCGACCACGAAGCTGGCGCATTATGTGTTGCCCGGCTGCGCACACGCCGAGAAGCGCGGCACATTCACGAATACGAAGGGCCGCGTCCAGAAATTCATGAAGGCCGTGGAAGCGCCCGGCGAGGCGCGACCGGAATGGGAATTTTTACATGACCTGGTTTATAACGTCACCGGTCAAGACGGGTTCCTGACCATCGAAGGCCTATTCAACGAAATGGCAAAGGACGTGCCTGCGTTCAACGGTCTGACCTGGGCCGGCCTCGGCGACAACGGCGCGACCGTAAAGATTTAGACGATGATCCAGACAATCCTAGATTGGGCCAGATCGCCGGTGGGACAGTTCGTGCTGTTCACCGCGGTAAAGGTTTTTGTCGCGTTCAACATCATGATGGTGATCGTTGCCTACATCGTGCTGGTGGAACGGCGCGTATGCGCGTTCATGCAGGACCGGATCGGGCCAAATCGCGTCGGGCCGCTCGGCCTGCTGCAACCGGCGGCGGATGCGGTCAAGTCGTTCTTCAAGGAGGAATTCACGCCGGCGCACGTCCGCAAGATTTATTTCCTGCTGGCACCGGCCATTGCCCTGATGCCGGCCATCCTCAATCTCGCAGTCATTCCGTTTGGTTCGAAGCTGGGCAACCAGCCGATGGTGCTGGCCAACCTGAACGTCGGCATTCTTTACACCTTCGGCTTCGTGTCGCTCGGCGTTTACAGCATCGCGCTGGCGGGCTATGCGGCCAACTCGAAGTTTCCGTTCCTCGGCGGCATCCGGGCCAGCGCGCAGATGATTTCCTACGAAATTTCCATGGGCATGTCGGTCGTCCCAGTTTTCATGCTGGTCGGCAGCCTGAACCTGAGCGATGTGATCGGTTACCAGGCGCACGGCCTTTTCAGCTGGCTGGTGTTCAAACAACCGCTGGCGTTCGCCATCTTCCTCGTCGCGGCGTTCGCCGAAACCAACCGCACGCCCTTTGACCTGCCGGAAGCGGAGCAGGAACTGGCCGGCGGCTACAACATCGAATACAGCTCGATCAAATTTGCGCTGTTTTTCATGGGCGAATACGCGAACATCACCCTCGTGTCGGCGATGATGGTGACGCTGTTTTTCGGCGGCTGGACGCTGCCGGTGTTCGGACTCGACCAGCCGGCGGCGACTCTGGCCGGCGGCGTCGCCCATATCCTGATTTTTCTGGCGAAGGTTTTCATATTCCTGTTCGGATTCATCTGGATACGCTGGATGTGGCCGCGTTTCCGGTACGACCAGTTGATGGACCTGGGCTGGCGCCGGTTCATTCCGCTGGCTCTGGCGAACATCGTGGTGACCGCGGTGATTTTGTGGCTGAAAAGTTGATTTGAAATGATCGTCAAACGCAAACCATTGAACTTCTGGGAACGGCTTTACCTGCCGGCAATGATCGGCGGGTTCAAGGTCACGATCCGTCATTTCACGCGCACGCTGTTTGGCGGCAAGGCGGTCACGATGCAATATCCGGAGGAAAAGTGGGCCGTGCCGCCGGACTATCGCGGTGCGCCCTATCTCGTGCGCGACCAGGAAGGCAACACCAAATGTGTCTCCTGCCAGCTTTGCGAATTCGTCTGCCCGCCCAAGGCGATCAAAATCATCCCGCCCGGACCGGCCGGCCAGCTGGCGGACCGCCCCAACGCGGAAAAAATGCCGGCGGAATTCGAGATCAACATGCTCCGCTGCATCTTCTGCGGCTTTTGCCAGGAAGTCTGCCCGGAGGAGGCGATATTTCTGCTGAAGGATTACTCGCTCACCGGCACCAGCCGGGCGGAGATGATTTACGACAAGGAAAAACTCCTCGCCCTGGGCGGCGTCCACGGCGGCGTCCAAAAGTGGAAACACAAGCTGGAGGAAGCGAAGGAGCAGGAAAATTTTCCGGTGAAAGTCTGATTCATGCCCGCATTGCCTGACATCTTATTTTACGTGTTCGCGTTCCTGACGCTGCTGTGCGGCGTGCTGGTCGTCGCCAATCCGTTCAGCCGCAATGCCGTCACGAGCGCGATGTTTCTCGTGCTGACCATCATTTCCATGGCCGGGCTGTTTGTGCTGCTGCACGCCTTCTTCCTCGCGGCGGTGCAGATCCTCGTCTATGCCGGCGCGGTCATGGTGCTGTTCCTGTTCGTCATCATGCTGCTGGATTTGAAGGTGGAGGAACGCCGCAAAATCAAGCTGTTCAGCCTGGTCGCCGCGCTGGTTTCCGTCGGTGCCATCGTGACTATTTTTGTGAAATCAATTCTGTCGGCGTCGCCCGGCGTGAATGCGCCTCCGCCCGTGCTGGAAGGCGAAACGGCCGCGCTCGGCAAGCTGCTGTTCACACAATACCTGCTGCCGTTTGAAGTCGTCTCCGTCCTGCTGCTGGTGGCGATGGTCGGCGTGATTTTATTGAGCAAAAAGGACCTCAAATAGCCATGCAAATCGGACTTGAACATTATCTGGTCGTGAGCGCCCTGCTGTTTTGCCTGGGGCTGCTCGGCCTCGTCACGCGCCGCAACCTGCTGGTGATGTACATGTCGCTGGAGCTGATGCTCAACGCCGCCAACCTCGCGCTGGTTTCCTTCTCGCGGTTCAACAACAACCTGAACGGCCAGATCCTGGTCTTCTTCATCATCACCGTCGCAGCGGCGGAAGTGTCCGTCGGCCTGGCGCTCATCGTCGCGCTCTACCGCAAGCGCCAGACCGCGCACGTCGAAGACCTGACCTCGATGAAACTTTGATGAAACTGGAAGCGCTACCCTGGCTGATTTTGTTCCTGCCGCTGCTGTCAGCGGCGGTGATAACACTTTTCACTTTGCGCTGCAAAACCACGAGCAGCCTCATTTCCATCGGTGCCATCGTCATCGGATTCATCCTCACGATTTCCTTTATCGCAGCGAATGGCTGGACCGGAGGCGAATCCAATCTTTCCTGGCTCACCATCGGCAACCTTCAGATTGACTTCGGGCTGAAGCTCGACGCGCTGAGCCTGATGATGATGCTCATCGTCACCGGCGTGGGCGGCGCGATCCATATTTACTCCTTCGGTTACATGCACGAGGACCGCGGCATGAGCCGGTTCTTCGCCTGCCTGAGCCTGTTCACGTTTTCAATGCTCGGCATCGTGCTGGCGAACAATTTCATCGAGATGTTCATCTTTTGGGAACTCGTCGGCGTGTCCAGCTACCTGCTCATTGGATTCTGGTTTGAAAAACCCAGCGCGGCGGATGCGGCGAAAAAGGCATTTTTTACCAACCGGCTCGGTGACTTCGGATTTCTGCTCGGAATTTTGGTGGTGTGGAGCGCCTTAGGCTCGCTGAATTTCAGCGCACTGCAGCAGATTCTTGCTGCCAATCCTGCCGCCCTCGGAACCATTGCCAGCATCGCCGGTCTGCTGATCTTCTGCGGTGCCATGGGCAAGTCCGCACAATTTCCGCTGCACGTCTGGTTGCCGGATGCGATGGAAGGCCCGACGCCGGTGTCCGCCTTGATCCACGCCGCGACGATGGTGGCCGCGGGCGTTTACATGCTTTGCCGTGTTTTGTTTTTGCTCAATGCCGATGCCCTCCACGTCATCACCTGCATCGGCGGCTTCACCGCACTGCTCGCGGCGCTCATCGCCGTCCAACAAAATGACATCAAGCGCATCCTGGCCTACTCGACGCTGTCGCAGCTCGGTTACATGGTCATGGCGGTCGGTTTGAGCGGCCCGACGCCGGCGATGTTTCATTTGACCACGCACGCGTTTTTCAAGGCGCTGCTGTTCCTTGGCGCCGGCTCGGTCATCCACGCGTTGCACGAGGAACAGGACATCTGGAAGATGGGTGGTTTGAAAAAGAAGATGCCGATCACATTCTGGACGTTCATCATCGGCACGCTGGCGTTAAGCGGTGTGCCGCCGTTCAGCGGTTTTTATTCGAAAGATTCGATTCTGGCCCAGGCATTGGAACAGAAAAGTTATCTCTTGTTTGGCGTCGCCGTGTTCATTGCGGCACTGACGACGTTTTACATGTTCCGGCTTTTCTTTGTGGCCTTCCTCGGCGATGCCCGGACGGAAAAGGCCGGCCACGCGCATGAATCGCCGAAGGTGATGACCTTGCCGCTTCTGGCCCTGGCGGTGTTCGCCGTCATCGGCGGTTTCATCGGCATCACGAACAATTACGATTCGCAATTTACCGCCGGTCACGAGCCGCTTTCCATTGCCCAGCAGGCACTCGAGCCGTTGCACAATATTGTTCCGATGCTGCTCGGCATTGGCGCGGTTGCCGTCGGTTTGTTTGCCGCGTTTTCACTGTACCAGAATGCCGTAACCGACCCGCTGCCCGCAAAACTCGGTGGTCTGGCGACCGCGATGAAAAACAAGTTCTATTTCGACGAAATTTACGAGGCCACCTTCATCCGGGCGCATGATTTCATTGCCGCGGTGGCGGATTTCATTGACCGCTGGCTGGTGGATTGGGCCTGCATCGGGCTGGTTCGCGGCGGCACGGATTTTACCGGCCGCGCGTTGCGGTTGGTCCAGACCGGCAATCTCCAGACCTACGCCTTCCTGTTCGTGCTGGGCGTGGCGGTGGTGCTGTACCTGGTTTTGGGAAAATAAAATGTCCATTCTGACTTACATCGCAGGTTGGCCGCTCGTGGTGGCATTGGCGCTGGTTTTTGTGCCGGGCAATTACCGCGTCATCATCCGCGCCGTGGCCGTGCTGGCGACGTTCATCTCCATGCTGCTGGCGGTGAAAATGTTCGTGCAATACGGCTGCACGACGGCGGGTGCCAGCGGGTTCAGATTTGAACAGCAAATCCCGTGGGTTGAATCGCTCGGCATCAGTTATCACGTCGGCGTGGACGGCTTGAATGTCGGATTGATTTTGATGGGTGCGATCGTGGCTTTTGCGGCGGCCTGCTGCGCGTTCGAAATCCAGTCGCGCGAGAAGGAATTTTATATTTTGCTGCTCGTGATGACCGGCGGCATCCTCGGTGCGTTTGCATCGTTGGATCTGTTCTTCTTCTATTTCCTGCACGAGCTCGCGCTGGTGCCGACCTTCATCATGATCGGCATCTGGGGCCGCGGCGAACGGCGGAACTACGCCACCTTTCAGATAACGCTTTATCTCAGCATCGGCGCGCTGATCGCGTTGATTGGCCTGATCGCGCTTTACCTGCAATCCGGCGCAAACACCTTCGACATTCCGAAGCTCACCGAATACGTCCAGGCGCATCCGCTGGCTGCCAGCTCGCAGAATTTCATTTTCCCGCTGCTGTTGTTCGGCTTCGGCATCCTGGTTTCGCTCTGGCCGTTTCACACCTGGGCGCCGCTCGGCTACGGTTGCGCGCCGTCACCCACCGCCATGCTGCACGCCGGCGTGCTGAAGAAATTTGGCCTTTACGGCTTGATTCGCATCGCGCTGCCGTTGATGCCGCAGGCGGCGCAGCACTGGATGCATATTCTCGCCTGGCTCTGCCTGGGCAACATTCTTTACGTCGGCTGGGTGGCCATGTGCCAGCGCAACCTCAACCTGCTCATCGGCAATTCCAGCGTGGCGCACATGGGCTTCATCTTCCTGGGCATCGCCAGCCTGAACCTCATCGGCGTGACCGGCGCAATACTCATCATGATTGCGCATGGATTCCTTGCGGCGCTGACCTTTGCCCTGAGCGGCTACATCTATCAACAGACCGGCACGCTGGAGATCAAGGAACTTGGCGGGCTGCTGCGCAAACTGCCGTTCATCGGCGCGGCGCTGTTGATGGCGGCGATGGCCGGCTGCGGCTTGCCGGGATTTGCGAATTTTGTCGGTGAAGTCACCGTGTTCTTTGGCGCGTGGCAGGTGTTTCCGCTGGTAACCGGCCTCGCGCTCTGGGGCGCCCTGCTGATCGGCGCGCTTTACATGCTCCGCGCGATGCGGAACGTCCTGCACGGACCGCTGCCGGAAAAATGGTCGGGCATTGCCGACGCTTCGAACGTCTGGCGCAAGCTGCCTTACGCGCTGCTGCTCGCGAGCCTGTTTGTGTTTGGCATCTGGCCGCGCCTGCTGACGGAAAAAATCAATCCTGACGCGGCAAAAATCGTGAGCCTGGCCACGGCCGCAAATCCCTCGGATAAAATGGTCGTGCAGGTTGACGCCGCCCTGATCCACGACCCGCAACCGGCAATCCAAAATTGATGAACGCCTCGCTGATGAATTTGGAAATCTGGGTGATCGCCCTCGGCCTCGTGCTGATGCTCGCGGATTTCTGGATGCCCGCCGAGCGCCGGCGCTTCCTGGGTTACGGGGCCATTGCGGCGCTGGCGGTGTTGCTGATCATGAACCTGGGCCAATGCGCCACCGGCACGGCCTTCAACGGCATGTTTGTGCAGGACGGGCTGGCCTTGTATTTCAAACGCTTCTTCATCGTCGCCGCCATTCTGGTGCTGTTCATGTCGGTGGAGTTTTCCGACCGGATTGCCGCGGGCATCTCGGAATATTACTCGCTCATTGTCTTCGCACTGGCGGGAATGCTGTATGCCGCGTCGGCTAACAACTTTGCGATGCTGTTCGTCTCGATTGAGTTGATTACCGTCACGTTTTACGTGCTCACCAGTTTCCAGCGCAACCGGCTCGTGTCACTCGAGGCGGGCGTGAAATACCTGATTCTTGGCGCGTTGTCGTCGGCGTTCATGGTTTATGGCATCGCGCTGGTCTGGGGCACGACGGGCAAGTTGAACTTCAACGAGCTGGCCCTGGTCGCCGGCCAGTTTGCCGGAAACAAAATCTTTCTATTGGGTGTCCTGCTGGTGCTGGTCGGGCTCGGCTTCAAAATTGCCGCCTTCCCGTTCCAAATGTGGGCGCCGGACGTTTACCAGGGCGCGCCGACCCCGACGACCGCATTTCTCGCCGTCGGTTCCAAGGCCGCCGGCTTTGTTTTGTTGCTGCGCGTCTTGTTCTGCGCCGTTCCCGACATCACGGCCCATTGGGCGAACCTGCTGATTGTCATCTCCGGCATCACGATACTTTACGGCAACCTGTGCGCGCTGCCGCAGCAAAACCTGAAACGGCTGCTCGGTTATTCGAGCATTGCCCACGCCGGTTACCTGCTTCTCGGCGTGGCGGCGTTGAGTGCGAGCGGCCAGGCGGCGGTGCTCTATTATCTGGGCGGCTATCTGTTCACGGTGCTGGGGGCGTTCACGGTGATCTGCCTGGTGATGCGGCATCTGGAAAACGAGGACATTTCCGCGCTGGCCGGATTGAACCAGCGTTCGCCGGTGCTGGCCGTGACACTGACGCTGGCAATGGTCTCGCTGGCGGGCATTCCCCCGCTGGCCGGATTTTTCGGAAAGTTTTTGCTGCTGAAAGCCGTTATTGAGCAGGGTGCGACCAATCCCGGTTACTATTGCCTCGCGTTCACGGCGCTGGCCGGCGTGGTGATTTCACTTTACTACTACTTTGGCGTCATCCGCGCGATTTACTGGAGCAAGGACGCACCGGCGAATGCGTCGCCGATTCTGCTTTCCGCCCCGGCCAAGCTGACGTTGGCAATTTGCATCGCCGGCATGTTTTGGATCGGGTTGTTCCCCAACACGCTGCTCAATCTCGCCAACGAGGCGGTGAAATCGCTGGCCCGCTAGTTCCGGGTCAGACCACGCGCATCTGCACGGCGTCCACGATTTGTTCGCCGACCAGGATGGAGCCGATGATGACGATGGTGGACCCGGTTTTCAACCGGCCCTGTTCAAGCAGGCTTTTCAGCGCCGCTTCGATGGTGTTCTCCGGATTGATCAGATCGAAGGGGACGACGAACGGCGTGACGCACCAGCTCAAGGTCAGGCCGCCGGCCACTTCATTGCTGGGGCACAGCGCGAAAATCCTGGAATGGCGCGGCCGGAGCCAGCCGACGTAACGCGCCATGTTGCCGCTGCGCGTGATCACGAGAATGGCCTCGGCGCGGAGTTCGTTGGCCATGACCACGGCGCTCTTGACGATTTTCTGGCGCGAGGTGGTCAGGTCGGAGTGTTCAAAAAAGTTCGCCCCGCCGCTGCGTTCGATGCGCATGGCAATGCGGTCAAAAACCTCGATGCACTTGAGCGGGTATTTGCCCACGGTGGTTTCGCCGCTCAGCATGATGGCGTCGGTCTGTTCATAAACGGCGTTGGCCACGTCGGTGACCTCGGCGCGGGTGGGCATCGGGGATTCGATCATGCTTTCGAGCATGTGCGTGGCGACGATGACGGGTTTGCCGACGCGCAGGCACGTCTTGACGATGCGGCGCTGGACGATGGGCAGTTCCTCATACGGGATTTCAATCCCCAGATCGCCGCGCGCCACCATGACGCCGTCAGCCTCCTGCACGATGGATTCCAGGTTGGCAACAGCCTGCTGGTCCTCGATTTTGGCGATGACGAGCGGACGGGCCTTGCCCGATTCAAAGAGCTCCCGCAACTGGAGCAGATCGCGGGCTTCGCGGACGAAGGAAAGGGCGATCAGGTCCACGCCGACCTCGAGACCCAGCTGGACGTCCTTGATGTCCTTGGCGGTGAGCGCGGGCAGGCTGACCTTGACGCCGGGCAGGTTGATGTGGCGGCGGCTGCCGAGCTTGCCGGCGGTGAGCACCTCGCATTCGACCTTGTTGCCGTCCTTGGCGAGCACCTTCATCTCGATGGCGCCGTTGTCAATGAGCACCACGTCGCCGACGTTGATGTCGTTGACGAAATTGGCGTAGTTCACGTCCACAGACCGTTCCTCCTCGCTGCGTTCGCCGCGGACGGTGAGGGTGAACTTCTGGCCGGGCTGCAAATCGAGCGGCACGCCGATGTCGCCCGTGCGGATGGCCGGACCCTGCGTGTCCATCATGATGCCGATGTGGATCTGGCGCGCGGCGGCGGCGGCGCGGATGTCTTTGACGAGCCGGCGGACCCAGTCGTGCGGCGCATGCGACATGTTGAGCCGGAAAACATTCACACCGGCCTCGATGAGCTTGCCGATCATTTCCACGGACTCGGTCGCCGGGCCGAGGGTGGCGATGATTTTTGTTTTGCGCAACGTTTGCAATTCCATGGCCGGTAGAATAATTGTGAATGGCCGGAGTAAAAAGGAATTATTCTGGACCGCCGGATGAAAAAACGGGAATGGACTTGCCATCCTCCGCCCGGGCCGGCATATTATGCAGCAACTTTACAACCGATTTTATGGCTGATGTAGCAAACAAATATCCCGAAAACGTTGCGGGCAAATACTACGTGGACAACCAGTGCATTGATTGCGACCTGTGCCGCGAAACGGCGCCGGACAATTTCAAACGCAACGAGGACGGCGGGTACTCCTACCTCTACAAGCAACCGGCCTCGCCGGAAGAAGAAGCTCGCTGCAAGGAAGCCAAGGAAGGCTGCCCGGTCGAAGCCATTGGCGACAACGGCGCCTAGTCGGCCGGCTGGCCCGGCTGACCCGGGAAGCCCGATCAACAGGTTCTACGTCTGCCTGACGCAGTGTGGAGCTTGAACCTTGAACTCCCGGGCACCAGCCTCCCTGCCATTTGGTCCGGCCCCGGTTTGCGGAAGACCGTTCTCCCTTGTCCGAACAGCCTGGACGCTGTCCGGTGAACCGTCGTCCATGCTCAAAGCATCAGGCACGATGCTCCGAGGATCGTGGACGCACTTTTTGGCTGAATCCACGATGCCAAAAGCATCGTGCGCCATGTTCCGGGCATCAGGCACGATGTAAAATGTATCGTGCTCCATCCTCAAAGCACCGTCCACGCACCAAAAAGCATCGTGAACGATGTTCCAAGTATCGCGAGCCGTGTTCGTAATATGCTCATTTTCAATGGATTAACCGAAATTATTGCTTTTTGACCACGTTTCCAGACAAAAACCCCGTTCCCGAAAGGATAAGGGAACGGGGCTTGGGGCTGGCAACGGGACAAACCAGGTTTAAGCCTTCTGGGTGGTGGTTTTTTTGGCGGCGGCATTGGCGGCCTTGGTGGCCACGGCCTGT
>Ga0182030_10009225_pt1 | contig 20228 bp, 20 predicted proteins | sample 812S3MmetaG_FD_121299 | JGI IMG/M metagenome (GOLD analysis project Ga0182030, IMG submission 121299) | Permafrost microbial communities from Stordalen Mire, Sweden - 812S3M metaG (Illumina Assembly) | ecosystem: Environmental > Terrestrial > Soil > Wetlands > Permafrost | place: Sweden... | reverse complement strand
TTTTCGAAAGGGCTGGAAGCGCAAAATGAACAACAGACAAACAGACGTATGTCTGACAGCAGACGGCGGAAATCGAAATGAAATTCTGCGCTCCGTGGTCTAAAGGATGGGGTCCACCTCAATGAACACGAAACAACGTTTGCAAAGGAGGGGGGAGAATGAGGGATGAAACTTGAAACCGGAAACTTGAAACCGGAATGAAGGCAAATTCAGCCCTCACGCCTCAAGTCTCAGATCTCAAACTTCAGGCCTCAGCTCCCAAGTTTTCAGCTTTTCAGCTTTTGTTTTGAGTCGTCCCGTGGTCTTGTAGTCCTTTTCAACCGCTTTTGATTTGAAATTGACGCCCATCAGAAATTGCGCCATGTTGCATGCATGAGCACACTGCTCGAAATTGAAGCCGCCGCCGACGCGCTGCCGCCGGACCAGAAAGAGGAGTTGTTTCACTTCCTCACCGCGCGTCTCCGGCCGTCGAATGCGCAGCCCCGCAAAGCCCGGCTGGTGTGTGCCGGCGATGACGTGTTGCTGGAGGCCCCGCCCGGCGCGCCTCCCATGACGGCGGAAAACGTGAAGCGAATGCCTGCCCCGTAGCTGACCATATTGGAAAACCGCATGGCTTACACTCGCACCAATTATTACGAAACCATTATCCGGCGGCAAATTCGTGCTGGCCGGGCCTCGAACAAAAGCGAGGTTATCCATCAAGCGCTGGCGTTGCTGGACGCCGTCACCCGCGGTAATGGCCCCGAAGGCGCGAGCTTTCGCAACGCGGATGAACTGGAAGCGTTGCTGTTGCAGGCCGGCCCCGCCAAGCCCATGACCGCTGAACGCAAAGCGCGCATCTATGGAAGTTTGAAGCGATGATTTGGCAGGCGTCACCGGAGACGGATGAGGACCTGATCGCCGCGCGAGATTTCATCGCCACCGACAACGACACGGCAGCGCGGGATTTTCTGGATGCCGCTTTTGAGGCTTTTGATTTGAGTTGTCCCTTGGTCAGTTGTCGGTAGTCCCATTTCTGCTTTCCGCTTTCCCAATTTCTGCTTTTGATTGTTGTGCTTTTCCTCCTTCTCAACCAGACCTTTTATCCTGATGTGATGGCGACCGGACAGTATCTGACCGAGTTGGCGTTGCGATTGGTCGAGCGCGGCCACGAGGTCACTGTCGTCACCAGCCGGCGCGCTTATGATCATCCGGAGACGCTGTTTTCGCGGGAGGAGACATGGCGCGGCATCCGCATCTGCCGGGTCGCCTCGACCGGCTTCGGCAAAGGCGCGAAGTGGCGAAGGGCGGCCGATTTTGCCAGTTTCAGCGCCCTTTGTTCCCTACGTCTGGCCACGCTGCCCCGACAGGATGTGGTTGTGGCTTTGACTTCGCCACCGCTGGTTTCTTTCGTGGGCGCGTGGCTGGCAAAACTGCGGCGCGGTCGATTTTTCTATTGGGTTATGGATTTCAATCCCGACGAAGCCATCGCCGCCGGGTGGCTTCGGGAAGGTTCGGCCCCGGCTCGTTTGCTGGATGGCATGTCGCGGTTCAGCCTGCGGCGGGCCGCCAAAGTGATCGCGCTGGACAGGTTCATGCGCGACCGTATAGTGGCCAAAGGCATCGCCCCCGGGAAAATCGCCGTGATTCCTCCCTGGTCGCATGACAGTGATGTGAGTTTTGATTCGGAGTGCCGCGAGCGATTTCGCAAAACATACGGCCTGGAGAATAAGTTTGTGGTCATGTACTCTGGCAACCATAGTCCCTGCCACCCGCTGGCTACGGTGCTGGCAAGCGCGGAGAAGCTGGCTTCCAACAACGATATTGCGTTCTGTTTTATCGGGGGTGGAACTGAGTTTTCCCGCGTCAAATTGTTCGCCAAAGAGCATCGTCTCTCCAATGTTCTCTGCCTGCCCTATCAACCTCTCGCTGAATTGTCCGCCTCGCTCTCGGCAGCCGATCTGCATTTGGTGGTAATGGGTGATCCGTTTGTCGGCCTGGTGCATCCTTGCAAGATTTACAATATCCTGCGAGTCGGCTCCGCGCTCCTTTACATAGGCCCCGAACCGAGCCACGTTTCGGAGATTCTCCGGCAAGTCAACGGCCATTTGCCCTACGGCCGGGCCGGACACGGCGACGTTTCCCAGGTGACGCAGCAAATTTTGAGGTTGAAGCAGGGCGGGGTTCGGCGCAACCGGGAAAAATGTCCCCCTCTCGCCAGCCATTTTTCCAAAGAGGCGCTTCTTCCGCAACTAATCAAACTGTTGGAAGAAGATAACAAAAGCTGAAAGCTGAAACCTGAAAGCTGAAATGGGAAATGGGACAACGGGACAACGGGACTACGCAAAGGCAAAAGCTGAAACGCTGAAATGCTGAAAGCGTAGAATGACCACAAGACCACGGGACAACGAGACTTTCCGAAAAGCTGAGAAGCTGAAATTTTGAAATGCTGTGACGCTGACATGCTGACCTCTGACATCAGACCTCTTCCCCATGTTTTCCAATTGGCATAAATATATAACGGTCTTTCTGGTGGCGTTCGTAGTGAGTTACCTCCTCACCCCGGTTGTCCGTTCCCTGGCCGTGCGGTTCGGGGTGGTGGATTTGCCGAATGAACGGCGGCCGCACAAACGTCCAACGGCACGGGGCGGCGGGCTGGCGGTCGTTCTGGGAATTTATGCGGCGTGTGCCGTGGGGTTGGCGTTTCCTGCTGGCATGCGGCCCGGCGGTTTCGACCTTCACTGGTGGCTGAACTTCCTTCCCGCTTCGCTGATCCTGCTGGCCGTCGGGCTGGTGGATGATATTCATGGATTGGGCGCCTGGAAGAAGCTGGCCGGGCAAGTTGCGGCCGCAGTGTGGATCGCTGCTTCAGGGACGCATTTCGGCAGTTTGTTGGGCTATGATCTGCCGCCATTTCTGGACGGTCTCCTGGTGGTAGGCTGGATTGTGGCTGTGATTAACGCCTACAATTTGATTGACGGCCTTGACGGGCTGGCGTCGGGCCTGGCTCTCATTTCTGCCACAGGGTTGTGCGGCATCCTCGTTCTGGGAAATCTGCCCGGCGTTATGTTGCCGCTTGTCGCTCTTATCGGCGCTTGCCTGGCGTTCCTGCGCTACAACTTCCATCCGGCGACGATTTTTCTTGGCGACACCGGCAGCATGTCCATCGGGTTGCTTTTGGGGGTCGTCTCCCTGCAGACGTTCACCAAGAACACGTTCTTCCTTTCGATGACCATCCCGTTGCTGATCCTGGGTGTGCCAATTTACGACGCGCTCCTGGCGATATGGCGGCGGTCCGTACGCCGCTACGTGAGCGGGGGAGAACCGGACAGATCCGATAAGCCGGCCGGGATCATGACGGCGGACGTGGAACATTTGCATCACCGCCTGGTTAAGATGGGCTTGAGCACGCGCCGTGTGGCGATTGTTCTTTGCGTTACGAACGCGGTGCTCGTTGTCTTTGGCCTGTTGCTAACCACTTTTCAATCCCATGCGTCCGGCATATTCCTGCTGGCCTTGCTGGTGTTCGTCTATGTGCTGTTGCGCCACATGGCGGTGATCGAGTTGCGCGAAACAGGCCGGGTCCTGCTGACAGGCTTGCGCCGCCCGAACCATGCCCTGCTGAAAGCGCTGGCGTATCCGTTCTGGGACGCCTTTTGCCTGGGGGGATCACTGGCGCTCGCGATGTGGGTGTTTGAGCCTGCGGGCGCGGTGTTCTGGCATTCGTGGTTCCTGGATCTGCCGATATGGGTAACACCCACATTTTGTCTGCTAGCGGTGTCGCGGACCTACGTCACAGTCTGGACCCGCGCGCGCATTCTCGATGTGCTGATGCTCCTGTTCACGCTTCAGGCCGGTTTGCTTTTGAGCCTGGGAATTGCGCTGCTGATTGATCCTTACAGCGCCTCGAAGTGGTTTCTGCGCGCGCTGGTGATCGCCGCGCTCGGAAATGGCGCCATGATCCTCGCCCGGGTGTTTTATCGGTGCGTGGAGGAAATCGTTCTCTACTTGAGGTCAACCAGCGACGCCATCACCGAACGCGAGCGCGTGGTACTCTACGGCGCCGGCGGGCGGTGCCAGCTATTCCTTAAGGAACGCGGCTTTAACAATTCCAGCAGCTTTGACCGCCGCGTTATCGTCGGGTTGATTGACGATGAGCCGGCGTTGCATTTCAAATGGGTTTACGGGCATATCGTGCTGGGCGGAGGGCGCGATTTGCCAAAACTGATCCCGCACCACCGCATCACCGGCATCATAATCACCGCGGCACTGAGGCCCGAATCCCTTGCGGCGGCGCGGCAAGCGGCGTCTCAATATGGCCTTATGCTGACTGAGTGGCATTTTGAATGCCAGCGGCTTGACGAAGATCAGAAAACGGAAATCTGCGAAGCAAAAGCTGAAATTTTGAAAGTAGAAAGCTGAAAGCTGAATTTCTGATCTCTGACCTCGGGTCTCCGACCTCTGTTCTTCTGCTTTCTGTTCTTCCCAATTGAACTATGCGCAAATTGTTTATAATCATGGTGGCCTGTGTGGCGGTTTTGCTGGCCGGGTATGCGGGTTATCGCGGTTACAAAGTCTGGAAGAACAAGCATCTGATGAGCCTGGGGCACCAGTTCCTGGCAAAATCGGACGCGCGAAATGCCATCCTCGCGGTGCAGGAAGTGCTTCGTTCGGACCCCAACAATCTGGATGCCACAAGGGTGATGGCCCAGCTGGCGGAGGCGTCGCGTTCGCCAGCCGCCTTGGTGTGGCGCAGCCGGGTGGTGGAACTTAATCCGCATTCGCTCGATGACAGGCTCGCCCTGGCGGAAACCGCCCTTTCCATGCGTGCTTACGCGGACGCCACCAATGCCCTCGAAGGGGTAAACGCCGATGGCAAAAAGACGGCCGCCTTCCATAACATGGCTGGCGCGGTGGATGCCGCCATCAACAAGACCGCCGAGGCCGAGGAACACTTTCTCGAGGCCTCCCGGCTCGAGCCGCAAAACCCGGCCCCGCAGTTGAACCTGGCCGTCGTGCGCCTCCACCGAACCAACGAGTTGGAGTTGGCGGAGGCCCGAACCGCGCTCGATCGCCTGGCCTCCAATCGGACCAATTCAGCCCTGCGTTGCCAGGCATTGCGCGAGTTGACGCTGGATGCCATGCGCCACAAACAGGAAAGCATGGGCCTGGCGCTCTCCAAGCAATTGACGCAGGAAACCAATTGCGCCTTCACGGACTGGATCCTGCGGCTGGAGGTGCTGCTGGAGACGACAAACACGGCATTCAAACCGACTCTGGCCGCCTGCCAGCACGAAGCCGCCACGAACCAAAGCAAGCTTTATGAGATGGCGACATGGGAGATGGCGAAGACTTCACCGGCGGAGGCGCTGACATGGTTGCGCAGTCTTCCCATGACCACACAGACCAACCAACCGGCGACCCTTCTGGAGGCCGAGTGCTGCATGGCGGCCAAAGATTGGAGAGGCCTCCAGACCTGGCTCGAGAAGCAGCGCTGGGCCGAGACGGAGTTCCTGCGCCACGCGCTCATGAGCCGGGCCTTGCGAGGACAGGAATTGGCCGAAACGTCGAAAACAGAATGGGAGCAGGCGCTGAAAGCGGCCAACAGCCAGAAACAAAGCCTGGTCATGCTCCTGCGGCTGGCCGCGCAATGGGGTTGGGTCAGTGAAGGGGAGGATCTGCTCCAGACAATCGTCAGCCGGTATCCCCAGGATAAATGGGCCGAGCAGGCGCTCGCTCAGACATTGCTTGCAGGCGGCCAAACGCGGTCGCTGATGCAGCTTTTCAATCAGGAGTTGAAGCGGACGCCTGGGAATCTCGCACTCAAAAACAACCTGGCCATGACCGCCATGCTTTTGGACGCGAAGGAATTAAAGCCCCATGATCTGGCGCGGGAAGTTTATCAGCAGGCCCCCACCAATTCGTCCTTTGCCGCCACCTATGCCTTCTCCTTATACTTGCAAGGCAAAAAGCCCGAGGCGCTGAAGGTGATGCAGCAGATCAGGCCGCAGGACCTCGAAAATCCATCCATCGCGGGCTACTACGGGATGATGCTCAAGGCTGCTGGCGGCGGCGCCAATGCGGCGAGTTATTTGGATAAGGCCTTGGATAAGGCTTCCAAATCCCCACTTCTGCCCGAAGAACGAAAGCTCTTTGAGCAGGCGAGGGCGGGGATGTGAAAATGTCGCCTGCGGGATCGCGGCATGTGGAGTGCGGCGGCTTGCCGCCGCTTTCCTCATCGTAAATCGCGCCTGATGCGAAAGCGGAAGCAAGCTCCCGCACTCCATAATGAACTCAGATCCAAGCACGCCGCCGCCCTCGCAATCGCCCAAAACCAGCGCCATTGTCCCCCGTTCCAAGACCCCATGGCCACACGCGCCAACGCATCGCCTTGCGCAATCAGGCACCTACATGGTCACCGCCGGCACTTACGGCAAAGAGCATTTTTTCACTGACGGCCCGCTCTTGCGGATGCTGCATCAAGCCCTGCTCGCCATAGCCGCTGACCATCAATGGCAATTCGAAGCGTGGGCGGTCTTTCCGAACCACTATCATTTCGTCGCTCACTCACCTCCCCATGCCGGCACACTCGTCGCCTTCCTGCGGGAACTTCACTCCCGCACAGCCATCGCGCTAAACCGCCACGCCTGCGCGCCGGGACGGAAAGTCTGGCACAACTACTGGGACAGCCGTCTCACCCACGAGCGGTCCTATTTGGCGCGATTGAATTATGTCCATCAGAACCCTGTGAAGCACGGCCTTGTCGCTGTGGCCAGCCACTACCGTTACTCTTCCGCCGCCTGGTTCGAACGCACGGCAACAGCCGCCCAGATAAACACCATCTACGCATTCAAAACGGACTGCGTGAATGTCCACGATGACTTTTGAATATGGAGTATGGAGTGCGGCGGCTTGCCGCCGCTTTCCTCCTCGCAACTTACGCCCGACCCGAAAAGCGGGAGCATGCTCCCGCACTCCAAAATCGCACAAAGATGGAATTCGTGACTCTGTGGAGTGCGGCGGCTTGCCGCCGCTTTCAACTTACGCCCGACCCGAAAAGCGGGAGCAAGCTCCCGCACTCCAAAATCTGCGTCAAAAAAAGCAAGCCGGTCTTGATGACCGGCTTGAATTGTTTTAAGGGATAACCGTTACGCGACTTGCTTCCTGCGCAAGATTCGCAGGGTGCTCGCGCCGAACGGCAGAAGCAGCAACGCACCGGTGATCAGTGTTGCCGGTTCCGGCACGGCGACGGGGCTATCAGAAACCTCGGTGAACTCGACCCGGCCCCCGGTGGGATTGCCGTAGCTCTGGAGCGCATTGAACACATCGAGGTCCACAGTGTACTGCGTTCCCGCTGTCATATTGAGCTCGGTCGGCGAATTCCAACTTTCAAACGGAGAGGTATCATTCGGATTATTATTGAGCGGACTGGGCTTGGTGCCGATCAACGTCTTATTATAGATGCCGCCGGTGATGTAAAGCCAGCTCGAGTTGTCCGAAAGCCATCTGACGTCAATGACACCATCGTTGGCGGCGGTGAAAGTCAATTGATATCGGTAGGTGCCACCCGACATGTCGCCATCAACCTGGGTGGGAGTGGAATAGGTGAGCCATGACGACCTGCTGTCGTTGGGCACCCAGTAGCCAAAGGGAAAGCCGGCATTATTTACCACGTACGTAGATCCCGTCAGAGTTCCAGGCGGTGATCCGCCTGACAGCATAGAAACCGTCCAATTTGCATCCACGAGCACACCACCGACATTAACGGTCTTTGCTCCTGTATCCAACGAACTGATGTTATTAATGTCTATAATGTCTATCGAGCCGTATGCCTGGGCTGCGACAAACAATGCGGACGCCATCACCGCAACCTTCAATTTTTCCAAATACATTCTGATTCTTTCGTCTATCGCTCAACGCAGAAGACGACTTCCGGCTTGACGTCCTTGTCCCAGAAATTTCGCTCATGCCAATTCGTGTCACTGATATTCAAATTCTACTGTCACTCCACCACGTCCAAGTCCAGCCCTAGACCGACTTCCGCTTATGGAGTGCGGCGGCTTGCCGCCGCTGCTTGAAAGCGGGACCGAGCTTCCCGCACTCCAAATTCAGTATTGGGCCGCCAGTTGCGGCCCAATCCAGACAAACTTACGCGACTTGCTTTCTGCGCAGGATCCGCAGGGTGCTCGCCCCAAACGGCAGCAGCATCAGCGCTGCAGAGATGATCGTCGTCGGTTCCGGAACAGCGGTAAGTGAAACATTACCGATGAAGGCGGTTTCATCGTAACCAATAACAGGCGCCGTGGACGTAAATGCCAAAGTGTGGTTTCCGTTCGCCAATGTGACAATGAGTGATTCGGGTGTGAAATTTTGACCGCTCAATGGAGTCACTGTGAACACGGAACTACCGTCCACTGATACTTTGAAAGTAGTAGTACCTCCATCATAAGTCCGTCCTGCATACATGAATGATAGATCGTAAGAACCAGCCGCGGGAGCGCTAAACACTTGTGAGATTGACGCTGGATCGGTAGAAGACACGCTTCCCCCGGCAGTCTGAAGGAAGCCTGCTTGAATGTTCAAAGGCGTATTCTCAAACGCGGATGGGATATAAGTTATGCCACTACCGCTAACACCGCCGATAAGAGGAGAGAATGTCCAAGGACTCCCAGTTGGTGCATATGTGTAGCCCCCAACCCCTTGGCCTGGAGTCGAGAAATCCCCATCCGTTATCAGATTAAAACTTGCTCTTGCCGAATTGGCCACCACCACTGAAGCGAAGGCCATTATCGCGAGTTGTAATTTTGCCATGTTCATGCGTTATTCCATTTGCTTTGATCATCGCCTGAATCAGCTTCCAGCTCGACCTCCGTGTCCGGGATACTCTGATCGTGCGATTTGCGTTGTTTGTGTTGTTAACAATTTTTGCTTTTTACGTGTCCTAAAATGTTCAAAGTGAATCAAACTCAAGTTATGCCGCGCGGTTCCTGCGCAGGATGCGGAGGGTGCTCGCGCCAAACGGTAGCAGCATCAAAGCGCCAGCGATCAGCGTTGTCGGCTCTGGTACTGGCGTGCCACTAATCCTCAAGTCGTTGGCGCGGACTCCAAACCAGCCACCAGGATTGCCATCTTGTTGCGTTATGTCGCCATTAGAATCAACGATCGTAAGAGTATTAACGCCATATAAGTTGAAATATGACTGAATTGAGGTGCTAAAGCCCGTGTACAGTCCAAATGAGTAGTTTGGAGATACCCCAAATGGTATGGTCCCAATCAAATTACCATTCAGATAGAGCTTGGATGCGTTGTCTGATGCCCATTCGCCTGACAAGCTCACATTGGCTAAACCTGACAGAGTAAAGGTCGTTGTGAAAGTCTGTGTTGTTATTGGGAGACTTGCATTGCCCCCGCTGCTGTCCACAGAAATCCAGCGCGAGTTTCCGTTTCCGGAAGAATAGTCCACCCACGGTGGAATCGGAAAACCAGGATTGACCGTGATAGCTGCTGCACCATTCAATAGCCAATGGGCATCTGTGCTCCCTCCAGCCAGTGAATTGCCGCTGCCATCCACCCCAGTGTCGTAAAGTCCGACTACGGTGGCTGAACTCCGGGTTGGAAGGCCGATAGCCACGACGATGGCCAAACCGGCGATTGCAATTTTCACGTTTTTCATATGTTTTCCTTTGACTGCCATTAGTTGCTATGAAATACTACTTTCTGGTTGTCCTAAATCTTCCACCGCAAATTCAACCACAATCCCTCAATCCCCTCTATCCCATTTTGGGACATCATTGTACACTTTTTCGACATGGAGCGCATTCGGCTGAATCGCGATCAAAATCACACTGCACGGTTCCTACGCAGGATGCGGAGGGTGCTCGCCCCAAACGGCAACAGCATCAAAGCGCCAGCGATCAGCGTTGTCGGTTCGGGAACTACGGATAAATTTGGTCCGTAATAAGCGGAGAGCGGGGGGTAGTTGTAAATGGGGAATCCAGGCGCGCCTCCGTAGAGATAAGTCGGCTCAACATATGTGATGCTCGAACTGACTACCGGCACTTGAGGAATGGCACTCCAGCTCCATGTGTTGTTCCCGACGAAGGCATCGACCGTATATTGCTGCCCGCTGAACAGGGTGATCGGCGCGATGTTCGCCCAATAGTACGAATCCACCAAGTCAGAGAGCGATACATTGACTGACGTGATTGCAGCACCTGAGGAGTTATATATTGCCACCGTTTCGCCTCCGGTGGCACCAAGGGTGTCATAGAACCCCAGCGCATTAACGGTGATGTTGGCAACCGGGGTAAAAACCAGTCCGAGATTGACGGGGTCATTCGCCCCCCAAACGGGATTATTAGGCCCTCCCGTCGGCGGCTCAAAAGCCGGGTTGATGACGCTTGCTACAGCCGACAGACTACAAAGGAAACCACCAGCCAGGCAGATTGCCAGTACGGCCTTTTGATTTTGTTTCATATTCTTCACTTTCTGTTCCTTCTCAAGGAAGAAAGAAAATTCCGGCTTGACATCCATTTCCCGGCTATTTCCCTCAACCGATACTTGTTGTTTTCTTTGCTATCAATTCTTGCTCTTTGCGTGTCCTAAATCTTCCACCGTAAATTCAACCACAATCGCCCTGTCCCATCTATCCCACTTTGGGACAACTTTGTACACATTTTGGACATTCTTCATATTCTGCCAATTACGGCAAATTTACACCGCCCGGTTCCTGCGCAGGATGCGAAGGGCGCTCGCCCCAAACGGCAGCAGCATCAACGCGCTAGCGAGCATCGTCGTCGGCTCAGGAACTACCGAGGTTATATCTGCCGTCAATCCGGTCGAGTCGTAAGCAAACTTACCGTCAGTAGTAACCATGAAGTCAACAGTCGCATCTTTGGGGAGGTAAACAACTGACGAATTCCAACTCGTAATAGGGGAGGCGCCATATGTTGGTACTGGACCATTCCCAACGTCTTCGAAACCATTAACAATGCCTGCGAACTTGGTGACGCCGTTCACCAAGACATCAACGGCCGTTGTTGTGGGGCCTGCGTAATCATCGCCTTGAAAAGTGGCCGAAATTAAGTAATTCCCTGCAGTCGGAGCTGTGAATTGGACAACGCCGTATTGGCCAGCAGAGCCGGGATGGAATGCCAGTGAATTGCCCGCCATGCTGATGGAGCCGATTATTTGCGAAAAACTCTGGGTGTTCTCGAACACACTTGGATTGCCGTCAGCGTTGGGTGGTTGGTTCCCTTGCCATTGCACGACGCCCGGAACGCCTCCAAGACTCGGGTTGACCGCCGTATCCAAGTTAAATGCCGATCCCAAAGTTTGCGACCAGCCATAGGACCAGACCCCACTTGGCGTAGGGTTCAAGGTCGTGGAAAAACCAGCGGCGGCATCATAAAGTGTGGCGGAAGCCACAAAAGGCATGGACGACGCCACAGCCATTCCCAGCATGAATTTCCAACATTTTGTCCTCATTTGTTTTCCTTTCATCTTCAAAACACTCAAAACTGACGTTCTTGACCACAAATTAAATCATCCACATTAAAGCACATCCCTTAATTCCCCTCTATCCCATTTTGGGACATCTTTGTACACATTTTAGACATTCCTCATATTCTGCCAATCACGGCAAATTTAGACCGCCCGGTTCCTGCGCAGGATGCGGAGGGTGCTCGCCCCAAACGGCAGCAGCATCAACACACCGGAAATGATCGTCGTCGGCTCGGGAACGCTGGGGTTCCCCTGTGGGACGTCATCCCCCAAGAGGATCATGGCCTGACCCGCACCAGAATTCCATTCGCTGGAAGGCGGGGTCAATAAGTACCCAGTGGTCAAGGGAGTGCCTTTGTAGGCTTTCAGAGCGTTAATATCGAGACCATAATCGGTCAAAACATTGACATTCCCAAAACCGGTGACTTGGAAAGGACCACTCCCATTGATTTTTCCATAATCGGTGCTGTTGAACAGCGCCGCGTACATGGCCAACGCCATCGCCGCCCCCTGATCCGCCGCGGTCCCAACATAACTGCCACCCAGAGTGGCATTGCCGCCGGGTTCGAGGGTATGTGCCTGTTGGGTGAATAAGTAATTCGCGTTTTGAATGCCCCACAAGGCCCCGGTACCATTTGGGCCACTGGAAGCCCATAAGGAAGGATTTATCCCAGGACTCGCTTGCGCGAAGGTTTGCAAAGTGTAGTTGTCTGGAGTATTCCAATTCAAATTTCCTGATGGGCTCATGCAGGTCGTGTAAAATGGGGTGATGATGTTTACGCCGCCCAATGGATTGATGCTGTTGATTTGAAAGGCGTAAATGCCGATCACGTCATCAGAGACTATTGACGGACCGCCGCCGGGCACGGTGGCGGAAAAGCCCGTTTCAGCGGCCCACGTTGTATAGGAAGGACCAATGCCATTGCCCTCCAAGGTCATATTCACCACCGTCTGGGCGTGAACTTGCCCAGCCACCAACACAGCCATCGCCGGAACCCCGAATCTTGCGATTATGTTTTTCATATTCATTTTTTAGCTCCACTCCGACCGGGGGGCGATGTGCTCAAATTACACCCCCATTCGTTTTTACCGTGTGCCATTAAAGCATTATGCCCTGCAAGGCATCTATCCAATCTTGGGACATCTTTGTACACATTTTGGACACAAGATATTTTTAAGAATCCTCATATCCAGAATAAGCGCGCCTTCTCTTGCGCCACGAGGCGGGGGTGGCTCTTTATCCAGGCCGCTATGAAAGCGGGAGCAAGCTCCCGCACTCCAAAATGGGAGGTTACTGCGGACCGAGGAGGCGATAAAACCTCTGCTGATCAGGTCCGATGGAATCCGATGCGGACATGACGGCATTGGTTGCGGTGACGGGGGTTCCAAGATTGAGCCACCCCCCCTGCGCCAAATTGGTAGTGTATTGCAGTTGGTACGTCAGGCCCGGATAGGCGGCCCAGGAAATAGCGAGAGTTCCGTCCGCCGACGCTGCCGGCGCAAGCAGCGGCGTGGGAACCGGAACCAGGTTGACATCGTCGAGAAACAGCCAGTCCGGGAGGTCCATGAATCCGAACTGCAGCACGGAGTTGGTTCCGGCGGCCGTGACGACGAATTGCTTATTGATCCAGTTAGTTGAGGCCAGGTTGGTTTGGCTGAGAAGGGTGTTTGTGCCCGACAGATTCGTATTCCAGTTGACGAGCCACTGGTTAGGGCCAGTGCCGCTTTGACTGCACAGCCAGAAAGAAAGCAGATAGGCCTGTCCCGGGGAAGTGGGCACCGTTTGCGAAAGGTACGCGAAAGGGTATTGGCCAAAGGCGGCAGCGTAGTTTCCAGAATAAGGAGTGATGAGCAAATCGGAGCCAAGATTCAAAGAGGGGTTCCCGGATAAGGTCCAACTCGAGAGATTGCCGGTCTCGAACCCGCCGTTCTGCACCAGTGACGGCGAGACCTGCAACGTGAACGGGCGCGAGAGCGTCAGGCCGGTGTTTCCATCCTTGAAAGTCAGGGTCGCGGAATAGACTCCGGAGGTCAGGGCGTTGGCGGTGGAACTGAAACTCACCGCCACCGGGGTCGCAGCGCCGCCCGCCGGAAGGGTGCCGTTGGTGGGCGTCACGGTGAGCCAGGGTGCAGTGTTGGTCAGCGACCAGGACAGCGTTGCGGGTCCGTAGTTGCTGACGTAAAAACACTGGGATGCCGGGGTGAATGGGCCTCCTGGCAGCCCGGTGGCGGTGAGGCCCGCAGACGGAGAGATGTTGAGGTAGCTGGGCGGCGCGAGGGCGTTGATCAGGGGCTGGCCGGCAGGAGTGCCCCATCCGGTGCAAAGATCGTAGCCGGGACAAGCGGAGTAGTTGGTCGGGCTGCCGCTTTTGGTGTTGTTCCCGGTGGTGATGTCGTGGAAGCAGGAAAGATAGTTGGTTCCCTGGCCGATGCCATAGAGGGCCGGGTTGAGGAAGCCGACCGTTGGCTGGCCGTATTCGGCAGCCTGCTGGTTCGCCAGGGCAATGACAGCGGCCCAGAGCGGCGCGGAAAGACTCGTGCCGTGCCACGCGTTGGTAACGCCGTTGTCGTAGATGACCGACACATTATTGCCCACCATGGCAACATCCGGGATGTTCCTGTGTGTAATGGACCCGTGATTCGTAGTCATGTTGATTCCCTGCTGCCAGCTTGGAATGAGGTAGGTGGTACTGATTCCCCCGCTGCCGCCTGTCCCGTTGTTGTAGTTCCAAACGGTTTCCGAGGACCATACTCCAGCGGCAGTTGTGGTTAAGGTGGTTCCGCCGACAACCGTAATGTAAGGGTTGTCAGCCGGAAAAGGTATCCCGCTCGTGTAAGCATCCACGTCGCCCGCCGCAGTGAAAAAGGTCTGTCCCTGTGCCGCGAATTGCTGATAGATCTGATCGGCGATGGGATCATCACCCGGATCCCACAGCCAGGAGGAACTAAGCTGTTTTGCCAGGTTGTCCGTAGCCATGCGGTTCAGTACGTCATCACCATCACCTTGCGGCCCCGCCTCATACACGATTACTTTGGACAGACCCGGAGCCATGGAGATAGCCATCTCAATGTCCAGGGCCACTTCGCCGTTACCGCTGCCGGGTGCCCCCAGGAAACCATCCAAAAGCACATTCGTCAGCGTCACATTCGGCAATCCCCCACGGCTTTCATAATTCGTGATGTCATTTGTGTAATAACCGTCCATCTCCAAGAGTCCGAGCACCTGCCCTGAACCGCTCAGGGTTACATGGGGAAGATAAGCCGCCCGGAAGTCATTTCCCTGAAAGCTGCCGCCCGGCCCTGAACCGGCATTGGCCGCGGCGCCGGCAGGGCTGCCTTCGGGAATGGCCCTAAGACCGGCCGGATGCGGCACCACGTAATTGTCGAGACCCGCGATGCGCAAAACCGGGACGGCGAGATCAAGGGAGGGTTCGGAATCGGGCGCATAAAACGTGCGCTCTTCGGTCGGATGCGGATACACGAGCATCTTCACATGAAACGCCTTCTCAACATCCGCGACCGAGGCGCTCACATCCAGCAAGGTGCGGTTGGGATGTATGCCGGTCACGGTCAGGCCGTTGGCGTTGGCAAACGCGATGATCGCCTCGTAATCCTGCTCGGTGGGGCCAAACATGGCGGCAAACTGCTCCGGGGTTAGATAATGGCGATAGTTCGGGCTGGCCGGGTCGTAAATATCACGGATCAGGTTGGTTAATGATGGGCGGTTGCGCAAGCTCAAGCCAATGGCCAGGTTCAGCCGCTTTGCGCCTTCGAGGCGGTCCACGGCTTGCAGGCGGGCCGCCGCGGCCGGGACGTGGCCTCGCAGGACCTGCAATTCCGCTGCCCGCAAAGGCGTTGATTGAGCCAAGAACAGCAACGCCACAAATACCCAGACACAGCGAGGGGGTTTCATCAGAAGGATTGTGCGGTGGCAGCTTAATCCGTTGCGCGAGCAACTCGTATGCAGCAGGTTTTGCGATTCACTTCCGTCATTTTAGGAAGTTGGACAGGGTCAGTATGACAGTTTTCCATCCGCATGGCTATACAATCTTGGGACATTATACTACACATTTTGGCCGTGTTTGATTTCGCCCGGTTAGCGCGGTCTGTCGGAGCGCAGGACAAATTTCTTTATGGGGAAGGACGTTGTAAGTCGTTGGTAATCAACGAGTGTAGCGGTGTAGCGGGTGTTACGGCGGTTTCCCCCCGGCACAAGGCCGGTCGCTGTAGTCCCGTGGTCCCTTGGCGCCGCACCGGTGTAACGGCATGTAACGGGTATGTAACGGGTCGAAATGCGCCGTTTTTCATAGGTAATGTAACGGTGTAACGGGTGTGCCACCGGTTTCCCCCCGGCACGATGCCGTGAGTAGCTGTTGGCATGTCCGCCACCGCCCTGGGCCGCACCGGTGTAACGGCGTGTAACGGGTATGTAACGGGTCGAAATGCGCCATTTCTCATAGGTAATGTAACGGTGTAACGGGTGTGCCGCCGGTTTCCCCCCGGCGCAAGGCCGGTCACTGTAGTCCCGTGGTCCGTAATCCCGTGGTCTCTTTGCGCCGCCTGCCTCCCCGGTGAAGATTTTTGTCCCGCGCCCGTGGCCGGAATCTCCCGGTTTTTCCTTGATTTTCCACCTCATTTCCTGTCCCCTGCGAGTCGAAACAGTCCGTTGGCAATATTCGAGCCAAAAACCATGAGCTTATCCTCAAAGCAAAACGCGCCAAGCCGCCCAACAATGTCTTGCCCAGTTGGGAATGGGAAGGCCCGCATTCTCATGGTGGATGACAATCTGCCGTTGCTGAAGTTGTATTCGCGAATCCTGCGCAGCACGGGCTACGAAGTCTTGGAGGCCGCGAATGGCCGGCAAGCGCTCCGGATGATTCGGGATCGCCTGCCGGATCTCGTGGTGCTGGACGTCGTTCTTCCCGACATCAGCGGAATTGAGGTCTGCCGTCAAATCAAGCGGGACCCCTCCTTGGGTGGTGTTTTTGTTATTCTGATTTCCGGCCAGGCAATCAGCGCGGAGCAAACCGTGGATGGTCTGGCCACAGGCGCGGATGAGTATCTTGCCAAACCGGTGGCGCCAAACGAATTCCTGGCGCGAATTCGCACCATGGTGCGCTTGATGGAGACGACGGCAGCATTGCGGGCGAGCGAACAACATTACCGCCGCTTGATCGAAATCCTGCCTGACGCAATCGTCGTGATTGACAGACAATTCCGGCTGACGGGTCTCAACCAGCGTGCGATTGCCATGCTGGGATATGCCGCCCTGGGCGAATTGCTGGGAAGAAGTGTTTTCGACGTAGTCCAAATAACGGATCACGCCCGCTTCCGCGCCAATTTGACAACGGCGTTCAAAACCGGCGCCGTGGGAAGCGCGGAATACGTCTTCGTCAGACGAGATGGACTAGACATCCCGGTGGAAATGAGCGCCGCGCTGTCCACATCTCCGAACCGGGAAAGCCTGGAATTGGTTGCTGTGGCGCGCGATGTGACCGAGCGCAAGCGCGCAGAGGAGGAATTGCGCCATCTGCCACGACGCATCACCGAAGCGCAGGAAGCTGAGCGTTTGCGGGTGGCGCGTGAACTTCACGACGGAGTAAACCAGGTGATTGCCTCGGCCGCAATGAGGTTGCGCCGGGTTCAAGACACACTCTCCATGCAAAACCCCGCGGCCAGCGAGCTGCTCGCACGCTGTCACAAGCTGCTTGTGCAGGCGCTGGAAGAGAACCGCCGCATTGCGCGGAACCTCCGCCCCAACGACCTCGACGAGTTGGGTCTGAGCGCCGCCTGCCGGAACCTCGGCAAGGAACTTCAAACCCGCACCGGCATCGTGGTAAAATGTCAATTTACTCGATTTGACCGGCACCTTCCGCCCAAGGTTGATCTCGGCCTTTTCCGCATGGTGCAGGAGGCGCTCAATAACGTGGAGAAACATGCGGGCGCTAAATTGGTCCGGCTGCGAATTACGCTCCAGCGTGAGGCCATTGTGCTCAAAGTGCAGGATAACGGGCGCGGTTTTGACCCTTCCGCGGTTAAGACGGCCAGAGGAGTGGAGGGAGGCATCGGCCTGTCCAGCCTCCGGGAACGCGCCGCTGCTTTGGGAGGAACATGCGAGGTGGTTTCCAATCCCAGGCAGGGAACCTCCATTAACGTCCGCGTGCCACTTCCCAAAGACCGCCGTGGAAAAGCAGACCAATAAGGGCCTTCAGGCTTCGCCCGCCCCCGTCCAGCAGACCGCAAAGCGAATCAGCGCGTTGGTGTTGGTCAGGCACAACTTCTTTCGCATCTCGGCGTAAAGACCGGCCACGCTCTTCGTGTTCAGGGCGAGACTGGACGCAATTTGCGGGTTGCTCCTTCCCGCGCCCAATAATCCGAGGACTTCCAATTCCAAATCACTCAAGCGGTCAATCGGGCGGCTCCGGGGTTGAGGACGATCCTCACGGGGAACCTTGGACTCACCGACCATGACTTCGTCGCTGACATAAATGCGCCCAGCCAGGACATCTCGGATGGCATCAATAATTTCCTCCGGATCTTGCTGCTTCATGACGTAGCCATCCCCTCCGGCACGGAGCACTCTGGCGGCATAGAGTTGCTCCTCCCGCATGGAGATGACCAGCAACTTAATTTTGGGATATTTTGGGCGAAGTCGTTTGATCAATTCCAGCCCGCTCATGCCAGGAAGGGTAATGTCCACCAGCACGAGATCGGGGGTCAGTCTGGGAATATCGCGCAAAGCGTCTTCAGCCGAACCCGCCTGACCGCAGACCGCCAAGCCCGGTTCGCTCTTGAGAATCTCCACCAGACCCTCAGCATAAACCGGGTGATCCTCGACTAAAAATACCCTTTTCACGTTCGATTTCACTACTCGTTTCATTTGCTGGCAGATTCAAAGGCAATTTAAGTCCGCATCATCCAAAGTCAAATCCCAATTCCGCAATCGTTCTTCGATGTCAGGTGGGTTCCAGCAAATCGGCGTCAATTTTGACCGCGGCCGCCTGGCCAATGAAATCCAGGCGCAATAGCACCGTGGTCTTGCCGTAACGGTTTTCGACCCATCCCTCGATGCCTTGCAGCGGCCCTGACTTGATGCAGACGCGCATCCCCACGCCGATGGCCGGCGCCAGACGCACTTCCAAATCCATCTCCAGGGCCAGAAGTATCTCTTCCAATTGCCGGTGAAATGTCTCTTGATCGAACACTTTCAGGAGATTGGCCAAATGCCCGTTTTGGCGGACTGAATTCTCCTTCCCGGGGTCCAGTTGAAGGAAAACGTAACCGGGAAAGAGCGGCTTCCGGAACACAACCGTCTTCCCGCGATATTTATGCGGCGAATCGTAGCAAGGGAGGGTGGCAGCGATCCCTTGCCTCTGGCAATCCTCAGCCAGCTTCTTTTCCCGTCGCGGTTTGGTATGGGCCACGAACCAAAGCAATGCGGACACGCGCGGACGATTCCCGAAAGCGTCCCGGATGTCAACCCCAGGTTGCTCTTTTGTCAGGTTGCTCTTTCTGGCGGCGCAGGCCGGTTCGTGTTTGCCAAACTTGAAGCTCTTCGGGCTCTCCCAGGAAAACCCGAACGGCGGCTGACGAGGTTTGCGCGAAAAGGCGAGTGCACCAAGGCGAGGTCAAATCCCCTAAAGCCCGTTGTCCAAGCAGGCTGGAAGGGGGCAACGTGTCAAAGCGCCGAATGCACGACTCCCATATTTGGACACCCCGGCGACCGCCCCACCGTTTCCATCCTAAAAGTGCCTCCTTTTCCTTCAATTTTCCCCTCCGATTGTCCTTGCAGAAGCCGCGAAAAGACCATTATCATTTTTGCGTCGGCAGAATTGGAATCTATTCATGAAGATAATCCATCCCAACGAGGCGCTTTGGCAGCCGTTTTGCTTGGGGAAGATTATGATTCAGAGCTCAAAAACAGGGCGATGTTTATCGTTTGCGTGCCTGATAGGGCTGACCTTGAGTTCCGCTGTTCTGGAAGGTCAAACGACACCCCTCGGATTGCAACAAGTGACTCTGGGATGGAGTGCCAATCCAGACCCGGCGGTTGCAGGCTATTTCCTCTATTACGGGACCGCTTCGGGTGTTTACACAAACAAGACTGATGCTGGCACGAACACATGGCTCTCCGTGAGCGGCTTGGTTGCCGGCTCGACTTACTTCTTCACTGCCACCTCATACACGGCTGCCGGTACTGAAAGCACTTATGGCCCCGAAGTTTCGTACGTTGTTCCTGGGATTCTTATGGTGGGGCAAGACCCTTCTGGAGACATCATGCGAATCCAGTTTCCCGTTGCTCCAACCCACTCCTACCAGCTTCAATTCTCCCTGAATCTGATGAACTGGAGCAATCTGTGGTTAACACCAACCCAGGCCACCAATGGATGGTTGGAATATGACGACCCCTGCACCAACACAATTCCATCGAGATTTTACCGGTTGATCCTTAATTGATAAATCTCGTCCCAGCCGCATCTCCCCAAGTCCGTCTCCAGCGCGCCAAGAAAGTCCGGCAGTTGACATCCATCCGCCTGATTTGACCATTTGAATACTCGGTCTGCGCCTTGATCAGTTTCTCTTGAGCAAAAGCATATCTGGAACTTCTAAGTTGTGGGCTGACGGCTCGTCTCCAGCAAAAGGCGGATGCGGTTCTCGAAACTGCCGCCGTAACGGTCCGTCCGCCGGTTGGAAATCGGTGAAAGAAATTCATGCATCAAATAACCATGGGCCGCGTGCAATTCCAG
>Ga0182030_10009223_pt1 | contig 20230 bp, 15 predicted proteins | sample 812S3MmetaG_FD_121299 | JGI IMG/M metagenome (GOLD analysis project Ga0182030, IMG submission 121299) | Permafrost microbial communities from Stordalen Mire, Sweden - 812S3M metaG (Illumina Assembly) | ecosystem: Environmental > Terrestrial > Soil > Wetlands > Permafrost | place: Sweden... | reverse complement strand
GGGCGAGGACTTCACCATGAAGGACGGCAAGATCGAAATCTCAGGCCAGGTGGCGGTCATGAACATCAATGGGTTGCTGGCCAGGATCATCTTCGACCGCAATCCCGACCGCGAATTTTACGTGGAGGAAAGCTTCCCGCTGGACTGGATGTATCCTCAACTCACGCCGCATGGGTTGATCATGAAAGTCAACCGCGAGCCGCTGGCACGACTCTCCGATGAAGTCCTGCAGCAGGACCATGATTACTGGTCGAACTATCTCCGGCCGCTGCTCAGGGACGGGTTCAACGATGACAGCACCGTGGCCGACCTCACCGCCTTTGTGGAGAAAGTATATCTCCGACATGACCTCAAGGGTTTCACCGGCGACCCGCAATTTGTGGCGGACCTCTGGGCGCAAAAGGCGTTCTCCAAACTGCGAACTTCCATTGCTGGCGTGTTCGCCTGGCGCGCCAACGAGGCCACCGATCCCGCCGAAAAACAAAGGATGAACCGGGCGGCGGACTTCGCCTTCCGCCAGGCGTACTCGCTGTGCCCCGGCAGCCCCGAACCCCTCTACCGCTATGTGAACCTGTTGCTGGCCGGCAACCGTCTGGACGAGGCGATTCTCCTGGCGGAAACCAATTTAAAATTCGAGCCCGACAATACGCAAATCAAAGACTTGATTGAACAATTGAAGAAGTTTAAGAGCCATAAATAAGCCGGCCAAGACGTCATCCGGTAGGGCAGAGCTGCCGCTCTGCCCATTATTCCCGTCCCCCGCGCCAGCGGGTGACGAAAGGTTCGTGTGATCATCAGGCTGCGCATGCGTTGAACGATTTGCGTTGGGTCCGGCCTGACGTGCTTCAGGCCACGAACAGATGCTCGGTCTTGGCGTTGCGGACGGCGGAAAGCGGGATGCCTTGATCGAAAGTCACCAGCCGGCCGTTATGTTTGGTGGCCAGGCCCAGCAGATACAGGTCGATCAGGAGACGCGAACTGTGGAGGCGCTCCGCGGCAAAACACGTTTCATCGCGCAGAGTGAGGTCGTCCGGCCAGAATTCATGGTTGCTCTGGCCGGCAAATTGCCGGAGCCGGGCGATCAAATCGCCCGGGCTGAAGCGCGCCTTCCGGCTGTAACCGGGATTGGACATGATGCGCACCACCCCGTTTTCGGTGAGCGGACAGCTCGCCCAGCCGTGTTGGCCGTTCGCCGCCCACCAGTCATGCGCTCGCTCGTGAAACGCATGATCCGGATCCAGCAGCGCCATGATCACGTTTACATCCAGCAGGGCGCGCATGGTCAAACCCCCTCTTGGTCCATTAATCGCCGCGTGTGTTCGAGCGTCACCACCTCGCCGCGGGACGGCAGCACCGGGACGCCGCCGCGGACGCCCGGGATTTTTTTGGGCCGGGCGGACGCCGCCGTCAAACCACGCCGGGCCAGTTGGGAAATAACCTGACCCGCCGTGCCGCCTTCGCGTTGGGCCAGTTCTTTCGCCGCTTGCAGCACGTCATCTTCTATATCCAAAGTGGTTCTCATGCATCTGATGTTAATGCATCACCGCATCAATGTCAATTGCCCCGCAAGCTCAAACTAATCGCGCCGGCCGGAGGACTGTGCCTGGGCAATCAACCGGTGCAACGCCAGGAATATGCCCAAACCGCCTCCTCAACCGCAAGTCGTGGAGTCCCTGCCGGATGCCTTTTGTGAAGCCGTTTTTCAGATGGGGGAATGGCTCCATTTTCAGCCATCGGTTTCAACTTTTTCAGAGGCGCAAAAATTGAATGACTTTTCCCTGAACCAATATAATCTTGCCTTAGGCGTTTGTGTAAAAAATCCGCGAAATTGAATTTTATGAAAAGGAATCGGGCAGAAGTCCCGTTGTCGAATTTATCGAAGCCATACGCCGTCCGGCAGAACGTGCTAAAATCGTGAAAATCTTCGAAGCGATTGAGAAAATGCAAATTGTTCCCACAGCGTTTCTTAAAAAGCTCAAGGGAGGATGCGAGCTTTGGGAAATCCGCATTCATGCCTTCCGATTTATTGGGTTTTATGACGGTTCACAAAAATTGGTGCTGGTTCACGCCTTTGACAAACAGAGCATGAAAACGCCGAAACATGAAATTGAGGTGGCGGTTTTACGCATGAAGGCGTATCTTGGGGCGAAAGGTTTATTATGAACCTGAATGACCTACATCGCCGGTTGTCAAAGAAATCGTCTTATACCCGAAAGTATGAGCTTTTGGGTGATGAGGTGGAATTGGCCATGCATGTCAAAAGTGTTCGCGACGAATTGGGCGTCACCCAAGAGGATTTGGCCTTGGAATTGGGCATTGCTCAATCTGAAATCACCAAATTTGAATCTTTTAAACCTGTATCACCGCAAATTCTCAGCCTGATTGTGGATCGTTTTGAAGTGCGGTTAAAGGAACAGGGTGTAAAAGTTGAGCATTGGATAATACGTTCAGCTTCACCACCCAATCCCCGGCATGGACTTGGCGCCAGCCGGATTCAAACAGCCGGGCTTGATGGGCGTCATCGAATTGTCGAGAGCATCACTGCTGACAGAAAACTTGTTCATCAGGAACCCAAAAAAATTTAGCTCACGCCGCCAGCACCACCCGTTTGATCTCCTTCAACCGCGCCTTCGTCTCCTTCTTCGTCAGGCGCGGGAATTTGCCGTCGAGCATGAGGTAATCGCCCCGCCGTTTCATCATCAGCCGGTCCTCCTTCACCTCGATGCTCGTGACGGCTTTTTCGCCGGCCAAAATTTTCAACTCGGCCACCTGAAAAATTAGCTCGGCGGCGGGCGGCGGCGGACCGAAACGGTCGCGCAACTCTTTATGCAGGGCCTCCAGCGCCGGCTTGTCCGTCGCCTGCGCCAGTTTCCGGTAAATGTCGATCCGATGCTGCGGTTCGGTGATGTACTTTTCCGGCAGGTTCTTTTCAAACGGCAGAAAATCCAGCTTGATCTGCACTTCCACGCGCGGCTTGAAAGTTTCCCCCTTCAACGAGCTGACGCTTTGCTTGAGCAACTGGCAGTACAATTCAAATCCCACCGCCGTGATGTGGCCGCTCTGTTCCGCGCCCAGCAGGTTGCCCGCGCCGCGGATTTCCAGGTCGCGCATGGCAATCTTGAAGCCGCTGCCCAGCGTGGAATACTGCTTCATGGCGCTGATGCGCTTGCGCACGTCGGTCAGCAGGCTCGCATGGCGCGGCAGCAGCAGATAGGCGAACGCCTGGTGCTTGTAGCGGCCCACCCGCCCGCGCAACTGGTACAAATCGCTCAACCCGAACCGGTCCGCCCGGTCAATGATGATCGTGTTCGCGTTCGGGATATCCAGCCCGCTCTCGATGATGGTGGTGGAGAGCAGGATGTCCGCCTGGCCGTTCACAAAGGTCGTCATCACCGTCTCCAAATCGTCCGCGTTCATCTGGCCGTGGCCCACCACCAGGCGCGCGTCCGGCACCAGTTGTTTCAGTCGTTCCGCCATGTCCAGGATGGTGCTGACGCGATTGTGCAAAAAGAACACCTGCCCGCCCCGGTTCAGCTCGCGCCGGATGGCGTCGCGGATGATGCGTTCATCATATTGCGTGACGATGGTCTCCACCGGCAACCGGTCGTGCGGCGGCGTCTGGATGGTGCTCATGTCCCGCGCGCCGGTCAGCGCCAGGTACAACGTCCGCGGAATCGGCGTGGCGCTTAACGTCAGCACATCCACCAGGGTGCGCAGGCGCTTGAACGTCTCCTTGTGCTGCACGCCAAAACGTTGCTCCTCGTCAATGACCACCAGCCCCAGATCCTTGAACGTGATGTCGCTCTGCACCAGCCGGTGCGTGCCGATGACAATGTCCACCGCGCCCGCCGCCAGGGCCTTGACCACGGTGTCCTGCTCCCGTTTGGTGCGGTAGCGCGAGAGCAGTTCCACGCGCACGGGATAATCCGCCATGCGCTCGCGGAAGCTGTTGAAATGCTGCTGCGCGAGCACGGTCGTGGGCACGAGGATGGCCGCCTGTTTGCCGCCCATCACCGCCTTGAACGCGGCGCGGATGGCCACCTCCGTTTTCCCAAAACCCACATCGCCGCAGATCAGCCGGTCCATCGGCTTCGGGCGTTCCATGTCCGCCTTGGTCTCCACGATGGCGCGCATCTGATCTTCGGTTTCCTCGTAGATGAATGCGCTCTCAAACTCCCGCTGCCACGGCACATCCGGCGGATACGCATGGCCGGGCTGCGTCTCCCGCACGGCTTGGATGCGCAGCATCTCCGCCGCCACGTCCCGCACCGCCTGCTCGGTCTGTTCCTTCGCCTTCGCCCAACGGGTGCCGCCCAGCGTGTTGAGCGGTGGACGCGATTTGCCCACACCGACATATTTCCCCACCAGATGCGCCTCGGTGACCGGCACAAAGAGTTTGGGCGGCTCCTCCGCCGCCCCGCTGGGCGCATATTCGATGACCAGACATTCCGTGCCCTCCAGACCGTCCGGCCCGGGCGTCGTCAGCGCGCTCGGATGCCGGCTCTGGCCGGTGGGCATGGTCTGCAACCCCAGATACAACCCGATGCCGTGTTGCAAGTGGACCACCAGGTCGCCCGCCTCCAGATCGGCAAAATCAATGTCCAAGGCCGACCGCGTGGCCTGCGCATGGGCCGACTTCTGCCGGCGGGGCCGCTGGATTTTGTAGCGGCCAAAAATCTCGGCGTCCGTGATGACCACCAGCCGGGCCGCCTCGCAGATAAATCCCCGCGCCAGCGCCCCGAGCTGGACATCCGGACTTTCACCTTGGTCGAAATTCAACCCGGCCCAGATTTCCAGAAAACGCTGGCGTTCGCCGTCGTTGTTGCAAAAGACGCGGACCGCATACCCCTGCCGCAACCACCGATGCACCTGACCGAAAAACTCCCGCCGGTTCGCTTCCGCCACCTGCGGGTCCGGCAGCCGGTCACTCAACGGCCGCCACGCATCCAGACTGGCGAAGGTGAGGAATGTTCCCCCACTGGCATCACCGCCCGGTTGTGTGCCTGCCGATAATTCCCCCTCTCCCTTGGGGAGAGGGCCGGGGTGAGGGGGAACCTGATCCACCCTTGTTGGATCAACGTTCCTCCGCCTATGTTCAGTAGTTCCCGGTGCAATGGTCTCATTCGCAGAAATCTCCCCCAGAGCCTCCGCCTGCCATGGGAGTGCGCCCGTCCCCGGGCGCAGCAACGTTCGCCGGTCTGCCAGCGTTGGTGGGTAACCAGTACCGTCCGCTGGCAAACCGCCTGCCTCCGGTTCTGGCATTTCCAGCCCCAAATCCTCCCTCGCAGAATCCCCTCCCCCGTCCGACACCTCGATCCTCGCCACCCCCCGCTTCCGGGCCTGGTCCAAAACCTCCGCCCAACTTCGGAACAACGGATCCCCCGCCGGCACCGCATTTCGATAATCCTCCGCGCGCAGGGCAATCATTTCCGGCTCGCACAACACCAAGATGCTCTGCGCCGGCAGATGTTCCAACAAACCGGCCGGCGCGGTGTCGCCCGGCTTCAGCGCCTTGAGAATCCCTAGTTCGCCCGCCGGCGGCAGGCTGACCGCCTCAATCTCCTGCCGGGAAATCTGGGTGGTTGGATCGAACTCACGCAGGGATTCCAGCTCATTGCCAAAGAACTCCAGCCGCACCGGCCACGCGCCGGTGGGGGGATAAATATCCACAATCCCGCCGCGCAGGGCGATCTCACCCTTTTGCGTCACCTGCGCCTCGGGTTCATAACCCTGCGCCTCCAGCATTTCGATCAGGTCCAGCGGATCGAGCGTGTCCCCGCGTTTGAGGTGGCGGGTGCGCTTTTGAATTTCCGCCGGGGCGAACGTGTTCTGCATGAGCGCCGCCACCGAAGTGACGAGCAACCGCGGTTGGGGCACGGCCAACGCCAGGAGCGTTTGCAGGCGGTCGCTGATGACATCGGCGTGCGGCAGCTTGCCCTCGTGCGGCAGGCTTTCCCAGGGCGGAAAATACAGCGGGGGCCGGCCCTGCCACGTTTCCAGATCCTGTTGCAACAACTCCTGCGTTTTCAAGTCCGGCGCGACCATGACGAGAAAATGACCGGGAAAAATGCGGGCAAGCAGCGCGGCAAAAAACGGCTGGGCGGTGGCGCACACGCCGGGACACGACAACACGCCCCCCCGCTCCAGACGCCGCGCCAAGGACTGCGCGGCGGGAGCCGATGCGAGATCAGCCACCCAACTGCCGGCGGCTGACCGTGGAGTCTCTTCCGCCAAGCAAGGCAGCTTCGCAGTGATTGGTGGCGGCGTCAAGGCCCCTCGCCTTGCGCCCGCCTTTCGCTGTAGCGGCGGGCGTCCCGCCTGCCGTGGAAGGCGGCATCTTGCCGCCTGGTCAGGGTTTCTTCCCTCATCCGGGCGCTTGAAGGAGGGACGGGCTTCCAGCCTGTCTCTTTTACTTTACCCATCGTCCTTTCACTGTGATTGGCGGGACCGGCGTCAATGGAGTTGGTAACACTTTTAAATTCACCGCCTCCCCGGTCTGGAGCTTTGATCGGTCCGGTTCATTTGGCCGTTAATGGAGCGTCACAATAACGATCCAATAACTCGTCTATTCTGTTCATTTTGTCACCGGCTTTCTGTCCGGCATGGCGGGGTGCGACGGTAAATTCAAAGGTTTGACCAGATTTTACTCAGCCGGACCGGCCTTAACCGGATTAAATCCAAAAAAACTAACGCAAGGTATTTTGCTGCAATATGTTACAACTAAAATAATGGGTAAAAATAACCAAAAACAACCATAAATAACCAAAATAACAGTTTAGTTTTTTTTGGGGAGTCCAAGGGGTGCCGCCCGGGCGCGCACCTGATCGCCCCAGTAAGGGTGCACACCGCCTCCTGCTCCGCGGACCAACCCGTAGTCCGTCCGCCCAATGGGCGCGTCCGTCCAACCTTGCCAACAACTTCAGGATGCACCGCCAGAGCGAAGCAAGTCTCGCGAAACGTCCAATCCCGATCAAGCGGCTGGCGCAACCCCCCCATCCGGGGCGGCCATGGGACACGGCCATGGGCAGGCTTGTTTCCCGGCCGGCCGGCGATTATGTTCTGCGCATGAGTGATTCCAACCATTTCATCCAGGAAGATCCATGGCGCATTTTCCGCATCATGGCCGAGTTCGTGGACTCGTTCCAAACCATGTCTCACGTCGGCCCGGCGGTCACCATTTTTGGCTCCGCCCGCACGCCGGCGGAAAGCCCGTATTACCAAGCCGCGCACGACATCGCCAAAGGCCTGGCCAAACATGAGCTCGCCGTCGTCACCGGCGGCGGCCCGGGCATCATGGAGGCCGCCAACAAAGGCGCGGCGCAGGGCGGCGGCAAATCCGTGGGCCTCAACATCGAGCTGCCGCACGAGCAGGCGGGCAACCACTTCGCCAATGTGCCGGTGCGCTTCCACTACTTTTTCTCGCGCAAAGTCTGCTTCGTTAAATACAGCTTGGGCTTCATCTTCATGCCCGGCGGCTTTGGCACGCTGGACGAGTTTTTTGAAGTCGCCACCTTGGTCCAGACCCGGCGTATCCCCCGGTTCCCGCTGATCATGTACGGCAGCGAACATTGGAAAGGGTTGTTCGCCTGGATGAAAAGCCATCTGGAAAAGGCCGCGTTGATCAGCCCCGGCGATTTGGAGCTGGTCCGGTTTGTGGACGACCCGCAGGCGGCGGTGGACATCATTCTGGAATATCAACGCAGCGTCAGCCCGCCGGAAATGCCGGGCAAAGCCTTCCGCTGAGTTCCGAGCCATGCGCCCGCTGATTCAGGAAACGGCCACGGCGCACACCCCCGAGTCGCTGGTCGAACAGTTGCGGGGCGCGCCAGGGACGGTGCTGCTGCGCACCGGCGCGTTTGACTCGCCGTCCGCGCGTTACTCGCTGGCGGCCGTGCGCCCGTTTCTCACATTCCGTTCTTGGGGGGCGCGCTGCGAGTTGTTTTATGGATCGGAACCCCAGGTTCAATTTGGCAATCCTTGGCGGATTCTGGACGGACTGATGGCGCGCTGCGAAGTGCTGGATGAGATTGACCTGCCGTTTCCCCTGGGCGGCTGTTTCGGTTACTGGGGCTACGACCTGAAGAATTTCACCGAACCAAAACTGCCGCATCGGACGGTCAACGACTTGGAGCTGCCCGACTGTCAGGTGGGTTTTTACGACAGTCTGGTTGTCTTCGATCATCAACTGGGCCGGGTGTTTGTGGTCTCCACCGGCCTGTGCCCCGATGGTTCGCGCGGTGAAGCGCGGGCCCGGGAACAATTGCAGTTCTGGCAAACGGTGTTGCAAACCCCGCCGCCCGCCGCGCGGACAGCAGAGGAAACCAAACGCCGAAACTGTCCGGGAAGCGCGCCCGCCCCGGGCGCTGTTTTCCGCGCCCCCGCGGAAAACCTCGGGCGCAACGAATTATCCGCTGACGATGAGCCGTCGCTCCCCAAGGCTGGCGCCGCGGTCTCCAATCTCACCCGGGCGGAATTCATCGCCGCCGTGGAAAGCGCCCGGCGCTACATCCGGGCGGGCGACATCTACCAGGTGAATCTGTCGCACCGGCTCGCTGCACCATGCGACTGTTCCGGCTGGGAGCTGTTCCAGCGGCTGGCCGCCGCCTCGCCGGCGCCCTTCGCCGCGTATTTGGACTGCGGTGATTTCCAAATCGCCTCCTCCTCGCCGGAACTATTCCTGCGGGTCAGCGGGTCGCACATTCTCACCCGGCCGATCAAGGGCACGCGCCCGCGCGACCCCGACCCGGCGCGCGACACCCGGCTGGCCTACGAACTCCAGACCAGCGCCAAGGAACTGGCCGAACTGGTGATGATCACCGATCTCCTGCGCAACGACTTGGGCAAAATCTGCGAGTTCGGCTCCGTGCAAACGCCCGAGGTGGCGAAGCTGGAACGTTTCGCCCAGGTGCAGCACCTGGTGTCCACTGTGGAAGGCCGGCTGCGCCGGGACGTAACGCACTTCGCGGCGCTGGCCTCGTGCTTCCCCGGCGGCAGCATCACCGGCGCGCCCAAATTCCGCGCCATGGAAATCATAGACGAACTGGAACCCATCGCGCGCGGGCCGTACACCGGCTGTCTCGGCTATCTGGGCTTCAACCGTGAAAGCCAGTTGAGCATCTCCATCCGCACCGCCGTGTGCCGGGGCGGCACGGCCTATTTCCACGCGGGCGCGGGGATCGTGGCGGATTCCGTGCCGGCGGCGGAATACGAGGAGACGCTGGCCAAGGCCGCGGGATTTCTGGCGGCGCTCCGGCTGGAGTTTTCACCGCTTGCCCCTCAAACATCCACCTGAAAATGCCAGCCGATCCCCTGCCGGGCGGCCGCGCATAAAATGCGTTCGCAGTCCCGCAGGTCATGCATCGCCGGCCGCGCTTCGGGCCGGGCCAGCAATGCTTTGACGGTGGTCAACCCCGCCTGGGCCGGGAACTGCTGCAAGGGCGGCGGCTTGATCCCTTCCGCGCCGTCCATAAATTCCGCCAGTTCTTCCGGGGCCATGCTGAAAAACCCGGACAGCGGCCGAACCCCCATCTGCCGCGCCAAGGCATCGAGCGTCTCCATGTGCCAGGACAGGCTCATGCCGTCCATCGTGGTGTCCAGCCCATCGATATCCTTTTCCAATACGATGTAATACGCGGCTCCCATATCGGCAAATAACCAGAACTCAATGATTGTCAGTCACATTCACAGGTGGCGACCTTAATTCCGATTTTTGACCTTGTCCAGCCGGGAATTCAGCCTTACAGTTCATCGTGAAGACTGGGATACGTAACAAATTCAAGCTGCTGTAGTTCGGTGCTTGGGAAGCATTCTCCCGCCTCGTCAAGCGCTGCGGTCGGCAACCTGTCTCAACTCCTCAATCTTGGCCACGGTGTAATTGAAAAGGTCGAAGACATCCACCGGCTCGCCTTTCTCGACACGCTTGGAAAGCATGGTCAGCGGGAACAGAACCACCGTGCTTCCAAGGATTTGCAAACATGGGTCCCGACCGTATTGATCCTCAACCGCCCGCCATTCCACCCCGCACTCCTGAACCAACGCATCGCCAAACACGATCCCCAGGCACTGAAGCTCATAAGTCTGTGTCGGTTGAAAGGCCCGGCGTTCCAACAATGCTCGCAACAATCCAAGCTTGCCGGCCACCGTCTGATACTTTTGGAGGTTTTTTTCATCGCCACCCAAGTACCTCTCAATGACGCAACGCTGTTTGGTTATTCGCGCCGTGTCGTCGGCGTTCAGGTGTTCAATTTTCTGTCCCGGGGGGTGGCATGTTAGACGCAAAAGTAAAGTGCCCCAAATGGTTTCCCGCCCAACCGCTACGTGTGTCGGTGGCGGTTCACCAGTTCTCCGTTCGCCGCCAGCAGCCGTTTGATCAGAATGCCCGAAACCCGCTTCATCAACTCAAAACCGAGGTCGTGGTTCTCCTCGCACAACTCCCGCACATGCTTGCCGTAGAATAAAATGGCCTTGACGGGGGTGACCGCCCGGGCGTCGAAATGCCAGCAATACGGCGAGTACAGCCACGACCAGCCGAGCAGGTCCCCGGGCCCGAGCGTTTGAATGCGCACCGGTTCGCCGTCCAGAATCGCGGATTCCAGCTCCACGCGCCCCTCCAGGAGGAGGTAAAACCGGTTGGCGGGGCCGCCTTCGCTCAGGATGCGTTCGCCCGCCTGAAATTCCGCCGGCAGGGTGTCGGTGGCCAGCAATTCCAGATGGGCCGGGGCCATGCCCGCCAGGAACGGTTGCGCCGCCAAAATGGATGTATATTCATGCATGGTTGTTCAACCCGCCTTGACCTGGGCCACCAGCGCGTTCAGCGAGGCCTTCGCATCCCCGAAGAGCATCCGCGTGTTGTCCTTGTAGAACAGATGATTTTCGATCCCGGCGAAGCCCGCGGCCATCGAGCGCTTCATCACGATGACAGCCTTCGCGTGGTCGGCCTCGATGATGGGCATGCCGTAAATCGGGCTGCTCTTTTCCTCGCGGGCGGCGGGATTTACCACGTCGTTCGCGCCGATGACCAGGCAGACATCCACCCGGTCCATCGTGGGGTTGATGGCCTCCATCTCGCACAACTGGTCGTACGGCACGTTGGCCTCCGCCAGCAGCACGTTCATATGGCCGGGCATCCGGCCGGCGACGGGATGGATGGCAAAGCGCACCTCCACGCCGCGTTTGCCCAGCTCGTCGGAAAGTTCGCGCACCTGATGCTGCGCCTGCGCCACCGCCATGCCGTAGCCGGGCACGATGACCACCTGCTGCGCGTAGCTCAGCAGCAGCGCCGCCTCGTCCGCTTGGATGGACTTGACGGTCTTGCCCGCGAGCTCGCCCTTACCGGCGGCCGACGCGCCGCCGCCGGAGCCAAACGCGCCGAACAACACATTGCTGACCGGCCGGTTCATGGCCTTGCACATGAGCAGCGTCAGCAGTGTGCCGGAGGAGCCCACCAGCGTGCCGGCCACAATCATGGCGTTGTTATGAATCGCAAACCCGTCCGCCGCCACCGCCAGCCCGGTGAAGGAATTCAACAGCGAAATGACCACCGGCATGTCCGCCCCGCCGATCGGCAGGACCATCGCCACGCCAAAGAACAGCGCCAGCACAAACATGCCGATGAAGGCCGCCGTCGTGTTGCTCCCCGAGACATTGAATGTGAGCCAGCCGCACAAACCGAGAATGACCAGCAGAATGAGCCCGTTCAGCAGGTTCTGCCCGGGAAAGGTGTGCGGCTTTTCCAGTTTGCCTTCGAGTTTCAAATAGGCGATGGCGCTGCCGGAAAACGAGAGCGAGCCGATGAGCGTGGCAAACAGCATGGAACCCGCGATGAACGGCGGCAGGATGGCAAACAGCAAGGGACGCGCGATGAGCGGCGGCAGGCCTTCCACGACGTGCGAACCCCGCAGAAATTCCTGGCTGGCCACCAAGGCCGCCGCCCCGCCGCCCAAACCGTTGAACAGGGCCACCATCTGCGGCATCGCCGTCATCTTCACCGAATACGCACCGATGGCGCCGATGACCAAGCCGATGACCGTCCCGATGAGGATCAACGTGTAATTGAACGTCCACCCCTGCGACCACACGTAGTCGCCGTTGGTCTTGTGCAGCGTCAGCAGGGCGATCAACATGCCAGCCGCCGCCACCAGGTTGCCCAGTCGCGCCGTCTTCGGCGACGCCAGCAGCTTGATGCCCAGGATGAATAAAACCGAAACCCCGATGATGAGGTAAGCGTTGAGCGGGTTCATTTTTTCTTTTTCTTAAACATTTGGAGCATCCGGTCGGTGACCATGAAACCGCCAAACACGTTGGCGGACCCAAAAATGACTGCCACAAATCCCAGCCCCATCTGCAAGGGCGTGACCGCGTCCGCCAGGACCAGGATGCCGCCGAACAGGATGATGCCGTGGATGGCGTTGGTGCCGGACATCAGCGGCGTGTGCAGCATGGAAGGCACCTTGGAGATGACCTCAATGCCCACGAAGATGGCGAGGACAAAGATGAAGATGACGTCGGAAATGTTGGCATTCATAAAATATCAACTGGGTTTGGCGATGAGTTTTTCGTTCACGATCTTGCCGCCGTGCGTCACCAAACAGCCCTTGATGATTTCGTCTTCCAGCTTGAGGACGAACGTTTTTTCCTTTTTGTCCCAGAATTCCTCGACCAGCGCCACCAGGTTGGCCGCATAGACCTGGCTGGCGTGCAACGGCACCCGGCCGGGCAGATTGGCGATACCCACGATCTTCACGCCTTTGCGGTCCGTCACCTGGTCATAAACCACGCCGGCCACGTTGCCGCCTGTTTCCACGGCCAGGTCCACCACCACGCTGCCGGGCTTCATGGCGTCCAGCATCTCGGGAGTGACCAGCACCGGCGCCTTGCGCCCGAACACCTGCGCGGCGGAAATCACCACATCCGAATCGGCGCAGGTCTTCTTCATCGCGTCGCGCTGCTTTTGGATCTGCTCCTCGGTCAGCGCCTTGGCATAGCCCTCTTTGGTCTGGCCGGTTTCCCCAATGTCGATCTTCAGAAACTGCGCGCCGAGCGATTTCACCTGCTCCTCCACCACCGGCCGCGTGTCATAAGCCGTCACCTTCGCGCCCAGCCGTTTGGCCGTGGCGATGGCCTGCAACCCGGCCACGCCCACGCCGATGATGAACACCTTGGACGGCAGAATCGTGCCCGCGGCCGTGGTCATCATGGGAAAAATCTTGTTGGAATAACGCGCGGCCAGGATGACCGCCTCGTAACCGCCCAGGTTCGCCTGCGAGGACAGCACGTCCATTTTCTGCGCCCGGGTCGAGCGCGGGATGAATTCCATGCTGATGGCGCTGATGCCCCGGTCGGCGAACTTCTGCACCAACTCCTTCTCGTTGAATGGATCCAGCAGGCTGGCGTGAACGCAGCCGGGCTTGAGCAGTTCGATGTCCGCCACCGTCGGCTTGCGCAACCGCAACACGATGTCGCCGGTGCTCAACAGGGCCTGCCGGTCGGTGGAAATCGTCGCCCCGGCTTTGGCATAGGCCTCATCCGGGAAACCGGCGGCGACGCCCAGACCTGCCTCGACCTCCACCTGGGCGCCCAGCTTGACCAGTTTGGCCGCGCCATCGGGGGTCAGCGGCGCGCGGGTCTCCCCCGGGTGCGTCTCGCGTGGAACTGTGATCTTCATGTTAGTAAAAACTGGACGAAGGGTATCACTCCCGACCCCGGAGAAAAGCTCATTTATTGCCAATTGTAACACAATATTGGTGGCTTGGAGAGATTTCCCCGAATCGGAAATTCGCTCATTGAACCCCTGAACCAGCGGTGCTTGGGAACAATCCTCTCAAACTTCGGCGAGGCCGAATAAGTCAACCGGCTCGGACGCCCGTCCCCGCTTTAAGTTGGCGGCGGATTTGTCCGGCCTGTTCCTGCTGCGGACGGAAATGGCCGGAGCGGTTGTCGAGCCGCGCGGTTCCAGCCGATGAGTGCCGCCCGACCCCGCTCGGACGTGATGTTTGTCTTTGGGGTGCCAGCTCCGGTCACCCCTTGCCCTCGGCCGCGACCGCCCCTTCCGTGGCGGCGTTCTGCTTGAAGATGAGCTTCTCCTTGTCCGCCGTGACCACGATCAGCTCGCCCTCGTGCAGGTTGCCCTTGAGGATTTCCTCGGCCAGCGGGTCTTCAAAAAACCGCTCCACCGCCCGGCGCATCGGCCGCGCCCCGTATTGCGGGTCGTAGCCCTTGTCCACCAGAAACTCCTTCGCCTGGTCGTCCAGCTTCAGGTGGAGGTTCTTGTGCCGCAGCCGCTCGATCACCTTGTCCACCTCCAGCGTCAAAATCTGGATCAGTTCCGGCTTGGTGAACGGATGGAATACAATAATGTCATCCAGCCGGTTCAGGAATTCCGGCCGGAACACGCGCTTGGATTCGTCAATAATCTTCTCGCGCATCCGCTCGTAGCTGCCTTCGTTGGTCGCGGGCGCGAAGCCCATGGTGGACTGCTTTTTGATGGTGTCCGATCCCACGTTGGACGTCATCAAAATGATCGCGTTGCGGAAATTCACCGCGCGGCCCACGCTGTCGGTCAGCTTGCCCTCCTCCAATATCTGCAGCAGCATGTTCCACACGTCCGGATGCGCCTTTTCAATTTCGTCGAACAGCACCACGGAATAGGGGTTGCGCCGGACTTTTTCGGTCAACTGGCCGCCTTCCTCATAGCCCACATATCCCGGCGGCGAACCCACCAGCCGGGAGACATTGAATTTCTCCATGTACTCGCTCATGTCGAGCTGGATCAGCGATTTGGCGTCGCCGAACATGTTTTCGGCCAGCGTGCGGGCCAGCAGGGTCTTGCCCACACCCGTCGGCCCCAGCAGCAGAAACGTGCCGATCGGCCGGCGCGGATCCTTCAAATCGGCGCGCGAACGCCGCAGCGCCCGGCAGATCGCGGCCACCGCGTCATGCTGGCCGATGATGACCTTCTCCATCTCCGCCTCCACGGTCAGCAACCGCTGCATCTCCCCCTGGCCCATCCGCTGCAGCGGGACGCCCGTCCACTTGGAGACCACGTGCAAAATCTCCTCTTCATCCACCTTGATGCGTTTTTCCTCACCCGCCGCCCGCCAGTCGGCCAGCAGTTTTTCCAGCTTTTCCTTCGCCTGCTTCTCCTTGTCGCGCATCGCGGCCGCCCCTTCAAAATCCTGGTTTTTGATCGCCTTCTCCTTGCGGCCCTTGACCTCCTCGATTTCCGCCTCGATCAGCTTGACCTCCGGCGGCCGCGTCATCGTGGTGATGCGCGCGCGCGACCCGGCCTCGTCCAGCACGTCAATCGCCTTGTCCGGCAGAAACCGGTCCGGAATGTACCGGTCCGACAGCTTCACCGCCGCCACCACCGCCTGGTCCGTGAACTCCGCCCGGTGGTGCTCCTCGTACTTGTGGCGCAGCCCCTTCAAAATCTCGATGGCGTCGTCGATCGAGGGCGCCTCCACCTTCACCGACTGGAAGCGGCGCTCCAAGGCGGCGTCCTTCTCAATATACTTGCGGTATTCATTCAGTGTGGTCGCCCCCACGCACTGCATCTCGCCACGCGACAGCGCCGGCTTGATGATGTTGGACGCGTCCATGGTGCCTTCGGCCGAGCCCGCCCCCACGATGGTGTGCAGCTCGTCAATGAACAGGATGATGTTCTTCGCGCGGCGGATTTCATCCATCACCGCCTTGATGCGCTCCTCAAACTGGCCGCGGTACTTGGTGCCCGCCACCATCAGCGCCAGGTCCAGCGTGATGACCCGCTTCTCGCGCAAAATTTCCGGGACGTTGCCCTTGACGATTTCCTGGGCCAGCCCCTCCACAATCGCGGTCTTGCCCACGCCCGCCTCACCCAGCAGCACCGGGTTGTTCTTGGTGCGGCGGCAGAGAATCTGGATCACCCGCTCGATTTCGTTCTTCCGGCCGATCACCGGGTCCATGTCCCCCTTGCGGGCGATTTCCGTCAGATCGCGCCCGAACGCCTTGAGCGCGGGGGTTTTGACCTCCCCCTTCTTGCCTTCCCCGGCGGGCTTCTCGCCGCCTTCCGCGGCGGCCGCCTGCTCCTCCTGGGCCGCAAAATTGGGGTCCAGTTCCTTCAAAATTTCCTGCCGCGTCTGCTCGATGTCGATCTCCAGGTTTTTCAGCACCCGGGCGGCCACACCGTCCCCTTCGCGCAGCAATCCCAGCAGGATGTGTTCGGTGCCCACATACGTATGGTTCAGCGCCTTGGCCTCCTTGGAGGCCAGCGCCAGCACCTTCTTCACCCGCGGCGTGTAGGGGATGTTCCCGGCCAGTTTCTGGTCCGGTCCCGTGCCCACCTCTTTTTCCACCGCCAGCCGCACCGTGTCCAGGTCCAGGCCCATCTTCTGCAAAACATTGACGGCCACCCCCTGGCCGAGCTTGATCAGCCCCAGCAGCAGATGTTCGGTGCCCACAAAATTGTGGTTGAAGCGGTCGGCTTCCTTGCGGGCCAGCGCGAGCACCTGTTGCGCGCGCGGCGTGAAATTGCTCATGGCTTCATCGCTCATAGGCTTGTAGTGTGCTACGAATTTGCGGTTTTGTCCAATTCCCCGGGGTCAATTCTTTTCACCACCGGCCGGCCGACGTCTTTCAGGCAGTCCCGGAGCATGTCCGCCCGGACGATGTCCCGTTCCTCCGCCGTCATTTTGTCCGACAGCTTGCGCTGCAAATGCGCCGGCTGCGTCGTCAAAAACAGTTCATCCACCAGCGACCGGTCCACCCCGGGAAACACCCCCATATCCACCCCCAGGCGGAACAGCGAGAGGAAGTTCATCGTCTCCTTGGACGTGATGCTGTGGGCGTTGGCCAGAATCCCGTAGGCCCGGCCAATGTGGTTGTAAATCACCTTGGGCCGCTGCTCCATCAGGATTTGCCGCGAATTCTCCTCGTGTTCAATGATTTGCGAAAGCACCTTCTCCAGCCGCTCCACAATGGCGGCCTCGGTTTCGCCCAAGGTCATCTGGTTGGAAACTTGAAAAACATTGCCCAGCGCCTCGGTGCCTTCCCCGTACAATCCCCGCACCGCCAGCCCCAGCTTGTTCACCGACTGGATGATGGGATTAATTTGCTCGGCCAGCACCAGCCCGGGCAGATGCAGCATGGCACTCACCCGGATGCCCGTGCCCAAATTGGTCGGGCAGGCTGTCAGATACCCCAGGTCATTGCTGAAGGCGTAATCCAGCTTCTTTTCCAAGGCGGTGTCCAACCGGTCAATCGCATTCCACGCCTGGCGCAGTTGCAATCCGGGCCGCAACGCCTGCATCCGCAGATGATCCTCCTCGTTGATCATCACGCAAAACGTCTCCTCCTTGTTCAACACCAGCCCGCTCCCGACGCTTTTGGCCGCGTGCTCCCGGCTGATCAGGTGACGTTCCACCAAAATCTGCTTGTCCAAGGCCGTCAGATTGTCCATCACCTCGGAAAACGCCCCGGTCATCTCCGGCAAACCCTCCACCGCCGGCCGGATCAGTTCCAGCACCTTGATTCGTTCCGGTTTCTTGGCCCAGCCCGGAAACGCAAACTCCCGCACGTTGCGCGCCAGCCGCACCCGGCTGGACATCACAATTCGGTCGTTCGGCCCGTGCCGCCGCGCCGTTTCCGCCGGGGGCGATAAATAGGTGTGAATCTGCATGTTTATTATGACTTTCTCCGTCAGGCCGCCTTCGGGCTCCGGTGCGGGTTCAACCGGTTGATTTCATCCCGCAACTCCGCCGCCAATTCAAAATTTTCATCCTCCACCGCCCGCGCCAGCTTCTTGTGCAGCGCCTTCACCCGCTCCGCCGTGTCGCGGGACTCCCGCAGGGACTCCGGCGTCTTGCCCACATGCCGCGTGCCCTTGTGCATCGTCTTGAGCAGTCCCCCCAGCCCTTCGGCAAACGTCCGGTAACATTGCGGACACCCCAGCCGGCCCGATTTCTTGAAATCCGCCTGCGTGAAGCCGCACTTGGGGCACCGCGTTTCCGCCCCGCCCGACGATTCTTCAATCTCCTGCGCCGACCCCAGGCCCAGCACCGTGTCGGCAAACGGAAACATCAGGTTGTTCCCCAACCCCTTGGCTTTGGCGCATTCATCGCACAAATTCAGGTTCTGTTCCTTCTCATCCGCCGTAATATTGGTCAGAAAAACCGTCGCCGGCTTCTCTTTGCACACCGAACACATCTTTTTCACGCTCATATGTCTCTACGGGTATATCGGCTCGCCGGAGCCTTTCGTCAAGGCATGATAATCTTCCACCAGCCGCCGCGTCACCGGACCCGGCCGGCCCGTGCCGATCACCCGCCCGTCAATTTTCACCACCGGGATCAATTCCGCCCCCGTGCCCGTCAGAAAACACTCGTCCGCATTGAACAGGTCGTACCGGGTCAGGTTCGGCTCGCCCACCTTCAATCCCGCCGCCTCCGCCAGCTCCAGCACCGTCTGTCGGGTGATCCCATACAAGGCCCCGGCCGACAGAGGGGGCGTGTACAGCCCGCCCTGCTTCACAATGAAGATATTGTCCGCCGTGCCTTCCGCCACAAACCCCTCGGCGTTCAGCATCACCGCCTCCTCCACCCCCGCGTTGTTCGCCTCGATCTTCGCCAGGATGTTGTTCAGGTAATTCAGCGATTTGATTGCCGGATTCAGCGCACTATGCAGGTTCCGCACCGTCGGCACCGTCACAATGTCCAGCCCCCGGGCATACAGCTCCGGCGGATATACCTGGATCTTGTCCGCAATGATGATCACCGACGGGTTTTTGCACCGGCTGGGATTCAAACCCAGGGACCCCACCCCCCGCGTGACCAGCAGCCGGATGTAGCCGTCCTGGAGTTTGTTCCGGCGGCAGGCATCCACCGTCGCCTTCATCAGCGCCGCATGGGTCATGGGAATCTCCAGCAAAATCGCCTTGGCCGAGTAAAACAGCCGGTCAATGTGCTCTTTTAACTTGAAAACCCGCCCGTGATACGCCCGGATGCCCTCAAAAATGCCGTCGCCATAGAGCAATCCGTGGTCGAACACGGAGACTTTGGCGTTGCGCTCGTCGCAAAATTTACCATCAATGAAAATTTTCATGCTTAAACCCACAAAGGTTATGGTAAATGGCCGCCGGAAGCAAATGTGAATTTTTGCGTGACACCGCGCCAAATCCGCCTATATTGTCCCGCTCTTTACGACCCTATGGTCTAGCGGTTAGGACACCTCCCTTTCACGGAGGTAGCCCGGGTTCGATTCCCGGTAGGGTCGCCATTATTTTTCATCACAAAACCATTGCAAACATTGAACAAAATCACTTTTTGACCCGGCGCGTTCACTTTGTTTTCGACAGTTTCCTACTTGTTTGCTACTGTATTGAGACATGAACGCGAAACATAAAACACGCACCACCGAAAAGGGCGGAAATGTCCGCTCTGTCACCTTTGGCAATGTCACGGTAAACATCTACAGCCGGACAAAAACCGTTAAAGGGCACGACTACACCATTTATGAGGTGGCCGACTTTTCCCACGGCACCCGCCGGATGCGTTCGTTTACCAACCCGGAAAAGGCCGTTGCCGAGGCGGAAACAATCGCCCAGCGCCTATCCTCTGGCGAAGTGGTGGCGGCGCAAATGGACAGTCGGGAGGCGGCAACCTATGGGCGGGCCATGGAGTTGCTCCGGGGGGCCGGGCTGGACACCCCCCTTGAGATCGTCGTTTCCCACTACGCGGAGGCGGTCAAGATTTTGGGGGCCGACCGGGTAATTGAAGCGGCACAGGACTTCATCCGCCGCAACCCGACCGAACGGCCGGCGCGCACCATCGCCCAGGTGGCCGGTGAGTTGGTTACGCTGAAAACCAACCGCAAGGCCAGCGACCGTTACACGGAAGATTTGAAAATCCGGTTGAAGAAGCTGGCCACCAAGTTTCCCGTGAATGTGGACACCGTGACAACCACCGATATTCAGGCATGGCTGGACGGTCTGGACGCCGCCCCCCGGACGGTTCGCAACTTCCGCAACACCGCCAGCGCCCTGTTCAAGTTTGCCGAGGCGCGCGGGTACATCGCCAAGGGGGAAAATCCCGTGATGGCAACCGAGCGGATCAAGACGAAGAACGCCGATGCGATTGAAATCTACACCCCGGCCGAACTCGCCCGGCTGCTGGCCGCCGCGCCGGCCAGTTTCAAGACCGTGCTGGTGATTCAGGCTTTCGCCGGGTTGCGCTCCGCAGAGGTTATGCGGCTCGATTGG
>Ga0182030_10009222_pt1 | contig 20231 bp, 18 predicted proteins | sample 812S3MmetaG_FD_121299 | JGI IMG/M metagenome (GOLD analysis project Ga0182030, IMG submission 121299) | Permafrost microbial communities from Stordalen Mire, Sweden - 812S3M metaG (Illumina Assembly) | ecosystem: Environmental > Terrestrial > Soil > Wetlands > Permafrost | place: Sweden... | reverse complement strand
GAAGTGCGCTTTGAGCCACAGCGGCGATCTGCGGTTGCCGACCTCCGCAAGGTCCGGCCCTTGACGACGATTTCCAATCAACGGAGGATGCTCACTGCGTAGTTGCTCAAGAGTCTTGACTGGACCCCACATCAGAACATCCGGCGAGTTGGGACGCACATACTGTGAATGGCAGTTGATGCACCCTTCAGAGATGTACACCTGGCGCCCTCGCTCGACTTGAGTAAGTTGTCGCGGAGCATTGTGAACGATGAGAATGCGATCAAGATAGAATCCTCCAAACAGAACCGAAGCTGTAAGTGCCAATTCCAGCTTGTGCTGGCTAAATACCCGAAGCAACCACGGCAATAGGACTACTGCGCCAGCGCCGGCGACAAAAGCAACAGGCACGTAGCCGAGGTTCTGACCCATGCCAATGCCCATCGCCGAGCCAGACCATCCTGCGATAGCATATAGCCATCCGGCTTGATGACCACGTGCTTCAACCGTGCTAACTGGCGTTAGCAGTGAAGGGTAAGCAACAAGCGCGACAGAGTAAAGAGAGACACCGATGGGATAAAAGACCGAAGCTATCATCATTCGATACGGATCAGCTAATAACAAACATGCGCAACCTAAAGCTATAACGGCCATTGATAGTACGAATAAAAGACCGCGCTTGCGCAATAGCCACGCACTCATCAAAGCCGCAGCCAGATGCAGCGATCCGTTGGCCCAAAGGTGTGCTGCGCCCTTCCACGTTACAGCCTTCAACTCTGGCGTATTTTGAATGATGAAGAAGGCCGCTGAATCTAGCCAGATAAGTGCCGCAAAGCAGATTAGTACATAAGGAAACGGAAGTACATCCATGTGCGTTTCAATATCGTCCTCCGCAATTACCAGCGAAGGTCGCAACAAAGTTATACATATACCAACCAGGCAGAACACACCCGCCGTGATCGATTGCGTCTGTGGAGAGGCTGAAAACAATGGCGGCAAATTACAGACCAGATAGCCAAAGCCCGTGCCAAGAGCGACCTTCATCAACAGGTTATGGTTACCTATCCATTGACGCAGATAAGTCACCAATGTAACCGTGAGTACACCTGAGCCAGATCCAATACAAAAAGCCACAACCAATGCCGCCGTATAACCAAGCGGTAATAGTGAGAAAAATGCAGCAGCGCCAGATGTGCCAAGTCCAGCGCAAATCCTGAAGTTCGGTGATCGCCATAACTTCAACCTTGGCGTGACCAAACTGAAGAGTATTCCACCAATAGCCATTGCAGCCATCACTGTCCGCAAGTGCTCGGCTGCCAAACCAAGATTCTTGAGTCGCTGCAAAAATGCAAATTGAGCGAAAATCAGAAAATAGACATAAGTGATCGCAACGAGACCGACACCTTGCCAACCAGACAGACGTCTGTCACTTTGCCGCATCGACCAACCACCCCTTGCGCAACCCGATCGCTTGAATCAGAACACAGGCACCATCAAAAAGTGATACTGTCAACCAGCCATTTTCTAGTCTTCCAGATAACACGTTGGTAATGACATAAGCAGCAACACTACAGCGCAGGATCGCCGTTAGAAACCAGACAACTCCCAGTCTCGATGCGCATGCATTGCGAAATACGAGGTACGCACCATACAGGCAACAAAGCCCTACCGCGAATACAAAGGCGCCGATAAACGAAAGATAAGTTAAAGCATCACTCGGCGTATGCAGGCCCATCAGGCGCAGCGTCAACGCAGGAGCGATCATCAGCAAAGCGCCGGTTAGAGCATCTGAGAGACCAGTCAACAATTGGTAAAAGAAAAGAATGGGACGCTTCATGCCGGAATCTCCTGTGTAACATGAATCGTAGCAGCAGAGGTATCACGCAGAAGTTTGGAAGCGTCTGCAAACCAATCAAGAGAGGCAACAAGCATCAATACGCCAACTAAAAGACGTAGCATATAAAGCACATTGCGCGTCGATCCAGCCACAATTGTAAAAGTTGGGTCAAAGCCTTCGTGCCATCCGGCAATCGTCATCAGCACTATGTATGCAAGTACGCTTGCGTGCCATATGTAGAATGATCGTGGCCGATTGAATATCCACGCATCGTTACCAAGCAACTGTGCAACAACAAAAATGAGCAAGCTGGATGTGAACCCCGCCATCGCAACAAATGAGTGACCAACCAAACCATCCGTGAACTTGAAATGGTCCAACACGCCTGGCAGAAATAAAATCCATCCAGTGATAACCAAGACTGCCCACCAACATAGAAAAGCATTTCGCCAAAGACGTGTATTCGCATTCCATTCAAATGCCGAATAGTAGAACGGAATAAGTGGAATCCAGACAACCAGACTACCGAGACTCATAAATTGCCCTGGTAGATGATGACTAATATCCGTGCGCCCCAAAGAGGCACAAAGAACAGACTCAGCAATCATGACTGCCCAACTAATGGAAATTGCATTGCTTCTCGTTGCCTTGCGTTGAGTAATTCCGAATGGAAGTATCAGCAAGATAGCAACAATAATCAGTGAAGATTCCAGTTGGCTTGAGCCGGTAGGTCCGCCAGTATCTGGATTTACTGGTGGATACAGATTCTGACTGGAAGCAATGTAAAGCATGACTGGAATGGCCAGTAACAGCGCAAGGCCAAGAATCTTCGCGATTCGCGATACGATTCGTCGATTCACTTCATGACTCCAATCAAATAGATAGGAGACCGCAAGCAATATCCAAAGCGCAATCATGGCAAGCGGAAAAACGATGCGAGCGTAACCTGTCCAGTCCAAAAATAACTTGCCGCTGGAGTGGCCCGTGAGCCACGAAAGTACTCCCACGCCCAACGCAGCGGACCAGACCCAGAGTACTGGCCTGCGCCACTGCGCAAAAGGTTCACGGTCTGCTCCATAAACCTTGAATAAAAACCCTACCATTGGAAGGCTGGTCCAACCATATAACTCAAGATTCATGTGAACGATGATCCAGCGTCCATAAGTCCACTCGCCCAATAAGCTATTCAACCGTGGAATCAGCAATAAGATTGCTATCATGACTCCCACGGTATTTGCAAAGACCAACCAGAACAATCCATGCCAGACAGCATAGGTCACACCGAGTTGAGCGCCGTGAAAATCTGCGACGGTATCGGAAGAATCAGGCTTCATGAATCCTCCCATCGTGCATCTGTAACAGGCGGTCGCAGCGTAGCGCAAGCTGACGATCATGCGTGGCCATCACCAGCGTGATTCCCTCCGTTCTCGCCAAGTCGAGCAAGAGGTCAAAGACCGCCGTGCTGGTCTTTTCATCGAGTGATCCCGTTGGTTCGTCAGCCAAGAGTATCTTTGGCCTGTTCATCAGTGCGCGACACAGAGCTGTGCGCTGGCGTTCGCCACCAGACAATTTTTGAATGCGATGACCGAGTCGATGGCTCAATCCTGTGCACTCGGTAAGTTGCTGTAGACGTTCCCGTGCAATGCGTCTATCCGTACCAGCAGCAACTGTAGGAATAAGGCAGTTTTCCTCGAGCGTGAGATCAGGTATGAGATTGTGAAGCTGAAAGACAAACCCTATTTCATGACGAAGCAGGCGCAGCAAATTGCAATGTTGATTGATCTCGACATTATTGACTGAAATACGCCCACGATCAGGCGAATCGAGTCCGCCAAACAAATGTAGCAGCGTGCTTTTTCCACATCCCGATGGACCGCAAAGAGCAACTGTCTTCCCCTCGACAGCCTCAAAATCAACTCCATTGAGCACCGAGATCGTACCTTCGTCATAGCTCTTCCAAACGCCTTCAGCGCGAAGAACAATGCGACTTCCGCCACCTATACCTATCTTTGCGATACTCATTCGAAGCGAAGCGCCTCCACCGCGCGGATACGCATTGCATAAATTGCAGGATATAGCGCACCTGCTACTCCAGTTAGCAGAGATAGTGCAATTACAATCAGTAGAACAATTGGTTGAATCGTAACATCAACATAACCGTGCAGATCTGGAACCAGCTTCAACGCATATAGAAAACAAGTTCCAATCAGCAGTCCCATGAATGCACCGAGGACCGACACGAGTGCCGATTCACCAAATATCATCACAGCTATCTGATTATTTGAAAAACCACATACCCGCAGAATGGCGATCTCTCGAATACGCGTGAATACTGACATAATCATCGTGTTCGCCACACCGAGTCCCCCAAGTAATAAACCGCATCCACCTACTGCCCAAGCAGTGGCTTTGAGGATTTTGAATTGAGAATAGGAATGAGTAAATTCCGCATCCTCTAAAGCAATAAGGTCTGCAAACTTCGTCTTAACCATACTTTTGAATGCGAGGGCGTCCTCTTTATTCCTTAACTTGATAGTTATGACGGAAGATGTGCCTTCTTTGTGAAAAAAGCGCTGCGCCGCCTCAAGTGCCATGAACACTCCACCATCTTCAAAGCCGTTCGTAGTCTTCATAACCCCAATCACATGAAAACTCCCGTGACCTATCTCCACAATACTTCCGAGTTTAGCCGAGAGAAACTCCGCCGCGCGTTCTCCTAACACCACATCATCCGAGTGAAGCCCAAAGCTGCGCTTGTCGCCTGCGATCCAAGTGGCTTTGCTGATGCGCGCATCCGCAGCTGTAACTCCGAAGCAAGTAATGATCGGATGATCCGCACTCGAAACAATGCCGAATAGTACCGGGTCAGCATGAGAGACCATCGACCAACTGGCAATTTCAGTTACGGCTGCGTCTGGAACGTTACTAAAAAAAAGATCGGATACATTCCGTTCAAATACGATGATCTCGCTATCGCTCGAAAGAATACTGGAAAACATACCAATGGCACCTTGCAAAATCGTCACAACTGTCAGCATCGCAGCTACACTGAAAGCGATTCCGGCAATGCTGATAACGGAACGGATGCGGTGCCTGCGAAGATTTGTCAATATCAACCGAAGAAAGATCATTCACGTTCCCCAGCCGTTATTGCATGAACGCTGTGATTCACGCGCATAAGTTCTTCTTGCAAGCTCTCGCGGAGTTTCTCAAGAAACGACATCGAGGAACTTGACAATAGAAGCCCACGCAATGAAATGTCTCCTAATCGCAGATAACGATTCAGGAGTTCAACTGTGCGTGAGACTCCAATAGCAGTCGCAATATTTGGATGATCGAGCAGCACATCTCGCGCAACAGTCTTGCCTGTATCGGTCGAACTCAGAAGTATATCCTTCAAATCGTCCACCATCTGATAACTAAGTCCCCAGTAGAGTGCGATGCGTTCAAGTAGTTGAATCTCGCGCGTTGATGCATTCCCAAGAATGGCGGGCATAACAAGCGTCAGCCGAATCAGCGAGACAGTCTTACCTCTGGCAATCAGTTCCGTCGTCTCTCGACTATGTGGCAGCGATGAATAGTGCAGATCAAGGCTTTGTCCATTGAGCAGTCCTGTCACGCCAAGGCACTGCTCAATATATGCCAGTGCACGCGACTGACACGACTGCGAAGATTCGGATGCGGCTCGCCAACAAAGCGCATAGGCGCGATTGATGAGAGCAAGCGCAGTAAGGATTGCTCCCGACTCACCGTATGCCAAATGTACGCAGGGCGCACCGCGCCGCTCAGACGCATTATCCATGCATGGCAAGTCGTCGAAGATCAATGATGCTGTATGAAAATATTCGAGCGCAATAGCCAATTCAGTGGCATGGGCAGACTCAAGTCCGTATGCCATCGCCATTTGATAGACCATTCGTGGGCGTACCAGGCTCCCTGGGTTGTCCAACACATGGCGAAGCGCTTCCTCGAAATGGGAATCAAGCGATGCTGGTATCGGCAGGCAGGCGCCAAAAGCCTCTGCGAAGGGCTTCGTATCCAGTGCATCGAGTATTTGTGCCGTTGACATCCAATCCCTCGCCATCAAAAGTTGTTGACGCCACTCTGAGTCCCATACAGTCCGAGAGTTCTACTCAGAAGAGATGTACTTGCATCTTAAAGTGAGACGAGGACGGCGTTCCTTTGGAGAGCGGACAATCCGTACTGTTCCCATGACGATTTGTTCATCTTTCCAAGAATCATTCATTCACTTGGTTTCCAGCCATCTTGAATCAAGACCAATTCTCTACCTTCTTAAGCATATTCGATGGAGATGAAGGTCATCCGACACATCCATGACAATCTCTTCATATTACAAACATAAGTAATCTCAATATCCATAAACTTCTCTTTCATGTACTAATATCTGTTCATGCGGTTATTGCTAGTTGAAGACGAAATCGACATTCAAAGCTTCTTGCGTTCATCGCTGGACGAAGCAGGGTATCAGGTTGACGCTGTTTCGGATGGCAAGAGCGCCGAACGATTGGCAACCGAGAACGTCTATGACATTCTGATCGTCGATCTTGGTTTACCCGATCAGGACGGAATCAGTCTTATTCTTCGGATGCGACAACTGGGTGTGAGAGCGCCTGTGCTGATTCTTTCTGCTCGCCGCTCTGTTGACGACCGTGTCCGTGGTTTGGAGCAAGGCGGCGATGATTATCTTACCAAGCCATTTGCTCTGGCTGAGTTACTTGCAAGGCTCCGCAACCTGATCAAACGGAATGCCCCCGTCGGCAGCGAGACAACTCGGCTGCGGGTTCTGGACCTGGAGTTGGATCTGCTTCGACGCGAGGCATCTCGTTCTGGACAGATACTGCAATTGACTACTCAAGAGTTTGTGCTTCTCGAATATCTCTGCCGCAACGCCGGGCGAGTCGTTACCCGCTCAATGATTCTGGATCAGGTTTGGGGTATGCGCATACAACCCGACACAAACGTCGTGGATGTTCATATCTATCGTTTGCGTGGGAAAGTGGACGGCAAAGGACAGCAGCCTTTGATTCGCACACTGCGTGGGGTGGGGTATGTCCTCAAAGACCGGTAAGACGATCATGCGCAGCGCTGCTTGGCGAATTTCACTTTGGGCAACTCTTGCCTTTGCTATCGGAACCATGCTTGCATTTGTCTTTCTTCATCGGTTTGTTGCCAATGACATTCAGCGGCGTAGTGATGCCTGGTTGTCCGGTGAAGTGGAAGTCTTGGGCGATGTTGCTGAACGAACGCCGAAAAACGCTCTCTACGACCGCGTTGTTGGAGAAGTTGCTGAACTCGCGGGCAAAGAAGTGCCGAACAGAATGCTTGCAGAGGATAACTCAACCGACACGGTTTTCTTTCTTCAGACGGGTGTGGATGGATCTCTCAAGTTATGGGTTGGGGCAGGAGACGGTTTGGCCAATCTGAAAGCTATCCAAAAATCGAAGTTAGTCCCCGACGAGCCATCCGATCTACAGGTTTCTGGTTTTTCTATACCGTTTAGGGTAGCTTCGATTCGCATTGACGATGGCAGTCTGATTTATCTTGGGTTATCTGAACGGGATGAGTTGCGCGTTCTCAGAAGCCTTCGATTACGTTTTCTGATTTTGTGGTTGTTGATAGTTTTATTGGGATTTGCAATTGTCTTCTTCACAACTCGCCGCATGTTGAGTCACGTGCGAAGAATCACTGAAGCAGCATCGAGAATTGGACATTCCGACCTCGATACACGCGTGCCAACAACTGACCGAAATGATGAGGTTGGCAACCTTGCTTTCACTCTGAATCATATGCTTGATCGTATCGAAAGTTCGATGCGCCAGTTGCATACAATTACCGATTCGCTGGCGCACGATCTGCGCAGTCCACTTACCGCAATTCGCGGAAAACTGGAAATATCCTTATCGACTTCCAACCTGGACGAACAAGCTGAAGCAATCGTCTCTGCTGTTGAAGAGCTTGACCGGCTCACTGAGTTCTTGAATAAATCCCTCGATGTAGCCGAAGCCCGCGCTGATGCGTTGCGACTTACTCGAATAGAAATTGATTTGGACGAATTGGTTCGAGTCATGATTGATTTGTATGAGCCAAGCATGGCGGAAAAAGGCTTGCAGGTAAGGCTTCGTAGCGGCGGGCCACTGCGGATCATCGCCGATGCTGCCCTGATCCATCGCATGATTTCAAATCTCTTTGACAACGAACTGAAACATCTTCCGGCCTCATGCATAGTGACGATTCAACTCAAGGTCGAAGATAATTCTGCCTCGCTTCAGCTTGAAGATGATGGACCCGGCTTTCCGCCTGAGGTAAGTCTTCATCTCTTCGAGCGCCGCGCCAAAGGAAGAGAGTCGAACGGGCACGGACTTGGCCTCGCATTCATTGATGCGGTTGCACGAGCACATGGCGGAACCGTTTCAGCGTGCAATCTTGAAAATGGCGGAGCCTTGATCAAGGTAACTCTGCCACTCATCTGCAGTTAGTTTGATAGATGAACATTTGGGCGTGGTCACGAGAATTTGCAGGTTTGTATTGAGAAACAACATTTCAACAGTTGCGTGGAGTGAACCACATTCTGCCGCGCAAACTATTTCCACCCTGCGACTTCAGATAAAATGCTCGTATACCATCACCGTCGTACCCATTCCACTAGGAGTTCCATCCACGCATGAAATTGAAACTGCCTGCTGGTGCTTTCGGCGCCTACCTCTTTGACTGCGACGGCACCATTGTCGATTCGATGCCGCTGCATTACATCGCCTGGAAGCAGGCTCTTTCTGAATGGAAATGCGACTTCGACGAAAAACTTTTCTACTCCTGGGGTGGGCGACCGGCTGATGTCATCATCTCCAAGCTGAACCAGATGAATAACCTCAATATGCCCGTCGAGACTGTTGCCACACACAAGGAGAGCCTCTACTTTGAGCAACTGCCGCAACTCCAGGCGATTCCAGAAGTGGTCGAGCACATCACGACTGACTATGGGCGAATCCCATTCGCCGTCGTTTCTGGTGGACGTAGAAGTTCCGTCACGCGCTCGCTAACCATAGTCAATCTGATCGACAAATTTGAGACCATCGTCGGCGCGGAAGATTATGTCAACGGCAAGCCGGCCCCAGATGGATTCTTGCTTGCAGCCGAACGGCTCGGCATAGCACCGAAAAATTGCCTCGTCTTTGAAGACACCGCCCTTGGCATTGAAGCGGCAACGGCGGCTGGCATGGCCTCGGTGCTGGTTCCTCCGCCGTGGGAAAGATGACGGGGAACGCTGGTCAAATTCAATACAGAAGCACCGCCAAGCGATAAGCAGTGAATGCCCCCTCCGTATCCTGCGGCGTACAACTACCCACCGCAGCTTGGCGATACTTTCCCGAAGCGATTTCATTGGAAAGTTCTCTCGGCAGGCGAGTCAGGTCCGCTCCCTGCCAGCGCATGATGAATCGCGGCTTTGAGCCGGGATTCTGCATCCCTCGATCCGTTGCGCAAACCGCGCGTGCAGCAGTTGGTTCGTCAACCAGATTGACCCCAGCACTGCGTAGCAATTTGCCTACGCTCGCCTCTTGCTGCCCTTGTGTAAGCGGCTGCACAGATCGCTCATAATCGGCCACCGCATAGAGTCCATTGCGTCCGGCCACTACCGCTACGCCCACTCGATCCACGGCAGGGTTCAGCAGGTTGGCGCGGTGGCCAGCTGAGTGCATCCAGGCATCGTGAATCGCGGCTGGCGTCGGCGCAATGGCCACATTCTCTTCAATCAAACTGAAGTGTGCGCCAGCCTGTCCAGCTCGGCCAGAAACATCCTGCTCACCCGCATAACGATGCGCGATCGGACCCTCTGCAGCCATGCGTAAACAGTGTTGTTGAGCCGCCACGGCCAATGCAGGATCCCATCGCAGCGGCCCCGCACCAGCAGCCGCGCGAGACTGATTTGCCAACTGCACAATCTGCCATGCCTCTCGCTGAATCGCTTCACCCTGCGAGGAATGAATCGAAGGCATCTGCGCAATCATCATCGGTGCAATCAACCCCACACACAGCTTCGAAAACTGCCGCAATATGCCCATATTTCGATTCAACCCCACTTGGTGCAACGAGTCGCGGTATTCTTGGTGTGCCGATGAACTTTTGTAATTCTAAATCGCTGCACCAAGCTGGCGACCGCATTCGTCGCCAACCGTTGGCAGTTGTAGGCGTGCTGCTGCTGGCCTGTTTCGTGCTGGGCGGACTTGCCGCGCCGTGGCTTGCGCCTCAGAATCCAGCCTCCATTGACCTGTTGCATCGCCTCGATAGCCCATCTGCCGCGCACTGGGCCGGAACCGACGAGTTGGGCCGCGACATTCTCTCTCGCCTGCTCTGGGGGGCACGCATCTCGCTCGCCGTATCGGTAAGCGTGGTCACTGTCTCGCTTGCCCTTGGGCTGGCCGTCGGTGGCCTTGCAGGCTATCTAGGCGGCTGGATTGATACAGCGCTTACCACCTTCGCGATGAACACCTTTCTTGCACTGCCTGGAATCTTGCTAGCCATCGCTTTTGCCGCTTTTCTCGGCCCCGGTTTTTCCAATCTCGTACTGGCCCTGGCCATCGGTGGCTGGGCTGGTTATGCGCGTCTGGTGCGAGCACAAGTAATGGCCGTCCGTGACCTTGAATACGTCGATGCCGCCCGCGCCCTCGGAGCCGGTGGTCTGCGCATCTTCTTCCGTCATATACTGCCAAATATCATGCAACCCATCATGGTCCAAGCTGCCATCGGCATGGCCGGAGTTATTCTGGCCGAGGCCACGCTCTCCTTTCTCGGACTCGGCATTCCCGCCCCCGCGCCCAGTTGGGGAGCTATGCTGAACGACTCACGCCTGCACCTCTTTGACTCGCCCCATCTCGTCCTCTTCCCTGCCCTGGCCGTCGCGGGTGCCGTGCTCGGCTTCAACTTCATCGGCGATGCGCTGCGCGATCAACTCGACCCACGAACACGGCTCGAAATGGGGCTATAAATGAAAATCGGCATCGTCAGCGATACCCACGGCCTGCTGCGTCCTGAAGTTGCGCCCGCGTTAGCAGGTGTTGACCGCATCCTTCACCTTGGCGATGTGGGCAAGATTTCCGTCATTGAGGAGTTAAACAAAATCGCTCCGGTTACTGCCGTACGCGGTAACATTGATCGCAGCGGCGCCTGCAGTGAGTTACCAGAGACCGACGTCGTTCTCATCGGTGGCCACTACGTCTATCTGCTGCACGACCTGAGTACGCTGCACCTTGACCCCGCAGCCGCCAAGTTTGCCGCAGTGCTTTACGGTCACTCGCACGTACCCAACTACCACCGCAAAAAAGGCGTGCTCTACTTCAACCCCGGCTCCTGCGGTCCGCGACGGTTTGAGTTGCCAATTACAGTTGGACTGCTCGAAGTCATTGACAAAGAACTTATTCCCACTATCATCACATTACTCTGAGAGAATCTCTGCTATGCGACTCACATTAATCGGCGGTCCCACCGCACTACTTGAAATAAATGGCCTGCGACTGCTTACTGACCCAACCTTTGACCCCGCAGGCGGCGAGTATGGGCGCTGCCCGGTGATTCTCCGCAAGACCGCTGCGCCCTTTTGCACTTTGCAAGATTTGTTGCCCATTGATGTGGTGCTGCTCAGTCACGATCAGCATGCCGACAATCTGGATACGAGTGGAAAGGCATTTCTTCCACAAGTGAAAAACGTCTTCTCCACACCCGCTGCTGCCAAGCGTCTTGAAGGCAATACCATCGGCCTTGTTCCGTGGCAAACAACAACCTTCGCATCCGCTGATGGAAGCTCTGCCATTAAGATCACAGCCACGCCTGCTCGTCATGGCCCTCCTTTCATCGAGCCTATCACCGGCGACGTCACAGGCTTCATTGTTGCCCCAGCAGACAAGCCTGAAGACGCCGTCTACATCACAGGCGATACCGTCTGGTATCAAGGTGTAGCAGAGATTGCAAAACGCTTCCCCGTTCGCTCCGTTGTTCTCTTTGCGGGTGCTGCATGCATCAAATTCCGTGGTCCCTTTCACCTCACCATGAACGCCAAAGATGCCGTAGACACAGCACAAGCCTTTCCTCATGCACAGATTTATCCGGTCCATCATCAGGGCTGGGAACACTTCACTGAAAATCAGCAAGACCTGATTACAGCATTCACTCATGCGGGCATTGCGAATCGTCTGCATCCACTCGAACTGGGGGTTCCAGTTGAGTTCGCCTGATTCTGCAACAACCGTCAAACAGCCACGCAAGATGCTGCCCGGGCTCACTGTCAAAGGCGGCTTCACTCGTCATCCCTTCGATGAAGAATACGGCGTATATACCAGCGGACTCATCGCAGGCCGACACCTCAAGAGCGGCCACACGCACGACCGGCACAACACCGCCTACTACGGGGTTGCGCCATCCGTCTTTCATGCGCTTCTAAAGCGTTGGCAAAAGACTCCGCCCGCTGCGCCGATCAATGAATTCACTTTTATTGACGTGGGCGCAGGCATGGGCCGTGCAATGCTGTTGGCCGCGCTGTTGCCCTTTCGCGAAGTAATCGGCGTGGAACTGCATCCAACTCTAGCGCGCTTCGCACAGAAGAATTTGTCTCTGTGGCAAACAGCAAACCGAGCGCAGTCACCCATGCGCATCGTCTGCGGTGATGCGGTTGAATTCAAGCTGCCCGCAGGCCCATGCGTCACATTTCTCTTCAACCCATTTGGAGCGACAGTTATGCGCCGCCTTCTCTCCGCTTGGAACAAATCACGCGCCGCACGGCCCGCTCCGCTTGATCTGCTTTATGTGAATCATGAACAGGAATGCATTCTGGAGCAACAAACAGCATTCACGCGTCTCTTTCGCGGACCAGTGCCGCGCTCCAAGGCCGACGCCATAGCCGACTATCGCATACTCGCCAATCAACCCAACGGCAAGTATGCTTCTTCTAACCACGAAGATTGCTCGATCTATCGCTGGCTAGGCAAGCCAACTTCCGGGAGAAAAACGCCGTGAATGAATCGCATCTGATTCTTGGTATCGGAGAACTTCTGTGGGATATGTTGCCCAACGCAGCGCAGTTAGGCGGAGCACCTGCTAACTATGCCGTAATGGCCAGTCAGTTAGGAAACCACGCCGTCATTCTCAGCCGTATTGGGCGCGACGATCTGGGCAGAGACTCCGTCTTTCGCCTCAACTCGCTGCCCGTCGATACGAGCTTTCTACAAGTTGATTCTGCACACCAGACCGGGCGCGTTTCCGTCGAGTTCCACGACAATCAGCCAAGCTATACCATTCATCAACCAGCGGCATGGGACTATCTTGAGTTATCAGACGAATGGGTGAAGTTAGCTGAGCGGGCCAATGCAATTTGCTTCGGATCACTCGCGCAGCGCAACCCAATCGCGCGTCAAACCATCCAGACTCTTGTTGCGCAAACCCAGGCCCAGTGTCTGCGTGTCTTCGATGTGAATCTGCGCCCACCTTTTTATTCCAGTGAGGTCATTCAGGAATCTCTCAAGCAAGCCACAGTCATAAAGATGAACGATGCCGAGTTGCCGCTGGTAATCGCCTTGCTTGGACTACCCGCCGACGAGAGTCAGGATCATTTGCTCATCGGTGCCAGACGCCTGCTCCACGAGTTTTCAACGCTGCAAATGGTGGCCGTCACCTGCGGCGCGCAGGGAAGCCTGCTGGTCACGAGGAACGACAGCGATCGAAACTCCGGCATTCCAATCAAGGTTGCAGATACCATTGGTGCCGGAGATGCCTTTACCGCTGCACTCACTCATCACCTTCTGCTGGGTGCCAATCTTAGCACCACTAATCTTGCCGGAAATCTGTGGGGTGGATGGGTTGCCTCGCAGTCGGGCGCAATGCCCGTGCTCTCAGATCAAGTCAGAACGGAAATCACCGGCAACATCGCAATGCACGCAACTAACTCATCACTTTTTTGACGAACTCACTGTAACTTTGCTCTGTGAACCGGAATACTCGTCGATTGCCTTGTAAGTCTCCTCGTAGCGCAGAATAGCTTCGACATACTCGCGCGTTTCAGTAAATGGAATCGACTCGATAAACTCATCCATGCCTTGATACGGACCCGCAGCCTGCCAATCCTCTACACGCGAATCGCCTGCATTGTAGGCAGCCAGCGCATAGTCTGTAACTCCACCGAACTTATCCAGAGTCTTGCGTAGATAGCGCGCTCCCATGCGGATGTTAGTAACTGGATCGAGTAATTGGAAGGTCTGAAAGTTACCCGTCCCCTCTTCATGCGCCATAGTCTTTCCAACGGAAGGAAGCAGTTGCATCAGCCCGTAAGCATTGGCTTTGGAGATAGCCGCCGGATTGAACTCGGACTCCTGCCGAATCAACGAAGCTACTAAGTACGGATCAAGATTGTTCTTAGCCGATTCAGCCTTGATCGTGCTCCAATATGCCTCGGGAAAGAGAATGCGCCAGTAAGTCAGCGGTATCGACTTGATCGAAGCCGATGCCGCGCTCGGTAAGGCTCGCTTCAATGAGCGCATCGCACGATAGGCTTCGCCGTAAGAGGCATAAATCTGCGCCTCGGCCAGCGCGCTCCAGGTAGCCGAGTCAGGATCGGCTGCAATCTCTCGCGCAATGTAGTCATTCAGTCCCGCGTTGGCAAGCAATCGCGCCTTGGCTAGATGCGGGCTATCAACTGGGAAACTCTCATCGAGCACAGGCACAGGCGGCGGCTGAATCTGATCCAGTTGCGACTGCACTACGGGCTGAGCATCCCCCAGCGCATTCAGTCGCATCCGTGCCATCTGCGCATAAAAATAATGCTGATAGACGCGCAGCAACGTGCGATAGTTGGCCGCAGCCAGCGTAGGTTTGTGCTCCACTGTCTCATAGATTCGTCCGCGCCAGTAAAGCGCTGAGGCCATCTCCTTGGAGTTGGGAAATAGCCTGATCTGCTCGTCAAACAAGCGCGCAGCATCGTCGTAGCGTCCCAGCCGGTAACTCAGCCAGCCAGCTTTCCAATGTGCTGCGGCAGCATTCTTGTTCTCAGAAAAATGTTCGGCAAGATAACCGTAATACTCGATCGCTGCCGGAAAATCTCTACGCAACAAGTACATATTGCCGCTTGAATAGAGCGCCTCAGCCAACCATTGGCTCTTTTGAAACCGCGTTTCCAACTCGGCTACAATCCGCTTTTGACCAGCGAGATCATCGTGGTCGCGAGCCAACTCCATCAGAAGGTACAGCCGCCGCGCACCATTGTCATCATTGATGTCGGCTAGTGCCTCAGCCTGTGCAATCGTCAACTTCTTCAACTTATATTCGCACGCTGCAGACGCTACCAGAAAGCCGTTCCGGGCAGACTCATTCAATTCTGACCTGCGAGCCAGCGCATGATATTGCTCAGCCGCCTGTTCATAATGTCCCGCGTTGTAATAGGCGTCGCCCAGGCTGCGCAACTCATCAAAAGTCAGCGTCGATTCCGCGCCGAGCGCCGTCAACTTGGCGCGAGCCATCTCTGCATCGTCGCTCATGGGATGACTCAGCAGCACTCGTTTGAACAAGCTCACAGCCTGCTGCGTCTGTCCTAGCCCAGCCAACACCTGCCCTTCGGCGAGCTGAAATCCAGGACGATTTGCCGAAGCCGTGTTCGACGCAGCCGCCAACATCTGCCGCGCCCCTGAAAGATCATTCATCGCCAACAACGTGTTGGCCTCAAGTTCCGGTGCCTCGGCATCGAAGATGCTGTCAGGATACCGCGCCGCAAAGCCCTTCAACAGCGCTTCTGCCGCAGCCTGATTTCCTGAGTTGTGATTAGCCTCGGCAGCCAGAAAATCCGCATAGTCGGCAAGTTCCTGCCCTGACTGGCGCGCAAGGCGCAAGTTGGTCACAGCCTCGCTGAAGTGCTTGTCTGCAAGATATGCATGGCCCAACGCCAGATAAGCCGCCGCAGCCGCTTCGCCTGTATGTTTATGTGCGTAATCGGTCACGCCCTTGTAAGCAGCAGGCGTACGCAGCATGGCCAGTTGCTGGGCCATCGGTCGCAACTCAGTCGAAGCCACAAAGGCCAGCTTGATGCGCGCTGTCCGAGCGCGTCTTGCGGATCTGCCCGCAGTTCTTGTCCCTTTGGGTGTGGCCTTGGCCGTCTTTTTCGTCTTGGTGCCCGTCGGCTTGGTCGCAATACTCTGCGAAGAAGTAGACGAATCGGCAGTAGATTGCCCTACCACCGGCGTCACAATCATCAACACGGAAAGCAATCCGGCAAGGCAGCGGGATGCCGGACGAGCAACAGGAGTTAGGTAAGTCACAAACCTCATACCTTCACTCTATGCTGCTTTGGCGCAGTCGTGGTGCGGAGGAACCAGCGGGGTTACCGCAAATCTCAAAATCTTTCCCAAATCAGCTCTGCGGAATCTGCAACGCACCCGTCAGACTTGCCACGCGCTCCACCTGATGACTGCGACACCAGGATTCAAGTCCTTGTGCAAGCCGCTCCACAGCGCGCGGATCGGCATAACTCGCCGTGCCAACTTCAATAGCCGTGGCTCCAGCCAGCAGAAACTCGACCGCATCCTCTGCCGTCACAATACCGCCCATTCCGATCACAGGAACGCTCACGGCCTTCGCCGTTTCATAGACCATGCGCAGTGCAATTGGCTTGATTGCAGGCCCTGAAAGTCCTCCTGTGATATTGGTCAGTCGCGGCTGCCGCGTCTCGGTATCAATCGACATTGCCAAAAACGTATTGGTCAGGCTCACCGCATCCGCACCAGCGTCCGCAGCAATCTTTGCCATGTGCGCGATGGAAGTTACATTGGGAGAAAGCTTCACGATCAGTGGTCGCTTGGCTGCCGACTTGGCGCGACTCACCAGATACTCCAACGAACCAGGATCGGAGCCGAAAGCCATTCCACCCGCATGAACATTGGGGCAAGAGACATTCAGTTCATAGGCTGCAATGCCCTCGGCCTGATTGAGTCGCTCAATCACGCCAAGATACTCAGCTACGGTATAACCAAAGACGTTGACGATTGTCATGCACTTCTTGTAACGCTTCAGCGGAGGCAGTTTCTGACTGATGAACGCCTCAACCCCCATGTTCTGCAAGCCAATGGCATTCAGCATTCCCGCTGCCGTTTGGATGATGCGCGGCGCGGCGTGGCCTGCCATCGGCTCCAGTGAGAGTCCCTTGGTCACGAATCCGCCGATCCGCTCCAGAGAAACAATCTCTTCAAATTCGATTCCGTAGCCAAATGTGCCGCTGGCTGCGATGACCGGATTGACCAGTTCAAGGCCAGCCAGTCCAACTTTCATATCAGGTTTCACGCTGGACAATCTTCCTTTTCGGCGCTCAGTGCTTTAACGACTTGACCGCCTCCGTCAGCACGCGTCCCACAGCCGCCGATGGCTGATTCACGCCCGCCAACGAGGCAAACGTCGCTGCCAGATCCACTGGGGCTACTCGTTCATGATACTCGCCCGGAATGAACGGTGCGCCATAGAAGGCCAACGGTACATGACGGTCATAGGACCACGGACTGAAGTGTGTCGTGCCTCCCCAACCCGTTTCACCCTCCATCTGATAAGCACCCAGCACCAGCATCACATACCAGTTGCCATGCTCCGTGTAACTATGCGCCAGTTCGCGACCCCACTCCGACGGCGGCAACTGCCCGTGTGCCAACTCCAGCCGTGTATAAACGCCAACCACCTGCGGCGCTGGCGGCAGCCGATGCTGCAATGGCAGTGGTCCATCTGCCTTGGGAGCCTGCTTCAGCACTGCTTCCTGCAAAAGCTGTGCAGCCGTTTCCTCAGCCGCTTTTTCGCTGATCCCCGCCTTCTCAAACGAGCGTTTATCCAGCGCAATATATGGCAAATCCGGCCCCGGCAGAATGTATTGTGCCTGTTGCCCTTTCGAGTAGCGCTCGTTCAATGCCGCATTCAACTCGTCATAGACCGTGTGCATATCCACTTCAGCCGAATGGATGCCCAGCTTGGCGGCTTCTGACGGAATCGGCGCAATGCCGTGATCGGCAGTCAACGCCAGCCACACATTTTCAAGACCAACATTCTTATCAAGCCAGTTATTGAAGTCGTCCAGATCGTGATCAAGACTAAGAATCATCTGTTCTTCCGAGTCCGAGTCAGGCCCAAACTGATGCCCTTGAATATCGTTGGGCGAAAGCGAAATCACCACCAGATCAGTCACACCATTCTGGCCTAGCTTTTCTCCCTTGATGAGCGCCTTGGCAAAGTCCAACTCATAACTATTGGCCGCAGGCATCCGGCCCACCAGATCGAAGAACTGCGTCGTCTCTGGAACCAGAGCCTCTCGCGCCGCCTGCGCCGGACGGTCACTCGTGTTGAAGGCAGTCGCCCACTCTGGCAGATGCTCCATGTAATACGTCGAAGTCGTGAAATGCCCGCTGGAGATATCAATCCAGAATGCGCCATTGGCAGATTGGCCTGCCGGCAAGATCGCGGCCCGATCCTTCAACGAAACTCCATAGACCCGCGCCTTGCCATTGGTCGCGAGCCGCAACTCATCCCCAATCGTTGTCGCACGCAGATTGCGTGGCGAGGAACCAATCACGAATTTGGGCGCGCCGGCAAGAGCGCCCGGCTGGTTTGCAGGAATCGAAGCAGCAGGCAGATCAACCAGTTGGTAGCGTTCGTCTTCGACCGAAGTCACCTTGTGATCAAACGAGCGCGACGCATCCCAAAAATCGTTTGCCTCGATGCCGTGTCCGTCGGTGTAAGCACCGGTTCCAATCGTCGCGTGCCCCGGCGCAGTCTTGGTGTTCGCGTAATCAAAATAGCAATCGGTAAACCACGCGCCCTCATCCATAAACAACTTGAAGCCGCGCCCTTTGAACTTTGCCTCATCGCGATTTAAATAGTCACCACGAAACTGGTCGATGACCACGATAACGATCAGTTTGGGCTTGCCAACAAAGGCTTGGGCCGACACAAGAACAGGCAGCAGAACGGCCAGAATAGCCACGAAAAAGTATGCGAAATGGGAACGAGGCTTCAAGATCATGGTTGAATTCTACAGAATCCATCCCGAATTCCTGTTCAAACACCGTGAATTCGAGCCAAAAAAACGGGCGACCTCGAAAGGCCGCCCATTTCTTGTTTCACTGCAACCAACTACGCAGGGACAGGTTCGCTGACGTTTACCTTCACCTTCACCGGAGTCAGCCAGCCAAAGCGGTCGGGCTTCAGTCCGTTTGCAATGCCGAAGAACTCATCGGCAATCTTCATCGTGATCTCTCCCGGCTTTCCATCCCCAACGAGAATGCGGTCCACCGAGCGAATCGGCGAAACTTCAGCCGCCGTGCCTGAGAAGAAGACTTCGTCGGCAATGTACAGCAACTCACGCGGCAACGCCTGCTCAGTGACCGCCAATCCCAGATGCCGAGCAATCGTCAGCACGCTGTCGCGGGTAATGCCTGAGAGCGCGGAGTTGGAGATCGGTGGCGTGAAGATGACTCCGTTGCGAACGATGAAGACATTCTCGCCCGATCCTTCGCTGATCAGCCCGTTCACGTCGAGCGCAATCCCCTCGGCATAACCGTTGATATCAGCTTCCATGCGGATCAACTGGGAGTTCATGTAGTTGGCGCCGGCCTTGGCCAGCGATGGCAGCGTATTGGGCGCAAGCCGGTTCCAACTGGAGACGCACACGTCCGCGCCGCCATGCCCAGGCATATATTTGCCCCATGGGAAGTTGGCGATATAGACCTCAATCGGCGACCCTTTAGGGCTGACGCCGATCTCCCCGTAACCGCGCATTGCAATGGGCCGGATATAGCACGGAGAAACCTCGTTGGCTTCGATCACATCCACCACAGCCGCGCATAGCTCCTCAAGCGTGAAGGGTAGCTCCATGCGGTAAATCTTGGCCGAATCCAGTAGCCGCTGCATATGTTCTGGAAGCCTGAATACAGCCGAGCCGTGCGGTTGCCCGTAGCAGCGAATACCTTCAAACACGCTGGAGCCATAGTGAACCACATGGCTCATTACGTGGATGTTGGCTTGCTCCCAGGGAATGAGATTGCCGTTATGCCAGATCTTGGAAGTAGTTTGGATGGGCATGGGTGAAGACGCTCCTTCATCGCGCCATAATGCGCATACACATCAGAGTAACCCGGATCAGGTCAGAGTGTCACGAAATGCTCGCGAATAAACTGTATGTTCCTTCATTGGAACTCTGTAAATGCGATACGGGGAACCCCCTGGTCAATGCCCCACAGGCAGTTTGCAACAATCTCCCGCCGCCGCTGGTTCGTTGGCTCCCGCATCCAAAACCACCTTCCAGGCTCCGTCCGGCTGCTTACGCCAGATCGTCATATACCGCCCACTGGTGGTCACCGGATTCCCATTTGCATCCTTGCTGTGCCCCTCAAAATGG
>Ga0182030_10009220_pt1 | contig 20233 bp, 6 predicted proteins | sample 812S3MmetaG_FD_121299 | JGI IMG/M metagenome (GOLD analysis project Ga0182030, IMG submission 121299) | Permafrost microbial communities from Stordalen Mire, Sweden - 812S3M metaG (Illumina Assembly) | ecosystem: Environmental > Terrestrial > Soil > Wetlands > Permafrost | place: Sweden... | reverse complement strand
TAACAAGAACTGGTCGATACCGACTAATCCTAGGATGTTACCCGCAGGAACATCATCAATAGGATCAACTTTGCCACCCATCATAAGAACGGTACGTTGGATGGCCTTGATGAACAGGTCGTCCTTCTTACCAGGGATATAGTTAGGGCCCTGGATACGGACCTTCAGACCAGATCGGACAGTACCAGCAAATACACGACCGAAAGCGTAGAAACGACCCTTATCAGATGTTGGCACCATCTTAGATACGTACAACATGAGCGGGGCTTTGGGATCACAGTCTCGAATACCAATGCAGGCCTCGTCATCAGGAGGGCCCTCGTACAAGGTCTCAGCACGATACTTTTGGGCTGTAACAGGAGATGGCAAGTGGAGAATCATCATCTCCATAAGGGCGTCGGCGGCAGGGAGGAAAGTTCGCATGATGACCTTAAGGAGCTGCTTGCCCTCCTTCTCTCTGTCATCGGGACTAAGCTTAATGTCGAGCTTCTGCAAAAGAGTGGGGATCTCGTCCTTCTTGAAGTTCATGACCGCCTTGAAGATTTTGAAAATAGGATCAAGGATAAACTGGTTGAAAGCACGCTCCAACTGCTTGCCCTCGTGGGTACCCTTTGTTGTCCACTTCTTGGTGTGTGGATTGAAATAATTGTCACCCTGCGAATGTATCAGTACAAAGCGAGCTCAACAGAACAAAGTGAACATACCCAGAGACGCTCCATCATCTTGTTTCTGTCAACGCCGAATTTCTTGGCGTATCTTTGAGCAAATTGTCTGACGGTGAAAGCCCAACCGTGAAGACCAGAGCCGAAAGCGACCGTGCCCTTGTATGGGTAAACCTGGACATCACCAAGGGTCTTGTCAAAGTATGTAGAGATAACCACGTTGACAGACTCGATGGTTCTTGAGAATGATTGGTAGAGATCTTCCTTCTCTACTTGTAATTCGAGGAGAGCACGATCGACTTTGTTGATGATGACGACAGGCTTGATACGCTCACCAAGGGCTTGTCTAAGGACAGTCTCCGTTTGGACGCACACACCTTCAATAGTATCAACGACTACAAGGGCACCGTCGGTGACACGAAGAGCAGCTGTAACTTCAGAAGAGAAATCGACGTGACCTGGGGAATCGATCAAGTTAATCAAGAAATCACGTCCATCGGTCTTCTGGCCAACGATATCTTTGAGATCCTCGTCATCCTGTAGATTTCCGTACAGAGAGATGGCCGTTGACTTGATGGTAATGCCACGCTCTTGTTCATCTGCACGTGTATCGGTTGCTCTTGCATCACCCGCCTTCGCAGCGGAGATGATACCAGCTTTAGAGAGGAGAGAATCAGTCAGGGTTGACTTTCCGTGGTCGACGTGAGCAATGACGGACATGTTACGAACATTCGTAGCCTTGTCCATCAAGGCGCGGACCTCCTCGATGGTGAAGCTGCATTTCGCACAAGAATTTAGCAAATGCTCAACCGCTTATCTCCGAGAGAGGGAGGAGGAGGCGATCAGTCGAGGGTACTTCGCACGCATCAATGCGAGATCTTGAGATCCGGGAGATTCGAGATCGCGCAAGGTATTGAAGACCAAGAAATTCAACTTACTTGACCATGGTGGCGGTATTGCTTCGAAAAGCTGATTAATGGGAAATTTTTTTTTTCTTCTTGACGCCGGAGCGTGAGGTTGTTGACGACTCGATGGTGGGGTAGATGACCACCTGAGTATTGTTCGTTGATCGAGGCTATCTGACTTGCCTAGGGCGAACCACGACAAGGGAAGATAGAATGCGCAAAGAAAGATGGATTTCTTTCGATGGGCGGTGAGATTTTGATTTTGGAGATGGGAGGAAGAAGAAGATGGATTTAGCTTACGATGGGATGGAGGGGAAGAATTCGATGGTTGGTGGGGCTAACGTGGTTTCGTTTCCTGGCCTGGGGCCAGTCTCGCCAGAGTGAATTACCCCTCCAAAAAGGGCTTAACCCTTCGGCAATATACAAGTGCGTTTGCACTCATTCTTAAAGATATAGAAAGACGGCTATGGATCATCAACGCAATGGTTTCACTTGACTCTACTAAGTTGATTTGAGTATGATGAAAATGATGCTGGTGTGGTATGGGATACCGTATGACTAATAAGTATGGTTATGGCTATGGTCATGGTCATGGTCATATTCACCAATGAGGTACTTCTATTCACGGTATCAACAAGGTATGCCCAAAGGAACGTATTCTTATTGGGCGCTGGCGAATAAAAAAATGAACCACATTTTCCATCTTCAGATCCCGTAGGAAGTGGGATGGATATAAGATACCATTGTCCCAGACTTGGTCAAAACGAACATTATCATTAACAAGCCCTGCTATCTGCAAGCACACCCAAGCTTTTATAACCCCCCGAAGTATTACGCCTTCGCTATGCTGGTATCAAGTAAAATACAGGTAAACACCATCATGAAGACCCTAAAATCTTGGCATAGGCATCCTCCACTTCACTCGCCAGCTCTAACAGAGTCACGATCACAATCTGATGCGTCAGATTTGGGAGTCGGTCACGATGTAATCCGATCCATTCTAATGGCGGTGTCTATTCATTAATTTAGCTAAAAGGAGCATAACACAAAGAGGCTGATACTGACCGCTTCACCCATATCCCTGAGTTGGGGCGTTTCAATAATCGGAGCTTCTAGGGCTGTGTAGTCGTATTTCGATTGAGGAACATTGACTTCGGCCGTAATTTTCTGCTGCTCGCCATCCTTCCCCTCTTCATCTGGGACTCCTGTAATCTTAACTGCGGAAGGAGGGAGAGGTTTGCCTAGCCTTTGCGCCAATGCTTTCGAGTGAGAAGCCCACATACTGCGAATGTAGCTGATTCGAGAATAATTCCACCCAACCTCCACTTTTCCCTCAAAGGAACTTTTGAAGATGTAATCAATGTGGTTGGAGCTTGGGACTTGCCAGGTCTGCATGGTAGCTTCTACTTTCGGAACCTTGAGAATAGTACCACCACGAGACCCAGTAGCGCTGTTCACAACATCTTCCACAGATATATCGCCCACGGACTTTGGCACTTCTATCTTTTTGACGCCTGCGAGGCCGATTCGAAGTTGCCCGAGCGTGAGACCTAAGATGCTGTGAATTTTACCGCTGTCCATTGTAACTGCAAAACGAGCCTGTGCATTAAGTGCTTCGAGTTTGAAGACTTGATGATCGGAGAATGTATTAGGAAACGCCCCCATATTGACAGCTTTCAACGTGACAATGACGTCGGTATGTAGGGATATTGGTGATTTGACTGCTTGGTCCGCTTTATCTTCCTGAGGGTGATTCTTGGGCGACGAAGATACCGGATGTGTGGCAGATTTGCGTTTCATGAATTTCTCTATTTCTGTGAGAGATGTTTCGTAATTCGTTCTTTTCTCTTGAACGAGTCTCAGAAAGGCTTGATATAGTGCGAGAGCCTGCGAGGCGGTAGTAGTTGTACAGAATACTTGAACGGCCTCGCCATCCAAAATCGCAACGAGACGATCGCCCTTTGCATTCGGGCCATTTCGAATGTTGTACATTAAAAATTGGAAAGATGTAATATCTGCAACCAGAAAGGCTTGGTAGTCAAATGCTGCTTTGATACGCAGTTGGCTGAAGCCCAATGACCCTTGCACGAGAGGTGTTTGATTAAGAGCCATCTCCCTCGCTGGCCACTGAATTGAGGTTCGGATCTTGAAGTCCTGCAGAGCTACGAAACCACTCATCCTTCCAGTACTATCAACTCCAACTTTATCAAAACCCATGCAAAGGTTTTGCTCCCAATTGGAATTTTTCTTGGATGAGATCCAGAAATTCGAAATCATAAATGCTGACTTCCCAAGAGACTGGCCTAAATCCAGTTGTACATCCAATTCGGCAATTGATACTGTTGCGTTCCAAGGGAAGGCCCCGGTAGCTGCTACCTGCTGGTATCTCTGAACTAGGAAGGTCTGTGAGTGTATCGTTGAAGATGTTGAAACTGGTGCCGTAGTGTTCTGGCGTATCTCTACTGGAACCCAAATCTCTCTAAAGAGGAGGAAGTCTTGGAGTTGCTTGGCATTTACCAAAACTTTCATCGGACTAATTTTCAAGATCGCAGAAACACCACTAGTGCCACTAACATGTTTACTGTTCATCAATGACAGGAAAACAGAATCGACATCGAAGCTACCGGTTGATTCCCTGGAGTACACATGTTGCACAGATGCCTGCAGTTTCGTAAACGCAGCGGAAACGGCAAAGAAGTGGCCATGCTCGGTGGAGCGAACGGTGTTTACTGTGAGATAAATGTCATCGAATCGTGCTGTTGCAGCGACCCTAGCTATGGGTTGACAACTAAGACTGAACTCTTGCTTGCAAATCCGAAGTCCAAGATTAAGCCTTGTTCGACCAAGCACTGCACTTGGGTCGGCAGTCAGGATATTGTCCTCGTCCGCACTCATAAACTTCTGTGGTGAAGCCTTGACTTGCGCTGGTTTTTTGTCGTCACCGTCATTACTAACTACTTCCTTGACAGTTGAAGTAATCTCTAAAATAAGAGGCACAACGGCTGGGTAAAGAATATTGGACGATGCGTCCACCTTCACCTCAGCATTTAGCGACGGGTCATCGATGCCGCTATCTTTATACTCGACCTTCCACGCAAGTCCGGGCGCTCGTAACACAGTATTGCTATTAGCGTCCGTATGGGTGAATTGGCCATATCTTCCAGCCTGAGGGATCTTAGCTCCTTTCCCATTCGAAGTATCCAAGAACCTTTTTCCTGAGAGGTACACTACAGCGCCAGCGAAGTCTGCATCGACCAGTAATGATTCCATCCGCTTCTTACCGAGAAACGGTTGGCGGCGGGCATTTTCGGCTGGAACATCAGAAACCAGGGTTGGCCATGATGTTGATACCTGGCGGACTTTACTCGCGGCAGAGGCTATCGACTTTTGTATTTGCGCTGCAGGTATGATAAATTGAGAGGTGAGACGAAGGTCCAGGGATTTCCCTGCAGCTTGGAATGCTAATCGACGAGCCTCAGCGGTAGAAACATAGCCAACATTAAAGATAACCTGTGGTAATAACGCAGAATTGAGGGATCTTTGGGTTTTGTCATGGGAGGAAGGGACCATCTGCAGTTGGAGATCCTCAATTGTCAAACGAGCCGAGTTTTCTTTCCTTGTTGACAGGTCAATTCGTTTCAACGAAAGCACCAGATTTTCGGTCTCGGACACTGAAGAGTGCTCGGGCTCGTGCGTTCCAACAAGCCAGCTAATTTGGATGTTAAGGAGTTCGAGGGAGTACATAGAAGCGAACATAATTGATGAAGTCTCAGCAGGCTCGGCTCGTTCGTTGCTGATTGCAATGCGTGGCTTAGCTTTGCGTAGCTTGCGAAAGTATTTCTTCTCTCGTGATAAGTCAACGTCCTTGATCTTATCCTGTAAGTAAGCCATTACGTCCATGACAGAGGATGCCGTATCCGAAAACAAGTTCATTTCTAACGCCTCGCTTTTAAGATGGAACGATCTGACCTCATCGCCAATATTATTAACCTTAGAGGTGGCAGTCAAGAAGGCTGCGAAAGCAAGGTTGCCACACGGATCCATGGTAGTCTGATTCCATCGAGAGAGCTCAAACATGATGTGACGCAACCCAATACGCATTTCAGGGAATTCAAGAACTCCGCCAAGTGGATCTAGTCGATTCGCCAGGACTACTTGCACACATCCAAGATTGAGATCTAGTCTAGCAATATTTCTGTCCGTCTGCGGATCCTTGGCATTCGCAAAAATGGCAAACCCAGCCAGAGTCAGATGAGCATCGTATATGAGCGGCTTTTCTTTAGTGAGTGATTCATTTGATACTGGTTTCTTCTGCCCACCAAAGATTTTCTCCAAATGGGATTGAATCCCTCTCACGTCTTCTTTCATGTCCGCCAAGACACTTGAGATCTCTGGTCTATTGATTGCAGTTAAGAGGCTATGAATGGCTGCAGCATCAAGCTCAACTGGCTCTACGGATGCAAAGATAGAGACAGAGGTCTCCTCTTCGGACATATGAGTCGTGATGCGGCCATTCGTGGGGGGGATCTGCAAAAGAGATATACTTTGAGCTTCGTTGGCAAGAACAGTTTGAATGTCATGAGAGTGCTCCTTGATATCGAAGTCGAAAACCACTTCTGAGTCTAACTGCGCTGCTACTGAAGCTCGTGCCACGACACCTGAGACATTGTAGGTCAAGGACTGCAGAAGCGGGATACTAATATGATACATATCAAGGAACAGTGCAATATTGATTCGGGTTATTGATCGTGATGCTAAAGCTGGCTCGGATTGCTGTTTGGAAGATCTTGGTGAGGGTAATGTCCCCTTCAAGCGGTGGAGCTGAGCAACTTCGTCTCCAATAATGAGATCAAGCACCTCGATTAAGGCTACAATGTCTTGTCGAACAATGAATGACAATTCCTGGCAGTTCGCAGCAAGTTTAAGAACGTTATTTGGGATGTCATCAAGGGTATGGGCTTCATAAGAAGCATAGACGCTGGGGTGTCGAAGTTGATAGAGTGTTAGATCCTGTGAATGACTGCTCATTTTTGAAGTTGCAGCATCAGCTGCAACTGCAAGATTTGCGACTGACATAGCTTCTCCTTCTTTGTCGCTGATGGTAATCAAGGAAGCCCGTAAACCCTTGCTGATCGACAACATCCTTATATTGATGGTGTCAAGTATGATGGTGCCTTTCTCAGTGGCCACTATGACATGAACAATTTGCTTAGGTTTGGCAACCAAATTATGAGATAACAACGGCGATCTGCTTCCAGGAGAGCTCGGCGGTAATTGGCTTTGATGATACAGCTTTATAATGTCATCTGCGAGCTCACATAACTCCCAGTTGAGATTAATGGAGATGTCCGAACAGAATACTTGCAAGACTACAATCTGCTCAAGGTAATCGTTTTTTTCAGACAATTCCTCCGCCCGAGATGGAGAATATCTTTCAAAAGTAGTGGTGATAAAGGACAGAGATATTTCATTCTGTTTTGGACCGGGATCAAGTATAAGTCGGGCAGATTCGGATCTGAACGATATCTTCAATGGTCGAGAAGTACCATCAGATGACATAGTGTGGTTTGACACAGACCCATAAACTTTCCCCATCACAAGGCAACGATTGACGTTATTCAGATCCCAGCTTCTCCACTGATTAAAGCTAGCAAGCACGCGTTGTTGAGCATCCTCAGGAATCAATTCAGTGTTGTTTAGACAACGCGTAATTATGTCATTCTTCGTAGAAGCGTCTAGGCTCGAGTACATATGGTGCAGACGCGTAACAATTTTCCAAGAGTCACTGGTACGTAGGTGATCCGACGCAGAGCGGAGAACGTAGGATGGTCGGGTCAAGAATAAAGGATCTGTGGTTTCTACTCCCGCTGTAGCGACAAGGTACGTAAAGAGTTGGACGCGGCTTTTTTGTTGGCTGATTCGGGAAGAAAACGTTTCTATCGTAGTACTTGCTAGAACATTGGTACGATGAACCAACGAAGCAAGATACTCCACCTCACTGCTACCAGTAGTGACTTCAATAACCTTAAACACGATGCTCGCAGAATTGTCCTCCCCAGAAGCCGTCCAAAAAACGACATCCTCCAGCATACCATTCACGGCTGCTTGTGTATCATTCAAGCCATTGAATCGTTCTTTGGCAGAGAGGCTTGCTGAAACTAGCGAGAAGTGTAGAGCTGATGTTTTCTGGGCATTCTCTGGTATTTCTGGATCCAATGCTACGGTCTTGGATCTTGAAGCGAGTGCGAGTCCTGACATCAACAGATCGTATTGGTCAAACATATTTTGATGAGGCTTCATGGAGAGATCCGAGGCAGTGGAGCTTAGAAACCTTATACTGATGCAGGGCGCTCGAGCACTGAAGTCAATAAATTTCCCGCTTTTAATTTTCCGCTTGTTCAAATCGAAGATCTCATTCATAGAATCAATTTGAAGCTCATCTAGGATGTCCACTGGGTCAACTGCTTGTATGGCAGTCAGCAGCTCCGCGACTGCACTGACGGCTTTGGGGGTAATGACCCCAGCAACTCCCGAAGGCATTTCCAAGATAAAGCTAACATGTGAAACATTGTCATCCACACCAGGGATATCAACACCAGCCATCTGGTTGTTCATGGAAGAGTGTTTATCTCCTTCATCCACAATAATCGTGGGCAAATCTTTTGTGTCTGGCTCCACACCCTCAAGAGGGAAATAGGGTGCGATGAATGAGCTCGAAAATGTAACGCTTGAGGGGGGAAGACCTCTGTGGTCGCCAATCGCGCTGTAAAATGAAGATTGACGGCCGGTTGAAGCAGAAACGTCTCTTAACAATACTCGATTTCTGGGCCTGCTGCTAGTTTGTAAGCTGCGCGAGCGTGAATTGGAATGGTGCCTTTGCGGTTCTCGGGTCTTGAGAGTCACGCTGCGCAGAATACTACTATCGCTGCGCTGACTTGAGCTCGAAATGGAAATAAAGGAGCTTTTCCGTCCGACGAAACGATTTTTGCGGGAGACTGATGATATTGTCGAAGCTTTAGACCGGATCTCGAGGTTTTCATTATTATCTGGTAATAATGGTTGTGGCATTGTTGGAACACACATCGCAGGAGGATCCACAGTGGTGAGCATCGAATCGTCCAAATAGTTGGTATGCAATAAAAATTCGGCTCTATGTGTCCGTTGATCATGGCGTTTGATGTGCTCTTGTTGAAGTTGACGATCCTCTACAAACCCCAATTTTCTCTCGATCATTGCGAAAGAAAGTGTCGTTTGAATGAGACCATGGGTCTCAACGCAATGTTGGGTCCGTGACCTATGTCTTGACGCTGATTCAGCGTCAACACATGCAAGGTTCAGATCTGGGATTTGAAGATTGAGCTTTTTTGAAAAATGCAAGCTAGCCCAGTCGTTGAAAGACACAAATATCTTACCCGTTGACATGAGAAAGGCTGCCTCTTCTATATGTAGCCAGACTTTAACGGACTCAACAGATGCTCTGAGAAAAGTCACATCATGTAACACGACCTCTGAAATAGAAGGCAATGCATTCTCGTCATCGTCGAAGGAAAAGGCAAAAGCTCGGGCCCCACCAATAAGGTGATTGAAAAAATCAGCCGTACACTCCCCAGATAATGCGCCGATAGAGAAATCCCAGTTACAAACATACGTTGGTTCTGTAGGGGGTAAGCCGAAAAGCCGGTTACCAATTACGTTGACCCCATCTACGTATAATTGTGTGCTCGAGTTGGCACTCATCGGTGTGGCCGTGCCATCCTCCTCACTCCCCTGAGAAAATGCCAACGCGCTCAAGACAACTTCTAAATCCATGGAGTAATTTGTGAAGCGCAAATCTGCGGCAAGCGTTGCGATTTCGATCCGTATGTGGTTCTTAGCTGTATATAGATTCGACGGTAGGATAACGCTGGAGTTATCCGCACTCACACTCAAAATAACGTCGAGATCATTGGACTTCTTAGAAGGTGGGGTATTGGAGCTTTCATTAACATCTCCGTCATTGGTGCGAAGAATATCTTGATACTCCTCGAGAGTCTTGAAGCGAATGTCGTCGCCAAAGTAATTATCCTTAATTTTGAGGAAATACCGGATGACAAAGCCATAAAATTGAGCACTCGGGGTATGGCCATAGACATTAAGCAATAACGTGTCTGTATTACTAGGCGATGTAGTAGAGCAGTACTGGTATGTTCCTTGTATTCCAAGCTCTCTCAATTGTGCCAGCTCAGTAGTGCTTAGGAAAGTCGCCTGAGTGTTCCATGGTGGTACTTGCAGATTCAGCCCACCATGCTTTGCATCAACATTGAAAGTTATGTCATTGCGGTAAGGGCGGTACTTGTCTAGAGGGATACATATATCCGCGTTCAGGCTAGAACCGAAAATGATAATGAACGTATTATCATCGAAATCAGAAGGATTGTTGATGATGTTTGAGTCGTTGACGTTAAGATATAATCTGAAGTCATTGAGGTGAAGGTCCACCAGGTACTGGAATGGCGAGAACATTAGATATTCCGGAGGGGGGCCACTTGCCCAATCATCAACAAGGTCTATGAGTAGAAATACGTGCTCACGTAATATGAACAGTTCCAGCCCATCACTTTTTATGTCAAATTTCCAGGAATGATGGCCATTCCATTTCAAAGGATTTGACAGATCGCAAGACACAAGATTCTCCACTGATCTCCAAAGCAGGCCATGATTAACACTCGTGGTTATCTCTATGTTAGGAAGGTCGAGCTGAAGCTTGTTCGAGAATCCCAAAGGCCCCGCCACCATGTCCATATTGTACATAACCGTTGCGTTTGCTGCCACTTTGATGTCCAACCAACCAAAAGGCCGTATCTCTGGTCCTGGGTTCCCCTTGTCGGTATTTCTTTTGCGATTTTTGTTCCTATCTATCTTCTGGTGATTTTGATGTGCTCCCATAGTGTCTGCTTGCTTGGTCCATTTCCAATTCTTTGACTCTTCCCTAATCGGGACTCGGAGGGTGGTCTCTTGGTCGAATTCCATATATAACTTGAACTCGGTTGGAACTCTGAATTGCCCCGGGGTAAGCTTTTTACTAGGCGTGGCGTCTTTACAAAGGCTTGGGAAAAACACGCGCTGTATATCTGCCCTTTGCCTGTCGGCCCAAGGACCATAATTGATAGTGGCGCCCTTCGACGAAAGTTTGATTCCCCATTCAGGAGGTACATCTCCGTTAATGTTCTCGAATTTCTTGCCGTGCTTGCTTTCCGAGAAATCTAATTGTTCCTGAACATTGCCTACAACGTCCCAATAGAATGACATTGTGGCCTCGGGACTGTCTACAACGGTAGATACTGTAGCATACTCGATTGAAGACCATCTAGCTTTGTCATCATGCTCGCTTTCGTCGAGATATCTTGATAAGCCCTGCCAGCTGTTTGAGCCTAGTCCATTGTACATCGGTATTCCATGTGGGCCAGTTTCACCCGATGAGAAAGATTCGACAGAATTTCGAAAGGCAGGTATAAGATCTTGTAGTTTGTGCCACGCTTTTCTTCTTTGACGATGTAAGAAAGAGTGGCTATGGACGCGCTGCTCCTTGAAACTGGGCTGGTTTATAGCACCACCCTTTACTTTTGAGGCTGATGTAGTCTGATCTTCTTTATAATCATCATTCGGCTTCATCTGAATTACTGGATGATCGAATTGGAAATTGATTAGCTGCCTGTACTGGTCTAAGCTGGTTGACCTCGTGGCATCAATTTCTCCTGCTGCTCTATCAACTTTGGTGATGAGCACACTTTTGGTATTTTCATTTCCAAGGACAACAGCAGCTTTGAAGCAATCAATGTGGACTGGAAGAAAGCGCAAAATAAAGGCCCCTCCTTGGTCACTGCCAAACTCACCTTCGTTTCCACTTTCTCCTGTTTGCGAGGTGGAAGATTTGCGAAGTTGAGCTTGGCCATCTCGCATACCCAAACGTATTTTCTCGTTCAAAGGAGTCTCAGTCTGATCGGCATCCGGAGAAGAACTCTTCAGGGAACTATCGACCAGCTCCAGGCCACTTGGTCTACCTCGATTTCTCAATTTTGAGACAGGATCCTGATCCTCCGAATAACTCTCCGTGATATTTTGCACATTCTCATCAGTTTGCTGTGTCATACCCGCAACAATCGCGTCATAAGCAGCACTTCTGTTGTAGACAAACCATTCCACACCATGAAGGGAGACATTGAAACGGCAAGGAAGCTTAGCGCGAGTGGAAACACTGCCCTCCTCCACCCCATCGGCGAATCTATCATGTTCCTTTTTACCATCATTCTCGGAATCAAATGATACACGCTTCGTCGCCCCATCTCGGCGGCGTCCAAGGTCGAGTTCCCTGACATTCCTCAGCCAGTAGCTCCATGTCACGAAGCCACTATGAATTAAAATGGTCTCGTTGTTGCCATGGTATCTTAATCCCTTGAAAAATATACGGCCTCCCAGAAGAGAGAGTTGTAATGCTTGAACGTCGATATAGATCCGATACCTATGCCAAGTCCATGCTCGAAGACCGTATGATACTAGGGTCGCAAAGACTCGGTTGAAGTAGAAGAGGAAGAACAGAGTTCTGTGAAGCTTTTAGTAGAAAAAGGCACATCTTGAACGGAGTATTTCTTACAGCACTCCACAGACCAGCAGTTCAACCAGAAACACCCTAGATGAGCATATGAGCATGGCAACACCCCAAGGAATCGATTACAAGGAACAAACCAGTTGAATCCTAGATCTGGCTTCAGAGGGGATGCTGTCAAGCCTCCACTGCTTGACATCTTCTAGCCGGCCGGACAATACTTTCTATGTCACGTCTTTGATCATGATGGCATGAACGCAAATCTCTGTCAAACACTGAACAAGAGCTCAATTGTTGGCGTGGACGGCAGTGGTGAATCCATATACTGTGAGGAAGCTTGCTTCATAGCACTCAAGAATGGAGCAATGGAAAGTAAGCAGAATGAATAGAGCCTGCAGCTCAAAACGTCGATGGTTCGTGATTGTCGCCATCAAATGTCCGCTAGGCAAAGTCGGGCGCTTGAGCTTGTTTCTGCCGTCCCACCGCTTTTCGTCAGTCAATAAAGTGCTGCTTGCTTGGAAGTTGGCCAAATGGAAAGCATGTCGTCGTAAACTTCTCCCGCACTCCTCATTTTGTTTCTGATCAAGTTAAGTCTACAGATAATGTCACTTCTTTCATGACCACCAAATAATCTCTGCTTACTTTCACTATTTATTGTCACAAGTAATCAACTTTCTCCAAAACTGGAACGCGTCATACCAGTCTGGACATGATGGCAGGGGGCCTTTCCGGGGGAACAGGACAGAAGTTGGGACATGCTGCTATTATTGTTGCTGGAGTGGCTTCTCTGGTCGCCTCTTTGTTGTCTATCGTGTAAGTCATTGAAGCGCCAAAGCTTCATCATCACTAACAATATATTTCATTAGGTCGGTATGGTTGCAGACGTGAGCTTCACCCCTCCTCAGGTCCGCAGCATTCTTAACAAACCCTCAGAAAGAATTACCGCAAACCTCTCCTACAAAGATACGTTATAAGGATATTGCTCATGTTTGTCATTCTCTGCCAAAGCTCACTTCCAAGCATAAAGATGTTAATTCTGTTCAGGGTCCCTATATATTCGATATCATCCTGGTCTAGTATTATATCACTGAAGGCTGCAATGTTTGTGGATCCAGTTCGTGATATCTACGAAGTATACAACCTCTCAAACTATATGAGAAGCTACGAAGTCTAAATCTGCCTAGGCCTTTACAATTTACACCTTCTTTCAGCTTTTGATCAACTTCCTTGGGGGGGAGCGAGCCCTGATCATTATGATGCATGGGCGCGAGCCAGTTCATCACCTGTGGCCCCTCAACCACTGCCTTCCTACTGTCGATATCTCTGACCCACACACTTTCCTGGCCATAAAGCGTGGTATATTGCAATATGCCTGGCTCAAGCCTATTCTTGGCCTTGCAGCGATCGTTATGAAGTCCACCGGGACATACAAAGAAGGATATCTTGGCTTGAACTCGGGGTACCTATGGAGCGGTATTGCATATAACCTCAGTGTTACGATTAGTCTGTACTCATTGGGCATGTTTTGGGTTTGCATGTCAAAAGACCTTCAACCTTTTCGTCCTGTTCCCAAGTTCCTGTGTATCAAGCTTATTATCTTTGCTTCGTACTGGCAGGGGTTTTTTCTGTCAATCCTGGTTTGGTTAGGTGCAATTCCGGATGACGTTAAGGGGTACACCCCAGACAATCTTGCAGCGGCCATCCAGGATGCGTTGATCTGTATCGAAATGCCCATTTTTGCAATTGCTCATTGGTACGCTTTTTCTTGGCACGACTACGCGGACGTCACCATATCTGCCGCGAGAATGCCCGTCTGGTACGCAATACGGGATGCGTTTGGAGTACGGGACTTGATCGAGGATACCAAAGAGACTTTCAGTGGCAATAAATATGAGTATCGCTTATTTGATTCTGGGGACAATGTTCTGGCCCATGAAGGTTCGTCATCGCGTGTTGCCAGAATGATGGAAGGTATGAGGTATGAGCGCGGAGGAAAAGGCAAATACTGGATTCCTCGACCAGGTGAAGGGAATTCAAGGACGCCACTGCTTGCCAAAAATGGCGGGTCCAGTCGTCCCCGTAGCATGTCGCCATCCAAGCCGAAACAAAACGATGCACAATATATGGGTTATGGAAATGGCAGTATTGAGGAGCAGAGTCTCGATCCAGATGAAGAAAGCCTATATGAGAGAGCTAGAAGGCTGGAGTTCGGTGATTGGAATGTGAGTCACCTCGCCCATCTTGCATTATCCCTTTCATCACGTTGATTTATAACAGTATCCTGTAATCACCGCACACGAAGCATCTCGTGAAAGGTGGCTTACTGGCCAACCTGACCTTCTGACGACTTCCGCCAATCGTAATTTATTGCAACCAACTAGAGATAACGAGATTCGGCGAGCAAGTAACATTCGAGCGACTGTCGAAGACGTAACGAGAAAGACTCAAAGCAAGCACAAGAAACCGCTGTCGCGAACCAGCAAATCGAGAAGCACGAGTTCCAAAGGTAAGCAGAAGGACACATCTAATGGTGAAGAAGTCCGGGCACCTGTTTTGAAAGGCATGCTAAGGCATCACTCGTCTGCCTCAAGCTCGGCCAAATCTGATCGAAGTCAACTCGTGGATCTAGTGGTTGAGGATACAGCTGCGGAAGACACAGAAAGGGTACGTGCACGCAAGGAGGGCAGTGCAGGGTGGAATGAAACTGAGCCTAAACGTTTTGTGTGAGTGTCACTTCGTTGTATCCGTGGATATCAAATAACAATTAATTGTTTGAACAGGCGCACATATGGGAAAGCTACAGGAGAGGATATCCGTGAAGGGTATGAACCGACCGATGATGCGGCAGTGGTAGACCCAAACGGTGATGAAGTAGGGGCAGGAATTAGTAAAACTGACGATGGAGAGGGTGAAGAGGAAGTAGCCGAATCTGAGGAATCGCGACATGTAGGTGAACATCAGAGAGTGGAAATTTTCCTATTCTAGACTGTCTCTTGAGTAAATACGCTCACTCCCGAGACATTCACTCATGAGACAAGTCTCTACTCCTAAAATTATCCTAAAAACGCAATTTCTAACTCGCCGGTCTTCTAGTGGAAGCAAGCAAAAGTACCCGATGTAGTACTTAAGCCAAAATACGGACTTGATGGGGAAGAATTTGAGAATGTTTGGGGTGAAGGGGACCCATCTAAACCGCCCCAGGAAAATCCATGATGCTTAATAGATACCCCATGTTGGAAGTCATTTCGTGGACTTGGCAATGCATTGCAAAGGAGTTAAAGTCGTTACGTTATATACGACCGTAATAGGAGACTGGCAACCCATATCACATGATTGACATGCACTCTCGGTTGCATGCAAGTTAGCTGAATATGTTCCCATTCGTGCCCCGGTAAAGCTCTGACCATGCATGCCATGCCAGCGCGATGCTTATGTGAAATGCAAGTAAGCAACGGAACGGCTTGTTTCTATCTATATAATCTATATAATACTGTAATACAGCCCGAAGTCGTCCCGAAAATTGACGGGTCAGCTGACTTTCACGGTCCATACAAGAACTTTTCTTTTCGTCTAACAAACGTACTTAATATATCCATAACCTTAACCTCTAATCTGTATCTTTTAATGAATCTCTTATACTATTATATTTGCTATAAACAATATTAGCCAAAGAATCTATTTAGGAGAAATTATCTAGAAGATTCTTATAGAACCTATCAGCTCTATAAGATTTTCTATAGATACCTATATCTTTCATAGCCTATTTTACTAACCTACTCTTTTTCTACTAGGACCATTACTATCAATATTTCTTAGAAGAACTTTATTCAAATATATTTTATCAGATCTGCTCTAGTAGCTTATAAATTATTGTAACTACTAAGAATCTTTGTCTACATAGATGTGTCTGTATTATTCCTGCTTAACATACAAATTCTTTTATAGTACCTATAAATAATCTATCAGCTACTCCAGGGTCTGTTTATTCAAAAAAAAATATATTTATTCAACAATAACAATCAAAAAAGCAGGGCCTGTCTTGAGTAACTATCTTTTGTTTTCAATTAGATATATTAGCTTATAATCTAAAAAGATTTAGTACCAAATATAAGTTTTGTTAAGTCTTATACTTTATAAAAAAGCAAACAGTATCTAATAAGTTATTTAAGATCTGTTATAAGCAAGGTAATACTATTTTAGAGTATTTACAGATATTACTACTTTATTTATAAACACTATTAGAGAATAAGAATACTCTAATATATAGTTTTTGTTAAAATATTTGTATATACAATAGTATCTTAGCTTTTATATTTATAAACTATAATAAAAATTAGCAAATTGATTTACAAAGTAAAATCTATTGTTTTCAGATTTATAAAGAGCTTTTCTATTATTAAAGGCCTTTATATACAGAGTTCTAAGAAATTCTTAGTTTTGCTTAACTTTTCTTTTATAATTCAGATTATACTATTAATATTTGGGTCTTACAGAATCTGTAACTAAATTGTATAATTCTGAATAAGCTTAGCTAAATGCTTATAGACTACAATTCTTTTATTACTATCTATTAGACTACTTGCAAATATATAGCAGATCAATCAAAGTAGTTTTGGCTTTTACTTAATCTATAGATACAATTAATAATAAAAAACAAAACAGACTATTATTATAAGAATCTACTAATTAGCAACAAGATAACTATGATTCTACTAAATAAATATACTAAGACTAGTTACTATAATATTATCTTAGTAATCTATAATTATACCTAATTAGATCCTTTTCTGACCTGTATTAATATAACCTATACAGTATATATACTACTATACTATATTCTTTTCTTTTTGAATAGTTAGTATAAATAGTATTATAATCTTTAGCTCTAATAGAATTAGTAGATTTAGCAGTAGATCTATTTGAAGTAGTATTTTTACTATTGGTTTTGATTATACCTTTATAATAGTAAATATTCTACTTTGTTTTGTAGTAGATGTTTGTTTTAATAATATATTATTAATACTTTTGTAGTCTATAAACAGATACAACTTAATTAGCTATATTAATATTAATAGAATATTTGTATAAACATTTATTATAGTCTTATAGACAGTCTTTTCTAAAAGAATATTAATGCTTAATCTATTGACTACTATATAATTCTTTCTTCTAGCTATATTAGTAACAATTATTATATATAATAGCTTTTTTAAGATTTAATAGTAATTGTACGCTTTTTTGGATAGCCGACTTTTTTTATTATCTTTACAGCTAATCTCCACTAGTTGGAAATTATTTGTAATCTACTGTCAGATCAAATAGCTACTAATTAACCAGATTTGGTAATACAGGTTTTCTATTTCAAGATTTAGAAACTACTTACGAATTTGAAAAGAAATCTTTTTGGTTTATATATAGATTATGTATACACAATTAAGTATTAAAAACAAGAATTGTCATATATACATATTTTTTTATTTCTTAATCTATTTGTACTATACTTAACTACTAAATAGATTAATGAATTAGTCTGTACAAAGCTTTTAGATCTATTCTAGAACCTAGATAGTACTTTGATAGAAATAGTATAAGACCAGATAGTCCATAGTTTGTATAAATTAAACAATTCTAAGGTTTTGTATATGATTTGTAAGCTATCTAATAGTCTATTATAGTATTAAAAACAGTTTCTAAAACTATTTTGCTCTGTTACAATTATTTAAAAAGATGATTATTCTAAATATTATTATTGTAATAATAGATAGATATTTATAGTTCCAAAATCTGACTATCTAAGAAAAAAAGTGATCTATAATAATCACTAGATTGTTTCTTATAATTTGTATCTTTTATAAAAGTTCTAATCTTATATTAATATAAAGATTTATAATATAGTTTAGACTATAAAGTATATTTACAAATATATATACAAGGATTTGGACTATACAACTATAGCTATGGCTACTATAGACAATAAGATTATCTACTATCTTTAAAAGCAATATATTAGATCTATAAAAGGGTTTTGACAGTTGTTTAAATATTTTATCCATCAGAAATTTCTACTAGTTCAATAGCTAGTAATTTATTTTGAAAATTAATATACAGTATACTTTGTAAACAATTTGGATTCTATAGTCCTGACTATAAAAGCTATAAGAAACTATTTAATCTTAATAGCTTATTTTGTATATAATATAGACTATGAAAATAGTTGATAGTACCTTTATAATAAGTTTCTTATATACTATATATAAAAGACCAAAACTGTAAACTAGGTACTATAAAAGCAAGAATATAGTATTAACTATATATATTATTATAGCTCTGTTTTAGATAAATAGTATTTTTTGTAGCTATTGCTAATAAGTATACAAAGTATTATATTGTTTGTAGATCTGTATATAATAAATAGAATTCATTACTCTACTTACTAAGTTGTCTATATTATCTATAAATTAACTAAGAATAATTAGAAATAGTTTTAGTACTTTAATAAAACTATTCTTTTTACTTTTGTTAGTAGTTTACAAATACTTTTCCTAATCAGGCTTTATTAGTAGTTGATTTTGGATCTATTAGCAATTTAGACTTAGTACAAAAAGTATTTCTTAGATAATCTTAAACATTGTCTAGCTTAAGATTCTATAGAATTTCTACTTTTTCTATTTGATTCTTATTAGAATTATATTTTATACTTACTTAGTATAGATCTTATAAACCAGTAATAGATACTTATAAATATTAGATTGTCTAAGTTTGTTTTTGATTAAAACTGCAAATATACTTATAATACTTAAGCTAATACTATAATAGAGAATCTTTAATTAGCTACTAAAATAAAGCCAAAACTAAATACAGATTAGTTGTACTACTTTAAGACAATTATTATAGTTATAATAGATAATCTATAGTCTGCTTACTTTTATTTGTAAAAATCTGAAAGGACTAGTAAAATGTTTTTATATAAAATACTTTGCTATTATTTTTGGAGCCAAAACAAGAATATACTGTGTATTGCTTTTACAGGTATTGCGGCCTTTTTATTATCTAATAAATAGACTTTCTATTTACAATTTAAGATTTCTATTATACTAAATAAAAATTTAATTAGTAGTGTTTTAAAAAACTCAAAACTGACTGTTTTATTATAGTCTATAGATTTTATTATCTGAGATAAGATTTCTATATAATACAAGTATTGTTTTAAAGTGATTTATTGATTATTTATTGATTTATGATTTACTATAGGCAATAAGCTCTTTAGTAGAGTATCTATAGTACTTAATAGTAACTTTGTATAGATTCTTTCTATAGTTTTAAATAGTTTATAGGCAGATATTATCTTAGCTTTTCTTTAATAAATGTTTATTTGACAGTAACTATATTAGTTATATTTGTAAACCAATATACAAGTCTGTAATAGTCTGTATACTAAAAAATTTGTGAATTGGATTAGCTGCTTACTATATAATTCTGTATTATATTAGACTGAGATTAGACTATTTAAGTATATTTTATAATCTTAGTTATTATTAGTATTAATTAATATAATTTATCTGTTGAATATACTAATACAAGCTCTTACAAACTTGTTAGTATTTAAAGGCAAAGTAATCTTATTTACTCTTAATAAATTAGTTATAGATCTAAACTCTACTATTCTTAATTGTTTTTTAGGTATATTATAAATCTACTACTTTATTAATTTGATTAATATTAACAAAAAGACTTTGTATTTGAATAAGCTACTTATAGAATATCTATAAAGTATTAATTTGCTATTTTTACTACTATTTAAGTTATATTTAAAAATAGAAATTCTATTAATACTCTTATAAAACTTATATTTACAAGAAGAACTTTGTAATAAATCCTGGATAGTAATAATAAGTTTACAAATATACTATTTAAAGATTTGACTAATAAAAAAGAATTTTAATAGTTAGTTACAAACAATTCTATAGATCAAATTAGCTTTAACAAATAATTAACTAGCCTTTACTTTATTTTATAAATAGTTTTTGATTTAAGTATATTTTGTAATAACTATTAATAAGTTTTAAGAATAATTATTTAATAAG
>Ga0182030_10009216_pt1 | contig 20241 bp, 20 predicted proteins | sample 812S3MmetaG_FD_121299 | JGI IMG/M metagenome (GOLD analysis project Ga0182030, IMG submission 121299) | Permafrost microbial communities from Stordalen Mire, Sweden - 812S3M metaG (Illumina Assembly) | ecosystem: Environmental > Terrestrial > Soil > Wetlands > Permafrost | place: Sweden... | reverse complement strand
TTCAAGCGAACTTAAATCGCCTTCGTCAGAAAGAAAAAACCAGCGAGAATCATGCTCTGATTGTGCTGTAAAAACTTGCTTCAAACCAGATGATACGCCACCTGCCACACCCGGTCCTCGATAAGAAATTAAATTCATATTTACCTCAGCTCAACCACACACGGACAAGGCTCAGGGTGGGGGCTCGCATTTTCACGCGTACACATCCCACCCTGACGCCTCCCCACAGCGATTAATCAACACAGGATTTATTTGTTGATGATTTCCACGCCGTGGTGCCTCTCACGGTCAATAACGATCACGTTACTCAACCAACGTGATGGCATGACCTTTTTGTTTTTATTCATGCTTTACATAAGTGGAGATGAGTTAAAGCCCTGCTGGTTCCAATCTAAAAAAAGAAATTTAGCCTTGCCAAAAAAGCCTGACGCCGCCAATATCAGGTAACCCTGAGATCAGCGGCATCAAGTTATTCAAGAACGCAACAACGCTACTGGAAAAATTGTTCTGCTCTTGCAAAGTCCTCAGCTGGCATATTTTAGCTGCCCGATATTAGCGCAGGAAGCCGCCCATTGCGTCAGCTTTCGCGCACGCTTGTTTTCGTACATATTCTCATCAGCTTTTTCCAGCAACTCAGCCAACGAACGATGATTCAGATAACTATAATGAGCGCTACCGAAACTCACCGACAATGAATAAGGACGATGTTTTTGCTTGTTAAAGTTGTGAATATGAGTGGTCAGCCTTATGAGAACTGATTCAGAAGCAAGTGCCTGATTACCTAAAACGATAATCGCAAACTCATCGCCGCCCAATCTGGCAACAATGTCCGATTTCCGGGCAGAATTGCTGAGTAACTCTGCAAAATCGGCGATGGCACGGTCTCCTTCAAGATGACCATATGTATCATTGATAAGTTTAAGCCCATCGAGGTCGAGAAAAATGACACTTAGCAAACTTTGCTCTCTCTCTGCGATAAGAAGCTGATGCTCAGCCAGAGAAGTAAAACCCTTTCTGTTGTAAAGCTGAGTTAGAGAATCGCGCAGAGCCTCGGTCTTCAGTTCTTCCTGCAAATTAATTCTATCAGTAATGTCTTTGACGGCGACAAGCATTAGCGGCTCACCGTGGAAGCTGGCGACGTTTGCCGTCAAACCGAAATACATCTGACCAGCATCATCAACTCTATTAAAAGGAATCTCGGCCTTGAACCCATGGTCAACTGGAAAAGGAAATACTTCACCGAGATCCAGATTGACACCTGCGCTATGAAACATTTCCGTAGCCGAATCGTTCATCAAGATGATGTGCCTGGCGTTGTCTAGAACCAGAATTCCGTCCGGGTAATGTTGAACCACGGTGCTTAGCAAATCAGTAGATATGACTGAATTCATCTTGATCTCATCTCCTCTCATGGCGTGGGCCTTGATTCCATCGCCTTCTATCCTCATATGGTCAGTGACGCGCCCAGCTGAGTCGCGGTTCCTCAAACACAGATAATCTTATTCTTCTGACTTTCGGCTATTTGACGCGGAACCATCGAGCAAAATCGCCATCACAAATACAAAGCACACTATCGGAGGTCACTTATGAACACGGATACTCTTAAAGGCGATTGGAAAAACCTGAAAGGCAAGATCAAAGAAAAATGGGGCAAACTCACCGATGATGACTTGACTATCATCGAAGGGAAAAGAGATCAGCTTGAAGGCAAGCTCCAAGAACGCTACGGCTATGCCAAAGAACAAGCTCAAAAGGAATTGGCTGAATTCTGCAAAAGCTAGTCTCTAGCAGTGATTCGGAAGGGAGAAAATCATCGATCGAGATTTTCTCCCTTTGCTATAGGGGAATCCCTAGTTGCGCACGGAACCATATAAATGTCATGTTATGATTAAGAATAATTTGAAGACGAGCTTCGCCAACCCAGATGAATTGCTAATATTAGTTGTGAGTTGAAAATTTGAGATTCACCACCGAATTACTAATTGATTTATGGCGGTGCAATCGCTAGCTTAGAGCCTATGGAGGTAGCGCCTAATGGGACTTCCGAATTTTGAGTCGACTCCAGCCAAAGTTTTGCTGGTAGAAGACAACCCCATCAATCAGAAAGTAGCTGTTGTTCTGCTTGAGCGCCTGGGGCTTGATGTTGAAGTCGCTAATAACGGCAAAGAAGCATTGTTAGCTTACAGCCAGGGCAAATTCTCAATTATCTTGATGGATTGTCACATGCCAGAGATGGATGGATTCGAAGCGACAGTTGCCATACGGAAATTGGAAGCACAGCTCGGAGTTTATACGCCAATCATTGCTGTCACGGCACTCGCGATGGCTGGCGACCGTGAACGTTGCATAGCAGCAGGCATGGACGATTATTTGTCAAAACCAATTGATACACAACTTTTGAAGTTGAAAATCAGTCACTGGTTGCAAGCAGACGTTGTCTACAAGAGCCAGAAGATCTCGCGTAAATTCTTGCGCTCAGATTCGCAACTCAGCCTTGTCGAATCTGCTCCGATCAATTTGACAGAGCTCATTGAATTCTATGGTGAAGACGAACTTGCCACAATCATTGATTTGTTCAATACAAAAACTGAGCAGACAATTCGCAATATTGAATTCTACATCAACGAAGAAAATACGAAAGTCATTGGCGGTCTGGCTCACGAATTGAAAGCATCAGCAGCTTCGATTGGCGCGAAGAAATTGGCAAAGTTCGCGCTTTATTTAGAGCAAGCAGCGGGCCAAGAAGATTGGCTTGAGGCGGCGGAAACATTGCACTCGATTCAACGCTCATTTGACCACTTCAAAGAATATATTTTGAGCTCGACCTGGCATAGTAAAGTTGCGCCGGGGGGCGGTGGCGAGACAGCGTCCTGCATCACGATTGTTAAGGACGAAAGCTAATTTCGGCTGGGCGCGATAATCATTAGCTGAACAAATAGACGTAGAAGAAACATATAGCAAAATTGCCGGCATTCTCTAAAAGATTCGCCGGCAATTTGCGTTTCAGGGTTGATGTTCTAAGCGGCTAGCTAGAAGATTATTGGCACCGGATCTGGTACCGGTGGTTCAGGTCGAGTCTGAGGCTCACGAATGGGCGGCTCAGTTGACGGTTCATGAATAGGCGGCTGCTGCGGCACAGCTGGCGCCGGCACCGGTTCTGGTTCCCTAATTGGTGGCTCGTGCTCAGGCTCTGGCTCACGTACCGGCGGCTCGGGCTCTTTGATCGGAGGCTGAGGTTGATATGGACCAGGCTGCTGCTCGGGTTTCTGCTCTGGCTTATCCGGCTGCGTGCTCGGTTCGCGCACAGGAGGCTCGGGTAGCGCCACGGGCATTTGCTCAGGGCATTCCGGCTCTGACATCGTTTCATTCAAATTCGCATTGTAATCCATGAGAGTGATCCCCTAAATATTCGAACTACAGAATAGAGACAAAAACACGACATCTGTTCCGCAGACACCATTATTTCTCGCCGGAAATAACAAGGCAATCAACAAATGCCATGCCACGGCTGATGGTGCCGAGCCTCTTGGCGGCTTCCATTGAAACGTCCATGACTCGACATTTTACAAATGGACCGCGATCATTTACTTTGACTAAAACTGTACTGCCCGTTTTCGGATCTTCGACCAGAACCTTTGTGTGGAATGGCAATGTTCGATGTGCACTTGTACATTTGCGCATGTCGAAAGGTTCGCCCGATGCGGTTTTCCTGCCCTGGAATTGTTTTCCATACCAGGAAATATTTCCACTGAAACTTTGGCTCGCTTCATGAACCCCTCCGGATGCCGCACCGTGGCTAAGCATGGCGAGACCGTTTTGCCTAGGGGGGTGCTTTGCCTGCGCTTGAGGGCAAAAGTTAAACAAAGAAATGCATAAAAGTGCTGCTGCCGATAATTTCGTAATTTGCATAAACTGCTCTGCCTGCTTCAAAAACTCTTCTACTATTATCTTGTTTGTACGCAATTGGAGAAGATGCTGAATGGCGGCTTCAGTTCCCAACGGCATAGTCACAGCAAGTTTGCAAGCCGATATGGCCGATAAGTCGAATCCACAGTTGGCGAAGATGAAGAGCGGCGCCATTCACTGCAAAGAGCCGGTTTCCCGACTCTTTGCTTTTCGTTGAACTTATTATTCGAAAACCATTTCGTTCAATTAAAGAACTTTGACGCCGAACAAATTGATCAAATGGTGCGAAGCTTTTTTCTTCTTCTCGACCATGGTGGTGCTACCCCTTCCCGGCACAACATCAGTGCTTGTGGTGGTCGATGAGGAACCCGGTACTACGGTAGTTCCACCAAGATCGTCTTGAATGACGGTTGGCGAATCAGACGTTGTAGTCGTTCTTTCGACTGCCGAGGGCCCGCCGCTTTGTCTGACCTTTACTACTTCTTCATCGCTTGCCGATGCGGTCAGATTGATTCCAGCGCTTAGTAAACTCAATAGAGCAAACGCTGCCAAATTCTTCTTGGACATAAATTTTAGCCTCCTGACTGATTCATAAAGGCACTGATGATCGATCAGCGCTGGCGGTTCCCGACTATACATATTCAGGAACTTATGGCGCCAGCGCGGTTCTTTCTCATATGCAGCAAACAGATGGTAATCGAAGCTGACAAAAGGATGCAAGGAAAAAGCCCATGACAAGCACCGCCAAACCGAAGCAGCACTGTGCAACGCCAAAACCAAAGACGTTGCCAGAAATGATCGCAACGTTTCAAAAGTACCCAAAGCGAACCGCAATACTTAGCTTTAAGAAGAAGGACAAAGATATCGTCACCTTCGGCAGCTTGTACAGCCAAATTCAAGAATTGGCGTCAGGACTGTCTCAAAGAGGTTTAAAGAAAGGCGAACGAGTGCTGGTCATGGCGGCAAATTCGCCTTCCTGGATCATTAGCTTCTTCGCTGCTATTCAATTGGAAGCAATCGCCGTACCTATAGATCCTCAAAGCGAAGAAGAAGCGCTCATCCATATCGTCAAGGATACAGAAGCAAAATGGATCTTTTGCGATAAACGGGCGCATGAACGCCTGCGCAAACTTTTTCCGGGTTGCCGTTTCCACATAGTGCGCCTCGATGATGATGCTGAATCGAACAAGTGGACCGAGTTCTTTAGCAAAGAGAAACTCCGCGCGACAGCCAGGATCGACTCCGACGCAGAACAAAAAAACGACTCTGCCGCGGAACAAGAACACGAAATCGCCATTATCTTCTACACCTCTGGCACAAGCGGACAACCTAAGGGCGTTCCGTTAACGCACCAGAATATCTTAATGCAAGCCGAATGCGCTATTGTAAAATCAAAAATCCTGCGCGCTTACGATCGGCTTTTAATGCCACTGCCGCTTTACCATGTATACCCTCTTAACGTGGGCTTGTTCGCTGCGATGTATTGCGGTCTTCCGGCAATTCTGCCGTTCTCATTAACCGGTCCGGAAATTTTGCGTTCCTTGAATGAGGGCAAGGCAACTGTTCTCATAGGTGTGCCTCGTTTGCTTCGTTCACTTTACACTGGAGTTGAATCACGCTTTCACAAAAACAAGGCTCTGGGATTAGCATTCGACGCAGCAATGGCTGTCTGCGAGAATGTTGATAGGCTTCCCGGATTCAACCTAGGTCCAACTCTTTTTCATTTTCTGCACCAAAAATTCTCTCCGACACTGCGCCTGCTCACCTCGGGTGGTGCCCCCATAGAGGAAGACCTGTCGCGGAAGTTACGAGCGCTCGGCTGGGATGTGGCTGTCGGATACGGACTTACTGAAACAGCACCACTTCTTTGCTTGCGCCTGCCAATTGATAATGACCTCGGCAGCGTTGGTAAACCAATCGACGGCGTCGAAATTCGCATCGCTGAAGACAAGACGGCTGAGTCAACCAAGCACGGTGAAGGTGAGATACAAGCCCGCGGCAGAAATATTTTCTCCGGCTATCTAAACCAGCCGAAAGAGACCAAAGAGGCCTTTACCGAAGATGGCTGGTTCAAAACAGGCGACCTCGGTTTTATGAAAAACGGTTGTCTTCATGTTACGGGGCGAATTTCATCAACGCTTGTGATGGAAGGGGGTAAAAAGCTTCAGCCCGAAGAAATCGAGAAGAAATACTCTGCAGAAACGACAATTAAAGAAATAGGCGTCTTACAAGTCGAGCATGAACTCGTAGCTTTAGTTCTACCAGAAACATCCGAGCTCAATAAAAACAATGAAAGCAAGAATACATCAGCCGATTCCGGCAAGGAGAAGCCATCCTCAGAACGGCCCGAGGGCAAACAAAATGAAGAGCTGAATTCGGGCAAAGATTCTAAGGACGCAAGCAAGCCAGCCGCTACATCTGAAAAACAATCAAAAGATCAGAGCAATGCTGATAAGAAGAAGAAGGACCCCAAAGAATCACGAAACGAAAGCCAAACGGAAGCAAGCGGCGAGGCGAAGCAATTGCGCGATGCAGTCGCCAAAGCGCTAAGCGATGCCTCTGCGAAGCTTCCCTCATATATGCAGCTCTCAGGTTTTGCCATAACCAGCGAACCGTTACCTCGCACCAATCTCGGCAAAATCAAGAGACAAGAACTCAAAGAACGCTATGAAAAGGCGAAAGCTGCGCCAGGCGCGGTCGAGAAAAAGAATACGAAGGCGTTTTCTATAGATGAGCTACCGGAAGAAGATCGCACGCTCATGGAAAACCCCGTCGCTGAACAGACATGGGATTGGCTCAAGAAGCGCTTCCCGGACAACTCGCTAACGCTTGATACCAATCCGCAGCTCGATCTGAATATTGACTCATTTGCGTGGCTGAATCTTTCGCTCGACTTACAAGAAAATACAGGCGTCGAACTGACAGACGAAGCGATTTCGCATATCACCACTCTGCGCGACCTGCTGAACGAAGTCAACAACGCAGAAAGCGGCGCTGAGAAAAGTTCTCCCCTGGAAAATCCGAACAAATATCTCAGCGACAAACAGAAGCATTGGCTCGCACCGCTCAGTCCACTAGAAAAGCGGCTCTCACGAATGGTTTATGACATTAATCAATTCTTGATGCGCAATCTGTTCCATATTTCTGCCGAGGGGTTAGAGAATTTGGATAAGGCGAAGCAATTCGCGATTATTCCGAACCACGCAAGCTACCTGGACATTTTCGCGCTATGCGCGGTGCTGCCGTACGAGCTTTTGAATAACACACAAATAGCTGGTTGGTCAGGCATTGCCTTCGCCAATCCGTTCAACACATTCATGAGCCGCCTGGTACGAGCCTTTCCAATTGAGGCTTCCAAATCACTGATGTCGAGTCTCGCCCTGGGTGCTGCAGTTTTGCAGGACAAACGCAACCTGATCTGGTTCCCCGAAGGTGAGCGAACCCTAGATGGCAAGCTGCTCCGCTTCAAACCAGGAATCGGTATGATTCTTGAAAAAAACAATGTGGCGGCTTTGCCAGTGTATTTGAACGGAACGAGAGAAGCTCTGCCTCCCGGAGCTTTCTTCCCGCGTTTCAACAAAATCACTGTCATTTTTGGTGAACCGGCAAGACCCAAGCAATTAACGATCAGCGGCTCGGGCGCGAGCACGGCCGAACGTATCGCCAGCAGCTTGCAAGACCGCGTCCAGGCGCTGAGCACGGAGAATACGTCAGCCGCCTCGGCGCAGCCAAAGATGCGAAATAAAGGACCAAAGCACGCCCTGCTGGCCAGCAAGCGCGCGGCAAAATCTGCGGCACTCAGTGCGACGGGTTCTCGTGCAAAAGCCAATCTTAAGAATAAAACGGAGGCTGGGACAAGTCATGAAAAGAAGAGTAGTGCGACTAAAGAAGCGAAAGATACATCGTCAGAAGAAACGCAAAGCACAGGTACAAACGAAAAAAATGTCCCTCCAAACAAGAATTCTGTTTTGAGGAAAGCAACATCAAACGCCGTCTCCAGCAAATCCAAAAACGCCGGCGCAGGCGGCAAAGCAAAGTCCGCGCGCGGCGGCAAGCTTAAATATGCCGGCGCGACAGGCAAGGCCAAGCAAAACCCCGGAAAAGCAAGTGAGAAGCCATCCGGCAACAGTGGTGGCAAGAACTCGTCTAAGAGGGCGGCAAAACGCGGGACAAGCAATGGCTCTAAAGGGTCGTCGTCACGGCGTTCTAAGCATGCCTCTTAGCCAAAGCAGCTCTGGCCGGGAACCATCGCAATAATTCGATATCACTATCAATAGAACGAGATTGGGAGCTCTACAACAAGAAACGCTTAAAACTAGCGTAACCCTAAAACCACAAGCTCCCGTAACTTTCGCGATTCTCAAAATTTACTAAGAACGCGAACACAACAAAAGAGGATTTAGAAAAATGACTATTTTAGGATTTATTCTTTACTTGATCGTAGCTGCCGCGTGCGCTTGGCTCGCTGAGTATATGGTACCGGGCACCATTCCCGGTGGCTTTCTCACCTCGGCTATTGTTGGTATTATCGGTGCGTGGATTGGCGTTAGCCTGCTGGGTGCCCTTGGCCCAAGTTTAGGCGGAGTGCCGCTCTTACCGGCCATCATCGGTTCGGCCTTGCTCGTATTTATTTCGTCACTCTTTGCGCGAAGAGTATTTACCCGCTAAGTGCAGTGTAAGCGAATCAATAATAATGTGTCACACAATCCCTTCATCTAAGATGAGCTGGTTGTGTGGCTCATTGTAGATAGTTAGGATGAGGTAAGGGACAATGCAATCATTCGATTTAATTGAACTACAAGAAGAAGCCCGCCGCATTTCCACTCCCAAACAGTTGTTTGATTTGTGGGATCAAGTGTGCGGCAACTATGAAAAGGGCAGAATCGGCTGCTACGAACTTGAAGAAATGAAAGAAACCATCTGGCCAGCCCTGCGGAAACTATGCCGCCTGCAAGACCAGTTAAACAGAGCAGCCTGACCGTATTCCATAATCATCATCGTTGGGTAAATTCTTGTGGCGAAATAAGAATTTGGCACCATTTAGAGTTATCAAGAGATACCTGATACTCCATGATAATGTAGACTGACTGACGCGCAAGTGAGGACAGGTCATCGAGCCGGTGCTACTAGTCGAGGACAATCCTGTCAACCAGAAGGTTGGCGTCCTTATGCTGCAAAAAATGGGGCTGCAAGTGCAAATTGCCAATAACGGCAACGAGGCTGTCGAAGCTTTTAGAAATCGAAGATTTTCCGTAATCTTGATGGATTGCCAGATGCCCGAAATGGACGGTTTCGATGCGACGAAGGCAATTCGCAAGCTTGAGACTCTTGCTGGCACATACACGCCAATTATTGCAGTAACTGCGCTTGCGATGTCGGGCGACCAGGAACGTTGCATTGCTGCCGGCATGGACGATTATTTGTCTAAGCCAGTAGACACCAATCTTTTAAAGCTGAAGCTGAATCACTGGTTACAAGCTGATGTTGTGCATCAAAGCCACAAGCTTGTGCGCCGCTTCGGCAGAGATTCTCACAATGTCGATCCGCACCCAATCGATCTTTCTGAATTGGAAGAGTTTTTCACAGAAGAGCAGCTCGAAGAAACGCTAAATCTATTTGTTTCGCAAATGGAAAATATGATCAAGCGCACAAACTTTTTTATCAACGAGCACGACGCGAAGGCGGTTGCTGGGCTCTCCCACGAGATGAGAGCTTCCTGCGCTTCTATTGGCGCAAAAGCGTTGGCACGCTCTTTCCTTTATCTGGAACAGTCTGCCGGTTTGGAAGACTGGAGCGAATCAGGAGACACAATGAAATCGATCGAAGCAGCCTTCGACAATCTTCGGCAATTTATAAAGCGCACACTTGCAGGCGAGCGGCAGAATAAAAACTAAGGCTCATCGCTGAAAAGCGGAACATTCTCTCAAAGCAGCAATCACTTTATCCACTGCAAGGTGATTGCGTTAGGGAGCCTTTATCATGAAAGAAGGGATTAAACCGCCGACAAAGGCCAATTTACTAGTGCGCAAAATTGCGACGATTGGCGCAGTCATTTCGCTTAGTCTGACTCCTTTTGTCCCAGCCGGAGCGGCAAACGCCCGGACGCCGCAGACGGAAAACAACGAAAGCACCAAATTAATTGGCGCAGTACAAAGTGTCAATCGCGATAGCAGTGTTCTAATTCCTCCGGCAAATTTTCAAGACAAGTCCGAAAGCATTTTTGCAGACAAACACCCGCGACTCATCCTTGTTCTCGGGGGCGGTGCAGGAAAGTCTGTAACCCAAATCGGCGTAATTCGCGCCCTCGAGAAGCACCACATTCCGATCGATGCGGTAGTCGGCACCAGCATGGGAGCGACAATCGGTGCTCTTTACTGTGCGGGTGTGCCGATCGATGATATCGAAACGATGTTCCTCGACAAATCATTGCACCACACAATTATGTCCGGCGTGATCAAAGGCATGATTTTGCATCCCCTGGCAAAAATCACGTATTTGGCGACGGGACGTCCCTATGCAGGAACCTCGAAAGCGACGGGATACCTCAAGTTTCTCAAAAAGCATTTGCCGCCAACTTTTGCAGAGCTAAAGAAGCCGTTTGCTGCGGTGGCAACCAATATTACCGATGGCAGAACCTGCGTTTTCAGCAGCGGCAACTTACCTGAATCCGTTTTGGCCAGCTGCTCAGTTCCGCTCATATTCAAGCCTGTTGATATAGGTGGCAAACTGTATGTGGATGGTGGGCTCAATGCCAATTTGCCGGCTAATATTGCGCAAAAACTTGGCGAAGGTGTCGTGGTATCGGTGCTTTGCGACAACTCCATTAAGCCTGTTCCGAACGAGACTTTCAAATCCAAACTCGGCGTCATTGGTCGCGTAGTAGACATCATGATTGCAGCAGCAGATCACCGCCAGGCAGGCGAGACTGACGTCTTGATTTATCCCAACGTAGACTTTGTGCCTGCCGTTACCAAAGATCCTGCCATTCTCAAGAAAGCAATTACAGCCGGTGAAGATGCAGCTAATCAGGTTATTTCGAAGATAGAATCGAAGCTTGCTGCCAATGAGAAATCGGTGGATAAACACCACAAGCAACTAACGCTCTCGCGCGCGACGCTCGGCTCCTCCCCGGATCTTCGCTAAGTACAGCCGCTCACAGGATCTTCGCTAAATACAGCCGCTCCTTCCCGGGAGCGCGGGCGTCCCGCCCGCTTCTACGTTTACTAAAAAGAAACGCACCCACAAAAACCGCACATACAAAAAGCCTAGTTAACCAAAGTGGCAGTTTTCTGTTTCGCCTGTTGCATCGACTGCATCGCAGCTACAGAAGCGCTTAATCCCACAAACATGGGATGAAAGCCATATTTCAGCATTTCGACATAAGCTTTGTCAATCGTCCATGACTGCTCGAGTGTTCGATACATTGCCACCATCGTGCCACAACGATCTTGTCCCTGACGACAATGTACAAACACGGGCTGATTCTCAGGATTGCGCACCGTTGAGAGGAATTTTTCGACTTTGTCTTTAGACACAGTTTTGAATACACTCAAAGGGATGCTGACAAACTTAAGACCAAGCTTCTCAGCACACTCACGCTCCGTATCAATGTCATGTTGACCGTCTCTAAGGTCAACGATAGTCTTAACACCAGCCCTCTTCAGGCTTTCTAAGCGCGATAAATTTGGCTGCCCTCCGCGCAGGAGAGCTGCAGACACGATTCCAAAATTTGGAACTACAAGCTGAAGATCCTGCACAATTGCAGCATCAAGAACAGCGCTGGATTGCGCTTTGACCGGTTCCTGAACCGAAACCGAAACCAATGATATGAACAAAAATGCCATCAAGGCAATACGAAATGCTTTAATCGCCAACGTCTTTCTCCGGCGCTGAACTGTACAACCTCAGCATAACAAGCATGCTGAAATTCGACCGCAGAGTTAAACGCAGCGAGAAATATTCGTATACAAAAATTCACCAATTAGCGAAGGTGTCGATTGATGAACTATTGGCTTGATGCCCTGGGCAGCTGGTGGACACTCCCAGTGCTGACCGGCCTTGTGGTCGAGCTTGAGCTAGATATGACCAGGTCGGTCTTGATGTCATGTTTGCGCTCCGGTGGTACAAGAACGTTAACCGCTTTTGGTATCACGGTAACTCGCATCGGTGTAACACTGTGCATATCACCGTCGATCATGCAACGCATCTGTTCGTCGCGCGGTGGGGGATTAATTGAATTGCCAGTTATCGTGCTCAAGATTTTCTTGGCAAACTCCTGAAATTTGCTCTGTATGCCATGTCGTGGCACCATTTCCACAACGGCTTCTTTAACTCGAATAATCGTATCGGTCGGATTTTCGCTCATGTTGCCCGCACCATAGCGGCGCGTCAAAGCAATGTAATCTTTAAGTATGGTCGGGTTGATAATATGGAGATCGAACAATCCGTCGCGAAGGAGAGTCAGATCTGTATCGCGACCGATACCGAGATCCTCCACATTACTAATAAATACGCCGGCTGCTTGCACCTTGAACGATTTGCCACCAGTGCTAATTTTGAACCAACGGGGCGGTAGCGCGATGGTGGCAAGTAAAGATTTCATATAAGGCACTAGCTTACCTTTAGTTTTGGCATCACGCTCAGGCAGCATAAACGCATCAGATAAAGGTCCACAGCCGGCCATTCCGGCGAAGAATTCGCCGTTCATCATACCCATATCGATACGCATCGGCACACCATTTGAAATGTAGTCGTAGGCATGAGCGAGCGGATCAGCCAGCAATTCGTGATCGACAATTCCTAAATTGCGGGCCAAAACATTGCCTGTGCCAATAGGAAATAGCGCCACCGGAATTGGTGATCTGGCCAAGGCCAGAGCTGCCAGTGCAAACCGAATTGTGCCATCACCACCTGCAGCTATAACCAGCTTGAGAGGCGCCTGGAGTAAAGGCACCAGATCGCGCGCAGTGGTTTCGGGTGTAGTAGGATAAAAAGTCACCAGATACTGCTCAGAATGGTTGAGCTCACGAACCAACTGCCCCATCCACTCTTCGGTATGTACCTGTGACTTCAAGGATGGATTGTAGATTACCAACACTTGATTCGTCATATTTATTTTAACCTCAGAGACAACGGTTTAGAAGCTATTGTCCGCGGGCGGTTCCCCGATTCGAGTATAAATTTGCAGATCAAAATGGTTTGACAAACACATTTGATGACCATGAGCAGAATGATGTGAAAAGTATCAACGCTTTGTCGATCAATGGGAACCCGCGCCGCCTTTGCTCATCAAATCAATTACTTAGACGCAACTCTTCCAATTTATGGGACCTTGCTATGAAATTCAATAAGTCACATCTACTTAATACCATGGCCAAACCTCTGGTCATCTCAACACAAATTTTGCTAACAGCCGCTATGTGTTTATCTCTCACGTCGTGCCGAGATGGGCAAGTAGATGAGGGCTGCTACTGGGGTCCAATTCCTACCAAGATGGAACGACTCAAAGAATTGAAAGACAAAGGTGTAAAAACAATTGTTGTTTGCCGCCTCAATCCGACGACCCGCGTCGAGAACAACGCTCATGAACTGGGCATGAACTTCGTGCATATTCCGACAGGATTGTTTGTTAATCCATCAGAAGAAAACATTCAGAAGTTCGTCAAGGTTGCTCGCGATCCTGCCCTGAGACCGCTCTACATTTGCGACCAGGTCGCGCGAGACAGAACGCAATTTTACGCGGGAATATATGGAATGGTTTCACAGAAATGGACCGCCGACCATGCTTCCTACCAAATGTATCGCAACGGTCTGCGCCACTGGTGGCCCTGGTTCTATAAATATCGCCACATCATCAAAGATGACGAGCAAGAAATTCACGGCGAGACAGCCTTCAAGGACACTTCGGCTACGCATTAGGACAATGATGGAAGAACGGCGCCAAGGCGCCGAATCAGAACATACTTGCCCCTGGAACATAAACTAGAACATCCGAAACGCAATCCTACATTTTATGGGATTGCGTTTTCACTTAGCCTGGAACGTGCAATTAAGACGTAGGGACGAAGCCATGCTTCGCCCGATTACAGAACCAGCATGAGAAATAGAGAATGGGCGTCCAACCGCCAGGAGATGAACACAAGGCAAGAAGCAAGGAAACAACCGGTATTTTATCCCCGAGCGGTTTCCTTGCTTCATGCAAGTAGTCTATTTAAGCTATGCGGACATCACTTTGCCTGGTCGGCAATTAGAACAAGGTAACGCCAATGAATGGAATACCGAGATGCAAGAGATGCTTGCGGTGAGCGGCATGCTCAACGACAACCTTGTTATCGACGCCCATCGATTTTTCGAGGATAACCTCTTGTTCGGCAGGCAACTGAACTTGCTTTTCAATCACTTTCTCAACAATAACTGGTTGTTGAATGATTGCTTCTTTTTCAATTGTCTTATTAGTAGTTACACAAGTACGATGAATGCGTCTGTGATGATGATGACGGCATTCATAAACTTGACGCTTCAACGAAGCGATTTGAGAAGCCTGCGCATCATTAGCTTGAGCCATCAACGGAGCTGTAGCAATAGCCAACAAAGCTATCAGGCTCCCCAATGCATATTTTCCAGTTTTAGATTTCATATTTATTCACTCTCTCTAAATTGTTGTTGCCATTCTCGACAACGAAATGTGCTCACGAAAAACCATTTATTGCTGCGTTCTGTTTTTGCAAAACACAGACTTTACATCAGTTCGAAGTCGAACAGAGGCCAAATGCCTAGACCAAACGCATGTTTTTGCTTCACAATTCGATCTTCGATCACAGCCGGCGGGGTGCCGGTTTTTTCGACCACTACAGGGGCTGAAAGAATTCTTTCAATCACTACTGGTGAAGAACAGCTCTTTTCCAGTATTACTGGGGAACAATAGCTCTTTTCAATAATTACAGGTGAGGAAGTAGTTACTTCAACGCTGCCTGTGGTCATTGGTGTAGCGAAATATTTGTTAGTACAATCTTTTGCCATCGCCATCGGGGCTAGGCCTATCGCTAAGGCGCTCGCCATCACGAATATTAGTCTGCTATTCATGTAAATTTCTCCTCGTCATTTTACTTCTATTTGAACATTGTGCGTTTGAATTAATCTTGCGGATTAATAGTTGTGCCAAACGCCGAAGCTCAAGGGCCAGTGATGCGGTTTAACAACTGTTGTTCTTTCTAGCATTGCGGGGAGCGCAGTGGTTTCTTCGACGAGAACTGGGGTTGTTTTGCCGGCAATCACAGCAGACATTGTGCTGGTGCGTTCGACTACGATTGGGAAGGTCAATACTCTTTCAGCTGGAACGACATCGTTCAACTGAGGAAGTGCTGACTGCGCGGAGATGACCTTGAAGTATTTACAGTCATCAGCCATCGCTGCGGATGACAGCATAGACATCGCTAGGCCGGCCATCAGAACATACGTGATTTTGTTTTTCATAGAACCTCCTGGGCTCTTACACTCTGGGCTTACAGTAATTGAGAGGATGCGGATGCATATGCTCGGTTCCGATCTTTAACAACAATAAAGCACTAGACCGCAGTGGTTTTCCACAGATCATCGCTGCTACGAACGATACAGTTAGCGCAAGCAAACCAGCTTCCACAGCGCGTCTTCGCAGATCACCACACTGAACACGAGTACATATACGCAAGATAAAAGATGCCAAACTTTAAAGCGAATAAAACGATTGTGAAGCGATCGACAGTAGACTTTCTCGAACATGAGCGACACCATATAAGGTGGCATCCTTCCTGTAACCTGTAGGCTACCTTCACCCTGGGAATTTGCGATGCTCTGCAACTTCAGATGAACGCTCTAGCAACACGCCTTAGATGAATGCTCTAGCGAAAGGCCTTAGATGAATGCGCTAGCAACACGCTCCTAGATGAACGCGCCAGCTTCACGCTTATAAACGCGCTGACCACACGCTTAATAGAACACGCGAAATACACGCTTTGATGAACACGCTAGACACACCGTGGACAAAGACACTCGCCAACACAACGTAAGTAAGACGTAGGGGCGAAGCCATGCTAGCCAGCTTCGCCCGGTAATAGATAACAATGCCGGCTGGAGGCCGGCGCTTGTACCGGGTTACACAAAGGCACTTTTGCTGAGCCCGCATGGCTAGTCCAAGCCTACTAGTAGAAGCCGACGCTCCGAGGGGAAGGAACCCGCCAAAGCGGGAGGGACGCCCGCGCTCCCGGGGAGTGGTTGCAGCTCGAGTTTGAATCAATTTCTAACTAGTGAGCCGATCTTCTATTTGCACTTCCTCAATTGACACGCAAGAGAGAATCTAACAGATTAGCCGAGTTGGCGGCGCAAGAAAGAATCTAACAGATTAGCTGAGTTGGCGGCGGAAGCGAGCTGTGCTGATTGAGAGAATGCAAGCGGCGCAGAAGGCCAGGATGAGCAGATCAGGCCAGAGCAAATCGAAGCCAGCGCCCTTTAGCAGCGATGCGCGCGCGAACAGCGAGAAGTACCGCAACGGATCCAGCCTAGATAGATTTTGCATGAACTCAGGCATGCTTTCAAAAGGAACAACGCTACCAGACAATTGAATCAGCGGAATAGTTAAGAAGAATGAACACAGCTGCGCCTGCCTCTGGCTCTTACAAAAAGTGCCAAGCAAAATACCAGCGCCAATACAATTACATATATAGAAACTAACACCGAGGAAGAAAACAAACGGATTGCCTCTCATTGGTAAACCAAAGAATATATACGACAAGACCTGTGCCGCGACTACATCGCCCATGAGAAGCAAGAATAACGGTGCAATCTTGGCAAAAATAATTTCCCACGCCGCAGCCGGCGTCATTAGAAGCTGCTCAAGAGTACCATGCTCGCGTTCCCGCAATAACACCGCAGATGATACCAGGGTGCCTACTAAAGTGATCACAGATCCAAGGATGCCAGGCACAATATACCAGCTAGCTTTCAATCCAGGATTGTATAAGACCATAGTCTGGTTTTTCAGCAAAGACTTTGGTTTTTCGCCGTAACCGGACGGAGCAAATTTTGCAAATATCTGATGCAAATCAGCTCCAGCCACTCCAGCGGTATAGGCATCCGCTCCGTCGACAAGCGTTTGGATTCGAGCCTCTCGCTCACTATCTATAGTCTTATCGAATTCTTTCGGGATAACGACCATGGCAGATATTTGGCCTTGCTCGAGAAGTTTCGCCATAGAGTCGGGATTCTTTATCGTGCTTTTCACGTCGAACACTCCGGAATGTTCGATCGAATCGGACAAAGCCCTGCTTGAGACTGTAGCAGATTGGTCACAGATGCCCAGGCGCATATGATGCAGCTCTGGATCTAAAGCCGCCCCCAATATGATCAACTGCACAGTTGGGGGAACCAACAACAAATACAAAAGCAATCGATTACGAAAAACCTGCCTGAACTCTTTGAGCAGAAAGGCGAGCAATCTGTTGACACCAATTTTGTCAAGAAAGTTATTCATCAGCTACACCTTAAACTGCATACGTCGCCAGGCAGACCACGCAATAAAGAAGAACAGCATGGAGAAAAGCACAAGCGCGACAAAATCCAGAAGAATGTTCACACCACCTAACCCACGTTCAAAAGCATCGCGACTGACTTCTATGAAATAGCGAGAAGGCACGAGATAAGAGAGCAAGTTTAACGGATAAGGGATGTTTGCAAGCGGATACACAAAACCGGATAAAAGAAAACACGTAAAAAATCCCAGACTGGAAACGCCTTGCACCGCTGTTGTCTGCGAATTAGCCCAGGAACCGACGGCTAATCCAAAAAGCACCGAATTAAGAACAAACACAGGGAGAGTGGCCATAAATATAAGTGGACTGCCGACGAATTTCAAATTGAATAGAACGCAGGCCAGCACAACCACAACGGCAGCCTGAGCCAATCCGATCAGCAAATAAACCAGTGACTTGCCCAGGATCATTTCATGCGCCGACATACTCGACATAAACACTTGAACCAGGGTACCCTGCTCTTTTTCACGCGCCGTCGCCACACACGCAAGAAGCGAGGGGAACATCCAAAGAACGATGCCGCAAACTCCCGGCACTATAAACAACGATTCCTTCATGCCAGGATTGAACCAGACGCGCAGGTTCGGTTTCACCTTAACGAGCGGTTTATCCAGTCCAACACTCTGCATCAAATACATGCCAGCACCTTGAATGGTGGCTTCAATCATGCGCGAGTTGACGATATCGGTGCCATCAACCATAGTTTCAACGACTGCTTCCTGCCCAGAAAGGATTTTCTGCTCAAAGTCTTTGGGGATGATAATTGCGGCCTTCGCTTCACCCTTATCTACTGCCTCCGCTACGTCTTTATCTGCGGGCCACTGTATCGGATGCAAAAGATTGGTAGCAGACAAGCGATCCATAAGCGCAAGACTGAGCTGACTGTGATTGTTATCCCGAATAACCACCGGAATGTCGTGCGATTGCATTCGAACTCCGAAGCCAAAAAGCAAAAGAGTAACGAGTGGAAGCAAAAACGCGAGAGACAGACTGAGGCGGTCGCGTCTAAACTCGGCCCACTCTTTTTGCGCCTGAACTAAAACGCGCTTCATACTATCTTCCTCCTCGACGCCCGACCAACTTGATGAACGCCTCTTCCAGCGTGTCACTCTGTTCGGACTCTCGCAATTCCGAAGGCGTGCCTTCAACAAGAAGCTCGCCACCACTCATAATACCAAGACGATTGCAATACTCAGCCTCATCAAGACCGTGAGTAGTAACTATTACAGCAGTGCCGTCCTCAGCCAGCGCTCTGATCATATGCCAGAGCTGACGTCTTGCGGCAGGATCAACTCCAGAGCTGGGCTCATCAAGGAAAAGAATATCCGGAGTATGCATTACAGCGGCAGCAAAAGCTACTCGCTGAGTCAAACCTTTGGGAAGATTAGAAATAAGCTCTTCGCCTCGCCCTGTTAGTCCACAATTGCTCAGCGCCCATTCAACCATGTCGCCGCGCCGATCGTTCGGCACCTTATACACCGAGTTATAGAATTCAAGATTTTCACGCACTGTCAAATCAGCATATAAAGTACTTTTCTGGCTCATATAGCCAGTCCGTTTTCTCAGCTCGCTGTTGCGCAAATCCTCCGACTCTTCGGCAAGTTGCACTTTGCCCGAGCTAGCATTGATAAGCCCACATAGAATTTTGATGGTAGTTGTTTTCCCGGCACCATTCGCCCCCAACAATCCATAAATTTCGCCGTACTTAACCTTTAGATTGAGAGACTTCACAGCTTGAAAGCTAGCAAACTTCCTCCCCAGATTTTCAGCGCGCACAGCCGTGCCCGATTTACGTGTTGCTTTATCCCTCCGCAATGCAGTCAAGTCAGTAACAGCCGCATCTTGCACTCCCTGTTTCATCGCGTGCAAAAGAAAGACGTTTTCAATCGTTGGTAATTCAACTTCAATACGAGAGATCTCAATCTGCTCTTCGGACAACAAATGCCGCAACGCTTCCTCGCTATCGGCAGACCACCGCAAAAGCGCATCAAGATGATCGCCGAGTTCATAAGTATCTACAATACCAGCGACTTTGTCTTCCTGAGCATCTTTATGCAATATCAGAACAGCGCGCCGATTATCGTTGGTATATAACTGCACCCGATCTAGCTTAAGTTGCTCTTTTAGCTTCGACGGTGCGCCACAAACTTCAATTACGCCCTCTGAAAGTAACGCGACACGATCGCATCGATCACCTTCCTCACAATAAGGAGTCGCAACGATGATGCTGACGCCATCCTTTTTCACGTCATCGAGCAGCTCCCAAAATTCCAGCCGCGAAACCGGATCAACACCTACCGTCGGTTCATCGAGTAAAAGCAGATGCGGTTCGGAGATAAGTGCACAACAAAGCGCCAGTTTTTGCCTCATGCCACCAGAAAGAGCAGACGCCAGCCTGTCTTCAAACTGCGCCAGCCCTACTTTTTTCAGAAGCCGCGCTTTACGTTCTTGCAATTTGTTGGATGGAACAGAATGCAAGCCAGCAATATATCTAATATTTTCGCCGACGCTCAAATCAGGATAAAGCGAAAATTGCTGCGTCAAATAACCGATCTGCGGCCGAGCCTCTCGGGCAGACTTACCCAACACGCGCACCGAGCCAGAGCCAAAGGGCGAGGTGCCGGAAAGCACCTGCATGATCGTGGTTTTTCCCGCACCATCAGGTCCGACGATACCGAACATCTCGCCGCTCCGCACATCAAGATTGACACCATGCAAAACTTCCTTGCTGCCAAAAGACTTGCGCAGCTGTTCAATAAGCAACGCGGCTTCG
>Ga0182030_10009215_pt1 | contig 20242 bp, 17 predicted proteins | sample 812S3MmetaG_FD_121299 | JGI IMG/M metagenome (GOLD analysis project Ga0182030, IMG submission 121299) | Permafrost microbial communities from Stordalen Mire, Sweden - 812S3M metaG (Illumina Assembly) | ecosystem: Environmental > Terrestrial > Soil > Wetlands > Permafrost | place: Sweden... | reverse complement strand
CTCTCGGTTGTATCCTCTGACATGGTGGTGGTCCTTGGTTTGAAGGGATGGGTGTGTGGTAACAACCATTCTTCCAGACCGAGGCCGCCGCCTCAAAATGTGCGAAAACTACGGTACGTCATCATCACGATGCGTGCAGGATCGTGTTTTTATGAACATGGGTGCGACTTTGGCGATATCGAGGCCTGATGTCGACGCACAACGACAATTTTGGCGGTTTGTTCGGCGACGATCGTTTATCTGCCGCGGTATGCGTTGACGCGGGATTTGGACCAAGGGCGCTTTGGGCTGACCTACACAGACGGCATTCGGTGGAGCGGTGCGGACCTTACAGCGAAATGGGGTGCGGCACGAAGCCTTCGGGCGACGATCGGCCAGCTCATCACGGAGGAATTTCTTTGCGCGCAGTTTCCACCCAATGATTGTCAGTTCCCTCGAACTCGCTCAAATAGTGTGCAGCCCGCGGTACTTTAAAGCTCTCAGCATTGAGGAGAATGAAGTTGTTCGGGTCATGCGTCACCGTGATACCTGCGGGCCACAGGACATCGAGAGTGCGGCCGTTAGTAGGAATCATCGTCAAGACAGAGGCCGTCGCCCTAGCTTCTGACCCTGTGCTATCAATGAAGGACACCGTCGGCGCGTGAGTACATCGAGAGCCGTAGCTAGTCAGGCCGACGCCAACAATGTGACCGGCATTGTCGTTAAAGACGAACCCTGCGGGTAGCAGAAGACAACCACCTCCACTAAAACGCACCGTCGCTCTACTCGAGTAATTTGAGCCACCTTCGTGAACCACTACCGAATATACCGTTTGATAATTCGTCGAATAGAAATATGGCCGTAGTGCGGTCGTCGGATTCTCAAGGTCCGCTGGAACAATAATAGTGTCAGTCCCGTCAGGATAGACGGGATTCTCAGCTGAAGGTGCAAAGGCGGTTTCGTTGACCCAGTTGTCTTGACGATTACCATGTACCGCGGCATGAGTAAGGTGCAAGACATATCCATTAAATGGCGCACATCCTTCGGTCCGATTCTCTTCGATCGTCATGCCTGGTGGGTCGGAGAGGACTAAAAGACCAAGCTGATTACTATTGGCGCAAATCAGACGATTGTGCCCTATTCTTATATCATGCGCTGCCATGGAAAAGCCGGATGTTCCTCCGTCGTATGTAACGACATGGATCTGTGCTCCCCCCTCCATCCAGCCGTTCCTGTCCAGCAAGTTGTCACTGATATCCACCTCTTCGCATGCTCCGCAGTTAATTCCATTTCCATTCCGAATGGTTGAATTGCCATTCTTTGTAACGATGTTGTTCGTGATCTTGGTTCGGACCGCGCCTCCAGTATCGATACCATAAAAGTCATTGAACCTCGTAACGTTGTCATGAACGTTGCAGTACTCGCAGAGCGCGCTATTGATTCCTGCAAATTCGGAACTCTTGCCGGTTCCGTTATACGAGGCGGTATTGGAATCGATCTCAATCCCATACCCGCCGGACATTATGATGCCGTAGGCGCTATTGTGTTCCACAAGATTGCCAACAATGCGGCAATTGCTCACGGTTCTGTATGGACCGTTGGTCGGCAGTAACGAGGTTCCGCCCGTAACGCCGGAAGTCAAGCTGATTCCATTGCCTTTATTGTAGTAGATATTATTACGAAGAATCTCACAGTTAGAAAACTGTCCAGCGACCGGCGGGAAGACCCAATCGATCACCGATACACCGTCGCCACCATTATTGCGAATCACTGAATCGCGAAGGATCCAATTCCACGCATGTTTCTGGAAGTACACGCCGTTGCCGTCGTTATCGTGCAGGTAGAGATTTGATAGCTTGGAATGCGTCATTTTAGCGTCGTCGACAGCCTCTTGTACGGTCAGCGCACTACCAGCTCCTTTGGTGTTTTTTATTTCTATTTTGTCGATGTCAAAAGCCCAACTTCCACTTAGTACAACCGTGTAGCCGACGGTGGAGTTGTTGATCTTATTGCCGTCTATCGTGAGGTCGCTGATTCGCAGGCCATCGCAGTCGAGAGCGCTTATCACACTTCCCGCTGAGCGAGGAGGGCGTTGAATGATGGTCTTGCCCATGCCGGCTCCAGCAACTCGCAGTGGACACGGCGGGGTCCAGGCGCTCAGACGATATATTCCAGCAGGGAAATATAGAGGAACGCCTTTAGACCTCGCCTGCTCGGCCGCATTCGTGGCGCAGACATTGAGGTTCAAGCTGTTCGTACACGGCTCCAAGAATTGTCGGACGTTTATCCATCTGACGGATATCGTAGCCGGAGTATGAGATTCGGAAGAGTCCGTGTTCCGAACGGATGCTCCGGTGGCAGTTGTCGCGAAAGACGTTTGAATAAGGCCGACAAGATGGACAGCCAGAAATACTCGTTTGACACGAAGCCACTTGTTCACAGGAGTTTTAGGCCTAGTTAGTTGGTCGGTAGCTCTGTGACCGAAGTAACCTTAGCCCGATGAATAAATTCGGGATGAGTGACGATACATCTCCAGATGTTTTTTATCTTCAACACGCTTGAGCGGCTGAAGACAATTTGAGCGGAGATTGTCTCCGCCTGCAAGCTTCTCTGTTCAGCCGGTCGTATTCTAGCCGTGACTGTACCTGCTTCGGCTTTGGAGTCATTTAAGCTGGCGAATAAAGTTCGCGGAATGTTTGGCATGTGGGTATGCCGTCGCGAATGCTAGCGGACCCACAGCTCTCTTCGCAGCCGTGTCGCCACGCTCGCTGCCAAGATCGTCGGCATCTGGAACAGACGCTCGCGGTTAAAGCGCAGGATGTCGAAGACCGCGTAATAGCGTTCGTGCAAGTCGCGAATTGAGGACGCCTGCAGGTCTGCAAGGCATTGGTATAGCTTGGTTAGACGGTGCCCGAGATTTAGCGCTTCGTCGTAGCCCCCGTCGAAAAAGGGTACCGGCTCGAATCCATGCTTGCGAAATCGGCGCAGCGTGCCGGCATGACCGAACACCAGGAAAGGCTGTAGATTGGCGATCGCTCGGCAGGTCTTCTCAGTGATGAAGACGTCAGCGCAGTCGCCTTCCATATAGGATTCGGTGATGATCTGTGTATAGCTCTGCAGGAACAAGTCCCTACTCTGCGTCGCAAAGAGATAGAGTTCCGGCTGCCCACTGTTTTGCTCCATGTTGATGTCCAAGTTCCACGGCAGTGTCGCGTATACCCGGTCTTTCACGCCGCTGAGCTCGCTCCAAACACTAGGGTCCATCGAGGCGCCGAAGCCCGCTACGCGTTCGTCCTCCGAGGCCCAGTCGCCCTGATACCGGGAACTCGACATAGAAACGAACCCGTCGGACTCCAGACCGAGCCGGCCGATCATCAGGGCCAAGAGAAACCGATGCCAGCGGGGCCGTCTGTTGAATGAAAGGAATTTCCGCTGGCGGATCCGGTGGCGCGCGTCGTCGACTTCCGACTCGCGCACGAGCGATTCAGGATGTGCGTACCAGTGCTTCTGACGCAATTCCACCGCCGAGTACATGAGCCAGAGATCATCGCCGATCACGCGGTACCAGTCGGCCGGGCTGCGGCGACTCTCACGCAGATACCGGGCATATCTGTCCTCAATGCCCTCATTCGACACCAGGACCACGACCCGATTAGGGGCGACCCCAAGATCGCGCACGAACGTGTCGAAGCCGGGGAAGAACTCGTCGCCCAAGGCGCCTTCCCACGAATAGTCGACGAGGATTTGCAGACGCTTGTGTCGATCGAGCAGCTCGCGCAGATCGGGGATGCATGACGCCAGTGACGGACAACCCGTTCCATCGGCGCCGAACCAGTTGGTCGGATTACCGAAAAGTCCGAGGATAAGAAAGCCGGGAGAGGCGCCGAGCTCCGCCAAGCGCTTGTGAACGAAAAGGCCGCGCGCGGCGCAGTATTCCGTATATTTGACCAGCGGAGACACTTGGCATGCCGGAATGACGCCCTTGAAATTGCAGGGCACACCCTCCTCGAGATGCGCATCGTCCATGAAGACAAGCGCGACGGGTTCGCGCAGCCCAGCGTCAAGTGCGTTCAGTTGATGCCCCTGCTGGTAGGATCCGAGCGCTCCCCGCATCAGAATGCTGATGGCGCGAGGCAAACGGATATCTCCGATCCGTTCGCCTCGCACCACCACATCAACATCTGGACCAAGTCGAAACGACTGGATTCGCGAATAATACCCTACTTCGGAGCTTCAAGGACTAATTCACTGTGCGCATCGCCTCGATCCGGATGGATCAGACCTTAGAACAGAGTTCCAACATACGGCGTAAGGCGCGTGCAGCGAACGACCCATTCGCGAAATGTCCAATCGTGTGCAAACCATCGATAGAGCGCATTCGGGTCGTACCATTCGAGCTTCAATTTCTCGGCCACCAGGGGATGCACCGGACGGCTGATCGTGTCGTATCCGACATAATCGCGGAGCAGCCGCGTCACCCGGTCGGCGGCGTGGGCCATGTTTGCCCACTTTGAACCGAACGTCTCCCACAGCAGTGACTGAGTCAACCGATGCACCAGATCTTTGGTCACGCGCGTGGGCTCGTAGAACAATTGCAGCTTCCGAAAGTTCTCGAGCAAATAATCGGCGAACACGATATCCGAGTCGAGGTCGCGCTTGCGCCAGTTGTCGATTTCGAGCTCGAGCCGGCGATCAACCTCAGCCATTCGCTTGGCACTCATCTCCATGTATTGATCGAAGATGTCATCGTCCGAAACGGTTTTCCCGGCGATCTGACGTCCCAAGCGATTGGCAATCGCATCGCCGTAAAGATAAAGATTTCGCTTCGATGGCCGTTGGTTGGCCGCGGCGAAGGGCCAGATCATACCGGCAGTGAGGGCCGGAAAGCGGATGCGGCGGATATGGGGTGGCAGTCGGCGGTGCAGCTCGGCCCGAAGAAGAGGGAAGGCTTCGCTGACTTGCTCCCACACCCAGCAGACGCCGTCCAGGTAGGTCTCGTCGTAAGTGTCCCATCCATGCCCGGGGTCTTCGAGCGAATGGATGAATAGGTACTTGACTGAAATTTCGGCGGTCAGCGGCTCGATCCTCTCAAGAAGCTTGGCGATATGATCGGCCTGACAATTCGAGTAGATCAACAGAACCGGTCGATTCGCTGTCACGTGGGGATCCCCATATGCGTAATAGGCTGGTCAACCTCTAAGAAAACCACGGTTCCCAGCGAATGTAGTCGAGAATATGCTGCCGAAACGTCCGCATGGTGTGCCCGCGCCGATACAGTTCATCCGGGGCAAGGAACGATAGGCCGAGCCGCTCCGCTACCAACGGATGTACAGGCGCCTGGTTGAGGAACGGCCCCTGATAGCCATGAACATAATAAACAAATTCGTGGAGGAGCGCCGAAGGCAGCAAGGGGAGTGTCGGCAGCAGCGTCGCTAGTAGGTGCTCGACGATATAGGCTAACAGCGGCGCCGCCGGGCTTTCTGGGGCATGAAATAATCGGGACGAGCGGAAGTTCGCGACGATGAAGTCGCGGATTTTGATGTCGCACCTCTTATCGAGCGCCGTCCATGACCGGACATCGTGGGAAAATGCCGCGGCTAGATCGGGCATTATTTGTTGCGAGTGAGCGAGGTACTGCGCATAGAGCCTGTCATCGGGAAGTTCCCTCTCGGCGACGAGGTCAAAGGCGGCCCGGTCAGTATAGGGATAGCGACCTCTCGGATATAGGGGCGGTTCCAGCACCAGGCGTGGGTCGTGGCCGCGTAACGGCCAAAGGCAATTTGCAATCGGTCTTGGAATCTTTACGTGGCGCAGACCATCTCGCCAATGCCACGGGCCGGTGTCGCGCGCATCTAGCTGAGAGGCGCCCTCATCCTCCGCCGGGGGCACGACTTCTGCCCAGAGCGCGATCACGCGCCGCCTATCGCGCTCTGATAGTTCAGCAAAGGCTGAGTTCCAGGGTATCGAATCGTTGACGAAATGGAACCGGAAGGCATCGTCGAACGGGGGAAACCCCTCAAGGATACAGCTGATCTCCCACGGCGTTTCACCCCAATAAAAGAGGATCACGCTGCGGTCGTCGACCGCGTGTCCGGTTGCCGCCTGCGGCGCGGGATCGCTTGATGGCGCCTCATTGAGTGCAGCCTCTATGCTCAACCTGACGACATGGATACCCAGGCGCCGATAGTCCCCATGCGAGACAATAAAATCCGCTGGCGCCGCCGCATCGGGGTGGCGCAGCATCAGCACGTTTCGTCTATCGGCGTACAGCATCCCAGGTGGTATTCGGAACGTAACGACGCGCGGTTCCGGTTCTGACAGCATCGCCGAAAAGACGACGTGTTCGTTCAGGTAGATCTCAAGTTTTTGTTGCATCAGGGCGGGAGGGCACACCATCGGCCACGCGACCATCTCCAGTACAAACGCGCAGTTACCCGGATGGGGCGGAAGGGTCAGCTCGCTGCACTCGCCGACGGACCAGATCCCATCCGGTTCCTGGATCGACCAACCCTCGCCAAGGAAGGCCGCCGCATTGCCTTCTTGTCGGAAGTCAATCGTGAGTGCCGTGAATTTTTTCGCTGCGGCCGCCCTGTCGCGCCCGGCCGGCGGCGCCTCTTCGTCCTCGATTTCCATGCAGACTTGACGCTATTCGTGACCGGTGAGGGGAAGCATAAAGCACCTCTTCGGTAGGCGCACCGTGAGGCGATCTTCAATTTCTGGGCCAAGAATATCGGCCCGAGATGGAGCCCTTCTGGCACCCGTAGGGCAAACAGTGCTTTATCCGCTTCCTACTTCGCTTTCCCAGGTCACTGTCTGGACGGGTTATCCCTGGAAGCCTTTGCCGTCAACCGACTCATCGGTCGTCGCGAAGTCCATTGACCAAATCTCGTTTGCTCGACCAGGGCGCACCGCTACGACATGAATGACTAGAGTTGATTGTTCGTTCAGGACAAGACGATCGGATTTCCGAACAGAATCAGATCCAGCGTGGAGAAGCGCTGGCCGGGCTACAAGCTTTGGAAGAACGAGCACGTGATTTGGCTCGAATACCGCATTGAAGCAAATCCTTAAGCTCACCGCCGCCTCCGAAACCACCTCAGAATCTGCGAGACCTCCACGGGAATCGAGCTCTACGGGTGAAGCAGACCGGCGTCGGGGCGAGCATCATCGAGATGGACGTGGGAATCGACGTCGCAGTCGATTACTGTCGATATTGGGTCAAATCCGCTTACCGATCCACAAATCGAATGCTATATTCGAGGGGATCAATTGTGTTAGCGCCACCACGGTGCTCGATCGATTTGAGATCAGCAACGCGTCGGAATAGTCAGAAATTCGCCCAACCGCCGGAGCTCCAATTTGCCATATTGCATGCGGCACCTGGAGCGGCGCCGCTTAAATACCATATTAAGCGATCCAGGAAGGACGTTGAGGACTTTAGACGTGAGAACTTTGAAAGAACCCCATACACTGAATCCTAAAGGGTCGCTTACTTTGCGGTCCATTGACCCGTCTTCGTCAGACGTACTACCCAAATGTATTATTCAATCAACTCTGCGAGGGCTTTGGTAAGTTCACTATGGATTATTTCCTGCCCAACGCAAAAATATTGCTTGATGCGATGATGCTTACACCAGAGCGTTTGCTCACCGGAACGCGAGCAGCCGTACCACTTCCAATTCTGCGTGCAATTCTTACGACGGCAGCTTCCAAATTGCCTTTTGATAAGGATTATTATTTGGCGACTTACAGTGACGTGGCCACGGCATATAAAGCAGGGCGCATTAAAGATCTTCATTCACATTTCGCCGAAACGGGCTATTTTGAAGGCCGGCTCGGGTCAAAGCCCAATGTCGACGAAGCTTATTATCGAAAAACCTATCCAGACGTCGCAACCGCAATCAATAGCGGCGCACTTAAGTCCGGCTACGAACACTACATTAAGATCGGAGCTACGGAAGGGCGAGCACCAAACGCTGAACATGAGCACTTTAGGAAATATTGGCAAGAAATCTTCGCTAAGAAATAATAGGCGCGCGGGATCCGATGAGTTGAAATGTCTGCGTTTTTCCAAGACTACGCAATAATCGAACGCTCCGGTCTATTTGATGTTGCGTACTACACCCAACACAATCCCGACGTCGCCGCTTCGAACATTGACCCATTAACGCATTATCTGGAGGTTGGCGCTCGCGAACGTCGAAATCCTAGTTCCGCTTTTGACACGGCCGGTTACCTTAGAAAATGCTTAGAAATTGGCCTAAATCCAAGCAACCCCCTGCTTCACTACATCAACGAAGGATTGCAGCTCGGGCTTCACCAATCAGCTCCCACCGCTCAAGGGCATCATGGGTTCGGGGCAGCTGACCCGCCAATTCACTCACTCCCTGCGGATCGCGATGATGAATCGCATCGAAATCGCGAGCATGAGAGTGGACGCACCCGCAATCCGGAGATCGAAGCCACTCTGGTCTCGCGTTTCATCGATGATGCGCTGGTTAGGGCGACCCTTGGCGCGTCCAAACATACCCCTGAGGCCGCCGAAATCTATTTACGCCTTCCCATCTCAGCACGTCCCAATATTTCGCATTATTTCGACCGTGATTACTACCTTAACAAATACCCCGATGCCGCTCAGCCTGCGCTAGATCCGCTACTTCACTTTATCAGCCGCGGCTGTTCCGAGGGCCGTTCTCCCCACCCACTCATCGATCCTGACTTCATCAGATCGCGAGATCGCTCAGTGCTACCGGAGCCAACTAAGCTTGAAGAGCTTTGTGACGTCCTTGAATATGATTTGGTAGACCCAAGCTGCTACTTTTCCAATGACTACTACCGTGCCCAAGCCGCGCGCGTAAACGATCTACCTAGTGAGCTCCTCAAACACTTCTTGACGCAGGGATATAAGATGGGCTTTCGTCCAAACCCATTCTTCGATCCAATCTGGTACCTCCGGCAGCTGGAAAATGTGTTTGACGTGAAAGATGCCCTCCGCCATTTTGTCCTGCAAGGAGATCGCGAAGGTCGGGCACCAAGTCCGCAATTTAGCAGTACGCTTTATCTTGAGCGGCACTTGGACGTCGCCCACGCCGCGGTTCCTGCGCTCGCTCATTATCTCATGTGCGGCCAGTACGAGGGCCGTAGCGTTCTTTCCGAGAGATCTACTCCAGAAATACTAACCCCCGCAGTCCCTCTGGGTTGGGGCAGTAGCAAGTCGTCCGTTCAATTGGGCAATAACGATTCTGTCTATGAATCAATGCGCGCGCGGATTCGCACAGTGCGTCAAAAACTTAAGGACGGAGTGAATGCAAAGGCTTTAGACATTCTGCAAATTAAAAACCCAGCAATGGCCTGCACTAAGCTTAAATTTAAAAAGGTGAAGGAGCCTAAAGTCTCAATCTTGGTGCCAGTCTATAATGAGTTGTCACTCACAGTTGAGTGTATAAAGTCGATCGCACGTTGTAAAAGCAGGTACGACATTGAAGTCGTGATTGCAGATGACGCATCGCCAGATCCCGCTATCAAATCCCTTCGTAAGATTGATGGTCTTGTTTATGTACGGCAACCGTCGAATTTAGGATTTTTGCAAAATTGCAATGCGGCGTTTAGGTTCTGCCACGGCGACTACCTTTTTCTGTTGAATAATGACGCGCAATTGACGCCCGGCGCGCTTGATTCGCTGATCTCGGTCTTGGACACAGACTCTGAAGTGGCCGCGGTTGGGCCCAAAATCTTATACCCGAACGGGCGCCTACAAGAGGCCGGATGCGCAATCGACCGCAATGGCAGTGCGACGATGGTGGGCCTATTTGCGGACGCGTCCTTGCCGGGGTTCTCGATTGCTAGAGATGTTCATTACTGCTCTGGCGCCGCATTGCTGATTCGACGCGCGGAAGTAGGTGATACGCTTTTTGATCCGGAATTTGCTCCCGCTTATTGTGAGGACGCCGATCTGTGTCTGAGACTCATTGCGAAGGGGCGCAGAATTCGCTATTGCCCGGAGGCAGTAGTGGTACATCATTTGAGCGTCTCAACGAATAAGCAGCCCAGCACCAAACGCCTGCAACTGGTCGCTCGCAACCAACAAAAACTTCAGCGGAAGTGGGCGACCCTCCTCGAGAAAATGAACAAGGCCCGAGTCATTTGTTTCTATTTGCCCCAGTTTCATCCAACACCGGAGAACGATTACAACTGGGGAAAGGGCTTCACAGAATGGACCAACGTAACTAGGGCGAGACCCGGTTACCTGAATCATTATCAACCGCACCTCCCAGCGGATCTGGGATTTTATGATCTTCGCGTTAAGCAGTCTTTGGAGCTGCAGGTGGCCCTCGCCAGGAGATACGGGATCTCCGGATTTTGCGTGTATTACTACAACTTTGGAGATCAGCGCGCGCTCGACCAGGTCCTGGAAACGGTCGCGGCAGATCACTCGTTCGACTTTCCTTTTTTCGTATGTTGGGCAAACGAAAACTGGACCCGACATTGGGACGGCGGCGCCAAAAATATAATTTTCGAGCAGAGGTACGATATCGACACGTTTATGCAGATAATAAACGATGCGGTTCGGTACGCGAGCGATCCCCGCTACCTGCGCGTCAACGACAAACCCATTTTCGCGGTGTATCGTGCGCTGTTGATCCCTGAGCCTCGCGCGTTTTGTGAACTCTGCCGCAGGACATTTCGGAAAGCGGGCTTCGAAGATGTTTACCTCATCTTTGTGGAAAGCATGGAAACCGCCGGCAAAGACATCCTTCCAAAGGATATTGGTTTCGATGCATGCGTTGAATTCCCTCCGCAAGGCATGGGGGTGGAGATGGGGGATCCGCCCTCAGGCATGAGGGACGACTTTGCAGGCACCGTCTATGATTATGAGGCAACCATCGAAAACTGTGTGAGCCGTCGTTCAATTGCAGGAAAGCGGTATCCGACAGTCTTCCCCGGTTGGGACAACACGCCACGTCAACCAACACGTGGCAACAGCTTCGTTCGCTCTACACCTGAAGCATTTCAAGTTTATCTAGAGGAAAAGCTTGAAGAGATGTCTGCGATGTTCGTCGATGAAGAACGCCTTCTATTCATCAACGCGTGGAACGAATGGGCCGAGGGTGCACATCTTGAGCCTGACCAAGCATTCGGTCATCGGTGGCTAGAGTCGGTTCGTAACGCCCTTCAGTCCAAGTCGCTCCTATAGAAATGCCGACCGGTGCAGGAACAGTGATTTATAACGAAGTCCCGACACCGACGTCACTTACGCTGATTGGCCATCCGTTCGCGAATGTGGGCATGGGGGAGCAACTCAGGTCCCACATGGCTGCATGCAAAAGCGTGCAGCTAACTTTCAATACGCTCGACATTTTCCGATATGCCCCTAGGACAGATCCAGATCATGTGCGCTTAGTTGGTTCGTCCGAGCTTGAGAGTCCCCCTGGTGGAATTCGCATATTTCACATCAACGCTGACGAAATTGATCGCGTCAAAGTCGCCTTTGAACGACGCCACGGTCGATTTTCCGATGGCTATAACATCATTGTCCCCGCCTGGGAACTGGCCAAATACCCGCCTCCTTGGGCTGCCAAGCTTCGGCAATTTGACGAGGTCTGGGCACTTTCACACTTCATCGCCGAAAGCCTGCGCTGCGCTCAGATAAAATCGGTGTATATCGGGCAATCGGTAGAGACGCCTCTAGGATACCGCCTTCCACGGAAATACTTCCATATTCGGGAATCGGCTTTTACGATTCTCCATTTTTTTGACTTGACGTCATACGCCACCCGTAAGAATCCCGAGGCGGTATTCAAAACTTACGAGGCCATTCGAACCAGGCAGAAATTTCGCGATGTTCAACTGGTACTCAAGGTCAAGAAAGCCGATGACAGTGCAAGGGAATGGCTACACCCAATTCGCGATCGATTTCCCGAGGCGATTTGCATCGATCAGCCAATGAATTCGCTCGAAACTCGGAGCCTTATTAACTGCTGCGACTGCTTTGCGTCTTTGCACCGCGCGGAAGGATTCGGTCGCGGCACCGGGGAAGCGATGTTCTTAGGGAGGCTCGCATTAGCCACCGCCTATTCCGGAAACTTGGATTACATGACTAACTCTAACTCGCTCTTGGTTGAATACCAACTTCAGCCTGTTCCCTCAGGAGATTACCCGTTCCATAAAGGCCAGGTTTGGGCCGAACCAGATTCCCAGACCGCGATTGAATTATTAGATGAGGTAATTAGGAATCCAGATCGGGCACGTAAAGTAGCTGCCATCGGACAACGCGACGTAAGACTCAACTTTTCGCATCGCGCGGTTGGATTGCGAATCTTGGACAGAATTACCGCCCTTCAAAGCATCAACTTCCCACTCACTCGAAACAGAATGCCGCGCCGCGATCGAGGTGCGCCAAGAAATGCGACTAAAGCGAAGCGTAGGCGCATAGCTACCCGATGATCTGCTCCTCGCTGAATCGCTTCTTCACGTCCAACCTCCTGCACCGGGGTTAGACTCCAAACCGTACTGCTACTCAAAAGCGGGGGGACGTCGAGGAATCACCGCCTATGACGGTCATTGCTTCAGAGCGATCTTTGCGGCAATCACTCTAACTAAATCACCGACATTTCCAAGGCTATCCAACTCGCGCGTATGCAGCTTGATCTGGAAGCGCTGCTCGGTGGCCAAAATTATCTCGATTTGTTTAAACGAATCCCATCCCTTCAAATCCCTCGCTGAGAGCGTCGCTGTAAGATGTAGGTCTTCCCGCATAAAAACCTCATGAAAGATCTCTGTCAAGCCGGCATAAATTTCGGAATCTGGTGTCATCAGCCTTCCTTTAGTTCCACACACGTATGTAGCGGTTGAAATGTAGCCAACTCCAGTGCATACGTAGCGTGGGTATCGTCATGGCTTTCGAGAGAAAATCCTAGCTTTGTATAATGGTCCTTGACCATCTCGTTTTTCGCTGTCTTAATGTACTGACCCAAGAGATACAAAGCTCCCATTCTTTTTGCTTCGGCGGCAATGAGATTCAGAGTCGCGGGTTCCACTTGACGACCTAGTACTCGACAACTCATCAGCCAAGTATCGATCTGCAATCTTGACTGGTTGTCCAGCCGACCAATAATGATGCCGATTATTCCATTGTCGCCAAACCTGTCGATTAAACGCAGCTGTAATCCAAGGCTGCGGTCCTGCAACATCAGCGCAAGCAGCTCCTCGTATGTATAGCGTCGTGTGGTTAAATTAAATTGATTCGTCTTGTTTATTAGCTGTGTAATTCTTTGAACGCCAACATTGTCAAACTTGCGCCATACCAACCGCATTTCTAAGCTGGATAGGTAAGACGAGAGATCGGTAGTTGAATTCTTGAGGGTTTCGCGCGCGAGGTTACTTTGATACTGATTAGTCCTATGCCTGTCTTCCGCAGTGACTGACAGTCCCTCAAAATAGCCGGCATTCGCTATGATCTGCGCATAGCTGGCAGGATCATCCGCGATCTCCGGAACTCCAACCATCGGCAACTCTCGCCTAACGAAGTCTCGTTCAACTGGGTTGTCATCTACAAAGACGATTGAATCGAGACCGATATTCAATTCTTTCGAAATGGCACGAATATTCGATGCCTTGTCGTTCCAGTTGACAACGAAGCTCGCTATATCATTGCGTCGTAGAATCATTTCTGGATGATGTTCGAAGACCTCGAGCGCATTTTGCTCGTCGTTCTTTGAGCAGACCGCGAGAATGATGCCGCGCTGCGAGAGATTTCGAACGTATGTTTGGAATGCCACGAAGGCTTCCCCCAGCGCGCTCCCTTGCCCAAGCACTAATCCGTGAAGGCCATCATCACCAACCACACCGCCCCACAGAGTGTTATCCAGATCTAATACCAGGCACTTGTATGACTGCCCCCGCTGGGCCGCTAAAATTCTGCCCACCAGGTCCCCGTAGAGCGGCGCGGCTAACGGGGATACCTCTTGCTTGGCGCGATGCCACAGACCGGTGTCATGCCATGCCCCGATACCATCAAGGATAATTCGCTTATCCAACGCTAAAAGGGCTATTCCTTCTGAATCGGCCATTTGACGAAGATCCGTATTTATGCGTTCTATGACGGTGTGCGCCGAACTGGGTAGTCGGTGTTCGTTGTTCCCGAGCAGAAGTGGATGAACGGGTAACGGAGTCTGTTGAATGATGGGACAGAAGAAGGTCTGACGGATAAGTCGCCACGTGTCGGTGATCTGCTGCTTGACCCCGCGTAGCGCTGCTTCACATTCAGCTGATGTCATTTGGGAATTGAAGCCAGCCGTAAGGTGATAGGCATCAAACGCAAGCAACACTACGTTGGGCTTATATTCATGAAGACGCGAATCGCGCTCGGAAAGCTCCTGCCGATATTGGCCGTATTCGTTCTCGTAAATGGAAATCCAAATGCCTCTTCGCAGACCGGCAACACGTATGGCACTGTGTAGATGAGCGAGAGTGCAAGACCCGAGCAGCGCAAGGCGTATTGGCTGAGTCGTCAGATCGGACGGCGGCGAATCCTGCATTGCTTCGCGCAGTGCAATATCGAGCGCATTTGTGCGCAGGAAGTCCAGCCGTAAATTAGCAAGAGCGACGCCAGCAGCCCACGCGTTTTCCGGATTTGTCGCGAGAGTTTTAAGCAGCGACCGCCACTCTTGTGTTGCTGGCATCCAATCCAGAGCCGTCGGCATGCCGCTAGTGCCTATGCGGACGGACTGAGCCAGTGAAAACAATACTGCAGGCCTGGTGTTCGTCGTGCCATTGTCTCAGTAAATTCGTTAAGTCTCGACGCAATGCTTCTTTAAGATGTAGACCTCAGTCATGGGTCCCATTATTGCATCGACCGGTGAATACCCTCGTCGCACCTCGATGTCGAACCCAACGGCTTTTGCTATGAGGTACGGTAGATCGTAACCGTAACGCCACGTCACAAGCGAACCCTCCGGATCCTGCGGGTTGCCATGATATTCGGGGGTACCAACTATACGAAGACCATCAGCCTCTAAGAACCCAACCTGCTCACTCTGGGTGCGCTCCGGGTAAGTCGGTGCGGTAAACACACAATATCCGCCCGGCCGAAGCGTCCGCTGAATTTCGCGAAGCGCTTGGAATGGATCAAACAGATGCTCCATTACGTCAAGGTGAATAACGAAATCAAACACGTTGTCGTCGAAGGTTTGATGTTCGAGGTTTTCATTGCGTAGACCGTGAACGATTTCGCCAAACGGGATTTGTGGAAAATAGCCAGACATTATGTAAAATTTGCAGTTCTGACGGAGCCAAAGGCTAATTCCGATCGGTGCAGGCGAGGACTCGTGTATTCGAAGGTCGGCGAATTGTTCGCGCGGATGTAAGGAAAAGAGAGCCTTTGCGAGTGCTCTGTGGCGTGTCAGGCAAGTGTCATATGGGCACCCGGTCGGTTGCAATTCATCACGACAAGACCAGTAATCGTCACTAGCCGAAAAACCTCTGATCAAATTACAAATTGGACAACGCGCTTCTAAGGCAATTGCCATTACATTTGTCCCTATACCCTTGATAGCGACCGCTGGTGTTCGACACGATAAGAGAGGTTCATCGAGCAAGGTACGTCTAGCGCGCTGGGTTGTTGCACGCAGAGTCCGAAATGTGTGCTGTTGCCTTTGATAACACCCATGGGCAGGTTGAGCAACTTTATGTTACTTCCCAATAGTGAATCGGTCGCCGACTGCAATCCGGGCAGAGGTTTGGTCGACGTCATTATACCTGTCGACATCCGTCTAATCTTGGTTTCGGCACAACTCCCTGCGGTGTCCCGATTATCGCCGCTGTTCGACAATCGCAATCAACGCGGGAGGAATCGGCTGCTTGACGGTAAGCGAGTCAGTAGCCGCCGCGTTGCGGCATGACGGGATCAGAAATCACTCTTCCTCAGACCGCTCGGCAATAAAGCTGAAGGTGGTGATCCGGGGAAAACGGTAAGCCCGCAGGCGCGCCGGGAAGCCGTGCAAGCCATGCGGGCGAAGACCGGGATCTCAGAGCGACGGGCATGCGGGCTGATCGGGGTCTCGCGCACCGTGCTGCACTACGCAGCTCGGCCCGAAATCAGCAACGCCATCGTGCGCAGCCGGATGATTGCGCTGGCCGCGGAGCGGCGTCGGTTCGGCTATCGGCGCATCCATGTGATGCTGCGTCGTGAGGGTCAGTGTGTGAACGTGAAGCGGGTCTATCGCTTGTATTGCCAGGAACGGCTGCAGGTGCAGCGCCGGCGCAAGCGACGCGGCGTGGCGGTCGAGCGCCGTCCACTCACGGTCCCTGAGCGGCCGAACCAGGTCTGGTCGATCGACTTCCTCAGCGACTCGCTCGAGACGGGCCGGCGCATCAAGTGCCTGACGATCGTCGATGATTTCACCAAAGAGGCCATCGATATCGTCGTCGACCACGGGATCTCGGGTCAGTACGTGACGCGGGTGCTCGATGCGGCGGCGCGCTTTCGCGAGTTGCCCAGGACCATCAGGACCGATCAGGGGCCGGAGTTCACTGGCAAAGCCATGGACGCCTGGGCTTATCAGCGTGGGATCGAGCTGCGATTGATCGAGGCGGGAAAGCCGACACAAAACGCCTACATCGAGAGTTTCAACGGCAAGTTCCGAGACGAATGTTTGAATGAACATTGGTTCAGAACGCTCGCCGTGGCTCGCGCCGTCGTCGCCGGCTGGCGCGCTGATGGCAGAGAGTTGAGGTAACGTCACAACCCAGCACTTTACGAACTTATCCGTGGCCCTGAATTTGGGGGCAGGTCAGATTGTCAATGGCGAACCGGGCGGAAAGCCGAGCGCTGCGCGCGCAGATGAGTCGTGTCTAAATAATCCCGCGTATAGTGTCCAGGTCTTTGCATTTTCCAATTGCAGAATAATTTCTCAGGGAGGCAAGCATGATTTTCAGATCGACTCGCTTCGCCTCTATGGTTCTGAACGCGGTACTCGCACTGCCCCGCACATCTCGCTCCAAGAGGGCCTGCAGAGGACCGTGGGCTGGTACCTTGACGGGGCCGATTCACTGCAATCTGGGTGGCAGCGAACGCTGGCCTGAAGGCATCGCCACCGGACCAATACGATGAAGTTGGCCGCAGCGTCACGAATCCTGAATGAGTCGGATATTGTCGAAGCCTTTGTCCGGCATACGGCCCATTTTGTCGATCATCATTTCTTCGTCGACAATGGCAGTATCGACGGGACACTTCAAGTCCTGCAGAAACTGAAGGATGAAGGCTTTGCCATCACGGTGTATCAGAGCAATGCCCGGTCATTCGTCGAAAGCAGGATCAATACGTTTCTATATCAGACCGCGGTGGCGAGCATTCAAGCCGACTGGGTGGTGTTTCTCGACACCGACGAATTCATCGATGACCGGCAGCTGACGCAACCGCTGCGCGATTGCATCGCCAGCTTCGCAGACCGACATGGAAGCTCCGCCTGCATCGAAGTCCCGTTGCGCGAATATCACATCACCCCGGATGATCCCAGCGACATCCTGATAACGAACCGAATCACACATTGCAGTCCAACCAGCGATAACAGGAAGGTAATCGTGCCCGGCGATCTGATCAGACGCCAGGCGATCATCCAACCTGGTAACCACGCCGTTCTCATCGACAACGCAACGGCATGCCCGACATTCCGCGAACCGACGCTGAGCTACGCCCACTATGCAGTTCGCTCGCCTTATCAATGGTTATCGAAATCGATCATCGGCTGGGCCAAAGTACTCGCCGCAGGGCAGGAGACGATCAATGCAGGCAACAGCTACCACTACAAGGGGCCGTTCGAGGTACTGCGGACTGATCCACAAGCGATCCTTCGCGATCCCAGAGTGCTGCAGACGCCGGCGATGCCCACGACCCCAGCGGAGCTGAAACATGGCCCCATCCATTATCGCGGTGGACCGCTGAAATACACCGGCGACACCGACTATGAGATGCGCGCTGTCAAGGTAACGATCCAGTACCTGCACGAACTGGCCACCCAGCATGGCGAGCTACTGGGGCTAGCCAACAGACTTAGTGGCTTGATCGGACGCAGCGAAAGCGGGGTTACACAGATACTCTGACGGAACGATACGCCAGTCTCCAGCGCGGCGGCTGGAGACTGGCTGTCGTCGTTCGGCGACAGCCAGGCCTTAGCCGTTAGTGTGCCGCCTTCGACGCCTCGATCGCCTCGTGGAGTTCATGCTCCGCCGCGTGCAGCAGCTCTTCGGCCTTGGCGCCGTGGCCGGCCATGTCGTAGTGATTGGCCGCGCGTGCGCGGTCCATCTCATGAATCGCCTCGACCACGTGATTGTGGACGTCTTCCAGGTCGTGCCAGTCGTGGACCCGATCGGCTACGGCCACCGCGCCGGCGCCAACCGACAGGCAAGCCAGACCCAATACCAATGAGCTTTTCATGGTGATTCCTTTCAACAGCTTAGGGAGGGGAGCGATTTGAACCCGGCGGGCCCGCGCGCAATCTGTCGGGGGCCCGCCGTGGTTCGGGGAGCGGACGTTTCCGTGGGGCGAGGCTCAAATCCGAGCAGGACCAAGGGCTGCTGGGAGTCTCGGGGCCACTTCTGCGCCGTCGAAACAGACGATACGTCCGCACCGATGAATCCTGCCTGAATGATCGCGCGTATAGTGTGCAGGTCTTCGCACTTTCCAATTCCAGAATATGTTTTCAGGGAGACGTCACACATGAATTTCAAATCGACTCTTTTGGCGGCTGCACTTCTGAACGCGGTACTCGCACTGCCGTTGACGATGGTGCCGCTGATGACGAGCGGCGCTGAGCTGTCATTGGATCCGGCGGTGGGCACGTGGACGCTCAATCTGGGCAAGTCCAAGCTGGATGCGAGCAGCCCGGCCCCGAAAAGCTCCGTGCGTACCTATTCTGCGACACCGGACGGACTGAAGGTGGCGATCCACACCGTGAAGGCCGACGGGGAGACGCACGATATGAGCTCCTCCTTCAGCTATGACGGCAAGCAGCACCCGGTAACGGGGTCCGAGGACTACGACACCATCGCGGTCACACGCACCGGGTCCAATGACTCCAAGTCCGAGTTCATCAAGGGCGGCAAGGTCATCGGCCACCTGACGCGCAGCGTTTCCAGGGATGGCAAGACCATGACCATCACCGCCGACCTGCTCAACGCCAAGGGCACACATGTCCACGACGTTGCGGTGTACGATCGCCAATAACTCAAGGAGACAGGTATGAATGCGGGGAAAGCCTTATTTCTGGGATCGCTACTGGCTTTGCTGGTGCCGGTGGTGATGGCGGCCGATGCCGCCGACAGCTCCCTGGGCACCTGGAAGCTCAATGTCGCCAAGTCGACCTTTGGTTCCGGCACGGTGTCGAAGGGCGAGACGCGGACCTACTCCGCCACCTCGATGGGCACCCACGTCGTGATCGAGGGAGAAGACGCCAGCGGCAAGAAGAGCAAGACCGAGGCGCTGCTGACCTACGACGGCCAGCCGCAGAAAGTGGCGGGTAACCCGGATTTCGATACGGTGACCACCAAGCGGGTGAACAAGTACGAGACCACCGCTGAGCTGCTCAAGGGTGGCAAGGTCGTCGGCTCATTGCGCCGGCTGGTGTCCAAGGATGGCAAAACCATGACCATCAACCAGAAAGTCCTGAAAGCCGACGGCAGCACCGAGACCTCGCTGGCGTTCTACGAGCGGTAGTCGCCGAACGGGGCTGTCCGCGGGCCCGATATCAATATTTACGGCGTGAACGCCCGGCCCCTGGCTGGGTGTTCACGCGACGTCTGTGATATTTCAAGGCTCGTCCCGCGCGCGAGATCGATTTTGATCCGATCGGCGAGGCGAATGGCGACCGATACGATCATTAAGGTCGGATTGGCGTGTCCACTGGTCGGGAAGACAGAGGCTCCCGCCACATAGAGCCGTTCGATGCCATGCACCTGGCAGTTCGAGTCGACGACCCCCCATTTTGGATCGTTCGACATGCGTGTCGTGCCGGCGGTATGTCCGTGGTCGGTGATGACACTGTCCTGCGGGCGCTGCTCGGCAATCCAGTCCTCCAGCAGCGGCCTCGGTAACCCGGCGCGGGGGAATTCGTCCGCCAGCAGATGGCCGAGCCGAATCAGTGACCGGCGCGCTTCATCGTCGATGCGCCAATGAACACGGGCGATGGGTACACCCAAAGGGTCGGTCCTGTCGGATAGCGTAATTCGGCTTTCCGGATCGGGTCGCTGCTCGGTGATGCCGTCAATG
>Ga0182030_10009214_pt1 | contig 20246 bp, 21 predicted proteins | sample 812S3MmetaG_FD_121299 | JGI IMG/M metagenome (GOLD analysis project Ga0182030, IMG submission 121299) | Permafrost microbial communities from Stordalen Mire, Sweden - 812S3M metaG (Illumina Assembly) | ecosystem: Environmental > Terrestrial > Soil > Wetlands > Permafrost | place: Sweden... | reverse complement strand
ACCGATGCCCATGTTGAAGGTGCGCATCATCTCTTCGTCAGAGACCTGGCCGAGGGATCTCAGATGCTCGAAGATGGGCAACACCGGCCAGGAGCCGATCTCGATTTGTGCCGCAGTGTTTTTGGGCAGAATGCGAGGCAGGTTCTCGGTGATTCCGCCGCCGGTGATGTGCGCCATACCTGTGGTGAGTCCTGCCGCAACCAGTTTTTGAATCACAGAGAGATAGCTGCGGTGGGTCTTCATCAGCGCCGCGCCAGCCTTCTCTTTGATGGCGGTTACATATTGGCTGTGCTTGTAGCCAGCGACATCGAAAAACAGCTTGCGGGCCAGCGAATAACCGTTGGTATGCAGGCCTGTGGAAGGCAGACCGATGAGCACATCGCCGGGCTTGATGCCCAATCCGGTGAGCATCTTTTCGCGGTCAACAGCACCGACGATAAAGCCAGCCAGATCGTACTCGCCATCCGTGTAAAAGCCGGGCATCTGCGCGGTTTCGCCGCCGATGAGGGCGCAACCGTTGGCCTTGCAGGCATCGGCCATGCCGGTAATGACGTTCTCGGTGACTTCAGGATCGAGACGACCGCTGGCAAAGTAATCCAGAAAAAAGAGCGGTGTGGCACCCTGCACGGCGATGTCGTTGACGCAGTGGTTGACCAAGTCGGCACCAACGGTGTGGTGCACGCCCATCTCGAAAGCGATTTTCAGTTTGGTGCCGACACCGTCTGCCGAACTGACCAGAATCGGAGTCTTCCAACGCTGCAAATCGAGGCGAAAGAGGGCGCCAAAGCCACCGATTCCGCCCAAAACATTGCGGTTAAAGGTCTTTTGCGCCAGATACTTGATTCGTTCCTTGGCACGGTCGCCGCTGCTGATATCAACGCCTGCGTCGGCGTAGGTTACTGATTTCTTTTTGGTTTCGTCAGGCATGATGCGGGCTTTCTGGGGGGTGGATTTCCTGGGAGGCGCAACTGGCCGAAAGGACGATTTTAGCAGGACTGGGAGGGGATCTGGTTGTGATTTATAGAAACCGCGCCCGCTCTGCTGCGGTTGGGAGTGGGCAGGTATCGAGATGGCCCCAGATGCAGTAACGCCAACGAGCTATGAAGCGATAGGCGCGGTCGGTGAGAAAACCGGGAATCCAACTCAGCACATTGGCGAAGGCTGGCCAAGGATGAGGAAGCTGACCGAGCAGGGCGAGTATGGCGAGCAAGCGGACGAGAGGTATCTGACTGGTTTCAAATGGGTTGCGGAAGACAAGAATGGTGCCAGGATCGCCATTGGAGTCCGGCAATCCTGGGTGGTTGGCGAGCAGCGGGGCAACGATAGGCGAGTTGGAGGGGGCAAAACGCAGCCGATCAAGCCGGTCGTGCCGCAATAGCCAGCGCACCCAGCCGTTGCAGAGGCCACAGTGGCCGTCGTAGACGACGAGCAGGCGGTCGCCGAGGTCGAGGGCTTCTGGCATACAAATTGGATGCTGGAAACGGGCTTTCGACGGGAGATTGTGCTGGGCACATGGATTGCACGTTTTATCATACTGGGTCATACTAAGTATTATGAGAACCACGAAAATTGTATCCATCACGCTGCCGCCGCCCATGTTTGAAGAGGTGCAGGCTTTAGCTAGACGGGAAAATCGCACAATGAGTGAGCTGGTGCGTGAGGCACTGCGGCACTACCAGCGTGAGCAGGTATTTGCCAGGGCACGAGCGCACATGGAGGCGGTTGCGGATCAAGTAGGCGTGCAGACGGAAGAGGACGTTGTGCGAGTGATTCGTGAACTGCGTCAGGAAGATACTCTTGCTAGAAAAGTGCTTGTTTAGACGCAGGGTGAAGGACTATAACTGCCTCGCAGGCAATGTTAGTGAATCCATGGCGTGCTGTACTCGACACGAATGTACTGATCTCCGCCTATCGTTTTGGCGGAAAACCGGAACGCGTACTTGATCTTGCGTTAAGCAATGCATTTGTTCCGCTGCTTTCCGTTGCACTCGACACGGAACTGGCCAGAGTTTTAAAAGAAAAATTTCTGATGGATGAGCAATTGATTGATGAGCTATGCACTCCCTATCGGGATAGTGCTGAGTGGATCAATCCGCGGATTCAAACCCATCTTTGCCCGGATGAAGCAGACAATCGTGTACTTGAATGTGCCATGCAGGGGAAAGCGGATTTTGTTGTAACGGGCGATCATCATCTGCTCGAGCTGTTAAGAGTGGAAAACTTCGAAATTCTGAAGCCCGACATATTTCTGGGGCTGCTTCAACTTCACCGTTCCAACTTTATTCGTTAAGAACATTCCTAATGTGGGCACTTATACTGGACACACGATGAGTTCACCGATTTCAGCACCTATCCGCACCCGTTCGCAGGCACTTCAACAGCGCGCCGAGCGCTTCTTTCCGGGCGGAGTCAACTCGCCGGTACGGGCTTTTCGCGCAGTGGGTGGCGCACCGCCGTTTATTGAGCGGGCGGAGGGCGCATGGCTCACTGATGCCGATGGCAATCGGTATATCGACTACTTCGGTTCGTGGGGACCAATGATTCTGGGTCATGCCTTTCCGCCGGTGGTCGAGGCGATTGAGCGGGCAGCGCGCAACTCGGCCAGCTTTGGTGCTTCAACGGCTGCCGAGGCCGACTTGGCCGAGCGCATCATCGCTTGTTTTCCGGCGATTGAGAAGCTCCGTTTTGTCAGCTCCGGCACTGAGGCAACAATGAGCGCGATTCGGCTGGCACGCGCCGCGACGGGCCGCAAGATCATCATCAAGTTTGAAGGCTGCTATCACGGACATGCCGATGGATTATTGGTCAAGGCAGGCTCCGGCGTGGCCACGTTGGGGATTCCCGGTTCGGCGGGCGTGCCAGAAGAGATTGCGCAACTGACTCTGGCGCTGCCTTACAACGATCTGGCGGCGGTTGAAGCAGCTTTTGCAGCGCATCCGGGATTGATAGCCGCTGTGATTCTGGAGCCTGTGGTTGGCAATGCTGGATGCATTCCGCCCGCTCCCGGCTACCTGGCTGGACTGCGCGCACTGACCGCAAACAACGGCACTCTACTCATTGTTGATGAGGTGATGACTGGCTTCCGAGTCGCACTGGGCGGCGCGCTTCAACTGTACGGAATGGATGCGGATTTGGTGACGCTGGGCAAGATTGTCGGTGGAGGTCTACCTGTCGGAGCATTCGGCGGCAAGCAACGATTCATGGACCTTCTGGCACCGCTCGGTCCCGTCTATCAGGCGGGAACCTTGAGCGGCAATCCGCTGGCGATGGCCGCTGGAATCGCGACTGTAAGCTATCTTCAGGAACATACTGACACGGTCTATTTGCAACTGGAAGCTACGGCCAAAGCTGTTGCCGAGGGCGTTGCCGCTGAAGCTGCCAAGGCGGGTGTGCCGTTGACGCTGAACCGCGTTGGCTCAATGTGGACATGGTTCTTCACCGCAGGCCCGGTAACAAACTACGCCGAGGCGGCATTGAGTGATACTGCTGCCTTTGGCCGCTTCCATAACGCAATGTTGAATGCTGGAATCTGGTTGCCGCCCTCGCAGTTTGAGGCAATGTTTTTGGGGACGGCACATAGTGAGGCGGAGGTGAAGGCGACTATCATCGCCGCTCGTGAAGCGTTCAAAGCGATTCAGGCAGGATGAGTCAGTTACGATGGGTTGATGCAGTGAAGATCGACCCTTTGCTAACTCCAAGCATCCAAAGTTACAAACTCATGTGTGGCTTTATAGTGCTCAATCAATTGTCCAGCAGCCGCCACTGACGGCGCACGATCAGCGTTTGGGTTCAGGTGACTGCCGTCGTGGAGCACGATATTGGCGGCTCTGCCTCGACGTTGCAGCAGGTCGATCTTAGTCACGAGCCGTTTGGCAATCGCATCCGCTGAAGGGTTATTCCAATCCGTCGTCATCGCATTCCACAGCACCGGAACCAAGCCCAGTTCACGCGCAATGCGCAGCACTATGGGCCGACGTGCGCCAAACGGTGGTCGAAAGTAACGGACCGGTGCGCCAGTAATTTGCTCCAGTGTTTGGTTAGTGCGGATCAACTGTTCGCGCACTTTGCGTGCCGCAGTACGCGCCAAATTCAGATGACTCCACGAATGGTTGCCGATCAAATGCCCAGAGCCAACAATCCGTCGTACCAGAGCTGGCTCTCGTTCAGCATAACTGCCCACCAGAAAGAACGTCGCCGGCACCTGATGGCTGGCTAACGTATCAAGCAGGCGCGGCGTCCAGTCAGGGTTGGGTCCGTCATCGAACGTTAGAGCCAATGCGCCTGGACACGCAGGGGCGATCAGCGTGCGGCCAAAGATTTGCGATTCAGGCCACAGCGCCGCATAAGCCAATCCGCCCGCAGCCAGTCCCAGACCTAACCCTGCGGAAATTCCAGTAGTCAATGGCAACAGCATATATCCAGTGTGCAGCGTGAGGCGAAGAAACGGCAAGCATACTTCCTCATGGATCCCTTATGCGCACAGTGATACAAGCAAGTAACGGGGTATGGACTGCTAGTGGCGGATGAGAACAGTGCCGACAAAGGTTGATTCGCTATCATCTCTATTACCCTGAATTCGCCGTAAGGAAAGCAGCAAGCCCCCATGAACGCCAGCCATCCAGTGGAAACGGATTCGCTTTTCGGTGACTATCCGCTCGATCAAGCCTACGACGAGATGCGGACGTCGGGAGGGGATTTGCGCCCGCACTATCAGGCGCTTGCAGAAACGTTGGCTCGTCTGCCTGAAGATGAGTTACAGCGCCGCAAACAGTCGGCGGACTTGTCGTTTCTGACGCAGGGAATCACGTTTACAGTTTATGGCCGCGATGAAGGCACAGAACGTATCTTTCCTTACGATCTGTTGCCCAGGGTGATTACAGCTGTTGAGTGGGATCGCATTGAACGCGGACTGACACAGCGCATCACCGCACTCAATCTATTTCTGCGCGATGTGTATTCGGACGCAAAAATCCTGAATGACCGCGTGATTCCGCGCGATCTGGTATACAGTTGCAAGCACTACAGGCGGCAGATGCGAGGCCTTCAGGTGCCGCGCAATGTATATATCGCCGTTGTTGGTTCTGATTTGCTGCGGCTCAATACGGGCGAGTTCGTGGTGCTCGAAGACAACCTGCGCGTGCCCTCTGGCGTCAGTTACATGCTGTCCAATCGCCGAGTTATGAAGCGGACCTTTCCCCAACTCTTTCATAGTTACGGCGTGCGACCTATTGAACATTATCCGCAACTACTGTTGTCCACGCTGCGGTCGCTTGCTCCAGAAGGACGACCTGAGCCAAATATCGTACTGCTAACGCCAGGTGTCTTTAATTCGGCTTACTTTGAGCATACCTATCTGGCGCGTCAGATGGGAATCGACTTGGTCGAGGGACGTGACCTTGTAACTCACGATAACATCGTCTATATGCGCACCACCGATGGCCTGAAGCGCGTCGATGTGATCTATCGCCGAGTAGATGACGACTTCAGTGATCCACTGGTCTTTCGCTCTGATTCATCGCTGGGTTGCGCCGGACTATTCAATGCCTATCGTGCAGGCAATGTAACAGTAACCAATGCCTTCGGCACCGGACTGGCAGACGATAAAGCTGTATACGCCTATGTTCCCAAGATGATTCGTTACTATTTGGACGAAGATCCGATACTTCCCAATGTTGAAACTTATCTATTGAGTGAAGAATTGGAACGCAAACATGTGTTGGCAAATCTGGATAAGCTGGTCGTCAAGGCGGTCGGCGAGAGCGGCGGTTACGGAATGTTGATTGGGACACAATCCACAGCCAAACAACGCGAGGATTTTGCCCGCCAAATTGAAGCCAACCCACGTAACTACATTGCGCAGCCCACGTTGGATTTTTCGCGTGCGCCTTGCCTTATTGGCAATCATCTTGAACCACGCCATGTGGACCTTCGACCGTACATTCTCTTTGGCGATAAAGTCAATATCGTACCTGGAGGACTAACCCGCGTCGCGCTTGAAAAAGGCTCGCTTGTGGTCAACTCCTCGCAGGGCGGCGGTAGCAAAGATACTTGGGTTCTGGAATAACAAGCATCATAAGTCAGGGAGAGTACGATGTTATCTCGCGTTGCCGACAGTCTTTATTGGATGAGCCGCTATCTTGAACGGGCTGAGAATACTGCTCGTCAACTTGAAGTGACCATGGGCCTGATGCTCGACACCGGTGGAGCAAGCGAAGAAGAGCGCTGGCAAAGGCTGGTTGCCTCGTTAGGCAAGTCAACTGAACTGGATTGGGATGGAAACTTTGAGTCAATGGCTCGCAAGTTGGTCTTTGATGGAGAGAACCATGCTGCGATCACATTCTGCGTGAATGGAGCCAGAGAGAATGCGCGCCAGGTGCGCGAAGAAATATCGAGCGAGCAATGGCAGAGGCTCAACCGTCTCTATCACTATATGCACTCCGCGCACGCGCAGAATCAATTCAGTTCCAGCATCAACGATACTCTGTCTGCGATCGTTGATGGGATTCATCTCTTCAAGGGTGTTAGCGACACAACCATGATTCACGGCCAGGGATGGCAGTTCATCCGCCTGGGGCGCTATCTTGAACGAGCCTATTCCACAGCCACCATGCTTGAAGTTTACCAGCCCTTTCTGTTTCATCCGCAAGCACGCGAACACGCCGGATACCAGTATCTCGAGTTAGTAGGATTGTTGCGTTGTTGCACGTCATTCGAGGCCTATTGCCAGGTCTATACGGCTGACGTTTCTCCAGATCGCATTCTGGAGTTTCTGTTGCTGAATCACGACTTCCCTCACGCCATTTACTATTGCGTGGATGGGGTTCGCCATGCGATCGAAGCAGTTCAGCGTACCGGCGGACGACGCCCGCCGGACGAGTTGACAGCCGGCATTGGTCGGCTTCACGCCATGCTGGGATACACTTCAATTGCAGAGATACTCAGCGGGGATACCGGCCTTTTTTTGCATAACATCCGTGAGCAATGTCTGCGCATTCACGAGCAGATCTATCGTTACTATGTGCAGTATTCAATTCAATCGGCGCTGGCAAGTTAGTTGCTACCGGGAGCAGGCATGAACTTCTATTCCATTCACCATCTGACGCGTTTTCGCTATTCGGATTCGATCAGCCAGAGCATCATGGAGACGCGACTGCATCCGCGCTCAGATTCAAACCAACATTGCCTGACCTTCTCGCTCTCGGTGAGTCCGCGATGCCGCGTCTTCAGCTATCGCGACCACTTGGGCAACAATGTTCAGCACTTTGATATTCCTGGCGAGCACAACCAACTGGTCATCGTGGCGGAGTCTGTTGTTGAACAGCAGGACCTTCCAAATGTTCCGGCTTTTTTGTCTCCAGATGCCTGGGGCGCTCTGGATGCGTTGATCGAGGAAGGCGATTTCTCGGAGATGTTATTGCCCAGTACATTTGCGGTTGAGACTCCAGCACTTGTTCTGTTGGCAAAACAGATGGGAGTTACTCGCCGCGACGATCCTTTGATGCTGGTTCAGGAGCTTAACCAGAGGCTTTTCGATTACTTCAAATATGTTCCCCGCTCCACGCGTGTTGACTCACCCATTGATGAAGCTATCACCAGTGGCGAGGGTGTTTGCCAGGACTTTGCGCACACCATGATTGCATTGCTGCGTCATGTTGGTATTCCGGCTCGCTATGTCTCAGGCTATCTTTACCGAAGCCGCGAGGACCATGATCGTTCGACCCCGGATGCAAGTCACGCATGGGTGGATGTATTTCTTCCGCATCTCGGCTGGGTGGGCTTTGATCCAACCAATAATCTCGTCGCTCATCATCGACATATTCGCACAGCAGTTGGTCGCGATTATGCGGATGTGCCTCCGACGCACGGTATCTTCCGCGGCAGCACTGAAAGTGAATTGTATGTAGCCGTGCATGTGGAAGCCAGTGAACAGCCTCCAGCTCTCGACCGTAAACTGCCGATTCCCGAAGACTGGAGCGTTCTTGTCGAACGCGCCCAGCAACCACCGGCTGCCGTCATTCCATTTATTGATTTGCAGCAAATGCAACAGCAGCAACAATAAGAACTGATCCCTGATATCGCTTACTGCCTGGATTGAATGAAGTCCTTCATTGCAGCGTTATCCCTATCCCGTCTTACCTGATCCAGTCCCTACTGAACAGAAACGATTTTGCTGGTATGCATTGCAAAGATAACTGAAAATCTGTGACCATTCTCAGAGGACAGGATCGCCGGCTGCACGCATCATATAACCGGTAGATAACTCCACTTCACGGCGGAACGACGAACGTCCCAAAGTATCTATCAATGCCTGTATCGGCGGCAGATTCAATTGCGTGCGACGAATAACCAGATGGTAAGGTTTTTGTACAAGCGGGATGAACTCCAGGCCCAATGCTCGCGCTACGGCTTCGGTGCTGATGCAGCAGTCAACCTCTCCACTACCTACCATGCGCGCGGCTGGCAGGTGGCCAACGATCACTCGGTCATACCCCCTTACCTGACTACCGGCGAGATCCTGTTTATGCAGCATATCGTCAAGCAAACGACGGCAACCCGCACCAGGCTCTCGATTGGCGATTCGAATATCTCTTCGCTTCAGGTCAGAGATACCGGAGATTTTTTTGGGATTCCCCTGGGCCGTCACCAGGCCCTCTTGCCATACTGCATAGGAGATGACAACAACAGAGTTGCGGCCAAACATCTTGGTAATGGGCAACAGATCTGTCTTTCCAGTAGCCTTTTCAGACAAGTGAGTACCTGCGATATGTACAACCTTGTCTTGAAGCAATTCAAGCGAACGAGAACTGTTCTCATAAGCGATGACCAATTCAAATCCCTGCTTTTGTAATGAATGGGCCAGAATCGAAACGCTTGGATCGCATCCGGAGATCAGGATTCGATTCGGCATTTTCCACTCTTCATTCAGAATTTGAACCTTTGCATCCGAATGCAATTTTGCGCCGCGTATCGGCGTGAGCAGAACAGCATCGGATGGCGGCAGCCCCAAGCCGCCGGGTTCAGGCACCACAGCAACGGTATGTCCACCAACGCTGCATAGACGCAAGGATTGCCCTGGCACCATTGCATCAATGTCGCCGAGCACAACCGCGTCGACAATATCATCCGGTACACGCGGCTCTGGTTCAATCTGGAAAATCTCCTCGACGGTAACATCCAGAGCGCGTGCCAACTTCAGACTGACTGCTGTATTGGGAACATATGTTCCAGCCTCAATTGCATAAACTGTTTGCCGACTAATGCCAACCGTGTTGGCCAACTGCGCGGCTCCCAGCCCACGTTTTGCCCTAAGCAGTCCAAGACTGTTTTGTATGTCGGCGGCTTCCAATGGCAACTCCTCATAGAGAACACCTGTATTCTATACACAACGCATGATGCTGATACAAGGAATATGCAAAATATGGATTACTGTTCGCGACCAACAGTGTTTACCTTGTCATCGATTGGTTTGATTCATACTCCATTTCGACAATCACAAGGGACTCCGATTCAAGGGGCAGTGTCAAACGATGCTGAAGGGACAGTGGAATTGTTCTCGGAGTTTGCAGCGGGGTTTCGCGATTTAGCCGGGTTTGAAAGGCTTTGGTTGATCTATCTGCTGGATCGTGCATCGGCACCGAGGCTGCTTGTCCGGCCGTATCTGGAGGATGAAGAGCGCGGCGTGTTTTCAACTCGTGCACCAGTGCGGCCCAATCCGATTGGCCTCACGGCGGTCCGCATTCTCAGCGTCGAAGAGAATCGTTTGTTGATTGCAGGCGTGGATATGCTGGACGGAACTCCACTGCTCGACATCAAACCCTATGTTCCCGCGTTCGATTGTTTTGAGGTAAAGCGTACCGGATGGTATCAAGATAAGTCAGCTCAGGGCGCACTCGCGGATGATCGTTTTGAAGCCAAGGCGCAAGATATTCATCAGGCCTGACGCTCTCTTACTGACTTTTGAATTGCACATGATAAACTGACCAACGATTTTCAGTCGGAGAAGAGGAGTTTCATCGAATACGGTGTATGCTGTTTGTAACTGCAAGCTTGATGATCGACAACGATCGTCATCGAAAGGGTGAAAAATGAAAATCAGCGCGAGAAATTTGTTGGCCGGTACGGTACACGAGGTGACCAAAGGATCTGTCAACGCGGAAGTTACGCTTATCCTGGAGGGCGGAGAGACAGTTGTTTCCATCATTACCAATTCAAGCGTTGACGCACTGGAGTTGGTGAAGGGCAAGCCAGCCTTTGCGATTATCAAGGCATCCGAGGTGATCGTTGGCAAGGGCGTTGATGGAACTAAGTTGAGTGCACGCAATGTGCTGATTGGCGAAGTGGCCAAGTTGCACGATGGAGCGGTAAACAGCGAGGTCGAAATCAGGTTGTCCGGTGGTTCAACGGTTGTTGCTTCCATCACCAAAGAGAGCGTCAAGGCGCTTGAATTGGTGGTTGGCGATAAGGTCAGTGCGATTGTGAAAGCCTCCAATGTACTGATTGGCGCCTAGCACAATAATGCTGTCATGAAGAGATTGCTCGCAATTCAACCGGCGGAAGCTTATAGCTTCCGCCGGTGTTGTTTGTGCCTACCATCCATACAGATTCAAAACTCGATTAATATTCGACTTGCTTACATTACATAGTTGTGTATACAATACAAACAGGCCAACAAGCAGGCAAGCACACATTGCCTCACCGCATAGCGCAATTGGCAATGTGGAGACGGTCCGTTTTGCTTCAAGGGCGCTGATCTCTAACTCGTTACAAACATTTCATGGAGGAATAGATGAGAAATCGTCGCGGTATCCCTGTATCCATTTTTCTCTGCCTTATCGGAACTGCTGGTTCGCTCTCTGCGCAGACCACAACGTTCATTGAGCGTTACCAGGCGCGAGTGAGTGCAACGCAGGCTGAACAGCCTCACTGGGTGACTCCGCTGGTTACGGTGACCCCGCGACTGGAGCAGGAGTTCCGCACTGATTTTGTGCACCAATACAATCCGAAGAGGTTCGCGATCTGGAATTACGGAAACAGCAAAGGACTGGAACTGATACCAGAGCGCCATACGGAGATCATCGTCAATGTTCCCCCGTTCTACAATCGTTCCAACGGCGCTCAGGACGGATTCGGCGACATTTCATTTCTCGCCAAGGGGCGCATCTATTCACGCAATGAGGAACATGGTAACGCAATCGCGACAGTGTTCTTTGCAGGCACCATTCCAACCGGCAAGAATGGAAATGGAAGCTGCTGTGCGGTTGTTACTCCGACGCTCTCTGTTGGAAAAGGATTTGGCCAATTTGCATTTACTTCGACAGCAGGTGGTTCTTTGCCAGTGACCAATGCTGTGAAACTGGGCCACACCATTACATGGAATAACGTAGTTCAATATCGGATTGCAAAGAGCGGAGTCGCTCGCTTCTTCTGGCCTGAGTTCGAACTGAACTCTTCCTTTTACAAAGGTGGTTCTACGGATGGCGACACGGCGGTTTTTGCGACTCCCGGTCTCGTCATTGGCCGCATTCCCTTGTCGCACGATGCCAAGGGCAAGCCTGGCCGACTGGGACTGACATTCGGCGTAGGCCAACAGATTGCGGTTTCGCAGTATCATCCAAATAACCATTCGACTGTAATTACACTCCGGGTGCCGTTCTAAATCGCTATGTGCGCAGTCTGATCTTGATTGTCGGACTGCGCAATGCCTGAAGAAGATTGTTGAGTGACAGGCATTTCAGAAAGTCCATTGCAAGATTCTCAATGGGTGAAGGAGGAGAAGTGAAGCCAGAACCAGGAATTGGATTGTTTCATTCTCGATGCAACGCTTTTGCTTCATATTTCGCATGGATTGCCTTGTTCAGCGCAAGTCTTTCGTGGGCGCAGACAACGCTGACTGTTTCAGCAGCAGCCAGCCTGAAAGATGCGATTGTTGAGACCGAGGCTGCTTACAAGCAAAGTCACGCGAGCATAACCTTTGCCAATAACTTTGGATCTTCTGGAACCTTGGCTATCCAAATCGATCAGGGAGCGCCGGTGGATTTATTTATCTCTGCGGCAGCCAAGCCAATGGACCAACTGGAAGCGAAAGGATTGATTGTAGCCAAGACTCGACGCAATGTGCTGAAGAATTCATTGGTTCTGATTGCACCGCATGACTCAACGCTTAGGGACTTTCAAGGTCTCAGCGATCAATCCATCCACATGATTGCCGTTGGTGATCCAGGGAGTGTTCCGGCTGGCCAGTATGGAAATCAGACATTATCTGCGCTTCACTTGTTGGATGCTGTGAAATCAAAGTTGGTGTTGGCCAAGGATGTTCGCCAGGTTCTTGCTTATGTTGAAACAGGCAATGCCGATGCGGGTCTTGTGTATGCCACCGATGCAATAACATCGGCGAAGGTTCGAGTTGTTGCGGTAGCCCCGGATTGGACACACGAGCCCATTATCTATCCCGCAGCCGTGGTCAAAGGCGGACACAGCGAAGAAGCGGCGCGCAACTTTGTAGAGTTTCTAAGTTCTACGGCTGCCCATGCAATCTTTATCAAGCGCGGGTTTACAATAGCAGCACAGTGACACAGCCGATCGACCTATCACCGCTCTATATATCGCTGGCTACAACTTGCGCGGCAACGGTTGCTACGTTTGCGATTGGATTGTTTGCGGCGCGAATGATGTACGATGTGCGCGGCGGCCTGCGCGCCTGGATCGACGGTATTCTTACGCTCCCGCTTGTGTTGCCGCCTACTGTAGTCGGCTTTATACTTCTGGTTCTGCTTGGGCGGCGGAGCCTCATCGGTCATGCATTGGAACACATTGGCATAACGATTGTCTTCTCGTGGCCAGCAACGGTAATCGCTGCGACAGTTGTTGCTTTTCCGCTTATGTATCGGACTACTCTAGGTGCCTTCGAGCAGGTCAATGCAAATCTTCTCGATGCTGCCAGGACTCTTGGCGCTTCAGAGCGCGTTGTCTTTCGTAGAGTACTTTTGCCGCTGGCAGCACCTGGAGTGATTGCAGGAACCGTGTTGGCGTTTGCGCGTGCGCTGGGAGAGTTCGGCGCGACACTGATGCTGGCAGGCAACATTCCTGGACGCACACAGACTATGCCTATCGCGATCTTCTCCGCTACTGAAGAAGGAGATACGCACGCTGCATTCCTATGGGTTGGCTTGATCGTTTTATTGTCATTGGCGATGATTCGTTTGCTTAATTGGCAAAGCAAGAATAGAAGACCCGTAACGAAAAAGATAACCAGGCAGTTAGATACAAAATCTGTGCAGCAGTTAGTGCTGCGGCAACCGATAGCCGCGTCCACTTCTTCGCTCAAGTTGGAGATAGATGTCAAAAGAAATTTGCAGCACTTCAATTTGGAAGTGGCATTCAGCGTGGGCAAAGGCGCAGTGGGCTTGCTGGGCGCGTCTGGCGCGGGGAAATCAATGACCTTGCGCATGATTGCAGGAATTGTTGCGCCTGAGAGTGGGCGTATCGTGCTCAATGGACGAGTTTTGTTTGACAGCAAAACGAGCCGGAACCTTGCGCCTGCTCAACGCAAGATCAGCGTTGTCTTTCAGGACTACGCACTGTTTCCGAATATGACAGTGGCAGAGAATGTCGGATTTGGGTTGAGTGCGCATTCAGCAAGTGAGCGGCGGCTGCGCGTTCAGCAGCAACTTGAGCGGATGCATATTGCCGAGTTGGCCGACAGGTATCCATCGGAAATTTCAGGCGGTCAACGACAGCGTGTGGCGATTGCGCGGTGCATGGCGATTGAACCCGATGCTCTGCTCTTCGATGAGCCATTTGCTGCACTCGATCCACATCTGCGGCGCCAGATGGAAGAACAATTACGCGAGACTCTGGTTGACTACAAAGGCGCAGTTGTTTTTGTAACTCATGATATGGAGGAGGCCTTCCGTTTCTGCGCCGATTTACTAGTGCTGGACAGCGGGCGAGTGATTGCCAGCGGCCCGAAGCATCAGCTCTTTGAGCGACCGCAAACGGTTGCGGCAGCTCGACTGACGGGGTGCAAGAACATTGTTGCAGCGCGACGAATCGCGACGAGTGAGATTGCCGTGGATGGGTGGGATTGCGAATTGAAGACAGCAATGCCAGTACCAGAGGCCGTCACCCATGTAGGCATTCGTTCGCATCAAATTACGTTTCAGTCTGTTGATCAAATGGACAATATCTTTCTCTGCTGGTTAGTGGGGACGAGCGAAGCTCCGCATGAGATGACGGCCTATTTACGCTTACACGCACCGACTGCGGCTGGCGATCAGCCCCATTTGCAGGCAGATATGCCGAAGGATCTTTGGCGCGCATTGAGTGTTCAGCCGCAGCCGTGGCGCATCAGAATCGATCCAGAGCGGTTGTTGCTGCTGGAGGGATAATTTCCAACAAGCCTCGACTAAGTTTTTTTAAAATTCAACGATTTGCCGTTAGAATTGTACTTTGAATTCAATGCTTGTCGGATGATCTAATAGTCTTTTTCCAATTTCCCGTTCACTCTGGTAATATGGATAAGTCGTGGGGCTGTAGCTCAGCTGGGAGAGCGCCTCGTTCGCAACGAGGAGGCCAGCGGTTCGATCCCGCTCAGCTCCACCAAATCCATTACACGCAGCAGAATATTGGCTTGGCAGGTATTCAAGCAGCAATTTCTATCGGCGGCATCTGCGCAGTCCTCCTCCTTTATTGTTTTCCCTCCAGGAGAAGAGAATATGCAACTACTCTCCAAATTCGATATCGATTCTCGTCTGCGTGCTCTCTCTGAGTGGAAGATAGACTCAGGCCTGCTGGTACGTACGTTTGCATTCAAAGATTTTCGCTCTGCGCTCAGCTTTGTGAATCAGGTGGGAGAGCTTGCCGAAGAGGCTGGTCATCATCCAGACATAGATATTCGATATAGCCGAGTCCGACTTGGCCTGACCACGCATGATGCTGGTGGCCTGACAGCAAAGGACTTTGAACTTGCCGATTGCATAAGCCGACTGATCTGATGGTCGCCAATTTTCTGTGGATTGTCTGATGGCACATAAGCGAACACGAGGTGCAAGAATAGGCTTGTAGCATTCTTGCACTTCGAGGAAGCAGCGAATGAACACAATCCCCCGTCCGATTGCAGCCTTGCCCAAAGAGATTGCCGTCTCTGGCATGGGCGTACTGACCAGCCGCGTTTTCGCTGAGCCGCCTCATGCCTATCGCTCGGCCTTTGCCCGCGATGGTGCTCGCATTCTGCACGCGCGCGCATTTCGCCGTTTGGCCGGAAAGACTCAGGTCTTCGCTCGCTTGCCAGAGGATTCTCCTTCCGACCACTTTCGCAGTCGCTTGACTCATACGCTTGAGGTTACTCAGATCGCCCGCACGCTGGCGACGGCGTTGGGCCTGAATGCTGAGTTAGCTGAAGCTCTTGCTCTGGCGCACGACATCGGCCACCCACCCTTCGGACACGCTGGCGAAAAAGCACTCGACCATTGTCTGCAAGCGCATGGACTCCGCTTCGACCACAACCTGCATGCGTTGCGCATCGTTACGTGGTTTGAAGAGCGTTACGCAGCCTTTCGCGGGCTCAACCTCACATTGGCTGTGCGCGAAGGCATCATCAAACACTCCCGTGATTACTCCGCTGCAACGCATTCAGAATTGGCCGAATATTTTCTTGACCAGTTTCCTCCGCTTGAAGCGCAACTCATCGACCTTGCCGACGAAATCGCTTACCTGACTGCCGATCTCGACGATGGCCTCGACTCTGGCATTCTCACCCTCGCTCAAGTACGCGACGAAGTGGTTCTATTTCGCGACTTTTATGATGTCGTGACGAACGAGTATCCCGCCGCTTCGCCTAAGTTGCTCACGTATGAGACGCTCAAGCGCATTCTGAATGTATTAGTGACGGATTTGATGGAAGAGACACGGCTGTCCGTAGAGGGACTTGGCATTGCCACATTAAATGAAGTTCGTATGGCTCCTCGGCGACTGGCCGCGCTCAGCGAACCTGTCGAACTTGCTCGTGCCGCGGCCAAGCAGTTTCTCTATGCCAACTTATATAACTCCCCCGGCATGGAAGAGGCACACAACCATGCCACTGAAGTGGTTGAGGGGATATTCGCTGTCCTCATTGCTGATCCTGGCCTGTTGCCCGCTGACCACCAATCGCAGATTTCAACGCAAGGACTAGCTCGCACCGTTGCAGATTACATTGCTGGCATGACCGATAGTTATATAGGTCAGCTATGGAAACACTGCAATAACTGAAGATAGTTGTTGCGCATATTATCTCCGTGAGATGGCCGTCCTCATCGGAATCTTAAATACCCGCGCCTTGATCGAGTAGCAGCGATTTTGCACCTGCGTCATCGAAAAGGCGGATGGATTGCGGCCAAACGAAGATGTCGTCGCCGAGAACCAACGCCAGTTCCTCAAACTGTTTGCGACCCAACTCTGCCGCAACGGGGTTGCCATTCCCAGCAATGCTCAATTCCACGCGAACCTGAGGACCGGCTGCATGGATGCGAACGACTTTAGCCAACACAGCCCTTCCATCCAGCGGAAGAGTTCGAGAGATTTCCAGTTCGTGCGGACGGACAAATCCTATTGCGGATTGAACCGGATCATTCGCGCCACTGCCACGCTCTACCGATGAAAGATCAGCCAGCAGGCGCCCGTGGAAGAGATTCACATTTCCCAGGAAGTTATAAACAAACGGCGAGGCCGGGTTATCGTAGATCGACTGTGGCGTTCCAATCTGCTCCAGTTTGCCGCGATTCAAAATCGCAACACGATCAGCAACTTCGAGTGCCTCTTCCTGATCGTGTGTGACTAGCACGGTGGTTACATGCAAGTCATCGTGGATGCGGCGCAGCCAGTCGCGCAGATCCTTGCGAACCTTGGCATCCAAGGCGCTGAACGGCTCGTCAAGCAGCAGAACCTTGGGTCGAACGGCCAGCGCACGCGCCAATGCTACACGCTGTCTCTGCCCACCAGAAAGTTGTTCAGGATACATTTGCGCATAAGAATCCAACTGCACAAGATGCAGCAACTCCTGCACGCGCTCACGAATATCTCGGCGTGATGGCCGGAGTTTTCTTGACTGCACGCGCAGCCCGAATGCAATGTTCTCTGCGATAGTCATGTGGCGAAAGAGCGCGTAATGCTGAAAGACAAATCCAATGCCGCGTTTGGATGCGCTGTGTTGCGTTGACTCTTCGCCATGTAGAAGGATCGAGCCAGCATCGGGCGATTCAAGCCCTGCGATGATGCGCAGCAGCGTAGTCTTTCCCGATCCAGAGGGCCCAAGCAGCGCCACCAATTCGCCGCTGCCAATGGTCAGACTTACGTCGGCAAGTGCGGTGAAGGAGCCGTACTGTTTGCTGATTTGCTCAACCTGGATGCTCATGATTCGATGTCTCTCTCTGGTATGTGTTGATGTACTCTGGATGTTACTTCAAGTATTTTCTTGATCACCAGCGTGACAATGGCGGCCAGCGTCAACAACGACGCAGCCGCAAAGGCAGCAGTGAAGTTGTATTCGTTGTAGAGCATCTCCACTTGCAGCGGCAGTGTGGTGGTTTCACCGCGAATGTGACCAGAGACCACCGAGACCGCGCCAAATTCTCCAATGGATCGTGAAGCAGCAAGAATGGTTCCGTACAGCAGAGCCCATTTGATGTTGGGCAAAGTTACGCGCCAAAAGATGTTCCAGCCACCTGCGCCTAACACGACTGCAGCGACCTCTTCATCACTTCCCTGTGCCTGCATGAAGGGAATCAACTCGCGTGCCACAAAGGGAAAGGTAACAAAGACTGTCGCTAGAACAATTCCTGGTACTGCAAAAATCACGTGCAGGTTATGCTGTTTCAACCATGGACCAAGCCAGCCATGCAATCCAAATACCTCAACATACATCATGCCCGCGACTACGGGTGAAACAGCCAGAGGAATATCGATCAGCGTAATCAGAAGGCTCTTGCCATGAAACTCAAAACGCGTAATTGCCCAACTGGCGGCAATGCCAAAGACCATATTAAGCGGAACTGCAATGCAGGCGACCAACCCCGTAAGGCGCAAAGCAGAGAGCACATCTTGCTGGTGAATTGAGTCACGATACATTGCCCAGCCTTGCGAGAACGCTTGCGTAAAAACAGCCACGATGGGCAATACCAGAAACCCGGCAACAAACAGCAGCGCCACCAGTATCAAAGCCGCGCGGCCAACTCTCTGCCCCAATGACGGCTGCAGAATAGAGGGTATTGTGCTGCGACTGCTCATACTCGCTCCCCTGTTCGTCGCTGTATCCACCATTGAAGAACATTCACAAACAGCATGATAGTGAAGGAGAGAGCCAACATGGCACCGGCAATTGCAGCCGCGCCCGTGTAGTCGAATTCTTCAAGTTTGGTCACAATCAACAGAGCGGTAATCTCCGTCTTCATCGGCATATTGCCTGCGATGAAAATCACTGATCCGTACTCGCCGGCGGCTCGCGCAAACGCCAGCGCAGTGCCAGTCAACAAGGCGGGAAACGCCACTGGAGCGATGATGCGCGTGAATCGTTGCCAGACATTTGCGCCAAGACTTGCAGCGGCTTCTTCCATCGCCGGGTCAAGATCTTCAAGCACTGGCTGCACACTGCGCACCACAAACGGAAAGCCTACGAAAGACATCGCCATCACAATGCCAAGTGGAGTAAAGGCCACGTGAATTCCATGTGGTTCAAGATACCGCCCAATCCATCCATTCTCAGCATAGAGCGCGGTCAGCGAGATGCCAGCCACCGCCGTTGGCAGTGCAAAGGGAAGATCAACAAGCGCGTCAACAATGCGCTTGCCAGGAAAGCTGTAGCGCGCAAGAACCCATGCAAGCAGCATCCCGAAGACGGCTGAGAGCAACGCTGCCGCTGCCGCAGAACCCAGCGTGACACGATACGATGCCAACACGCGCGGAGCCATGATCGTATGCAGAAATAGGCCGAGTCCACCTCTCGATGCGTGCATCAAAATTGCCACAAGAGGTATCAGCACGATGACCGTCAGATAACTCATCGTGAAGCCTATACTCAGCCTGAAGCCGGGAAGAGGAGAACTTCGCGTGACCAGGCTCCATGATTTCTTTGCCGGTTTTACTGACATAGATCCATTCTATTTTCCATAAATCTGATCGAAGGTTCCACCATCGCTGAAGTGCTTGGCCTGTGCGTTCTGCCAACCACCGCATCCCTCTACTACTGTAAATGTGTTGACCTTGGGAAAGACGCCAGCATACTTGTCCGCAACCGATTTTAGCCGTGGACGATAATAGTACTTTGCCGCCAACTCTTGCGCTTCTGGCGAATACAGATAATCAAGATAAGCGTGCGCAACCTTTTCTGTGCCATGCTTGCGAGCAACTTGATCGACAACCGCAACCGGAGGTTCGGCAAGAATAGTGGCCGATGGGATTACGATTTCAAATTTGTCGGGACCAAAATCCTTCAGCGCCAGCAAGGCTTCGTTTTCCCAGGCTATGAGCACATCGCCCACGCCGCGTTGAACAAAAGTGGTGGTCGATCCACGTGCGCCTGAGTCGAGTACTGGAACATTTGCAAAGAGCTTTTTCATATAGTCTCGCGCGCCTTGTTCGTTGTTGCCAGACTTGCGCAACGCGTATCCCCAGGCCGCGAGATAGTTCCAGCGCGCGCCGCCCGAGGTTTTCGGGTTGGGCGTGATGACCTTGACTCCGGGACGAATCAGATCATCCCAATCGTGAATATGTTGAGGATTCCCTTTGCGTACAAGTAAAACAATTGTCGAAGTGTAGGGCGTGCTGTTGTTCGGGAACTTCGACTGCCAGTCCTTGTCCACAAGCCCACCGTTTTGAGCAATCGCATCAATGTCGTATGCCAATGCAAGCGTGACAACATCTGCCTCAAGCCCCTCAATCACCGCGCGTGCCTGCTTGCCACTTCCGCCATGCGACTGGTTGATCACCACATCCTGTCCTGTGGTGGCCTTCCAGTGCTGAGCAAACATATGGTTGTACTCTTCATAGAACTCGCGGGTTGGATCGTAAGAGACATTCAGCAGGTGAGTCTGCGCACTGACCAAACTCGCCGAAACACTCAAGAGAATTGCGACGACTATAAAAATGTTGATTCTCAAATACAGGCTTCTCAAGTTGATTACTCCGTAATGATTTGACTTACGTTGACCTGCGGGAACTTATAACTGGGGATTCTGGAGCGCCGAGCGGGAATTGAACCCGCGAATACAGGTTTT
>Ga0182030_10009213_pt1 | contig 20247 bp, 15 predicted proteins | sample 812S3MmetaG_FD_121299 | JGI IMG/M metagenome (GOLD analysis project Ga0182030, IMG submission 121299) | Permafrost microbial communities from Stordalen Mire, Sweden - 812S3M metaG (Illumina Assembly) | ecosystem: Environmental > Terrestrial > Soil > Wetlands > Permafrost | place: Sweden... | reverse complement strand
TGGAAACTACTGGGGCGTGAATTTGACCGCCGGGAACACCATCCAATTGAATCAAAATTCACAGATTCAAGCCAACGGCGGGAACATCACCTTGAAGGCGGCCAACGTGAATCAGAATGGACTACTCAAAGCCGGCTCCGTCGGCACCGCTAACGGGGTCGTTGAAATTGACGCCAGTGCGGCGATCAATCTGGGTTCCGCCTCGGACATCGAGGTCGCCGGGGACGGGAGCGCAGGCAGTCCCGGTGGCTTTGTGGTGTTGCAGGCCGGTGCCACGTTCAATGACACCGCCGGCTCCGCGATCAATGTGGCCGGCAGCAACGGCGGAGTGGATGGCGTCGTGGAAATCTTTGGCAACAACCTGACGGATGCCACTTCGATTAATTCACAGATTGACGGGTTTTCGGCCCTCCAATTTGGCAGCCAGGATATTTTGCTGGTGAATCCTTATGACATCACCCTGTCGTCCAATCCCACCGACACTTCCACCACCAGCCCGAATCTTAGCGTCAGCGACCTGGCCAATTACTCGCAAATTGACATCCACGCGCTGGACAATATTGAATTGCAAACCGAGTGGTTTATCAACGACTCGGTGACGCCGGCCTCGTTGTCCCTGCAAGCCGGCAACAGTATCACCTTGGATGATGGGGCTGGAATAGCGGCGGGCCGGGAATGGAATGTGAATCTGACTGCCGGCACCAGCTTTGTTCCGACCGCCACGCAAACGGCACCGGCTTCGGGCACCGACGGCGTCTATTTGAACAGCAGCACCGATAACGACAACAGCACCGCTGCTTTCATTCAAACTCAAAATGGGGACATCAACGTGTGGGCGGCCAACGAGGTGCTGCTTGCCTCCAGCGGCAGGGATCTGGTGGGAAACACCGGCATTCGCACCCTGCACGGCGGTAATATTAGCGTCACTACGCAATACGGGGATGTGAACACCGGTGCCAATCCAAATGGATATATTTACATTAACAAGGCTCCTTACACCACCGTTTCCACTGGTCTGGGTGGCATCAGCACGGCGGCTGGAGGCAACGTTACCATTTCGGCCGGGGGCAACGTCTTCAGCTTTCTGCCGTCGGGCAGCACGAGTGTGGCGGCGGACGATGGCGGCACAGGGGCTTTTGGGTCGCAACCTGGAAATGTGACGATCACCGCCGGGGGCAGTGTTTATGGCCACTACGTGCTGGCCGATGGCGTGGGTTCGATCACCGCCGGCCAGGATGTGGGCGCCGCCAATGGCAATCCCTTTGCCCTCAGCCTCATGGACGGCAGTTGGAGTGTCAACGCCCCCAATGGCAACATTTATCTGCAGGAAGTGCGGAATCCTAATGGCGATTTTAACGACGTGGCAGGGACAAAGCGTGCCTCCAATCCCGGCGCGTTTTTGTTTAACTACGCGGCCGATGCTTCCGTCGATTTGACCGCCGATGGAGTCTATTTGATTGGCGGCCAAAACGTTCCCCGCCCTTACGGGGATGTCCCGGTGCTTTATCCCCCAATCCTCAATATTACGGCCGGAGCCGGGGGGGTGACGTTGGAAAACAACGTAACTTTGTTCCCGTCGCCGGATCAAAGTTTGACCATCACTACAACGGCGGGCGGGAGTTTGACGGCTACGGCTCCGGTCACGGCGGATGCTGCTCCCATTGAACTGCTCATGTCCGACAGTTCGAGCACCCATTGGGTGGCCGGCAATGCCATTCTGTTTAGCGACCTGGACAACAGCAGCGGCACGCCGGAACTACTGAATAATCCCAACCCCGTGATCGTCAAAATCTCGGGTGACATGGAAAATTTGAACCTCATCACCTCCAAAGCGACCCAGATCACGGTGGGGGGCGACATGGTTAATTGCGGTTTTTCGGGACAAAACCTGCATCCCGGTGATGCCACCACCTTTAATGTGGCCGGCCAGATTTACAATCAAAGCGCGTATGCTTTTGTCACTTTGCCGCAAGGCCTCTCCGGCCTGCCCGCCGCCGACCTGCCGTCCTGGCTGGCCGGCTCGTGGGACAATATTTTCACCCTGGCCTTGGTTCCGGCGGCCATCGCCAACCTGCCAGTGCCCGCCAATCTCACCCCTTCCCAATGGGCCAACTATGCCATTCAAAATGCAACCTTGTTTGGGTTGTCCTATGTGCAATCCACGGGGCAGTATGTCGGCAACAACCCGGGCTTTGTTTTCAACCCGGCCACCGGACAGCTCGGCTTCGGTGGTCCGATGGCGCAGTCGACCCTGTCGGCTTTGTCGCAGCCGGTCACGGTCCTGGTGTTTGGGGCCAATGGCCTGCCGCTGACCTATACTGCCAACGGTAAAACCTATTTTCAAACCACCCAGATCACTTGGGTGGCCCCTGCGGAGATTCAAACCCTCTTTACGGACAGCCAGGCAGATCCCTCGCCCTCGACCTCGGGATTGGGATATCGGGTTGGCGGCCCCGGTCAGTTCGATGTGGCGGCGGGGTCCATCTCATTGGGCAACACCTATGGCATTCTCACCTGTGGCGTGAGCGACCCGGATGGAGGTTTCGATCGTTATGGAAATCTGGCCTCAATCACACCCTCCGGAGCCACGTTGAACGTCACCGTTACCGGCGAACTGGACATGTTGACTTCGACGATAGCGGCAGTCGGGGGTGGCGACGTCAACGTAACCAGCACCGGCGGTTCGATGGATCTTGGGACGGAAATCCAGTACAACATCTCCCGACCGTTGGGCTTTGGGGTGTTCAGCTCGGGCGGCGGTAATGTCAATGTGACCGCCCTCGGGGACATCAATATCGACGGTTCCCGCATTGCTACTTATAACGGGGGCGATATGCTCGTGAAATCACTGCAAGGATCGGTGGATGTCGGGAGCGGGATCTCGTCGCTGAACAACGTGAGTGTTTCTTTTGTGAATCCCGCCACCGGACTGGCCGGGACTTATAACGAAGCTGTTTATGGCAGCGGTCTTGTGGCCTTAACCTTGGCACCCGCACCGTCAGGCGCCCCTTTTCCGCCGAACAGCGCCAGTGCACCCGGGAACATCACGGTGGAAACCCCCCGCGGGAACATCACCGCCACGCTGGGCGGCATCACCCAACAGGCGCTGGATGGCAGCATTGCCGGCGGACCAGTGGTCACCTTGGTCGCCGGCACGCCGGGCACACCGGGCTACACCGGCAACATTGATCTGGGGGAGTCCGGCGTCATCGGCGGTGAGGTCAACATCACCGCCAACGGCAGCATCAACGCCGGGTTGGTATTGTCCCGCCAGAACAGCACCATTGTCGCCGCGCATAACTTCACCGGCACGGTGCTGGCCGGCGGCTCGGCCAATGTGGCTGGCGGCGGGACCGTTTCCGGCACCATCATCGGCGTCGGCGGAGCCGAAGTTTCCGGCGGCAGCGTGACGGCGGAGGTGCTCAGCCAGAATGCTTCCGTCAACGGCGGAGCCGCCCAGACCACCCTCGGCACCCAGGCCAACGCGTCCGCCGCTTCCCAATCCGCCGCCAATCAGTCGAACGCCCAGGCCCAACAACAAGTCGCCAGCAACACCCAGGCGGATGACGACCAGAAAAGGAATAACAAACCCAAGCCCGCGCTGGTCCGCCGCGTCAAACGCGTCACCGTCCTCTTCCCCGGCGAAACCTGACCCGCCCCTCATCCCCTTTGACTTTGGGCTTTGGACCTTGGACGTTGGCCTTGGACTTCAGCATGTCAGTCCCGCTTTGCGGGATCAGCTTCCCCCCCCCCAATATCCGTGCCATCCGCGTAATCCTGGTCCCTCTCTGCGGGACCCCCTGCTTTAATTTCCGCCCTCGTCGCCCCGAAGCCCGGCGTAGGCGGACTTGTCGCGCCGAAACCCAAGGCTGCCGACAAAGTCGGGGTGGGGACGGCTCGTCCCCCGATCCGGCCACCGCCTTGTCCCCCCGGCCCTTCGGGTTTGCCGCCCAGCGATCTCCCCCCCTGTGCCCGGCTTGCAGGCTGGGGCCCCGCCGGGCCTGGCGTTTGCTCACGTTCAGACTTTGTCGGTTGCCTTGCGCCGAAGGCCGGCGGATGCGTCCTTGCGTCTTTGCGTCTTTGCGTTTAACATCCCTCTGGTTGCGGCGCCTCCGCGCGCCGCGTTGCGGGCGTAGCTCAATGGTAGAGCGCCAGTCTTCCAAACTGGTTACGAGGGTTCGATTCCCTTCGCCCGCTCCATTCATAATCAACGACTTACGAAAGAGTGCAGTAAAAGTGCAGTAAACTGGCCGTTTTTCGGAAAATCATGTTTGGTATTGGCCGCCGTAATTGTTTGTTTTCAATTGGTGCTTCACAAACCGCGTAGTCCATTCTATAAAATCGGTTAAAGAGAGATTCCCCTTCACGTAATTGCAGTGCTTGCAGCAAGGAACGCAATTGCTTTTTTCATAACCCTTCGCACAATTTAAACGGTCAGTTCCGTTCGGCCCAGCAACGCCGCAATAGTGGCAGTCTTTGGATGAAATCTTCTTAAACAATTTTTCCGAAATCATTTTGGAAGAATAGCCTTCAGTTGTATGCCTATCTTTGTAGCGACCATATTGGGGCGGTCTCTTGTAATTTAATGTATGCACCATTCTTTAAACGAGAGCATACGTCATGGATTAGTTGTATTTCAAGCCTCAAGAAGAATTTGCACGGCACGGGGCGGCAGGTTTGCCGCGCCCTCAACCGGGTCGCCGTTTCCGGACGGGAATGGACCATCCTTAAACCCAGTTTGACTTTTTCGCCACCGGGCGAAATCCTGCCAGAAGATGACCCCGCGAAACACGGGGAAGCCCGGCAGGCGGAACCAGGTCCGCGCCGTCGAATAGGAGACTCCGGCGCATACGGCGAATTCCTTGGCGTTCATCGCCTGATCCAGGCGGCGCTTTTCCAGGACAGAAGCCAGCTCGATGCCTTGCAGTTGCTTGTCCTGGCTTCCGGTTGTTTTCATGGTTTCGCCCATTTCAGCAGCAGCATTGGCTCACCGGTGTCCCGCAAAGCGTGCAGCACCGTTCCGGCTCTTTGTGCCCGACCATTTCCGTCGGCAGCAGGGCATTCAACTCGTTGGCGGCATTCTGCCGCCGGAACGCATATTGCAAACACTGGTGGCAGGTCAGCGGTTCCGCCGTTTCGACCAACGGCCAATCCATCGCAAAACCATGTGGACTCATCCCCGAGACCAACGAGACGGCGTGAACGGTGCCGGTTTCAACATTTTTAAACGCTTTCCACATAATCACTGGCCTTTCGCCGTAACCCTCAATCCGATCAAGACATAGGAAGTCTTCAAGCAATCCCGCCCGCCCCGCCGCTTCGCGGCGGGGCAGGCAGGGAACTGCCTGAATGTGACAACTGGCAGAATTGCCGCAGCCTGGACGATTCTATGGCCCCTGTCCGCAGCGTTTACGCCCCCGTATGGAGGTGGATCAAACCGGCTGCGAATCAAATGCGGTGTGCGCCGTTATCGCCGGCACAGTGGCCGCCTACAGGGAGTTCGTCTTACTCCGCCTGGCGTTGTCCTTGACGGCGCCTCTTTCCTATTTGCCGCCGGCCCGCCAATACGCGGAACACCGACTCGGAAAGCATGACGTCGCAGTTTCCCCCAAACTTTCGGGCCTCATAATAATCCCCGCCGGCGCGCTGGTATTCCGCTTCGCAGCCTTTGAGGACGTAGCCCACACCGTCAAGCAGTGGGCTGTACAGAGTTACGCGGGCCATCCCGCCCCCCAGTCGTTCCCAAATTCGCATGAAGGAAAAACAGTTGGCGGGGGTCAGCGCGTGAGGGGGCAAACCCGCGATTAATGCGTGCAGGTGCAGGCGGCCGGTGGCTTCCCCAGCCTCCGTCCGCAGGCACCAAATCGTTTCTTTGAAATGAACCCCGAAATGGTCCGCCTGTTCCCGCATCAGGGCGAAGAACATCTTGAGGCGCACCGCATCCGTCAGCTTTTCACTTTTAAACGTGAGCGACGCAAACAGTTGCCATTCGATGAGTGACAGGGCGTAGATTTCGGGGTTCATTTTGGTTGTTGTCAGTTTTTACCGTCCGGGCCGGTGATAATCGCCCCACGGGCGCGCAGACGACCGCCAAACGGAGTCAGTTCACGCACCCCGATGACAATCAGCTTGTCCTGGAGTTTGCCGGCATATTTGGCTTTCTCGTCTTCGCTCATGGTGTAATCAAAGGGCATGAGGAGGCGGTAGCCGGACGGGTCAACGTCCTGGCAGGTGATGACTTGGTTTTTGACCAAACCTTTTTTCCCGATGTATTCATCGGGCCGATCCGATATGACTGAGACTTTCAGTTGCATGATGTTTTCTCTTTCGTTGTTATCGGCATTGCTGGTTAATCCTGTCCGAAGCCGATGCACGGACGGGAAATTGCACGTTTTCCTGCACTTTCCATTGGAAAGCATACGGAGTAAGTTTGGAACTGGCATCGTAGTAGTGGGCCAGTTTTGGAAAGGAAGTGACGAATTGTGGCCAAGCAGCACGGCCACGGAAAAATTGACGCCGATTGACCACGACCAGGCGTACACTCATTCAGGCAAGGCAGACCAAATGAATCAGAACCAAAATCCGGACTTTCCGCCGTTTTGATGCGGTTGAGCCGGGCTTTCGAGCCGCTATGTTTGCTTTCCATGCCGACGTTTTAACACGCCGCATGTGAATCAACTATGGAGTGGGGGAAAAATTGACTTCAACATTATTTGGATTTCCGAGGAGCCCCAGGTTTTCTGAGCTTCAATTTAATGGACCGGCACAGGCTGACGAGTTGATCCAAATCCGTGATCTCGATCCATCCGGCATAGCTGAACGGGGCCAGCCAATTCCATAAATCCTCCATTCGCTTTGGAGGGCCAGATTTAAGCATGGCCTCGATTTCCGGCCAGACAATCAGCAGCAGTTCGTACGTCTCAGGATGTTTTAATTTGCGCTCACCCTTGAAATTGCCTTCGACATCAAGAAATCCGGTCGTCCCCTTGGCTTCGCCCTTTTTAAGTCCGTCCAAAGCATCTGGCCCCCATTCAAAAGCGATTTTTTCAAGATAAGGGCCAAGGTGTCTGATTGTTTCGGCTTGTGTTTTTATCAGTGTCTCACAGATTTCTTCGGCCGATTTGCCTGATTCGCCAGTTTGAGTTTTGGAAAATTGTTCATCCAACCATGTTTTGCTGGCCAGCAGCCTGTCAAATTCCTCCATCTGCTTTTCAGACAAATCAGACATGCCAAGTTCCAGCAGTTTTCCCTCCAATTCCTGTTCAGAAAACTGCAAGGTGCGAAGCCCGGCAGCGCTGACTGAACCGGCTTTCTCCCAATCAATGTTAAGCACCGGCTTCGCCTCCGCGACGGTTTTGCAATCCGCCAGTTTTTGAGGGTCTTTGCACTGAAATGTTTCCGGGACTGTAAACAGGCTTCCGTACAAAGTGCGACCGTGCAGATCAAATATATTATAGCAATAATCTGGCAGTAATTTTCTGTGCTCCGAGGCATTCAGCCGACCCAACAATACCCACTGAAGTTCGGTCATGACCGGCTGCCAACGTTCCAAAAATGGTTTGCCCAGCAGCAAGCCGTGCAATTTTTGCCGGGCTGCTTCCTTAATGTCATCGGCTTCATTCTCGCGATTCATTTGAATATTAAAATCATATCCTTGGTTTCCTGACAAGGCCATTGTGTCCCTGCAAGACCATCGCCATTCCGTGGATGACAGTCAGAATTGACATGATGACCGCAACTTTTCCATCATGGCGTGTGTGCGCGAATTTACTGGAATTCTCAGCCTGTTTTTGGTTGGGGTTGCTGTTGGTCGGGGTAAACGCGGTTGGGGCGGAAACCGCCAACCACGATTTTGCCGGATATGTCGGCCCGGAAAGCTGCCGGGGATGTCATCCGGTGGAATTTCAACGCTGGGCGCAGTCGGCGCATGGACTGGCGGAACGTCCCGTGCTGTTGGCCACCGATCAACCGGCCTTTGTCCCTTCGCGTTCATTCCGGCACGGGGCGGAAACCACCGCCGTCCGCCTTCAGGACAGCCAATTTCAAATTATCACCCTGGGTCTGGCCAGCAATCTCCAGCCGTACCGCGTGGAACGGGTCATCGGCCACCAGCCTTTGGAACAATTTCTGACCCCCTTTCCCGGCGGCCGGTATCAGGTGCAGGAGGCGTCTTACGATCCTGTATCAAACCAATGGTTTTACGTTTATGGCGACGATCTCCGTTTTCCCGGTGAATACGGCCACTGGACCGGCCGGGGCATGAACTGGAATTCCCAATGCGCCGAATGCCACAACACCCGGCTCAAGAAAAATTACGACGCCGCCACGGACAGTTATCACACGACCATGGCGGGCCTGGGGGTGGGCTGCGAAGCCTGTCACGGCCCGCTGCAAACTCATTTGGACTGGAAGCGGGCATATCCCAATGCCACCGCTCCAGACCCGACGGTCACGCCGCTGTCCCCCGCCCGCACCCTGGAAATGTGCGGCTCCTGCCATTCGCGCAACTCGGATTTGACGGGGGACTTCACCCCCGGCGATTCCTTTTATGACCATTATGCGCTGGAAATTCTGGACGATTCCCGGCGCTGGTATCCTGACGGGCAGGTGAAGGATGAGGATTACGAGTTCACCTCGTTTCTGGGCAGCAAAATGCAGGCGGCGGGGGTGACTTGTTTGGATTGCCACACCCGCGATGTCAACCAGCCCCAACTTAAGGGCAACGCCCTGTGTCTGCGCTGCCACGCGGGCGGTTATCCCAAAGCCCCGGTGATTGACCTGGCCGCGCACGGACACCATCAACTCACCGGTTCGGGCGGCGAATGCGCGGGCTGTCACCTGCCGGTGACGGTGTATATGCAGCGGCATGCGCGCCACGATCATGGCTTCACCATCCCCGACCCGCTGCTGACCAAAGAACTGGGCATCCCGAACGCCTGCAACCGCTGCCATGCGGACCAATCCACCGATTGGGCGGTTAAATACGCGGATGAGTGGTATGGCGCGAAGATGAACCGGCCCACCCGCGACCGGGCACGGTGGCTGGCGACGGCGGAAAATGGGGACGCAGCCGCCAAAAAACCAATGATCGGTTTGCTGGGGGATGCCAATCAGAGTCCGTATTGGCGGGCGGTGGCGGCCACCTTTCTGGCCACCTGGGCGGATGATCCCGCCGTCAAGACGGCGTTGCTGGCGCAGCTAAAAAACGAACATCCGCTGGTGCGGGAACGGGTGGTGCGGTCCTTGGAGCCGGTGCTGAATGACAACGCGGTGGCCGGCGCGTTGCAACCAATGTTACAGGACCCCTTGCGGAATGTGCGGGTGGCGGCGGCGTGGGTGACCCGGGCGACGGTGGACAAGCAGAGCCGGGCCGGTCAGGACTTGCAACGGATGCTGGATTTGGAGGCGGACCAGCCCACCGGGCAATTCGAGGCGGCCCTGTTCTCGCTGTCTCGCCAACAACCGGAGGACGCGCTGACGCACCTCAAACTGGCCACTACGTGGGACAAACTGTCGCCGCCGTTCCTCTGCACCCAGGCGGAAGTGCAGGACCAGTTGGGGCAGTTGGCGGAGGCATTAAAGACACTCGACCAGGCGGAGGCGGGTGTGCCGGACGATCCACACATCCCCTACGTGCGGGCGATGATTTTGGCGCGCAACGGGCGTCACGACGAGGCGAAGGCGGCCGCTCAACGGGCATTGAAAATTCAGCCGAATTTTAATCCGGCGTCGGCGCTGCTGGGAAAGTTGCCGGACGATCATTGAAGCTGAAAAACGGACCCAAAAACTTGTTTTGATGAGTTCCGCAGTTGCGGCCGAAAGCAGGACGGCGTTATTCTGTGATCTGACATAGCCGGGCGGGTCGCATCCCTCACCGAAAGCAAACCGGGCGCGTTGAGGTGCAACACCCTCCGAAACGCGCCCTGGAGTTGACTGGGAAACCAGTACGAGGCGGGCAAGCGGGTGGGAGGCTCAGTTTGAAGCAGATGAGCTTTCCTTCCTGGAGACAGGTTCGTCATCGAGACCTCCTTCGCGCAGTGAACGGTTTATCCGGGGAAACTGATCGGTGGCGGCTGGGAGCCAACCCTCCCCGGCGTTTAATTTTTTTGGCATCGCGTGTGCCATGGTTGGCTTGTGAAGTTCAAAGATTTTTCATTGCCTCTATAATTTTCCGCCCAGCATCTCGTCCGGCATGCATGAACGCCGTCGGTGATGAATCTATGGCATGATAATCTGCTTTTTCCAAGGTAACGCGGATAGCGCTCAGTGGAGAAGATTCGGCCGTCAATAAGATGTCTAACAAGCCGAAGATAGTCCAATCAAGATAGCCAAGTTTTTGAAGTTCTTCATTTGCGGGGATTTTGTCAACCACTTCAAAAGTAGCGGACGGCTCAACACTTATTTGAATTTTGGCGTACTCAAAACGGGGGCCAAGATGTTGATTTCGTTCGCCGGTGACTAAAATTCTTGATTTTAGTCGAATGGGCTTGCGTTTTAACAACTCTTCCGCCCAAATTTTTAGATAGTCTCTCATGATTATTTTTGTGCGGCTGGATTGAAATATTCGCCTTATTAAGCAAGAATTTCAATTCCAATTAAGCAATTGTCCTTATCAAAATCCAAATAAACGTCCGGCCCTTTATAATCACCGCAAATGGCGATGAGTCTTAACTGCTTGGTGACTACTCCTGGAGTTCCTTTGCCAGGATGATCTGGCAGCGAAATGTACGCCACATCACCATCTCCTTCAGAAACTCTCAGTTCAATTTTCCCTTTGGCCATAATATTTGGTCATTAGCGCTAATGCGCAATTAAAACGGTTTTCAATTTCGCTGTACCATTTGCCCCCACTTGATAAACTGCCATGCCGTTATTTCCAACAGGCACCAGCACTCTGTCAGCATATACTGTATCCGGCAAAGTACCGGCAGGAAATCCGTTTTGAGTTATTGATTGCGACAAATCACGCAATGCTTTTGCCGCCTCGTCTGCGGTTTTAAATACATTTCTCTCGACGGCTTGTTCAACAGCATGGGGCAAGTTTGAATTAACCGCCTTGACAACATCAGGTAGTGATTTTACCACATTTTCGCATTGTTTAGCTTTCCCCAATGCTGCAGCCCCGGCTTCTTCCTCCCCCATCGGTGTCATCATCATCGCCGCCGTGGCCAGGCTGTTGACCACATTTTCGCCCACGGCCGCCGCCGGGTTTCCAAGCGGGTTGCCATTCTGGTCGTACAACTGGTGGAATCCGTACCCAGCCTGCTGGGCCATGGCCAAATCCGAATTGGGGTCCGGCCCGGGACCGGGGCCACCGATGAAAAGGTAATGATAAAAATTGTATTCCGCATCACCCACGTTGTTATAGACACCATTTGCCCAACTGCCGATGTCGCTGTACCAGGAAAGCCCATACGGGTCCACATAGTTAATGGGGCTGTTCGCCCCAAATCCATATAGGTTTATGCCCCCATTTTCCCCAATGGGGTCTTGATTGAGGAACCGGCCAAAGTCAGAAGCGTAACCCCGGAAGGGATACAGCGTGATTCCGTCATGTTGGTACATCGAGAAGGCATGGATGGCGTTCACCGCAGCCATCGGTCCCCACTGGCCGATGGGTTTGCCAAAGGGGCCGTAAAGATAACGCCCGACAATGTTTTCGCTGCCGTCCATCAGGGCGGTGATGTTGCCCGCGCCGTCGGCGTGGTAATAGGTCGAGCCACTCGTATCTGTTCGCGCCAACAACCCGCCGATGCCGCCCGCGCCATGAATGCTCCCGCTTAAGTCCAGGCCCCGAGTGTAGGTGACCAGCGTGTTGTTGTTGGCATCGCGCTCTTGGATGGCCAATAGTCCATCGTAAATGTAATGGACTTCATTGGTCAGCACCCAGGCGCTGTTGGTCCAGGTGAAGTCCCGGGCGATGCGCCGGCGGTTCAGGCCGTCATAGACGAAATCAGTTTTCCACTGGTTGGCCAGCGTGATGTTGGTCAATTGATTTTCGCAATCGTAGGCGAACGACCGCGTTCCATCGTTCGTCAGGTTGCCGTTGTTGTCATAGCTCAGGGTGACGCTGGCGGGCAGGTTGGCGGTGACGGTGTTGGTGGACCGCACGCCGTAGGCGTTTTGGGCGATGGTGGTGAAACTGTTGTTGCCGTTGGACAAAGGCAAATTTGCGGCCGCGAACGTGAAGTCACCGTAGGTTTGGGCCGATTGCCCGTTGACCGTTACGCTCGCGGCCGGGGCCGGCGTGGCGCCACTCTCAGTGAAGGTGCCGGCGCGGGTGACGCTGGCAAGCTGGTTGGCGGCATCCACGGTAAAGTTTTGCAGCAGGGCGTTGTTGGTGCGGAGATGCAGGTTGTCCGCCGCATCAAAGCCGAAGCCGAGTTGCTCGTTCAGGCGCGGGGTGGCGTTGGTTTCCTGCGCGGTCCAGGAAACAAGCTGGCCGATGTTGTCGTAACCCACGCTGACATCCGAGCTGGTCAACCCAAGATTGCGTAGAATGTTGGTCCGCAGGCCGACCGCATCCATGCCGTAGGTATATCCGTCCAGGGTGTGGCCCCAGTAATTGTTCAGGGCGGTCTGGTGCAGGCGGGCCAGGGCGTCGTAGCTGTTGGCAAGGTTGGCCCCGTTGGGCAGGCTGACGCCGGTGACCAGCCGCGAGGCGGGTTGAAAGGCGTAGGTGTAGTTGAACGCGCCGGCCGGGGAAACGAGGTTGGTCATGCGCCAAAGGGCGTCGTAAGCGTAAGTTTGGGACCAGACGCCGCCGGGCTGCAGGATGCTCAGGGCCGTTCGCAGGCCCTGTACATAGCTGTTGGTCACCAGGTCGTTCGCCCACGGGCCGGTCTCGCCCTGCAACCGGCCGGCGGGGGTGTAACTGAAGGCCGTGGTTCCAACCGCATCCACCAGGTTGGTAAGCTCGTTGAGGGCGTCGTAGGCGTAGCGGAGGGTGAGCGCCGGGTAGGCGATGGTTTTCAGGTTGCCCACGTTGTCCCAGGCGTAGCCGGTGTTGCCTTTTTCCGGGGTCCAGCGGTTGGTGAGCCGGCCATCGGCATCGTAGGCGTAGCGGAAGGCGTTCCGATTCAGGCCGTCCAGTTTGTTGGTGAGCCAACCAAATTCGTTGTATTGCCAGGTGGTCTTATGGTGCAGTCCATCAATGAGGGAGATCACATGGTCCAAGGAATCGTAAGCGAATTGGTCGGTTTCAAAATTAGCGTTGGTGACGCTGGTTAACCTGCCCGCCAAGTCCCGGCCATAAAGAGTGACCTGCCGGTCACGGTTGGTATAGGCAATCAAACCGGCGGCGCTGTAACCGTAGTTTTCGCCGATGCCGTCCGGCCAGGTACGTTGCACCAGTTCGTTAATCGGATCGAACTGGTTGGACACGGTGATGCCGTTGTCATCCGTGACGCTGACGGGTCGGTTGAGGGCGTCATAGATGGTTTGCTGCCAAGCCCCGCCAGTCCCAGTGATGCTGGTTGCCAGCCCTTGGTTATTGTAGCCGATTTGAAGGGAGCGGCCCGCACCATCAAAGGCATTGGTCATGCGCCCGGCCAAATCAAATTGCCAAGTCAGGCTGCTGGCATCTGGGTAAGTGACATTGGTCAGGTTGCCTTGGTTGTCATAATTCAGGGTCGTGAGGTTGGTCAGCGCATCAAGAATGGCTGTCAGCGAACCGCAGCCGCACCAACTATACATCGTCAGGGCATTGTTGGCATTGGTGACGGTGATGAGATGATCCAGGCCGTCATACGCATACCAGGTCCAATTATTGAGGCGGTCCTTGGTGGCTACGACATCGAGCCGGGAATAAAGGTTGGAAATGGAGGTGCCATCCGGGAACACCGTGCCGGTGAGACGGTTGAGCCCGTCGTAACTGCTGGCCAGGGTCACGCCCCGGTCATCCGTCATGCTGGCGGGGCGGCCGGCCTGATAATTGTTGAAGGTGAACGTCCGGCCCTGCGGCGAGAGGCTGATTTGCTGCGGCAGGGCGGAGGTGTTGGTGGCGGTGCCGGACAGCGGGTAATAGTTGATGGTCTCGCTTTGGCCATTGAACCACTGCCGGCCGGTGAGGTTGAAGGTGTTGGGATCCCAACTCACGGTGGCCGTCTGGTTCAGGGCGTTCGTGAGGGCGACGATTTGGTGATTGCCATTGTAACCCGCATTGACGAACTGTCCGGCGGAGTTGCTCAGGCCGGTCAGGTCAATCCCGTTGGCCGCGTAGAAAAACCAATTGGTCAGGACGCCCGGGGTGTTGTTGGGGAGGGAAATGCTGGCTTCGCTGTCGGAAACCAGGCCGTTCCCGTTGGGCACGGGCGGCAGGGGATAATAATGCCAGGTGGTGTATTGGCTGGAGCCGTCGGGCAGCAGGCGGGCCAGGCAGGTGATCTGGGGGCTGCTGCCGAGCAATTCCGGGGAGGGCTTGCCGGCGTAGTTGTACCAATTCCACAGGCCGGCGATGTTCCCGGCGGCATCCGCCGACGGGTCGCGCTCGCTGGAGACGGACTCGGTGATGGAGAATTCATCGCCGCCCAGCAGCAACCAATGTTTCAACTCCGCCTGGTTGTAGTTGTTGGGGGTTAAATCCGTCAAAGCGGCGGCAAATTCGCTCTGGCTGTAGGCGGGATTCGAAAATTGATCGGCCAAACTGGCGTTCATGGCCCCGATAAAATTGCCATTGGCGGCCAGGGCGGCGAACTGGCGGCGTCCCCAGTGGAAGGTGTCGCGGTAGGTCAACGCATGATGTGGGGTGGAACCGGACGTGCCGTCGTCAAAGGACTGGCCGGGAACATTGGCCGGGGACGGCTCGCTGGCGGGCACCAGGCCGGGATTTTGGTGCTGGTACAAATAGAATTGGGCCGCGCCCTCCGGCTCGCTCACATAAAGGGCGCGTTGGGAATAGCCATTGGTCGTGGTGGGATCCTGCACCTGGTAATAATTGAAGCGGGTGGTGCCGTAAGGGGTGGTCAGGGAGGTGAGCCAGCCGTTGACGCCTTGATAGCCGAAGGAGCTCGTCATGCCCGCCGCGTCCGTAAGGCTGCCCGGAACGGTCACGCCGGTGAACGGCGTGATGTAGCCGATCTGGAGGTTGCAGCCATAGGGGTCGTTGATTTGACTCAACTGAAATCCGCTGTTGTACAAAAAGGTGTTGGTGCGGCCGTCCGGGTCCACCACATAACGGACGCGGTAAACATAGTAGGGCGAGGTGATCTGTTCATAGCCCACGCGGGTGATCCGCCCCTGGGGGTCAATCCGCTGGGTCAGCAACAGGCGGGTCGTGGAAACCCCGGTCGGGGTATAAGGGTAACCACGAGCATAATCAATCATGGGATAGCCGGTCAGGCCAAAAACGTCCTGGCTGCCGTCGGGGTAAACCAGTTTGAGGCCAACCCCGGTGTCCCCCCAGTAAATGCCGTTGGCGTCGGCCCTGGGGGTGTTGATGAAGACGCCGGAAGCAATTTCGGTGCAGACCGCGGGATAATTCTGGCCGGAGACCACACTGGTGATGTTCACCAAACTTTGCGGGTCAAGGGTGTTTTGCGCGCCGGCGGCAATGTTGTAATAATTGATGCCGCCTTCCGGCCGCCAGACGTAGGCCTGATAGCCGCGGCTGTAAACCGGATATCCGGATGGAGGATAGTATGTTTTCCCATTTCCAGGATTCATCCAATCGCTTTCCCATTGGGGATCCCAAACGGAAACGCTCAGGGTCCAGTTGTTGCCCCAGGAGGCGTTGGTGCCGCAATTGATCACGTTGGGATAATTATCGGGATTATACAGCGGGTAAGCGGGCAGGGCGGAGACTTCATCCGCGCCCGGCAGGACGGAGCGCTGGCGGTAATAGAAGCGGAAGGCCATTTCCTGCCCGGAGGAGAGGGTGTAACTCAAGGGGGTGTCGGAAAGGCAGAGATTGATAAACGGTTCGCTCACCCACCAGCGGGGCATGCCCGTGCAGGTGGTGCATTGGGCCTGATTGCCGCCGGCCCCGCTCTGGCCGGAACCCGGGCCGCCGGCCCCGGCGAAGCATTGCGAGCAGCCCAAGTCCCACCAATCGTGAAAACGCGCACAGGTGCAGGCCCCGCCAGCGTGAGCGTCATGCGGGATCAGGTGAAAAAGCCAAGCCACCAGGATTAAAGCCCATTTGGTCTTCATTTGATTTCAGGGGATGCTGGTCATTCCGTTCGGGGTGCCCACCCAGATGGTGAAGCCAGTTGATCCCTGCGGTGCGGTGCCATATTGATATTCCTGCCAGTTGCTCAGACCGTTCAAGGCCGGATCCTGATTGCCAATGCCAAGGGTCAGGGGGTTGAGGTCGTTTTGCAAATACCAGGCGTTGGGGGTGCCGTAACCGTCGCTGGAAAATGCGCTGCTGACCAGGTTTTCGTAAGCCGTTGTCAAACCGCTGCCGTCCGCAGCCGGTTGCATGGTGCCCAGCACAAAAAATTCATTGGGCTCTGACAGCCCGGTGGCGGTCAGGTTGGTCTGGCCCGGCGCGGTGCGCATGAGCCATTGCCAGGTGCTGGAGAGCAAATTGGTGGTGGCAAAGAGGTCAAACACGCCATCGGTCACATTCCAAGGGGTGTTGATGACTAACCCGACCGTGCCGTTGGTGGCGCCAAGGATTTGGAGCCACAAATCGTTGGTGGTGCAGACAGGGTAGTTGATTGAACCGTTCCAGCCGTCGGTCCCCCCGGTCCCGCCGCCACCCGGAACCCCGGGTAGGCCGTCACCGGCGGCCCGCATCATGGCTTGCATCTGTTGGCCAGCCGCCGCTGTCTGCACCTGTGCGATCACATTGGCGGTGGCAATCGCCTGCGCCTCCAAATCCGCCGGGGTGACGGGATTGGCGCCGGCGGTGTCGTCCACCAGATAGATGCCCGGAGAAATTTCGTAAGTTGGATGGTTGCCCCCGGGGGGCGGACAGGGGAAAGGCAGAGCAGTTGTGATTGGACCGTTTACGATTGTCCAGAATGTTCCAACGACCGGGGCCTGGCCCGCCGGCAGGAGCGGCAAGGAGTTGTAGTCGGCGGTCAGGCACACAATGCTGTCAATGAAATCCGTCGGGGCGGCCGCAACCGGCGCGAGATTGTTGTTGGAAATGCCAAATGGCGCGATTTGCGCGTGGAGCAGCGGAAGCACTAAAACCAGGCCAACCGCCATGATAATCCGTTTGGTGGTTACAAGTTTTATCTTTATGGTTGCTTTCATTTCTCCCATTCTGCCCAACTTCATTCATAGAACTAAAGGGCGCGGACTCGACACGCCCTGTCCTAGGCACCGCTAAGCGCCCTTCCAGAAAGCACGCCAAGCCGCGCCGAGTGGCGGCTTGGTTTCTGGAAGAGCTGGGGAAAAATTAGCGGTTTTAGGACAGCCCTGTAGCCAAAGCTACGCAAAATGTATATTATGTTTCTTACATCAAAGTTTAGTTTTCACCATCACAGGGCGATTATCCCCCTGTTCCAGGTTTTATCAAGCAGAATTATGAATTTTTTAACGGGGGAGCATTACCAATGTTTCTTTGGCTTGATCAACGCGAAAACTGTGGAGGGACATAAGCTGAGGCCGAAACGGCTTTCCCCTGCGGCGAGAGCGCGGCGGTTTTGTTCCGCTCCGGCCCCCTGCCACCCTCCGGCCCACCGCTTCACAAAACCGCCGCCCTCTCGCCGCCCCCGGAGGTCAGCTTGTCCCTCAGCCCAAACGGGGCCGCGTTCCGCTTCCCGCCCCATTTGTTCCGGCTACGATGCTCGTGCCTGTGCGTCTGGGCCTCCACAAATGGGCGGACGCTCCACACGGCCCCGTTCCGGCCGAGCGACAAGACAGACGCGCCCCACGCGACCCTTTTGAAGCCTTCGGCGACTCTGCGAGGCCAGAAGGTTTTGGTCAGTGTTTTTGTCATGGCGCCTTTTTTTAAAACCGACGCCGCCCATGTCTCACCGTATGCCGCTTGCTGCTCCGCCAGGTTTTTCACCGTTCCCCTGCCCGCTGTCACGGGGCGGTTTATTCCCGGCGACGAAGAGCATGGGCCACGCCAGCGAACCGGGCTATCCACTAACGCCCCAGCTTTCGCTGTCATGGCCCCTGCCCGCCGGGAAGAAACCACAGTCAGTTCAAAACCCGGCTCCGCCCGAGGTGAAGCAAGCGGCATACGGCGAGACACGGACGGCGATTATCAAAAAAAAGCTTATGAAAAACAGAATTTCAGATGAAGCAGCAGCACCAGCAAACGCCGTCCAGCAATTATCAAGCGGAGCGGTTAAACGCACCAAGATCAATATGGCGCGGCGAAACGCCAATCGGGTTTTGGGGACAGATGCCTTGCTGGCCTTGCTCCGCAAGGAAACGCCCAATTTCTTTGAACTGGCGGAGGTTGTCGGAAAATGGGTTTGGATTCAGTTTGCCGAGAAACAGCCGCCGACCGTCACAAGCGTTTTGGCCGAGCTTGGCTTTCATTGGAACCGGCAACGCCAGTCATGGCAGCACCCGTGCGGGTTGTTCCGGGACCAAGCCTCACCGTTCGACCCGCGCAGGAAATACGGCAGTTATTTCCCCGCCGACATGAACCCCGCTTGATCGGTGCACCTGCCATGAAACGACGCAAACACTGCCTGCCCATCCCGCAGCATGAATTCGGATTTCACCCCGGCCATGTTCAATCTGATGACCGAGACCGGGCTTGACGGGGACCGCATCGCCCGTGAACGTGCCGAGGCCGACCGCGCCCGCCGCCTGGCCGAGCAGGCGCAACCCGCTCTGTTCGCCACCACCAACCACCCGGACGAGGATTGACCCGCCCGGGACCATCCGCACGGCTGGACTGGCAACGGTTCAGCCGCGTTTGTGTTGTTGGGGACTCCGCTGCCATCCCCAAACCCCGCCGCCAAAGGCAGGGCCTCTGGACACGTTCCCACGCTGCGCTGGCCTCCACGCTGCCGCGCCCTTTCCGCACCGGAAAGGATAGTGATTAGGCGGCGAACTGCACCGCATCCCGCCACTGCGCCACGTCCGAGATCTTCTCCCGCTGGTAAATTTGGTGGATCAAATCAGACGAATGGTTCACCAACCGCATGGCCGCTTCGCGGGGCACCCCGGCCCGACGCAGCCGGTTGACGTAGGTGACCCGCAGGCAGTGAAAACACAGATGCGGCTTTTTGATTTTGATGAAGAATTGTTGCCAGCGGCGTGACGGCTGAAACGGAAATTCCACCGTGAATTTTTGCCTGCCCTGGCAGATTCGTTCAAACAGCGGACGCAGTGCCGTCGGCATCGGGACCGAAAACGCCCGGTCTTCCCCGCCTTTGGGTGAGGGGAAGGTGATTTTGTTCTCCGCAAAATCAATGCAGTTGAGCGGTAACCGGGTTTCCCGCAACCGGCAGCCGGTATGCAGGGAAATATCGAAGGCGGTTTGCATCCATTCCGGCTCGCCTTTCAACGCTTCCCGGATTTCCTTGATTTCGGCGTCTGTCAGTTCCGGCTTTTTCGCCGATTTGTCCCGCCGCAGCTTGAGACTGACCAGGGGATTGGCGTCCGCATGGCCGAGCCGGACCGCTTCCCCCATGATCATGGCCAGCAGTTTCAGTTCCATGATCGCGGTGTTGCGGCCAACCGTTTTGCCGGTCTTTTTCTTGTAGCTGGTCCGCCAGTCAAGATATTCCAAGGCGTTGCGGTAGGTGACGGCACGGGGCGAATGGTAGTGCTTCTCTTGCAGCCAGTAGGCCAGCCACGACCATTTGCCCTTGTACCGTTGCAGGGTGAGCGGGCTTTCGCAGTGCCGTTCCAGGTATTGCGGCACCCAGCTATCCCAGCCGCCGCCGCTGATTTCGCCGGCCGTCCGGTTTAGCTCCTTGGCTTCCATTTGCGCCCGCAGGGCGCGCGCCTGGACGGTTTCACCGGGATTGTCCGCCCGGAGGCCGGTGGATTTGTTGCGCCGGGCGCCGTCGCTGTCGATGAACTGAATGAACCAGAACGGCGAGTTTTGTTTGCGATATATTGAGGCCATAATGTTGTGCAGTTTGTGCAGTAAACTTACTGCACAACACCTAAAATATCAAGCAAAATTGCACATTTTCTACCACTTTAAACCACCATGCCAGAAACGAGGGTTCGATTCCCTTCACCCGCTCCAGCCTCCGCTCTGCGAGCTAGGCTCGGCAAGCACGCCTGCGAATGCCAAGAGCGGAATTGACCCACTAACGCGCCGAAGCGTAGCGGATCACCCGCTCCATTCATAATCAACGACTTACTCACTCCTTC
>Ga0182030_10009212_pt1 | contig 20248 bp, 21 predicted proteins | sample 812S3MmetaG_FD_121299 | JGI IMG/M metagenome (GOLD analysis project Ga0182030, IMG submission 121299) | Permafrost microbial communities from Stordalen Mire, Sweden - 812S3M metaG (Illumina Assembly) | ecosystem: Environmental > Terrestrial > Soil > Wetlands > Permafrost | place: Sweden... | reverse complement strand
TTCGAGTCCCGCAGCGCCCACCGATCGGGACGGTGCGCGAACCGCATCGTCCCCGGAGAGGTTCACACCCACGGGAACCCGGAAGATCGGGTGGATGGCCTCGCGGCTGTCCACCCGGATTTCATGGATCAGCGCCTGGAGGAGGACTTTGATAGGAGCCGTCGACCCCTCCGCTACGGCCTCGGCGACCCGCTCGCGGAGCTCCGACAGTTCCTCTTTTGTGGGTGCGGTGAGAGCAGCCTCCTCCATCTCGTCGGCCAAGTCCTGACGACGCGTCCGAAGTGCAGTCGCCCGCAGGCCCAGTTCCTTGACCCGATCCCCGCAGATCGACTCGGGCATGGTCGCGGTCTCGAAGGCCCGCAGATAACGGTCGATGCCGGCGTCGACTTTGGTCAGCTCGGCGTCGAGGGCGCGCAACTCGCCTTCATGGCGTGAGTGGCCGAGCTGTGCGCGCTCTTGGGCTTCGGCCACCGCCTTGGTGAACAGGTCGGTGTCCTCGTAGGCAGAAAGGAGCGAGCGCACCACGGCGTCGTCAAGGGCCTCGGCCGGAAGCCGTTCGGCGGCGCAGTTCTTCGTTCCGTAGCGTTGGCGTCCGCCACAGGTGTAGTACCGATAGGTGGAGTTTCGGCCGGTTGCCCTCGTCCCGGTGAAGTGACGGCCACACCCTCCGCACACCACCAGTCCGGTCAAGAGATAGTCAGAGCTGTTTGACGCCCGTTTGGCGACGTCTTCGCCCCGTTCGACCAATATGGCTTGCACGGCATCGAACAGCCCCTCTTCGACGAGCGGGGGATGACCGGCCTTGGTCCAGGTGCCGCGGAAGTGGACCTGGCCGAGGTAGGTGCGGTTGCGCAGCACGGTCAAGATGGCCTTGAACGACCACGGTTTGCCCGCTCTGGTGGAGAGCCCCGCGGCCCGCAGCCATTTGGCGATGGCGTGGGCGCCGAGGCGTTTGTTGGCGTAGAGGTCGAAGATGACCGGTATTAGCGGAGCTTCCGCCTCGTCGACGGCGAGACGCCCCTCCCCTTTGACCGCCCGATAGCCGAACGGTTCGTGTCCGCCACACCAACCGCCCTGGGAGGACTTTCGCTCCATGCCGGCGATGACCCGGTCGATGATGGTGGCCCGCTCGAACTCGGCAAAGACCCCGAGCATCTGGACCATCATCCGCCCGGCGGCCGACGTGGTGTCGAACGGCTCGGTGGCCGAACGGAACCCGGCCCCGGCGGCGTCGAGGGTCTCCAATACTTCGGCCAGCCCGCGCACGGACCGCGAGAGCCGGTCTACCCGATACACGAGAAGAAGATCGAACCGTCCCGCCTTGGCGGCGCGGAGCGCGTTCGTCAGGCCGGGGCGTTCCAGCTTGGCCCCCGACATCTGGTCGGTGAAGGTCCCGACCAACTCCCAGTCCTCTTGGCTGGCCACATAGGAGGCCAACCGTTCGGACTGTGCCCCGAGCGAGTACGGCTGATTCACCTCGTCGGTCGAGATCCGGGTGTAGGTGGCAATCCGCACGCAGTGCTCCTTTGGTGATCCGACCCCTGGCCTCAGACCGATGGCAATGGGCCGGGTCGATCTCGGTCAAGTATCACCCATCGTTGCGACAGGGGCGACCATGTCGGAGTCGTCGACGGCTTGCAGCGGATCTGTGAGCAGGGGCACCAACAACTCGGCCAACGCCCCGATGGCGGACCGTTCCTGATCGGCCGAGAGTTCGACGAAGGTCGCTGGGCATAGAACGATGGCGGAACTGCCGGTCGCAGTCGACGCTCTGCGTTCGGGACGGGAAGCCTCCTTGGGCCGGGTCGATCCTGTCCGTGGGCGAGAGGAGCGGCTTCGAGCTGGTGGTGATCCGGGCCCCGCCATCTCAGGCGACCACGGTGGTGATGGCACGGCTCCTGCGCCGAGCGAGACGGTGCCGGGAGATGCCGGTCAGTTCAGCCAGCTCCCTGAGGGACAGCCCCAGCACCTGGGTGGCGTAGAGGACGGCACCCTGGCTGGCTGGCAAACCGTTCTCGGTCGCCTCGATGATGGCCGCGGCCAAAAGCTCTTCGCCGCCGAGTCCGATGGACCCCGGCAGAGTGTCCAGGGAATCAGAGCTGTCGAGGCGCCGGGAGCGGTGACGTAGCTCGCTGACGTGGAGTGTCCACAGCTTGACCCGGACCCCAGATAAGAGGTCACCGGCGGCGTAGGGACGCAGCGTCCCCGACCACGTCGTGATCTGTTCGAACAGGCACGAGACGGCGTCGCCATAGAAAGCGTCGAGGTCGCCCCACGGCCCGGCGGTCCCGTCGATGCGTCGGGCCAGACCAAGGACCCCGGGGATCAGCGCCTGGATGATGGCGCGCGGGATGAGGGGATCGACGGTGGCACTCTTCAACATCGCCGCAATCACCGCAGCTGCTTCATTGCGCGACAGCCCACCCGATGAACAGGACAGGGCGCTGACGAGTTCGGCCAGATCTTGCACGTCCAGATGTGCGATCACCGGCTCATGTGCAGCCAGTCGAGTACAGGCAGTTCTCGCAGCGCCCGAAGAGGCAAGGGCGCGCCATTCGCTTCGGAGTTGTCGAATCGTGGGGGAGTCCATGGCCCCCACCATGAAGAGAGGGGTTCATGAAAACCGTCATGAAAACCTTCATGGTTGGAGAAAAATCGAGAAACTTTCCGTGGTGCAAGCCGCCGTCTCGTGGCTTCTCGCTTCCCCTATGGAGGCTTTTGGCTGGTGGAACCCTTCATGATGGAGACCATGAAGGGTTCATGGTTCGTCGGAGCGTTCGCAGGCAAAAGGGCGCGGCGAGAACGCGCACCCTCGCCTGGTGTCGCACCGTCGTTGGCTGTCAATGGTCGCTGCGGAATACGGCTCGCCCCCGGAGATCGCCGGCTATGCCGGCGCCGGGGTCGGCCTTTATGGTCCTCGCTCCGCCAAGGCCGTCCATTGACGGCCGCCGCCGGTGCGAGAAATCGCGGGTAGGTGATCGATGACGGGAAAAGGCGGGTCGACAAGCCGCCCCGCCCGCCATCGATCACCAAAGGGAGGGCAAGTCCCTCCGAGTCGGGATGAATAGGAGAGTGGACAAAACCCCTGCATGGAAGGTTCATGGTTCGAGTCGTGAAGGGTTCATGATGAAGCGCCACGTTTGGACGGTCACTTGGCCACGTTGGTGGTCGGAAAAGCCGTGCCAACGCGAGAAATCCCTGCGTGGACCCTTCATGGTTCCTATCATTAAGGGGTTCATGATGGAGGGCTCCGTCGGCCCGAACTTGGGCGCCGCCGTTGGTCGGACTGGGCGGAGCGGGGAGCAACATCCCTGCTGAAGGGGTTCATGCTGGCAACCATGAACCCCTCATGATGCCGCTGAGGGGATTCCTCACGAAGGAAAGCGCGCGTACTGAATTCTCTCCCCAGTTCTTTACATGCGAACAAACCAACCGAATCAACGGCCGCCGAATCACCTTCAATGCGCCCGACAAATCCACAGAGGCCTCGCCCTCTCGTCCTCGTTTGCCTGGTGGGAGGGACATTGTTCTTGCTCACGAGAACCAAGGGCTCACGCGATCACGACTGCCGATCTTCGCCGTCGGTTTCGTGGTTGTGACGACAATGCTCCGCAGTCCGACCGAAGTCGAGAGACAAAACGAGAGCCCGTAGGTCTCACTGTTTCTCCCGCCAGCGCGACGATCATGAAGGTCGCCGCGCGTCATGAAGGACAGAGCAAGATAGGAGATCAGTATTACTGATCTCGTTGCCGCCGGCGCCGGTTCCACCGAGGGTGGTCCCCGAGGTCTCCTCGGGGTCGCTGCGCTGCGCCGATCGGCGAAGGGCGCCGAACCACAATCCGCACCAGCGACGGCCGAACCGGACATCACCGCGGCAAAGCGGAACCGGCTTCGTCGTGTGGCCGGTGGCCGCCCGCGCCAGGTGATTGTGCGGCTGACGGTCGATGAACACGTCGCCCTCCAACGTCGCGCCGCCGACGCCAATGTGTCGGTGCAGCGTTACCTGCTCGAGGCGGGACTCTCCGGTACGTCGGGCGACGGGGCGGCCCGGCGCCGGGCCGAACGCGAACTAGGGGCAACCAGAGGACTCCTCCGCGCCACCGGGAACAATCTCAACCAGTTGGCCAAGTGGGCCAACGCAAATGGCGCACTGCCGTCTCATCTCGAGCCAGTTCTGACCAGCGTGGCCGGCGCTACCTCCGCACTCGCCGAGCGAGTGGAACAACTCGCGGCCACATTCGAGAGGCCAGCATGATCGCCAAGATTTCCAAAGGCGCCGGCGGCCGGGGCCTCGTTCGGTATCTGTTCGGTCCCGGCCAGGCCAACGAACATTGCGACCAGCGGGTGATCGCCTCCGGGGTATCGCTGTGGGTGGAGGAAGGACGCATGCTCACTGCGCGTGAGCTCGCCGACCTGGGATCGTTCCTAGACGCTGCAAACGACACCTATGGCAAAAATCCAGCCGGAGGCCACATCTGGCACGTCTCGTTGTCTCTAGCTGCCTCAGAACATCTGGTGACTGACGCAGAGTGGGCCGAGATGGCGCAGACGGTAATGCGCGCCATGGGCTTCGAAAAAGAAGGAGTAGTACCGGCCGCCTGGGTCGCCATTGGCCACGGCCGGAGTGCCCAAGGAAACCAGCACATCCATCTGGCCGCATCGATCGTGAGCGACGACGGCAGTGCGGTCAAGATCTGGCAGGATCGAAAGACCCTCTCTCGAGTCTGTGCCGAGCTGGAGCACTCCTACGGCCTGAGTGTCGTCGAGGGCCGAGAGGGCAAAGGGATGCCCGGGCTGAGCCGAGCGGAACGAGAACGCACCGTCAAGGAGCACTTGGCCGAACCGCCCCGGATCACCTTGGCCCGCACCGTACGCGAGGTCTCGGTCGCTTCCAGGGATGAATCCGAGTTCGTACGGCGTCTCCGCGGGAGCGGTGTGCTCGTGCGACCACGCTTTGGGACCGGCGGCACCGAGAACGTGGTCGGATACTCGGTCGCCCTCAAGGCAAAGGACGGCGGGCCGCCAATCTGGTTCGGGGGCGGGAAGCTGGCCAAGGATCTGACCTTGCCCCACCTGCGGCAATTCTGGGAGGTCTCGGGGACAGATCGCACATCGGCCGTCATCGAATGGAGCGCGGCCAGGGCCGTGGCCCCCGGCCGAGAATCCATCGTCGGCGATCCGAGCGACTGGCAACGTGTGGCCGCGGCCATCGAGGCGGACGTCGAGAATCTCAGAGCCATCCCGGCGTCAGACCTCGGCGCCTGGCGCGGCGCGGCCCGGGAAGCCGCCGGCCTTTTCGCCGCCTGGTCGAGACGATTCGAAGGCGAGAGTCCCGGGTCAATGGCCCGGACGGCCGATGCCCTGGCTCGTTCGGCCCAAAGTCGACCCGGTGATCCGGTGCCCAAGCGGGACGCGGTGGGTAACTTTCGCGGGGTGGTGGCGATCGTGGCGCAGTCACAGCTAAACCGCGATTCCCCGCTGGCGTGGGCCATGCTCATCGACCAACTCGGCCGCACCCTTCGAGCCATTTCCGAGGCCCATGTCGCCCGAGGGGAAACAGAGACGGCCAAGGCGTTACTCCGCATCGTCTCTAAAGAACTCCCTCTCCTGCACGAGCATTTCGAGGAGATCTCACTGCGCGAGCTTGCTGCCCGTGCGCAAACGCCGAACTTCATGCGCCGCGTCTTGGATCTAGAGGGATATCCAATTGGAGGCCACCACGTTGCGCACCGTCACGGACGCGACTCGAGTCCCGACCGCGGCTTCGGACGCTGATCTGTCGGCGCATACGAATTCCTTTGATGCAGCCCAACCAGGTTGACCCCGCAGTCCCAAGTAATACCGATGGGTCTCATTGGGTCGGCAACCGGTGGGATACGGCATTGGTATCGGGCCTATTGCGGTGCCAACATAATGAAAAGGACATCTGCCTAGTCGTCGGCTCGACCCCTGGATCCCCAGGCAGACTTCTCGAGAGAGCCGCGGATCTTCTTTGTGTGGATATTAGTGGTAAGCGGTGCAGCCGAGGTCCCGCAGGACCTTATTGAGACGGTGCTCTATTAGGGCGCGAACTTATACCCTCAGAGTTCTGTCATTTGCTGCTTCCGTAATATCGACAGTTCAAACTCGGGTAGAAAGGAGCCAGTACAAATACGGGAGCCCTTACAATTGTGGCACGCTGATGAGCGAGGTCATAGTTGGTCGCGTTATCTTCATATTCGCTTTGGTGATTCTTGCCGCTGCCGACGGATTGGACGGAGATCAAAGCGGTGGTGTTCCGTAGCGGCAGTAGGATCGCTGTAATGGCCGTTTTGTCAACAAGGAAACGAGAGAGCCCATCACTTGATGACGGCGACCGTCGTAATTTTCAAGAGAGATGCACCGAGCGCCTTTGATTGCCGGCAGGCCCCCCGTCGCTAATGGGGTTTGGGTAACTGGCGCCAGGGTAAACGCGCTCAGCTGCCTTGGCGGCGTAGACGGCTGGTGGGGGCGCTGCCTCGGCTTGGCGGCTAGCAAAGGTCAAAACCTTGATGGGCTCCGACGCGATCATTGGCAGCTGCCGCGGTCAAGGCCGCGCCGCCCCATGGCTGTCAGGCGTAGTCCCGGTGGGTCGTAGGCCGACCAGCTCCCGATCGACCCGGTAGCTCCCAAGGTCACGAGCCTGTTTGAAAATTAACCAAACTTGGGCGGTTTCGGCGATTTCCCTTGTTCGTTGACGTCTTTCGAACCCGGCGATCATTCTCTCAACTAGGGAAACGCGGCTGACGAAGTGGAGCCGGCGCCAGGCCGACACGTGTTCGCCGTTCTCAGGCACGTGACCGAACGGGAGCAACCCAGGGAGGCAAACGCTGTTGCTATCCACGTCGCCCGGGTTCTGACCTCCCGTACCTGTAGCTGGGCTGGCTGGGGCGGCCCGACGAAGTTCAGCGATCGATTGGTGCACGAATTCGCGTCGCTCAATCTCGCCCGGACCTCGCCCGCGTTGCCAGATTACGGCTCTATGCCTCTCCCCCGGTTCTTGCAAAAATTGAGCTCAATCAAGTGCGGGACGCGACAGTACAAAAATGTGAGGCCGTCACAGACGGTGACCATGGTGCAGCCACTCTTTGTCCCGGTTCCAACGACGCCGTAGAGATCTTAAGGCGCAAAGCGGGCTTCGCGTTGGGTCTCGGGCCATTTTTTATCGGATTCGTCCCGTTGCAAGCTCCTGGCGGCCGCACGCCACCCTGACCGAGGCAGCGGTCCGGGGATTGATTCGTATTTGAGCGTAGGAGTAGGATGTCTGAGGAGAGGGAAAGACTATGAGGAGCACGTTCTTGCGCTCTTCGTTTGAGCTGAAGACTAAGTGATTGGCCAGAGAGCGCAGCTCTTTGTCGTCCGTTGCATTCATTAGCTCGAATGGGGAGATTGATGTCGGAGGTGGCGGGCCAGCCAACCGGTGAGGTCGCTGTCAAGCTATTGAAGCTGGGATTGTCACCCCGGCTTGGTGAGCAAGACCTTGATCACGCGCGAGTGCTAGCCGGCCGATACGACGATTGTCCTCCGATCTTGGTTGAGCGCAGCACGTCAACCGTCATCGACGGTGTTCACCGTGTGCTCGCCGCCAGAATGCTGGGTCATTCAAAAATGATCGTACGCTTCTTCGATGGGACACACGACGAGGCGTACATGGAAGCGGTCAAGGCGAACATCGCCCACGGCAAACCACTTACGTTGGTCGAAAGGGAAGCGGCCGCGAAGAAGATACTCGGAATGAGAAGTGACTGGTCGGATCGTTTGGTGGGTAGTTTCTGCGGATTGTCGGGTAAAACCGTCGGCCGTCTTCGAAAATCAACTGAGGAAATTCCTCAGTTGATGGCACGAATTGGCCGCGATGGTCGGCAACGTCCAATCGATTCTCGAAAACTACGACATGAGATAGCTACCGCGCTCTTCGAGATGCCTGAGGCAAAGCCCGATGAGATAGCGAAAACTGTGTCGACTTCCCCAACAACGGTACGCGATGTGCGAAAACGGGTCGAGCGGGGAGACCCGCTTGTTCCGTCGAATCAAACGAAGGGTTCGAAGGCCAGAGTTCCGAACCGACGGGTAGAGGATGTCGAGGGAGTGGACCCCGGACAGGCGGATGCGCTTCAGTGGCGCAAAGACCGCGCAATACTTTCCCTTCCCGACGGCAAGGAGTTTGCAAATTGGCTCGATGAGGCGAGCACGACCTTGAATCATTGGCAACCTATTCTCGGTCTCATTCCAATCGGGCGAATTCCGCAACTGATTGAGTATGCAAAAGACCGCGCCCTTGAGTGGACAAACGTTGCCTCATCACTTGAGGTGCGCTTCCGGCAACTAAATCGGCGTGCATGAAGATAAATCATGATCGTGCGACAGCCTGCGCACGTCCGGACCTTGAGGGGTTGTTTCGGGAGCCGGCGTCAGTTACGTTGACTCCGTAACATCACCTGCAACGCATCTGACGTTTATACGGATGGAGGGTCGACTGATGGACGCGAATTACCTCAGGGCAGTACTGGCAAAGACTAAAACAGCCGGTAAATTCTTAGGCGCCGGAATCGCGGGTGCAGGTGGACTCGGAGTCGCCTTCGCAGCGCTCGATGCGACTCCCGCTGCCGCTTGCTCTTGGACGAATAGAGACTTCACTCCGTTTACCTCTATCCAAACTACTTACTGCGGGAAGATTGGCGGATATCCAGCGGCCAATTATGTCAAGGTTGCTGGTTGGTGGTGGAACGGATCCGAGTATAAGGAGGGAACTCGGGGGTTCGTCCAGCTTTACCCATACACGTGGTACCCCTCGTTAGTAACTGGCATTCCCGCGACTGCTGGATTTGCCGAAGGCTCGCGGAGCTTTGGTGGCGCCTGGTCGTGGTAGCGCTGGAACCGACGCCTAGGATCGGATGAGTTCGCATGAGTACGGCCACTCCCAGACCTTCGGATCAAACCCATCAAACAGACCTTGAGATTATTCTCAAGTCAAACCATGAACCAGAGATCTTCGGAGCTATTTTTGAGCGTCATGCCGCAACTCTTCATCGCTTCCTCTCCCGGCGAGTGGAGAGGGCGGCCGTCGACGACCTGCTATCAGAAGTGTTTGCGACCGCCTTCTGTTCCCGGGCTTCATTCAAGTCCACCTTTTCAGACGCACGACCATGGCTGTTTGGTATAGCGACGAACGTAATCCGACATCATCAGCGATCCCATAGCAGGCGCCTGCGTCTCTTCCAGCGAGCAAAACGACATGCGATGCTCACTCGCCAAGATGATGTTGAAGCTGTGGACCGAATCTCGGAGCAAAGTGACGGTGAGGCGACCTTTGTTGCTGTTGAACGGGCCATTTCCCAGCTCGATGATAGATACCGCGATGTCCTTCTGTTGGCTATTGGACCGGAGTTGTCGTACGCAGAGATATCAGAGGCGTTAGGCATTCCCATTGGAACGGTTCGATCGCGAATGTCCAGATGCCGGCTCCAGCTACGGGAACTTCTCGGCGAAAGTGGGCAATATAACGATGAGCCGCTAAGTGTGAAGCCAGCTCGGGATTAGCGGTCATTCGCATAAAGGAGGACGGGCTGTGTCACGCGAACTTGAAATGGTGCGAGCGTATATGGACAGCGCTCCCGAACCGACGGGCGAACACTTAGATTTCGCCCGGAGGAACCTGAATGACATGATCCATTCGGGGCCAGGGCCACATGATCCGAGAAAGCTGAGAATTGAACGGCCACATAAGCTCATTCGAGGCTCAGGTGGGGCATTTGCGGCTGGCGTGGCAGCTGTTGCCCTAGTGATTGGGCTTCTGTCAGCCTATTTAGTCTCCACCTCTAGTCATCCGGTGACCGCCGCCCAGTGGAAAGTGACTGGCCACCTTCTTGCAGACCCGTCCATGTCGAGTTTGTCGGCGGGCCAGGCCACTGCGAAGCAGCCATTCGGGCTGACATGCCCGACGGCATCGGGATGTCTTGCGTTTCTGCCGTCTGCCGGTCTCACTGATGGCACTAGTGCCACTAACACGGAGCCCCCAGCAACTTCGGTCGAGATATCCGGTGATTCTGGATCTACCTGGCAAACGACGTACGTGCCGCCTGCGGGAATGTGGCTTGATCGGATGTCGTGTCCGTCAAGTACTACCTGCTTTGCGACAGGAGTCAACATTTCCAGTCATACATATGCCGCGGCAACGACGACGGATGGTGGAGTGACCTGGAATGCGATCACGATTCCGACCGCAAGTGGTGGCGGGGGAGCCACTGAGATCTCCTGTACGTCTACAACCGACTGCGTTGTTATCGAAGGCGGTGCTGGTCCCGACGGCCTTGGTGTCGAGGATTCGACCTACGTCACGGCTGACGGTGGTCAAACTTGGACGACGGCAGCAGTCCCCGGTACCTTCCGCGCAAACAGCCTTGAGTGTTTCACTGGCGACACATGTATCGCAACGGGCATGACGCCATCGACTTATCAGATCACCAACCCGAGCGCATCAACGCCCGCTGGAGCTATCTACAGCACGGATGGAGGGTTCACTTGGACCGCTAGCCAGGTGACCCAGACATGGCCCGGAGGTGGGTCCATTGTGGCCATGTCATGCTCAAATGCCCAGGACTGCCTAGCTACAGAGGTGCCGAACGGTCAGGGTGGCGACTACGCGCTGGTGTCAACCGAAGATGGCGGGAAGAGTTGGGCGCCATTGGACGGCAACTTGCCGAGCGACCTCACCCTCCTGTCTATTGCGTGCCCGACGATGTCCAACTGCTCGGTCGCTGGCTCGGATGACAGTACGGGCACAGGAGTCGTCTTTAACACGACCGATGGCGGGCAGACCTGGAACAGCGTTCCTCTTCCGACCGTCGAAGGCGTAGTCCCAAACGAAGTGATGTCGCTTACGTGCGGATCCGCTAGTAGCTGCCACGCAGTGGCGATCGTCCAGGACTCCAAGGGCGATGCAACCACCGAGGCGACACTGACCTACAGCATGACGGGCGCGACAGCATCGGCATGAAGACGCATTGCCGGGCGAACCGATTTGCGGACAATAAGTCAACCTCAGCTTCCCCCAGTCGGACCGACCGGGGGAAGCTGAGGTTTGGTTTGGCATATCTCCCTGCGGAGGTCCTAGGTCAGTGTTGAACGCTGTAGGGATCGACGAGTGACTTGGAAGGGCGATCTGTTTGAAGCGCTCCACAATGCTCCGGGCCACGCAACAGTTCAAGGTAGTGCGCGTCTGGACCGTCAGCACCATGTCACCACGGGAGAGCCGTTCGGCCGGGGCACGACTGTCGCGGGGTCAGCGGAGAATGCTCCCAATGGACCCGGACTGATTGAGAGTTCGACTTCCTTTGTCGAATTCTGTTACCAGTCTGACGAGTGGCGCGTCGAGCTTGACGGGCGAATTGTCATCGGTAAGGACGATCACCTGTTGTTGTATACCCCCGGGATGGGAACGACTGCTACCGCGCACCTTGATCCACGGGGAGCGATTTTCGGGACCGTGAGCGAATTCTTATTCCCTGTGTCGCTGATCCCGTTATTCACCTTCGATATCATTGACACCGCCGCCGTTTGTGGACGACAAACTTGGCATGTAGCAGTGTCCCCGCGAAGTAGATTTGGTGCGAGGCGGCCATTCTTTGCTTCGCCAGACGCGGTGACTGAAATGTGGTTCGACCAGGAAACAGGGATCCTTCTTCGGAATTGTCCTGGTACCCCTAATGGGGGAGCTACCGGTCTCGAAGTACTAACGATTGACACGGATGCAGCGGTGTCGGCTTCGCTCTTTGAGTTTCAGAGCCCAGATGGGACATGCACCCGGAACCAAGCAAGCCGAATCATCGAGATGCAAGCGTCACAGCACATCCCAGACGGGCCTCCGCCGGACAATGAGCACTACGCTCGGGAGAGTGTTGAACATGCATTCGCTCGGATGAGTGAGGCAGACGACCACCAATCAGCACTAGTGAATGTACAGTCAGGATCCAACCTCGTTCCCTCAGCGGCCGAGGCGTTTCGTCGTTTGCTAGGAGGTGGGGATAGTACTGGTCCGGTACCACAGCGAGTGAAGTTCTTGAACGATCGAGAAGCAGTAACGTGGTTCATTCTTCCGGGGTTTGGGTCGTTCGAGGGCCGGGCGATTCTGCAAGACGGTAGATGGAAGGTCAGCCGGGCCACATATGCTGATCTATTGAGGCGAGCAGGAATGGTTTGTCCCCCACCGCCATGATGGAAGCGGTCGTAGTCGAGACGCCCAAGAACGCACCGCCCGACGTAACGCACTGGTCGAGGTCCAGTCTGGTCTCCAAGCACTGGCTGCGAAAGATCTGGCGGGCGTTCTGGCTCAAACTCCGGGCGCAAGGACTCGTTCAAGGTGTCCGCCGACCCCAACTTAGTGGAGAAGGTCCACGATCTCGTGGGGCTCTACATAGCTCGTCGGTGGCCACCTCGGTCTTCGTCGATCGACGAGAAACCCCAGATCCGAGCCCTCAACCGCACAGCGCTGACCTTGCCGGTGCTGCCGACGACCCCCGCCCGGGCCACCTCAGACTGCGAGCGCAACCGGACCTGCGATCTCTTCGTCGTCCCTCGACATGGCGAGGGGGACCGCGATCACCGACATCCGTAAATCTCACACCAGCGCCAACTTCGTCGCCCTCTTGAACAAGGTGAATCGCGTGCACGTCATCTTGCACAATCTGAGTACCCATAAGGCCCGGTCGTCCACAAATGTTTGCTGCGCTACCGCCGTTTCCACTTCCCTTTTCACGCCGACTTATTGGGTTCTGAATGAATCTCCTCGAAGGGTGCTTCTCCGCGCTCAGCACGAAGACTCAAGCGCTCCGTCCGTCGCACCTCACGGAACTGGCCGCCGACACCCCTTCTTGGGTTGTTACCTCCTGGAACGAAGACCCAGTCCGTGCGTTGGACCAAATCTGCCGATTGCCCGATTCATCTGCCGTCACAAGATAGGGGTGAGCTAATGACAAACGCTATGCCAGCTCTGGGTTCTTTGCTCACCTCGAGACCACCTATCTTTATACTTTGCACATCGCGATCAGGTTCGACCCTCCTCCGGTTGCTACTTGATCGGCATCCGGCCATTGCAGCTCCGGCGGAGACGAATATCGTGTTCTTGGGGCAACACGTTGCTGTGGTTGGCCGAGCCCTACTGGGTGACCGGAACCCAGTACAATCCACGCAGGTGTCGGAGTTTGGGGACGGCAATTCGATAGACGATGACCGTCGGAAGAAGCTCATCAACTCGGCTAGGCAGGTCATGGAGTTCCTCATGGGTGAATACCTAGACGAGCGGGGAAAGCCGATATTCTGTGATAAGTCCCTCCCGAATATAGTAGGTGCCAAAAATCTTCTGGACGTTTTTCCAGATGCGAAGTTCATATGCTTGTATCGGTACTGTATGGACGTAGTTAATAGCCTGATTGAAGCGTTGCCCTTCGGCATCGTGGGATATGCGGTTGATGAGTACGCAAAGAACTATTCGCAGAACTTTGTTCACGGGTTCGCCGAATACTGGAATGTCCAGGTGTGTGCCGAGCTTGAGTTTGAACGATCAAACCCCGGAAAGTGTCTTCGGGTCCGGTATGAAGATCTTGTCGTCCGTCCGGAGGCGATACTTAGGGAAGTACTGACCTTTTGTAATCTGGAATATCCTGATGAATATTCCGAGGTAATCAACTTTGGGGGTACTGACAGATTTGATGACTCCGGACCTGGTGACTACAAAGTTCGGTTTTCGCAACGCATTGAAACATCCTCAGTCGGACGCGGTCGCAGAGTTCCAGTCGAACTAATTCCTCCGCCTCTGCTCGAAGGAATCAACACTAACTTGAGCGAGCTTGGCTATCCACAGGTGGATAGCGACTGGAATCACCGACTAGGTGACGCGTCACGACTCTTGGACTTACCTATCAGTTGGGCCGACTATCAGGAACAATCGCAACTGCTCCTTTCCCTTCTTAACTCCCCGAGACGTAAGACCGCCCTACAAGCAGGCTGTGAAGCGGAGGGAAAGGCCGTGGACGAGGTTCGAGTGGCACTTGAGGGACTTGAGGCCACGTTGGTCTGCGGAAGCGACGCCGATGCAGTCATCACGTCGGGCTACGAAGGTCCGAACCTAATTTCCGGCGTAGATACGCTCCTGCAGCTTTGCCTTGGCTCTCTGAATGTAGGGGAAGCCCTCAGACGGGGAGATATCAGGCGATGGGGCAACCCGCCAGCGGATGGGGCCACAAACAAAGAGCAGATGGGAGTGCTGGACAGGTTGGCCTATATCTGTTCGGTGAAATGAACGAGCCACGGCCACGCCCCTACGGCGTTTCGCCATCTGCGAAAATCTTCTCGGCTGATCAATGGTCCGTAACGGCGACGACCCCCCTAATCCCTAGCTACTACCCCCTGAAAAAGTCGATGTGAAAAAAGCCTATGACCAGCGCGTTCGTGTTGGCAGGGTGCTCGCGTTGTGGCCCGAATGAGACAACGATGGCTCCGTCCCCTCTTTGCCAAGAGAAACGGAGCCATCGTGTTGCGCACCAAGGTAGACCCTCAGCCGACCCTTTGGGAAGCCATTCTCCCGCCTGAGTTCACTGCCCTCCCACCTGGGCTCGAGCGCATCGACCGCCTGCTGGACGATCCGGTCTTCTTCGAGCCGTTTGTCCCGTTCTTCAGCCCCGACGTCTCGGGCGCCCTTCGATCCCGATCGAGATCTACCTGCGCCTGATGTTCTTGCGCTTTCGCTACCGACTCGGCTTTGAGACCCTCTGCGGTGAGGTGACCGACTCGTTGACCTGGCGGCGGTTTTGTCGCATCGGGCTCACCGACGCTGTGCCCGACCCATCCACCCTGATGAAGATCACCACGCGTTGTGGGGATGCGAGGGTCGCGGCGTTGAACCAGAGGCTGCTCGAGAAGGCCAACGCGGCGCATCTGATCAAGGTGGACAAGGTGCGGGCTGACACAACCGTTATCCCGGCCAATGTGGCCTACCCGACCGACTCGGGCTTGTTGACCAAAGGAGTGGCCAAGCTGACCCAAGACGGTTGGGGCAATCAAGGCAGCCGGGCTGGCTCGCAGAACCCGCTTTCGAGACCGCACCCGCTCGGTCCGTCGGCGGGCTCATCAGATCGCGGCCTGGTTGCGTCGGCGCAGCGGCGAGGCCAAAGACGAGGTGCTGACTCTGACCGGCGAGTTGGCCACCATTGCCGAGGCAACCATCAAAGAGGCCCGGATTGTCGCCATAATGCCCGCCGCGGGCTGCGCCGGGCCGGAGCGCGATCCTCGGGCAAAGCGGCCTCCCTCGTCAGCGAACTCGAGCGCACCATCGGGGTCCTCGAACAAATCGTGGCCCAAACCCGCACCCGGCTCGCCGGAGAAATCCCCGACGGCGCCAGCCGGGTGGTGTCCCTCCACGACACCGAGGCCCGACCCATCGCCAAGGGCCGTCTCGGGCGTCCGGTCGAGTTCGGCTTCAAGGGCCAAGTGGTCGACAACCCCGACGGCATCGTGCTCGACCACTGCGTCGCGATGGGCAACCCCGCCAACGCCCCCAATTGCTGGCGCCCGCCATCGCCCGCATCAAGAAACTCTTCGCCAAGGTGCCCAAGAAGGCCACCGCCGACCGGGGCTATGGCGAGGCCAAGGTCGAAGCCGAGCTCCATGAACTCGGTGTCAAGCATGTCGCCATCCCGCGCAAGGGTCGCCCCGGCGCAGCGCGTCAAGCGGTCGAGTCCTCGCGTCGCTTCCGCAAGTTGATCAAGTGGCGCACCGGATCCGAGGGCCGCATCTCTTATCTCAAGCACTCGTGGGGTTGGGAGCGCACCTTGCTCGATGGCATCGACGGCGCCCGCACGTGGTGTGGCTGGGGCGTCCTCGCCCACAACGCCACCAAGATCGCCGTGCTCACCGAGGAGCACGAGAAGAAGAGCACTGTCGCCGCTCCGGCCGAGAATCGATCGACGACCACCAAAAGAGCATCGGGACGACCCCCGCCACTGCCCGACAAGATTCCCGCCTGATCCCGCTTCGATCCTCTCCCGTCGCGCACCGGAACCGGAAACATCCGGAACATGGGGTCAAAAGTGACCGGAGAGGCCGGAACGGGACCCCTCGGGGGACCTTGGCGGTCACTCCGGACGAATGGCCGTCGACACCGGATCAGCGGGTTTTTCAGGGCGAAGTAGCTAAGCGGAGTCACGCCTTTAGTTCAGACGAGGCTCGATCCGAGAGGCACGGCCCAATTTCTCGGCACGGCGATCGATGTGCCCCGGCTTCGCGCCAACGGATCACGGAATTGCGGGGAGATCCCTTGGCTGGCCAGCGCCAGTGCTCGGCCCTCTAATGGGCGATTCATGACGCAAGCGCGTTGACCTGTGCTACCGCGATGCAACGGGATGGAAACTTCGGCCGGATACTCTGCCTTTCGGTCGTCCTACCTCCATACCCGTGGTGGGGACGACTCGCCTCCGGTCTGGCCTAGCTGGCCCGGAGGCACTCCGCGGGTTTCGAGTGTAGGCAAGTAGTTGACGTCGTCCACGGTTGCGATGCGCACGCCAGCGGTGGCCAACGGACTTGAGGCCATCTTCGTTGGTGCCCAATCTGAGGAATCTCATGCCAGCATTACGGGCGTCGGTTGAGTGAAGCTTGGGCCGATGCGGTCGTCTCGCTTGACGTCGAGTTGAGCGCGAATGAGATCGCCCGTTCGAGGTGCCCTACGCTCCGAGGCACGACTTTCAAGGCACCTCTAACCCAGCCGCCCTGGCCGCGATATCGAGCGAGAGGTTGGTTGAACGCGAGGCGGTACCGAATCGCAACTGAAGTTGGCCTCGGTCCCTGCATGACAGCGAGCGGTTCGGGCCATAGGGGTCAGCCAGGCCGAATTCTGGGTTGCCGACGCCTCCCGCGACCTTGCCGGCATGCCAGTAGTTCCCCATCAGCCGACGGGTCGTCACAGTAAATCGATGATCGCGCCGATGATCATAGGGGAGCGGTTCGTATTGTGTCCCCCAAGGTCCACCGAAAAATTTTCACCGAAGTCCGCCACCGGGTTCACCGAAGTCGGTGACCCGAGTGCGAGTCAAGCATGTGGGTGTTACACGGTCGTGGTCTGGCCGTGTCGCGGCCCGACTCCTGCGATTAGCCCGCGAGAAGGGAAGGGTGGATCCGGTCTCTCCTTGCTGGCGCCCAGTCGGGGCGCGTGAGGAGGGCCGGCTACCCGGGTGCCGTTGGAACCTCGGGCACCGGCTGGTCCGACGGTCCCGGGGTGTGGCGTTGGTGACGCCGCCGACGACGCCGAGTGGGGCCGACGGATCGAGCCCTGGCCTCTTGTTCTTGACGTCGCTCGAAGGAGTCGACGATCCGCACGTTGCGCACCACCACGGCGAGGGCGTACATGAGGGTGTTCTTGGTGAGGCCGAACAGGCGGCACCAGCCCCGGCGGATCCCGCCGACCGAGGGATCCGCCAACGAGGCGTAGGTGCGTTCCGCGCCCGTGCGCCGGGCATAGGAGTCGCGATGTGCCGGCCCGGCGTAGTCATGCTTTTGCCGGGTCTTTTCGTTCACCTGCGGTGCAACGGTGATGCTCACTTGGGCGCAACAGCGCGGCAACTCCTTCGGCGGGTGCGAAACGCTCGGATGCTCGAATGACAAGGCGAGGGAGGCCGCCTTGTGCGGGCAGCGGACCTTGCCCGCCGCAGCCGGACAGACGACGCGCTGGTAGCCGTCGTCATCAGGGGCGCTCAGGGCGCAGAACTTGTAGCGCATCAACTCGGCGAAACGGGTGTCGTGGGCCGCGGTCTCCTCTTCACTCGCTCCCCGCTTGAGCGGCCCGAGCTCAAAGAGTGCCTGGGGGGTGGCCGGACAGAACAAGGCGCCGTTGGCGGCGATGGCGCCTTCGAAGGTGCCGCGGGGACCCCGGTCGCCCGGGTGCAGGTCCATCACGAGGTTGGCCCCGGCCCGGCGAAGCGGGACGGCGAAGGTCTGTGACACGCGGTTGGAGTACCCGCAGTCGGCCAGCACATCGCCGAGGGCGACCCCATCGCGGCACAAGCGCAAGAGCGTCTGAACCATGACGGCGGCCGGGTCGATACAAGGGGCCGCCACGGCGATGCGGCGGACCAATTCGGGGACCGGCGCACCCCCTTCGTCGCGCACCATGGTGGCCACCTGGGCGTAATAGCCATAGAACAAGTAGTCCTTGGCTCCCGGCGCGTTGCGCTTGGCATGGCCGAAGGAGGCGTCGGGGTCGTTCGACGGCTGGGGGTCCTCGGCCGGTCGGGCCCGGCTCCAGGTCTCGTGATCGGTCCAGTCGACGGCCAGCGAAGAAGAGGCGCTCTTATAGGTGCCGGGCACACTGGCTTCGACCAAGGCGTCCCTCACGCCATCGAGCAACGCCCTTTTGGCCTCGGCGTCGACCCCGGTGCGTGCCGCGGCGAGATGCAGGGCGCGCTCATCGTCGGGCACACCGCTAAACGACGGCACCGGAGTCGGGTCGATGCCGCGACACAGCACCGAGAACGTGTCGGAGAACTGGCGGTAGGTGGCGCGGTGGAACTCGCCGTCTTTGGATTGGGCGAAACCGACGGACAGCTGATCGGACAGCGGAAGATCACACAGGGCCCGCCAGGCCGCCGAGACGTGGGCCGGCCGGCCCGCATCGAGGGCGAGCATCACCCCGAGCAGCACCGCCTTGGCCCCGAGCTGGCGGGGGCGTCCCCCGCTCGGCAACAACGCGTCGAGGGCGGCCGGCACCCCCGAGTCGTCGAGGATCGCCTCGAAGAGTTCGCGGCGCGTCCGCCTACTCAGCGCAACCCCCCAACAGCGCCACGATCTGTGCCTCGCTGCGCAACGGCACCTGGGCCGCCAGGTCGCCCAAGCGTTGCGAGCAGGTGAGCCCCGCCGCGGCCAAAAACGAGGAGAGGCCGATCGCCTCGGCACAACTCATGAGCCAGCTGGCCCGGAGCCGCCCGGCGTCGAGGCGGTCGAGGTCCACGCCTCCGGCGAGCGAGGAGATGAGGGGCGTGGTCACGTTGTGGCGGCGCGGGTCGTTGCCGCCGACCACATAACGCTCCCCGGCGAAGGCGGCCGATTCACAGAGCAGGTCGTGATAGCGGGCCAAGACCGGGACGACCCGGGGCTTTTTCCCGCCGACAACGACGACGAGGCCACCCGAGCGCGCCACGACGTCGACGCCGCGCACGCCGCGCAGGTCGGCTCCGATGAGCCCGGCCCCGGCCCCGAGCGCGATGAGCCCGCTGGCGCGCATCCGTCGGGCCGGCGTCGGCTGCGCGGCGGCCAGGGCCAAGAAGGTGTCGATCTCGCCCTGTGTGTAGGGGGTCTTGGCCCGCTCACGGGGCAAGGGCGCAGCCCCGGGTCCGGCCACGGGTGCGACGTCCCGGGCGAGCGCACGCAGGTTGGTGCGCAACGTCCGACGCGTCGCCGCCGAGTTCCCTTTGGTGCCGCACAAGATGAACCGCTCGAGGAGCGCCTCGTCGAACAGCGTCTCGGTGTTCGGCTCGACGCCGATCGACACGGCGAAGTCCCCGAGCTTGGCCGCGGCAAAGAGCAGAGCCTTGGCCCGGGCCACGCGGGTGGGACGGGCCTCCGCCACCACACTGCGAGCGAAGACACCGGCTCGTGGATCGACCGAGGTCGGAGAGAACTCCTCAATCGCATCTTCGAGCGTCCGCGGTTTGCGCTTGGGCACCGACTGTATATATACAGTAGGACATGTCCGAACCGGTGGATCCCCAGTGCGAAGCTGCTCGAGTGCCTTTCGACGCAGCACAAAGAGCCGAGGCCCGCGCCATCGCCACCGAGCTGGCCGCCCTGGCGCGCAGCGGCCGGATACTCCCCGGCACGATCTCAGAACGCCACACCCGCTGCGGGCGTGCCAACTGCGCCTGCCACGCCGATCCGCCCCGCCGCCACGGCCCCTACTTCCAGTGGACACGAAAAGTCGCCAACAAGACCGTGGGCAAATGGCTCTCGCGGGACCAGCGTGATGACTACCAGGTCTGGGTGGACAACGACCGCCGGGCCCACGAACTGTTGGCCCGGCTCGAAGCGCTGGGTGTCAGCGCCCTCGAAGCCGATGCCCGCTCACCCGGACGGCGCTGACCGCGCGCGCTCGTGCCTGTGGACAACACGTGGTTAGCTGAACGCTAAAGCGTGATTGGTGCCCCGAAACCACTGTCCGGCCCCAGCTCACGGCTTTAGTGAACTCCTCACC
>Ga0182030_10009211_pt1 | contig 20249 bp, 19 predicted proteins | sample 812S3MmetaG_FD_121299 | JGI IMG/M metagenome (GOLD analysis project Ga0182030, IMG submission 121299) | Permafrost microbial communities from Stordalen Mire, Sweden - 812S3M metaG (Illumina Assembly) | ecosystem: Environmental > Terrestrial > Soil > Wetlands > Permafrost | place: Sweden... | reverse complement strand
GTGCACAGCCAGAGGCCGTCCTTCTGGCAACCCTCGCGTATCATCTCACCAGGGAGGACGCCATGCCCCGCCGCCGATCACTCGCGAGCAACCTCTACCGAGCCGCACGGCTCAGCAACAACGCGAGAGCTGCCAGTCGCGGCCCCGTCGCCTACGGCAAGCGGGTCGTGCGCCGCAAGACGTAAAGCAAGAGCATGGGCGCCACGGGATGTTTTCCGAGGGCAGGCACCGATACCTCTCCTCACGCGCCGGTCCCATAGCACCTTCATGTCGCTGAGGACTGTCACTGAAGTCACTCTTCTGCGATTGTCGGGTATCTGTGAAGCACGCCATCTTGAGTTCGCACTTCTATCCAAGTCACTTGATATTCGATCGCTGCAAGTGTGGCGTTACGAGTCCACATTCGAGTCTCACGACCATCGACAATGACCGTGATTCTGACTCGCTCAAGGAGAGGGTGCTCAATCACAATGTCTCGCGGCTTTTGTTTCGCAACGAAAGCGTCCGGCCAGTCATCCCCATACTTCGGAGCAATGCTCGGCTTGCGAGCAATGCTCGGCTTGCGACCACTGCTCGTCTTGCGAGGAGAGGGTTGAGCTGGCCGATGCTGCAAAGCCGGTTTTGTCCGCCGCAACTTGCAGATGTCTTCCCAACAATGCGGACAGCTGCTGTAAGGTCCCGAATGCTTCGCATAGTGTTTGAAGATGAGGTCGTGCCATTCTTCCCGTGTGGCACAGTCGGCGTCCTCTACGGGCTCGCGTTCCGGAGCAAGGACGCGACTCGCAGCCTCCCGGGCGTCGAGCTCCAAGACCCTGGCAGGCACGAGCGCTGCACGTTCGCCTTCTCGTCTTGCACGTTCAGCCTTGATGGTCTGCTCTGAAACCCGAGCGCGCTCTACAGGCTCTCTGGCGGTACGTTCCTTGTTCAGAGCAATTGCAGCTTCCGCGCGCTGAGCGCGGCGTGCGGCGCGTTCTTTGGCGTAGAGGGCGAGCTGGGCTTCGTTCGCGGCGAGTTCTCTGTCCAGGGCAGTCTCGGCTTTCGCGCGCTGAACCTTTGGTTCGGCGCGTTCTTTGGCGTAGAGAGCGAGTTGGGCTTCGTTGGCGCGCGCGTTGTCACGCGCGGTGTGCTTGTTAATGAGGGCCCGCTTGTAAGCGGCGTCCTCTTGGGCAGCTAATTCCTCCTTGGTCCGCGGACGTGATTCCCGCGCGCCGCCAACATGGACCCGCCCCGCTGCCTGAATGCACAGCGAGTCAACATGTGACCTCGCAGCCTCGATCGATTTGTGCCAAGAAACAAACTTGCCTTCCTCTTGATCCCTCACCACGAAGCCATTGATGCCGCTGAAGATCCTGTACCTGTCGCTCATTGCAGCGGCCCCTTCGGATCGTCTCCGCGAGGGATGGTTGCCAATCGACCGTAAGGCGGACTCAACTCCCCGTCTTTCCTGTGCCTACACCCGCGATTCTAGGGGCTTCTAGACGATCTGCGAACAGGATTTTCCCGTCGCCGTAGTTCCCTCAGCGCCCGCACGAGCTGACCGAGGATCGCGAGCGCCCGTTCACCCCGACGAAAGTCTGTGCTCGTGTTCGGGCGGCGTCACGCCTTAAGCGGGGTGCCTACTGGAGGGTTGCCGTACTGGTCCCAGACCTTGTTGAGCTGGCTTTGGATGTAGACCGGGGCGAAGCATAGGCAGAGGAGCGCCAGGAGAGCCGAGCATCGCTTCGTACTGCCAGCCAGTTTTTGGGCCTTTTGAATCCGACTCGAAGTGTGAACGTAGGAAACTATCGGGGGAATTCCAATGAGAAAGACCCCTAGTGTGATCGCCAGCACGGCCATGCCTGGCTGAACGTCGATCGTCTCCGAGTAGTCCCTCATCTCCTTGTTGATCTTGAAGTACCAGATCAACGGGTAGATGATCGTCAAGCCCAAGAGCCACACACCCCACGGATTCCTCGTCTTGCCTACAACTCGGGATGGGGCGGTCGCTGACACCGAACGAGCCACGACTGGCGTCGTCGGGGTCGGTACGCTGGCGGCCGACGATTGCCATTGAGGGAATGGCGGCACATTGGTGGGAGGCTCGGTTGGTAAGGATTTCGAGGCTTTTGGCTCATCGTTCATATCACTCACTTGTCAAGGTCCCTTCTTTGGCGATGCTCTCGCATCTCGGCAAAACGCTACTCCCCACCGAATGACCGTGAGCTGATCATGCGCGGGCAGGCGAAGATTCTCGGAGCCAAGCCAGAGCCAAGTCTCACGGCCACTGGTTGGAGGATGACAGGCCACCTGTCAGTCATCCTTCCTACCGGTGGCCTGTCCGTGTCTAATGGCCCTCCTGAATGAGCAAAGCTCAGGCGGCTACGGGTGACGGAACACGAAAACCTCGCTATTCCCACCGGAGGAATACCTGAAGTTGACCGTGGTCCAGTTCGTGCCGATTGGCACATCAAAGAAAATCTCAGCGCCGAAGGTAGCGCCTGCCCCTTCGGGCCCGAGGCCGCCTAGGGCGTACTGCACCGAGTTGTCGAACGTAATGCTGTCCTGATGAGCCTGACTTCCGTCTGACAGAACGAGCGCAAAGTTGCTTGCTTCGGCACCGGGGTCCGACATTCCCGACGAGCCAGCGGTGAAGGCCATGATCATCACGTCAAGCTGGTCACCCGCCGGTTGATCGCAGACCCCCGGATCCGGACAGACGACGTTGGAATCGACGTAGCCGATTTCCAAGGACGCCAAGCCGAAATCGTCCGGAGCCGGTAGCACGTAACCGCAGCTACGTGGTCCGATGCAGTACGTGGTGGGCTTCCCAGTGGTCGTTCCTTTCCCTGCCGCCTGAACGACCTTCAAGTGGTCGACGGTCGTAGTGACGCCACGGATCACCACAGTGAGGGTGTAATCCTTCACCTCGGTCGACGTGTTCCTCTTGAACGTTGCCGGTCGCACAGCCCGACCGTTAGTGCATGTTGTGGTCCCGTCGAATCCTGCGACCGTTGGCGAGGAAGACCAGGTGCAGTGTTTGGCGTTGTGGACAGCGACCGCCCACTTGATGGTGCCGCCACTGGTGGTGAGATGGCGCGTCGGGATCGTCGCGCCTCCCGCAGCACTCGCCAGCGAGGGAACGGCAAGTGTGACGAGCGCCACGACTGCAACAAGAACTACGGAATGTCTGACGTTCTTCATAGTCCACCACTCTTTTCTGCGCCCTAACTAGCGCAACTCACCTACCAGGCAATTATCGGCAGACCAGACGTCAACACTTAACAGGAGTTCTCGGCGCCGATCCACCCGACCCGGTCAGGCAAGGCACAGATATTCGCCTGTGGACGGAGTGCGCTGCCCAGGAAGCGGGTCAAGTGCCGAGTGTTGTCCCAGAAGCGAGGGACGTGATGCTTCAGACCTCAAACACATAGACCTCGCCCGCATCCTTGGCATGGCCCTGAGCACCAACCACCGCCGTCGTGCCAGACATCGCCACAGACAGGCCGAAGTCGTCGCCGTCTACCGTGTCCGAGCCTTCCAGCTCGGCCGCCTGCTTCCAAGAGCCTGCCGTCTTGGTGAATAGGTAGGCAGCGCCTGCCTTGTTGGCAATGTAGGGCGCACCCACGATCGCAGTCGTGCCCAACCCGGCAACCGAGATGCCGAAGTCATCGTGTGCTGTGGTGTCGGAGCCCTTCAGTTCGGCAACCTGCTCCCAGTCGGCTGCGGTCTTGGTGAACACGTACGCCCGGCCCAATTTCTTGGCGTTGCCGGATGAACCGATAAAGGCCGTCGTACCCGATATGGCCACAGAAGTCCCGAAGAAGTCGCCTGCGGTAGTGTCAGAGCCCTTCAGTTCGGCGACTTGCTTCCACCCGGCTGCGGTCTTGGTGAACACATAAGCAGCGCCGGCATGGTTGGCACGATCGTTTGCGCCCACGATCGCAGTCGTGCCGGAGATGGCAACCGAGATGCCGAAGTCATCGTTGTGAATGGTGTCGGAGCCCTTCAATTCGGCGACCTGTGTCCAGCCGGCCGACGTCTCGGTGAACACGTACGCCCGGCCGGCACCATTTTGGCACCGTTGGGCGCACCCACGATCGCAGTCGTGCCCAACCCGGCAACCGAGATGGCCAAAGTTGTTACCGGCAACGGTGTCAGTGCCCTTCAGTTCGGCGGTCTGTTTCCAACCGCCTGCCGTCTTGGTGAACACATACACCCGGCCAGCACCGTTTGCGTGTCCGTATGCACCCACCACAGCGATTCGACCTGAGATCGCCACCGAGAGGCCAAAGCCGTCACCTGCGATGTTGGCGGAGCTGCTTCCTTCAGTGTCTGATGCCTTCAGTTCGGTAACCTGCTCCCAGCCGGCTGCGGTCTTGGTGAAGACGTATGCGTCACCGCCAAAGTTGGCGTGGCCCGGCGCACCTACGACAGCGGTGGTACCCGATATGGCCACTGAAAGCCCGAACCCGTCGTAGGCAGTGGTATCGGATCCCTTCAGTTTGGCTAGCTGTCTTCCAATAGGCGGAGTCGTAGATGACCTGACGGCCCCAGCCGAGATGCCGGTTGTGGTCAGTGGCACCACCGTGACGGCTATGACGGAAAACACTGCCAGAGCAACGCATCTAGAGTTCCTCATGGTCACCTCCGAGCGAAGATGTCGAACAGTGGTGCTCAAGCCTCTGTTTCAGGCTAGTGCCGGAATGTGTCCGTAACTGTGACTATTCCATACCCTCAACAGCGATCACAACAAGTATCGTGGTCACCGATCCCACCTTCTGCAGGCAGTCGAGGCGACGGTCAATTGCGAGTCAGAATCTCAGCCTTCAAGCGTGCTCCTCGTTGGTTGGCCGTGTTGCCTAGCAGAATCTTGTCACCAGGTCACTGAACGGGGGTGTCTTCGAGCCGAATGCGGCGTACGTCTCCCGGTGGGTGCGGGCAAACGCCGTCCGTCTACCGCTAGCGGATTCGTTGGCCTGGCTCGGGTGGTTGGTCTGCTGCGGCAGAGATCAGAGCCTCGAACGCGGCCCTCGGGGAAAGCGCCGAGCTACTGACCGCGTCCAGGTAATCGGCCAGTCGTGCGTCCCGTTCGTTATCGAAGCCCAGTTCGGTCAGGTTGCGCTGCACGATCGTGCGCGTCCAACCTTCCAGGCTGCGTTCTATGCCGACCAGATACGCGAACCCCTCGGCCAAGGCCCGGGCCCCGCCCTCGGTGCGCAGCTGCGCCGCGCTCGCGCCCACGCCGTTCATAAAGGAGTGCCGTCCAATGGGGACCAGGCAACGGCCGGCAGAACTGTTCAAGGCCTTGATCGCCTCGAGGCACTGCCCGCAGAACCAGATGCTGAAGCGCGATCCGCTGCGAAGCAGCAGCAGACCGCAGCAGCGGCAGAGCTCGGCGTAGGTGTTGAAGTCGCCTCCCCAACGGGGCTGGGCTCGGCGCACTTCCAGCGGCGTGCAATCGCAGAACTGGCGGGCGCCGTCGGCCCGGCTGGGTACCGGGCCTTTCAGGAGCAGGCACATGTGACAGATGAGCAGCTCCCCGGGAGCTGCCTCCCTCGAGGATGGCGCGGTCGGGCTCGGTGCAGTCATTTTGTTCTCCTCATCGCCTGGCGTTGGCACCGTGCCTCAGGTCGGTTGCCGGACCGTCTTCGGGCCAGGTCCCTCGGGTCACTCTGGATGAGACAGCCACAAGAATACTCGACGGAGTGTCACTGAGGGCAGAATTGCTCGTTGATTGGCATGCCAGGTCGAGTTTCTCCCGTGAAGCTCTGCCTCCTAGTTCCGCAGTGCCACCTCTGGCCTCGCCGGCGAGTGCCTGTTCGAAGCCGGCTTTGGCCCACTCGTCGATGGCCCTGAGGCTGTAGGCCAGCATCTCGCGGATCTGAGAAGGCCTCGAGCAGCCGAGCCCCCGCCACACGATCGCCTTCTCCACGTCGATCCGAGCAGATGAGAGCTCTTCCTCGGCGAGACGATCAAACTCGGGCAGGGCCCATCGAGAGCTGAAGCCGGCAGAGCCGCCTTCAGGTGCGGGTCCTACGGCATTGGAAGGTACTCCTCCCCGAACAACTCGCGCACCAGGACAAGAAGCTGGCTGCGATCGGCAATGCCTAGCCCTCGCTTAGCCTGTTTCCGTACCTGAGCGCGAGGCTCGTCCAGCTGCCAGGCCAGCGCTTCGAGCAGATCCTCCTCCACTGGAACCACGCGCTCACCTCGCAAGCAACGTCGAGGGGGCTCGAGCCCCATCAGCAAGCAGAGGAGGCGCATCGGCCGGTAGCCGAGCACCCGCCACCCGCTCGACAACTGTCCTGCCGGAAAGCCGTGCGTTTGAACGTGGATAACCAGCCCGTCGAGGAGCGCTGCCGAGCTGTACGCATTGTCCGACTTCGGGGAGCGATTCACGAGCGGCACGCCGTTCATCGTGAGAACCTCAAGCACCGGTTCGACGAAGTCCTCCGCAACCACGAAGACGACAGGGCTCAGCCGCGAACGGTGGAAGGCGTGTGACCACCCGTACTGCCTGACTGCCTCCCTTCCTTCAGAGGGAGCCACAAAGTCGGCCGAGGGGTAAGACATGCTCGATGCCGGCGTATCGCCGCGCCGGGGTGAATCGAACAGCTTGCCGGTGACCAAATTGGTGCCACACAACTCGTAAACAGACTCGAGCGTTCCGAGGACGAGGCGGGCGAGTTCGGACGTGTCCGGGTAGATGGTGGCCTGTACCGACCACCAGTTGGGCTTGTCGGGAAGACGCGGCGCACTCCACCCGATGGCGACGAGCGCCTCCTCCTCCTCGGCACTCAGCCGATCGGAACCTTCCAGGAAGTTGTTCGAGACAGCCTCTGCGAAGATCGAGCCGTCCTCGTAAATCAGCATTTGCAAGTAACGGTCACTCTCACCGGGTTCGAGAATGAAGATCCACCGCCCTGGACTGTTCACGAGAAGGTCGATCAGCCCTACGAGGTCGCGATGAAACGTACTCAACCTCATTGTCCAAGTCACTATGTCGTCGGTCGCCGGTGGGACCGTCGACGGCGAGATCGCGTGCTCCCGTTCCTCTGCCAAGAGGCGGTCGACGTCGACGAACCATTCCTCTAGTTCCGCGTGAAAGTCACGGCGGGTCATTCAGTCCTCCTGATCGCCCGGCCTTGGCACCAAGCCTCAGGTAGGGCACCGTGCCGTTATCGGGCTAGATCTCTTTTGTCATTCCGGATGGGTTGACCACTAGAATACACCACGGTTGTGTCATCGGGACTTGGCCCCAGAACGTTATGTTGAGCCCCTCCCATTGAGGGTGCGCAATGCAGGCCGGGCCGTTCCAGGATGTCCCTAGACATTCTTCAGGAGGGCGTGGTCAGGCTGTAGCGCGGCCGCGTCGAAGTCATCGAGCACCTGAAGCTGCCCGGCTACGAGTTCGCCAGACGGATGCTCCCATGAAAGTCACTAGCCCGAAGCAGTTGTCGCACGGTACCGTGAGTCTGCCGACGAATAGCCACATTTGGTCGTACTATCGGCGCCATGTCCGATTCGATCTTTATACTCGGTCCTGACCGCCTCGTGACCGAGGCTCGCAGCACCACTTACGATCTGGAGGCTGATCTCCAGGAGCTTCTGGCAGACAACGTTGAGCTTCTCCCGGGCGCACAGATCAACCCGAGCAACCCGCGCAAGTGGTTGTTGGTCAAGCGTGAGGCTGGAATCCCCAATCATGAGGGAGGGGCGGCTTTCTGGTCGATCGACCATCTGTTGGTTGATCAAGACGCGGTACCTACATTCGTCGAGGTCAAGAGAGCCAGCGACTCGAGAACACGGCGCGAAGTCGTTGCCCAGATGCTCGATTACGCCGCCAACGGCTCTCTCTTCTGGACTCCCGAGCGGCTGCGGGAATGGTTCGAGGACAGTGAACCCGAGAGCGGAACAGACCGCTTGGTTCGGTGGCTCGATCCGTCGGCGGAGGAACCCGAGAGCGTTGCCGACGCCTTCTGGAGGGCAGTCGGGACCAACCTAAGGGAGGGAAGGGTCCGGCTGATCTTCGTGGCGGATGAGATTCCCGCGAGTCTGCAGCGTTTGGTGGAGTTCCTCAATGAGCAGATGCCGCGGATCGAAGTCTTGGCGGTCGAGATTCGGCAGTACCTGGCGGCCGGCAGCAAGTCCGGGGCGCTGGTCCCCAGGCTGATCGGGCAAACCGCCCGCGCGCAGGCAACTAAGGAGCCGTCCGCATCGGCACCTCGGCGGTCGAAGCCGTGGACAATCGACGATGTGACGGTATCCGTGGCGCAAGCTGGGGAATCCGAACGGGCGGCGGCAGCCGTCGTCTTCAACTGGGTGCGAGGACGTGCGGACCTCTTCAAGATCACTGGTGGAACGGGTCTCAGTTACCCGTCGGTGACGGTGTCCGTCGACTCTGGCCGCAGCGCGTCCCGCTTCCGGCCTGTGTTGGCACTCTACGGTAGCCCCCACGGCGGACGGCCGATGCTCGAAGTTCGCGTCGCCCGCATGTGTCGAACACCGCCGTACGAGCGCGACGAATTCCAGCAACCATTGCTCGCTCAGCTAGAGGAAGTCGGATTCGGTCACCTCGAGGCCGAGGAGATCCGTACAACGGACCGGCGCCCCAACATTCCGCTCAACAAGCTGACCGACGAGAACCTGGCGGTCCTGTTGGCCGCCGCGAACAAGTGGATCGACGACGTCCGTGTACACGCGGGAGAGCCCGAGACAGGCGACGACTCCTATGACGCAATGACCGAAGAACGTGAGAGTGGAATGACGGAGCCGTAACCACGCGCTTCGCCGTCTCGTCGGTCGCGCTTCGAAAGAGCAACGAGCACTTGCCCGCTGTTCTCAGAAGCACCGCCGCTCCGACTTCCTGTCCCTATTTGCAAGGTAGGCCTCAATGGCTGGCCTCACCCAGATCGCCCCACGGCAGGTTCGACCGTCGTCTCCGGAAGCTGTTCCTTGACCAGAAGCTCGTAAAGCCGCCGACGCGAGTACGCCGAGTATCGCGGCGACCTCGGTCGCTCACACGAAGTCAGGGAAATTCGGTTCGCTGACCTCGCGGGCAAGCTCATCCGCCTGAACGATGTCGCCGACACGAGTCACTGGCCATGACGACAGACGTACTTTCCGACGCGCTGACTCGACCACACCGAGCGCTTCGAGGAGCACTGCCTGCACATCACCCATGGACTCGACTGTCAGGCGCACTGAGAACCGGCGCCCATTCTGCTCAAGTCCGATGACAGCGCCGTACTCGGCAAGCAGATCGATCAGCTGGTGGAGCCTCCGGTCGTAGACGTCGAGATCAGGAGCTCTGTGTGGAGCTGACAACTCGAGCAGCACGCTCCATTCCATCTCATCTATCCCTTCTGGGAGGCCAAAGGCAGCACAGCGGCGAACCGCGCTGCTGCCTAGGTTCTCGAAGCGCCACTGGTTGAACAGGCGGGCGATGTCGTTGTAGTGGTGAGGCGGAGCGATGGCGCCACTCTCACTCGTGCACTTACCCGATCAGGCTTGGCGACGGAAACGCAGCCAGGTGCACGAGGATGTCCTCGAACGAGAGGCCGGTTCCGACTACATCTCCAGAGAGGCGGAGTTCCTCGCCGAGGCCAACCCCGGGTCCGACGTCACGGTCCGTCCGGTCGATCTCGACAAGGAACCGTTCGACCGACTCTTTCGTGCCTTTTACCGTGGAATCGGCGTACGCGTCGAGTGCGATTCCGGCCACGATTCCCTTGAGGTACTCGGCGAGAGTGGAAGGCCGGTCGAACAGATCGAGCCCAAGCACAGTCCCACCGATCGCGTACGCCACGCCGATCTGATCGGCCAGCGGCTCGAGTTCTTCGAGCTGTTCGGCAAAGCAGTCTTCGATCGCGTCCCCCACATCCTCCAGAGCACTCGTTCCTGATGCGACGCCATGGATCACCGACTGGCGTGCAACCTCCTCCCAGACGCGCGGCTGGTCCGAACGCCTGCCTCGGCCAGCAGCCGCCAAAGGCGCAAGGGACGCCGTCTTCGCAGCCCGGACCGAAACAGGCGAGTGGCGACGCGACCGGCTCACCGGCCGTTCGGCTCCCCAGCGACCGGCCTCTACGCAGGAGACCGGCACGACCGTCCGGGCCTTCGGGGGACACAGCACGGTCACGTTCATAGTGCGGTTCTGGCTGCCTCCGAGGAGAGTCTCGCCCTCGACGAGGAGCAGCGGAACCTCGGCGAGATTGAACACGGCGAGCGACGGCACCTGCGGCGGGTCGAGCTCGCTCACCTCGATCAGATCGGCCTCGAATGCCTCGGGCCCGGTCAGGTAGGCCAGTGCCTCACCAGCGGCCGCGAGAAGCGGAAACACACTGAGCGATCCGATCTCCCTCTGCTCGCCCACCTTGACTGTCACTCCCAGTACATCCGACGCCATTTCGATGCCTCCCTCGGTTTCTTCTGGCTCCAGGATGCCGTGGGGGTGTAACAGTTACACGGGTGTGATTTGGGACTAACCGCCACTCAAACAAAGCGGTAGATGCCGGGCAGGCTTGGGCGTGGAGCTTGCGCAGGCTGGGGATCATGAACTCATCAACAATGGTTGAGGAGTCGGCGAGCAAGGTGTGGAGAGGCGAGCGCAGAGGAACGAGGGGACTCCTAGACCTCAGTAGACAAAGCGCTCTATAGGGATGTCACACCTACGCAGAAGCCGCTCCAGAACATACGAACTTGAACCGGACCATCGGTCCTTGAGCCTGTCGAGTTCGAAGCACGACACACCAGCACCGCAGTTGCGGCATGATCAACTCAGCCAACCCGTCCGGAGAACCGGGGGAAGCTCAGCTCGATAGTGTCGGGTAATAGAGCGGTGAACTTGGCCGCTCAGGGCCGTCCGACGCCGGTATCTCGATACTCGGTGACCATCTCGAGCCCAAAGCCAGCGTCGACGTAACTATCGATCGAACTGCGCCCCGCAGCGATGTAGGGAGCAAGTTGATCAAGGGTTCGCCCTTTGGCCAGGTAGCTGACCGCCTGCATGGGATCAAATCCGGCCTCGACCCATCTGCGGATCGCTCGGAGGCCGTAGGGATGCGCTTCGATCATCTGATGAGGCCTCGAGAGCCCGAGTGCCCTCCAGGCGATCGCCTCATCCACGTCGATCCCGGCGGCGGGGAGCTCCTCCTCGGCGAGACGATCGAACCCGGGCAGGGCCCATCGGGAGCTGACGGCCGGAAGAGCCGCCTTCAGGTCCCTGCCGAGTGGCGTCGGGAGATACTCCTCACCGAACAGCTCGCGCACCAATACGAGGAGACCCACGCGATCGGTGACGCCCAGCCCTCGCTTGGCTCGTTCCTCCACCTGAGCGCGAGGCTCGTCGCTCTGCCACGACAGGTCCTCGAGCAGTTCCTCCCTCGTCGCAAGCGAGTGCTCGCCCAGCAGGCGACGTTGGGGCGGCTCGAGCCCCATCAGCAGGCAGAGGAGGCGCATCGGCCGGTAGCCGAGCACCCGCCACCCGCTCGACAGCCGTCCCGCCGGGAAGCCGTAGGTCGTGAGATAAATGACCATACCCTCGAGGAGCGATGCCGCGCCATAGTAATTGTCGAACATGTTCCCGTAACACACGAACGACACGCCGTTCGCCTCAAGGACCTCGCGCACCGGCTCGACGAAGTCCTCGGCAATCACGAAGACGACAGGGCTCAGCCGCGAACGGTGGAAGGCGTCCGACCACTTGTACGGGCCGACCGATGCAGTGCCCCCGAAGGGAGTTACGAACTGGGCTGGGTGAGCGGCTCTGGATGCCGGCGTGCTGCCGCGGAGAGGCGAACTGAACAACCTGCAGGTGATCAACTCGGCGCCGCGCAAGGCGTAGACCGCCTCGAGCGTCCCGAGGAGGAGGTGAGCGACGTCTCTTGTGTCCGGGTGGATGGTGGCCCACGCTGCCCACCAGTTCGGCTTGTCGGGAGGACGGGGTTCATTCCACCCAATAGCGCTGAGCTCCGTCTCCTCCTCGGCACTCAGGCGATCCGAGCCCTCCAGGTAGTTATTGGAACAAGCCTCGGCGAGGATGGAGCCGTCCTCATGGACGAGCAGCTGCACGTAACGTCCGTACTTGTGGGGGCCGACGCAGAGGATCAGGATCCACCGCCCTGGACTGCTCACGAGCAGGTCGATAAGACCCACGAGGTCGCGGTGAAGCGCCCCCAGCGTCATGGTCCAAGTTGCCGGCTCGGTCCTTGCCGACGGAACTGTCGACGGCGAGATCGCGTGTTCCCGTTGCGCGGCCAGGAGCTCGTCGACGTCGAGAAACCACTTCTGCAGTTCCGCGCGACTATCACGACGGGTCATGTTGCCCTCCTCATCGCCTGGCGTTGGCACCGTGCCTCAGGTCGGTTGCCGGACCGTCATCGGGCCAGGTCCCTCGAGTCACTCGGGATGAGACAACTACAACAATAACACCGGGCTGTGTCATCGAGACCCGGTGAAGGCCGCCCAGGTCGCTGGAGACAAGACAGTTGCTCATCTACGACCTCCGCTCAATTCCTTCAACCCACCCGCCTTCCTTGCCGATAACGCTTGATGTGCCAGACGACCGAAGGTGGGAGGGAACAAGCTACACGAGCTATTGATCCACCTGAGCGTGAAGGAGCCAAAAGGTGTCCGACTCAACTGACAAGCCGAATATCAACGAAATGTTCGCGAAGACACTGGCGACTCTCGCGGTAGAGGACGTACCTGCCTTAGAGCAATCTTACTTGGCAGAGCTAGTACCTACTATCCGGGCAATGCAGCACGAACAACCATACACAAATGAGGACTCATACGAACTGGGGGTTGCTTTTCAGGCGGCTATCTTCACCGCGCCAGGTGAGCGTCCAAATCCCGCGCCTCCTGTCACCGACGAGATGAGGGCTTACAGAGAACGCTTCGTGATCGGAGCTCACTCCTTGGCGTCAAAGGGGCCAGACGAGTGCATGACGCTATTAGCTGTCCGCCTCGTGCCATCGATGCAAGGAGAGATGGAGAAGAACAGGGGGAACTTCGACAAGCAGCTTCAGGGTGTGTTCACTTGGAGCCTACTTGGCGTAGCCTCGGGGGACGACACGATTCATCCACCGCTTGAGCTGTGTGGGGGCATTCTGCAGGCCCTCGCCGGGTGGAGTGAGATCTTCACCGGTCAAGCCTCTCGTCGGTCCTGAAGGAGGGTCTCTTGTCAAGACGGCGAGCAGAGCCATGAGCCAGCCTGCAAAGCGGAACGCGGACGTCGGTCCTAACGTGCTCGACTACGTCTACGAACGGATGAGTATCGACGGTGAGTGGTCCATCCGAGGCCCACGCGACTTTGTTTGGTGGGGGAAACAGCTCGCCCAACAGGTCTGTGCAGATCCAGTTCGCGAGAGCTATGGCTATCGGGTGGTCCGTCTCCATGCCCAGGCTGACGTCGTTCGAGACGTGGAAGTCGACGACTCGAGGTTGGAGCTTATCGATACTATGAACTCGCTGGCATCCCTGAGCGCTTTGGTCGTCGATCCGTCGAGCGGTCACATCCGTTTCCATTGCACCTCGTACCACCACACCGACAACCGCTGGCTCGATCTTTTCTTGGCAACGGCAGTCGCCCTGCAGGCTTCGGACGCGAATGCCATCGCGGACCGTCTTGCCGAAGAGCTCGGAGGTGTGGTCGACGGATCACCGCACCCATCGAACGGGTGGCGGACGACACCAGACGACATGCTCTCTGTTCGCACAACGATGCCTACGCAAGGTACGGTGCCGTTCCTCGCCTCAGACTTCCAAGCCTTAGCTGCCACGGACGCGCCACCCTGGTCGCAGGCGTGGGCGGCTGGCCTCGCCCTCACTGCCAAGTTGCCCTTTGTGAGCTCTCCCGCAACCCCGGTAGCGACTGGCCAGACGACCACATCCTCCCAACCCAAGAGAGGGAGCTGCCTCATCGAGTTGGACGCAACGGTCCACCACCCAACTCTCGGCCCAGGCCTCAGCGCGCGGTTGTATCTTCCAATTCGGCTTGCCGAGGACGATGCTCGGGCGCTTGCTGCAAAGTTGAACTGGACCGAATCTTCGGAGTGGTTGCCCTTTCACTTTCTCGGCGCCTGGCATGCTCCCAAAGGCGGTTGTGTTTTTACGCAGTTCGTCCCAGCCTTGGTGACCGGCTCCAGTGCCTTCTCCGGGGATGAATTGCGGGTGATCTTCCTGCGCAACCTCGTCTTCTCACTCGCTTTCCGCGCCCGATACTTTTCGCCGCCAGCTGACGAGCCTGCGACCCCACCGGCCTCGGCTCCAGCTACGGCGTCCTTCCCCGTGGCTGTCGCGCCAGACCCAACCGATGAGTTCCTGCACGTTCTCGCCGACCTCAGTGAAGAGCAACTGCCGGCGCTTGAAATCCTGCTGGTAGCCAACGTATTCGATTGGCTGCGGTCCCAGGATTCCTTCGTGGGATCGGACGAGTGGAGGGCTTCTGGGTTGCAAGGCGCCTGTATAGAGGCAGTCTTGCTCCTCGGCAGAGGTGTTGCAGGCATCCGAAACGAGACGCATTCCGCCACGGCTGAAAACACGCGAAAGACGATTGTTGCTGGCGCCCGTGATCTCGCCGCTCTCGGTGCCGATGGGTTCAACCTCGTCACATCGAGGTGCATGCAGCGCGCTATAGACCTTGTAAGGAGCGACTGCACCGACATAGAGCTGACTGCATACTGGAAGGCTTACGATTTCCTACTGGTGTTGGGCTCCGGAGCTTCAGGAGACCCCGATCCGGCTCTTACAACTGGGCTTCAGAATCTTCTGCCTCCCCCCACCCGCCCGGCATCAGATCCGCGGACAAGTCTGTCCTAACGCGAACCATCTGATGCGAGTCCGCATTGACGCGGCAATATGGATCACCGACTGGCGTTCAACCTCCCGCCAGACCCGACTCCGGTTCGACCTGCGGCCTCCGCCAGGAGCGGAGAACTCGAGGAACGCCGTCTTCGCTGCGATCGGCGAGATGGCGCGACCATCGGCCACTTGGTTCCGTAGCGCCAGGCCTCTACCACCAGACGCGTGAGCTTATTCGGGACGACCGATCGGCCGGCAAGACTGGTGCCAGCGGAATGCTGTTAACCCTTGTAGGCTTCAATATGATGGGTATTCTGATCGACACCGATGATCTCATCGATGCGCAGGGCATTGCGGATCTGCTCGGGTTGGCACAGCGCAATACGGTGTCGCTCTACCAGCGGCGGTACCCGGAGATGCCGAAGCCGGTCATCGACCTCGGGCAGGGACGCTGCAAGCTTTGGTTGCGATCTGAGATTGAAGATTGGCGGCAGAATAGAGAGGACAGGGATACTCGGTGACAGGTTTGGCCGAGATCAATCTCAACCTCCGGGCGTCGGAGATCGTTTCGGGCGACGTGAGCGGCGGGGCAAACACGAGCCACACCATTGTCGTGCCGGCTCTTCAGGCGCTGCTGGCCGACTTCCCGGCCAACGCTCCGCTCGCCGCCTACGAGCACGCCGCGTTTGAACGAAACGTCCTCGGCAAGAAGACCGAGGGAGCACGGAGACGGACCTTCCGATACCTCAAGGAGCTCTACGTCCTTCGCCCGAATTCGATCCTGTTCCGGGCCTTGCGTGATCTATGGTACGACGACCCTCAGGCTCAGCCTCTTCTCGCTGGTACCTGTGCGCTCGCTCGCGACGCCGTTTTTCGGGCCAGTAGCTCGATGATCATAGGCTCTTCCCCGGGCGAAACCTTGACCTCCGCGGACTTCGCCACAGCCGTCGGCGACCGTTTCCCCGACAGCTACTGCGCTAGCACGTTGGCGAAAATCGGCCGCAACACTTTCTCCTCCTGGGAACAGACTGGGCACCTGACTGTCGGCGAGCGCCACGCCAAGAGCCGGACACAAGCTATCTGTCAGCCGGCGAACGTCGCCTACGCCCTCATGGTCGGATACCTCCAAGGTGCCCGAGGGCAGCCCCTATTCGAGACAACCTGGGTGCAGGTCCTCGACCAATTGCCCTCTCACCTTTACGATCTCGCCTTCGCTGCGTCACAACGAGGTTTGCTGGAGTTCCGGCGCGCTGGTGGCGTAGTCGAGGTGAGCTTTGACGAGCTGCTCCGGCCCATGGAGGGTGAACTGCTATGAGCTACGTCGATGACTTACTCGGTGCTTATCGCGACTTCGTGTCATTGCCATGGCAGTCGAATCTTGCGGGACCCCAGCGGGTATGGATGGCGGTCTACCCACCTGAGCACGAGCGACGACTACGGCTCCACCTCCCGGAATTTGAGGTCGCGACGAAGGAGTCAGGGCACCTTTGGGGCCTGATTGACATCACGACATCGTTTGAGCAGTGGATGGCCAGCCACCAGTACCGAGATGCCTACTTCGAATCGCCTGAGAAGCTCGAGACGGCGTTGCCGGCGTTCTTCCATCATCTCATCGCGGAGGTGCGTGACCAGCTGACCAGGTACCCTGGCGAGAACATTGTCGTCGGGCTACTCGGTGCCGGCACGCTGTTCGGTCTCGGTGAAGAAGTGAAGGTCTCAGCCCTCCTCAATGCAGTCAACGACACGATCGCTGGGCGGCTCCTTGTCTTTTTCCCGGGGGAGCACGAGGGCAACAGCTATCGGCTTCTGGATGCCCGAGACGGCTGGAACTACTTGGCAACACCGATCACACCAAAGAGGAGCAGTTCATGACCATCATCAACAGGGAGCTGTTCTACCGAGACCCGATCGATTCTAAGATCCCGAACGAGGGCGTCGCCAAGGTGGGCAGGCCAGGGACCGCCCAACAGTGGGACGTACTCGAGTGGGAGCTCAAGAGCTTCGTCTGCGAGGGCGAGTACGCCCGCGGGCTCGAGCGAATCCTCAACAGCTTCCTGACCAATCTCACGAAACCCGAACAACCCGCAGTCTGGGTCAGTGGATTCTACGGCAGTGGCAAGTCACACCTCGCTCGAGTGCTCGAGTACTTGTGGATCGATGTCGACCTACCGTCCGGAGGTTCCTCTCGAAACCTGGTGTCTCTGCCTGATGAGGTAAAGGATCACCTAAAGGAGCTCTCGACAGCCGGCAAACGTCTGGGTGGGCTGTGGTCGGCGGCTGGGACCCTCGCTGCGGGGAAGTCCGACGCAGTCAGATTGGCCTTCCTCTCGGTTCTCTTCGATAGTGCCGGGTTACCACAGCAGTTCCCACTCGCTCGGTTCATGATGTGGGTTACTCGGAACGGCTACCTCGACGCGCTGACGTCGAAAGTAGAAGCCGCGGGCAAGTCTTTCGACGAGGAGATTCACGATCTCTACGTCTCACCGATCATTGCACGCGCATTGCTCGATGTCGCGCCCAGCCTGGGTGACAGTGCGAAAGACGTCGGACGTGTGCTGATGGATCAGTACCCCCCGACGACCAAGGACATCAGCGATGATGACATGTTCCTGGCGATCGAGCAGGTACTGCGTTTACGTTCGACTACCGAAGGCAGGCTTCCCCTCACTCTGGTCGTGCTCGATGAGATGCAGCAGTACATCGGTGACGACAACCAGAAGGCGCTGGCCGTCCAGAACATCGTCGAAGGTTGCTCGGCCCGATTCAAGAGCCAGATCCTGTTCGTGGCTACTGGCCAGAGCGCGCTGACTGCCACACCGACACTGCAGAAGCTCACCGATCGATTTTCCGTTCAGGTGGCGCTGTCGGACAAGGACGTCGAATCAGTTGTTCGTCAGGTGATTCTTCGCAAGAAACCGGAAATGGTGAAGGATCTTGTGGCGAAGCTTGATGAGGTCAGCGGTGAGATCAATCGGGAGCTGGGCGGAACGCAGATCGCAGCCAAGGCGGAGGACAAGCAGGACCTCGTGCCCGACTACCCCTTGCTCCCAACTCGCCGTCGGTTCTGGGATCTCGCCCTGCGGGCGCTTGACCGCGCCGGACGTGCCGGCGTGCTTCGCACACAGCTCAAGGTCGTGCACGAAGCCACTCGTGCTGTTGCCGATAACCAAGTTGGTCATGTCGTCGGCGGCGACTTCATCTACGATCAACAGGCACCAGGCATGCTTCAGAGTGGCGTCCTCCTCAAAGAGATCGACGAGCTGATTCGCACGCTCCGGGCCGGTGGCCCCGACGGCGTGCTCAAGGCGAGGATCTGCGCCCTGATCTTCCTGATCAGCCAGATTCCGAGCCGGACGATTGGTGGTGAGACGGGGTTGCGTGCCACCTCGTCGTACTTGGCCGACCTTCTGGTCGAAGACCTTGCCGATGACGGCTCCATGCTTCGCAAGCGCGTCCCGGAGCTGCTCGAATCGCTCGTCACCGGGGGCCGGCTGATGCGCATTGAGGATGAGTACCGGTTGCAGACCGAAGAAGGCTCCGAGTGGGAGAAGGACTACCGAAGCCGTCTCGCCGCAACGCGAGACGACGCCAGCCGGATGAGCCAGTTGCGGAATGAGCGTCTCCTGCAGGCAGTTGACCAAGCACTCGGAGGTCTGAGGCTCACCCAGGGTGTAAGCAAGACGCCTCGCAGGATCGACCAACATTGGGGGCAGGACGAGCCGTCGACAACCGAAGATGACGTCCCGGTGTGGATTCGCGATGAGTGGTCGGTGACCGAAGCAACCGTCAAGAGAGCTGCGGCTGAGGTCGGCGATGAGAGCCCGATCGTGTTCGTGTTCCTTCCCAAGCGTGAGGTGGATCTGATCAAGGAGACCCTTGCCAGCTTTACGGCCGCACAGGATACGTTGCAGCAAAGGCCGACTCCCCAGACCGACGAGGGGAAGGCCGCGCTTCGAGCTATGAAGACAAGGGTGGCCACCGACGAAGAGCGACTCGTCGGGCTCTTCCAAGACGTTGTCGCCCACGCGCGGGTATTCCAAGGTGGCGGCAACGAGATCACGATCTCGTCGTTGCGCGACGCCGTACAGACTGCCGCCGAAAGATCGCTTATCCGTCTCTTCCAGAACTTCAAGGATGCAGACAACCCGAACTGGGGCAAGGTCGTCATCAAGGCTCGGGAAGGTGCGCCGGACGCCCTTTCTGCGGTCGGTCACCAAGGTGAGCCGACCACTCACCCTGTCTGTAAGAAGATGCTTGCTGCCATTAGCCAAGGTGGCATAAAAGGCACAGACCTACAGAATGTCTTCTCTATCCACCCGTTCGGTTGGCCGCGAGATGCCATCAATGGCGCAGTGCTCGTCCTCCTAGCCGCTGGGTACATTCGGGCGCAGCAAGAAGGGAAGGCGCTTTCCGGGCCGAAGGAGCTTCTCCCGACCCAGATCGGCAAGACCACTTTCTACAAAGAGGATCCTCCTCCTACGGTTGAGCAACGTCTGCAAGTGAAAAAGCTTCTCACCGATGCCGGGATCGCGTACGAAGTCAATGCCGAAGGTCCGCGAATTCCCGCGCTGCTCCAGCATCTTAAGGACCTTGCATCCCGAGCGGGAGGGGAGCCACCACTTCCGTCCCCACCGAGCACAGAGCAGATCGACGCTCTGCAGGCCCTCGGTGGCAACCGGCAGTTCCGCGAGGTGGCCGATGCTCACCAGGAATTGGGAAAGCTTCTTGAACGCTGGCAGTCCGCTGATGACCAGTGCGCCAAGCGTCAAACTGCATGGAATGAACTCCAACGGCTTCGACACCACGCTGATGGCTTGCCTATCGATACACGGGTGGGTCCTGCTATACAAGCGATCCGCGATGGCCGCCAGTTGCTTGACGATCCAGACCCAGTGAGGCCGCTCTTGGATGAACTCAGCGCAGAGTTGCGAACTTCGTTGACTTCGCGGTTTGAACAGCTCACAGCTGCACAGCGCGCGGCCGTCGATGAACTCGAGCACTGGCCTGACTGGGCAAAGCTCGATGCTGTCGACCAACGAGGGATTCTCAAAGAGTCCCAGCTCGAGGGGATCACGATGCCGGAGATAGCCGGTGTTGACGAGCTCCTCGCCGCGCTCGACTCGAAGCCCCTTAGCGCTTGGGACGACAGGATCGGCATGGTTCCGGGCCGTCGAGACCAGGCGCAGCAAAAAGTGGCCAAGAAACTTGAACCAGAGGCCGTGAGTGTCTCGCCACCTTCGGCGACGCTCAAGACGGAAGCCGATCTCGATACCTACCTTGCCGCCGTGCGTGCTGCGGTACTGCCTCACCTGCGGGACAACAAGACCGTGATTATCTGATCGATGAGAGCCCTTTCCTCATCTCTTCGAAAGCATCTCGAGTCAGCGGTGCTCGCGGGCCGTCGTGCCTCAGAGGGTGCTTGTCGCTCTGCTCTGGACGGTCTCGGCGTTTTCCTCGACCGTCGG
>Ga0182030_10009210_pt1 | contig 20251 bp, 10 predicted proteins | sample 812S3MmetaG_FD_121299 | JGI IMG/M metagenome (GOLD analysis project Ga0182030, IMG submission 121299) | Permafrost microbial communities from Stordalen Mire, Sweden - 812S3M metaG (Illumina Assembly) | ecosystem: Environmental > Terrestrial > Soil > Wetlands > Permafrost | place: Sweden... | reverse complement strand
TTATATATTATTATAGAATCTTTTTCTATATCTATTATTCTAAAAATAAAGTCTACTACATTTATTACTATATTATACTATATAGCTTTGTAATAAATAATCAAACTTTTATATACTTAAAATACATATTTATTAGGTTTTTCGAGTATTTATTCTCTTGGTACAGATCCAATAAAGAGATTAGAGATAAGAGTTAAGTTTGGAGAGTTGAATGACGAAAGTAATGCTTGGAATAGCAATGATTATGGTTGGGAGATTGCTTGGCGGATTGGATTTGGCGACGCGGACAATATTGTGGCACTTAATAAGTGAGGTAAATATGTTTGAAAATATTCCAAGTGTTCGATATTGAGAGTCATTCTTTCTCTAATTGGCCGCATATGCACTCTGATACGTGTGTGGGCGACATAATCGTAATTCTACTACTAGGAGCCCACCTCTTCCCTCGGGACGTTTGACAGAGTGAGACAAACTCCAATCTGCCACTTCCGTGAACGCCTGAAATCTCCTTCTATTGCTGGGCACACTGCCCAGGACCCCCATCTTGAAGTATGAAGAGCAGAGCAAAGCAGTGTCGTCCGCCACGCGAATTCAGTATGTTTCAGCCGCTGAGCAGTATCGAGAAGAACTTATGGACGCGGCTTACAGGAATATACTAGAGGTATTGAGTTAGGGATGTCAAAAACACACTCGACGAGGCTTATTAAGGTGTATATATATATAGGTTATTTCTGGAAGGTGTCGTTCGTTAGGGATCATTTTAGCCCCACGGAATGCGGCAAAATAGCCGTCGAGCACTAAGCGCTCGTATCCAATCACAGCAATTTATTACCAGTAACGGCTATCTTTTGCTAGACCAAGGGTCTGGGCCTTGCCTGCAACCAAGCCTACCTTGCCCTTGATTGATCGATTGTCGTCTTTTCCTGCGGAGGTTTCTTTATCTCCTAGGCTTGACCGTATCTCTCTCCTCTACGTTTCAAGACTTCAACTGCTACTTGCTGTCGCTCAACCTGGAATTGAAGTCTTTGTTCTTGTTCTTTGTTCCTGACCGGGCGCGATTTCTAAGCTTCAGTACAGTAGCAGTACGCGGTCCTGTCTGGATCTAACAGGTCCTTCGCAAAACGTCATTTTCTACTTCGACGGCTGCCGACTTGCGAATGAGCCAAAACTTGTCGATATGCAGCTAGAAGCAACGTCGTAGTCCCTCCATCTTGACGCTTCACCCGACTTTAGCAGCTTTATCTCATCGCAACTAAAGGACCACGAGGCGCAGCGAAGCGTTCATCATTTTGCTGGAAGCATGCTGGTTGCTCCGTCACCTCCGCGCGCAGAGTCGGCAGCATCGGTATTCATTGCAAATCAACACATCAAAATATCTCCCTTCGTGAAAGACACAGGATATCGGCGGATGGCATACACGGTCTTTACCATCCATTTCGATTTCTAGGGTTCGTTGAAGCCATTCTTTGCAATACTGTTCGCGAATTTTTGCGAATGGACTAATATAATCTATGGCGCTCTTGAACCCTACTTTCATTTTGGGGGTCATAGTCCTTCTATACCTCTCGTCCTTCGTACTCTTCGCAATCCTCCGAATCCTTACTGGCATATCTATTCAGCGCATCGGATACTTCTCTCTCAGGAGGCTTGCATACACCCCGAAAGATGGCATAAAGATAGAGATACGAGGCCTCGGTTTGAATTTGCATCGGCCGACATTCGCCCAGCCGACATGGTTGAGTGTGGTTCTCACCGAGTTGGCAGTCACCGTTGATCTGAAGGCTGCGGATGGAGACAAGGCTGCAGATGCCGAAGAGGACAGCAATGCCACGGTGGAGGGGGCCGCCGGGCCAACGTGCGATTTTGAACCGAAAAGAAAACCCCTGCAGAGAAAGACTAGTATGGGGTCACAAAGAAGCAAAAGCTGGGAACGACTCACTAGCATCAAAGAACGAATCAAGCGCCTTCACCGAAATATCAATTGGATACGTATGGTTGATGTTGTGGCGGCGAACTCGTCTGTGACGGTGGTCGATGTTGGCCAGATACAGGTGGGGAGCTTTACGATGGCCGTGGATACCAGGCGCAAAATGGTTGATCGAGCAAGAATGTTTTCTCATGTCAAAACTGCCAAGAAAGAGCAGCGCCCGGCAGAATGGATGCTCACCATTCGTAGTGTGCTCTTCACTCCTGAAGGAAGAGACTCGTTAGAAGTGCTAGACCATGCCACGCTTAATATTCATGGCTTGTTATATAAGGAACTTGATGGGTTACGAGATGCTGCTATTGCCCTTAAATTAGGCCGGGTTCACATACCATACGACGATATAAACACCTGTACAAATAGGTACAAGGGCTGCAGGAAGCTGTACAAACCAGATGGCCCTAAATCAGGGTTCGAGGATATTTCTGTGACTGATCTCATTGAAGAACTTGATCGACCTGGTAGCCGAGAGGAGAACCTTGTTCAGACTGTCTCAGACTCGAAAGAGTTTATAAGCTCGATTCTACGAGGAATCAAAGAAGTGCAGTTCGCTGTCAGCTATGTTGGATTTACGAGGAAGATCACATTCGTTCAGCCTCACGGATCACCAATATACCTGAATGCATCGATGAAAGAGGTTGGCGTCGACCTGCACAGGCTTGACCAGAAATCTCCTGCACACCGAATGTACTTTTCTTCCAAAGACATTGCTCATCAAGCCCTGGTCGCAGCACTTTCTATTGCAATAGGCGTCGATGATGGACATGGCAAGTCCGATAGACTGATTTATATTCCCATGGCCACGACGACAGTTCGCACCACCTTGCCTTCGAAAACAGTGGAGTTTGTGGGAGACAACAGTGCTGATGAGCGGAACGCCAATATTTTGTTCGCAAATGTGGTTATTACATCCCCGTCCGTAGATTTGGACCCCAAACATTTACCCCTCGTCTTAGCTTTATCTCAACCGAGACCGAATGCTCAGAAAGAACCATCACCCCAGAACCATCACATCATATCCCGTCTTCTACCAAAAGCTAATGTCAAATTTTCTATGCATGAGCCTGTCTTGCGAATCGCCCTGCCGCCAGTGGAGAAAACTGCCCAAGACGATGACTTTGATCTCATCATCTCTTCGGTTTCTTCGATCTCACTTGACATTGAATCGTCACACTCAGCCGTGGGGGAGTTACACTATGGCCTTGGATCAACACTAAGGCTACAGGCTCATGATCTTTATTATCAGACGTCATCTGGATACCGATATGATTTGCTCCAGACAGAATCGTTGGAACTGAAAGTACAAATTAGCGCAAATCCGGAGGTTTATGTTGTTGCAACAGGCGATTTGAAGACATTTTCTATCCACATGGTTCGTCCTGAGATCAGTGATGGTGTCCGTCAAATTGTTCGTCAATTGCGGCTGAACGTGGAGCCCGAAAAGAAGGCACGCGCTCGAACATCGAGGGATCCAAATTTTGTAAGGGCGATGCCTCCTTGGTTGCTTCATTTCCAACTGCAGGGCTCGGATTTCAGTGCGGAAGTTGCCGGCGTTGACGAAGACATCTCTGACGATACGAGGGGCGTTGCTTTGCAACTAGAGTCGTGGACAGCAGAGTATCGTGCTCAAAAGGTTGATGCTATTGAAAGGCGAATGGCACGCCGTCGAGCAGGAAGTCGATCATTGACACCCGATGCGGAATTGTTCTTGAAAATGCCACAATCCCCACGTAAGAAACAACAGCAACATCCCACGGATGGCCGACGATTAGCAATACATGTACGTGGCTTAGAGGCATTTGTCGTAGAATCCACAGAAAAATGGGAAGCCGACCCGTTCGTAGCTATGCCAAGATTCGAGGTTGCTCTATCGACCTCGAGCGATAATCAAGGACCAATCTTCCACGTAAATTCTCACGTCAAAAGTTTACTTATCCAATACTCATTGTATCGCCACTATGCTTGTGGCGTAGTGACAACCGTGCTGAGAAAGGCTTTTGTTCGCACAAAGGCGGATGAAGAGGAAGCCGAGCAAGCACGGGCTGCGACAAGGAAGGAAGGGGGAATTGATTACTTATCGCCGTTGCGATCACCCGAGGATTTTTACACTAAAGATGCGCCCGATTACCCCTTTACCAGTGGAGAACTGGTCACCGTTGACTTCAGGTCCACGCTGGTACAGGTGAAAGCGAATATGCCCCATGATCCGCCTATGATGTTGCAAATTTACGGCATGGAGACAGGACGACATAGATGGTCCCCACCATTTCTTCATGCTAAGCTTGCTCGTCTCTATGCTGAGGCTCCGAAAATGAGAAAAGTCTGGGCTAGAATTGTCAGCATCAAAAGCTTGAAGGTCGATCTCCGTGAGAATAGAAGGAAGCGAAGCAATGGTGAAATGACCGATGAACGGATGATTGATGTCAACACTGAAGCTTTAAGGCTAGCTATCCCTCACCAGCTTGTGCTGCACAAGGTCATCGACAATTTTGTCAACACTCTTAAATCAGTTCAGCAACTTCATCATCGCTTCGCGACGGGTACGAATGAATATATACTGGAAAAGCGCCCAGAGGGACCCAAGCATCTACCTAAAGTATCAATTCGCAGCAAAGCCCTCCTTTTCGAATTGGAAGACGGTGCATTCGAATGGAAGCTTGGTGCTATCTATCGAACCGGATTAATTGAGCAGAAGCAACGTATTGCCCGGGAAGCAGCTTTCAAGGTCAAAGCTAAGAAGATCGAAGAGGATGAGATGCGGAAAGATTCTTCTCGATTTCGAAATCGTTCAGCCCACCCGCGTGGCCGCAGCACGCAGAACGAATCCTCCCAACAGCGAAGTAAGAGTGAAGAGGGCGGCGGACGAAGGTCAAGATCTCAGCGAGGTCGCAGAATGCGCTATGATCCTGAGGGGACATGTGGGATTTCTAGCAGCGCCAAGATTTCTATTGCAGAGGCTCACGAAAATTTACAGCTCCACAATGCCCAGAGCTGGAAACGGCGTATCGATCACATATTCGGCTTAGCTAAGAATAACATGAAAGAGCTTCGTGGTGTCTTTTGGGGACCTGATCAGCTGCCTGATGAAATGGAAGAGGATGAGAATATTCTCGAAGTGCCTCAGCGCCCTGCACTAATGGGTACTTTGATTAGTGATCTTCATATCACCATCGACAAACCATCATTCCCCATGTCTCAACTGCCCGAATTCCTCCACCGCATCGGCAAGGGCATGCCTTATGACACTAAGTACTCGCTCTTAGTTCCCATGCACGTTCAACTTGATATGGGCGAGGCACGCGTGACTTTAAGGGACTATCCATTACCCCTCCTCCACGTACCAGCGATTAAACCCGGGCAGTCACCCAGGTTGCCAGCGTGGTCCCTCAAGACTGATTTCGTTATTGCGGAAGAGTTCCAAGGTCCCGAATCCACTCGGCACATGAAGGTTGACATAATACCACCCAAGAATCGTGCACCAGGCACAACAAATGAAGGAAGCTTTGCAATTGATGTACGGAGGACTGTGTCGCCCGTGAAATCCTATTCGGATATCAAGATTAATATCAACACTGGCCTTCCAACTCGGATAACGTGGGGAGCATCCTATCAACCTGCGATACAAGATATGATGATGGTTATTGAAACCTTCACTAAACCCCAGGTTGATCCCTCTGATCGTACTGGTTTCTGGGACAAAATTCGTCTTAGCTTCCACTCCAGGGTCAGTGTGGCATGGAAAGGAGATGGAGACGTTCATTTTATGCTTAAGGGGACTCGCGATCCTTATGTGGTCACCGGAAATGGCGCAGGATTTCTTATGTGCTGGCGTAATGATGTAAGATGGAACATCTGTCGAAATGATGATCCTCGGAAGTTCATGACGGTGGACAGTGGAGAATACATACTTGCTGTTCCTGATTACAGCCATCAAGCTCTCAGTTCCGAGCGACATGGCCGAGATGATGAAAGTATGTCAAGTACTGATAGTTTCAAACGCGGCGCTGCGTTCAAAAAGGTTGTCATGAAACTTTCTGGGAACGTGCAGTGGCTGGCAGGTTTGATGTTCGAAAGAAACATCGGTGGCGAGGGGCAACGCTCATTTCATTTTGAGCCTCATTACAAGGTCATACTCAAAGAACCGCAGTTTGCAAAAGCGCCTCCCGGTCTTGAATACGATGCTTTTAGAGGTTTCCGAAGTCACCATATTCACATGTCAATTGCTGTCAAGGCCCCAGTTGATCGTGAGTGGAATGTGTCAAATACCAAGGCTTCGAAAAGTTACAATACGGTGCACTTGACTCCACGCTTCTTCACTCATTTCTTTGCTTGGTGGTCGATGTTTGGTGGCACGATGTCGCTCCCTATTCGTCAAGGAGCGCTCTGGCCTGGAATTGAGAAATCTAGCAAGAAGTTTGGAAGGCATCTTGCGACAATCAAATACAACCTCTTACTTGCACCTTTATTTTTGAGTCATATATACAAGCACAAAGACGCCGAGGACTATTCAGAAAACGTCGTATCCGCCACGGGTCTGAAGATGCGCTTGGATAGCTTCATGCTTGATATGCACCAGCGACGAGAAGAATTTCATACGCAGGACAAAGGCCGCAAGACACAGAGTAAAACGAGTGGCATGAAGATGCATCAGGCCCAGTTAGACCTGGTATCAGCCGACATACGCGCTGTATCGGCAAGCATTGCCGGGACTACTCCGGAAGATCTTAGAAAGGCTTCGGCTCCTACTCTTGTCTCACAAGACAATGTAGGAACTACAGATCTCTCTCATTTTGAGATACCTGACAATGATTTCAGTTGGATTGACATGGATGATTTTGTTGAATTAGATTGGATCTTGCCTTCGGAAGCAAACCCCGAAACAAAGATTATGCCGCTGGCCTTCGCACCACGATTTACATATTTCCGCCAAACAGATCATGGCGACACCATAGCGGGAGATCCGGACAGGACCAGTCCATTCGGGTCCGAGCCAACGCACTTTTGCATCATGAGTAAGGACGATGATCCGCGTCGAGTGCAGTGTCAACTTATCCAAAGCCGATTAGACCAACTTAAAAGCCAAATAGAAGCTCATCATCAAGCTATTGATACGGCGGAGCAGAAACGCATCAACGATGAAGAGAATCAAATCCTCAAAATTGAGTTTGAGCAATTGAATAAACATGGGAGTGTTTTGAAAGACAAGAAGCTCTTCCTTGAATCTATGATGCATCGTATGGCAATGCGGATACACACTGATAACAAACGGGCTGTGCCAGATGGCGATGCTAATGTTGATAGTGATGGCGAAACTCCTTCTCCCCAAGACTATGACACCAAGGCTAAGGGAATGGATACCAATCCAGCAGCAGACTTTGTCAGCGATTTCAACAATCGTTTCGTTATACACAATATGCAAATGAAATGGAATAACTTATTGAGGAATATCATCCTTCGATATATCCACCAAGTCAGCCAGCGAAGAGGCTTTGTCTATTATCTTTCGAGACGCGCCGTTAAATTTATCCTTGATATTGTAGAGGAGCAACACAAAGCAAAGTCAACATCAAAGCCCGCCACCCAACCTCAAGCCAACGGAACTTCTAATACAACATCATCGTCTTCCGCTGCAGGTGATGACAATGGTACTCAAGAAGTGGAAGATAGAATCAAGGAAATTCTCGCAGACGGTAAAAAGTTCGTGAATGCAGATGATCCACAGATTCAAGAGAACACGAAGCAGATCGCGAATGATGGTCTTGACTCGAACATCGCTCGGGAGTTCACGCCGCAAAACAGCTATCATTTACGTCTCATCGCTCCACAGATTCAACTCCAGAGCGAGAAGAACTCAAAATCGGTTGTCTTGGTGACCGCAAAGGGGATGGAGCTAAAAGTGGTTGAGGTGATGGACAAAGACCGCATTTTTGATGATGTGAGCGGTTTGGTACAACGCCGTTTCTCCGTCGAGATGGATAGTACGCAATTCTTTGTTACTCACCAGAAATGGTTCTCGTCCCAGCTGCTGTCAATGTATTCTGGTAGCCATTATGGTACACCCGCTGGATCTGCTTGGCCCCCTTGGGTTCCTATGGAAGTTATGTTTGATTTCCAAGGTGACCCATTTGGCTTCAAACGAGTTGTACAGAAAACGTCTGCGAGCTTGCGATATGACAAGTACAACACGTTACGTCTAAAATACAACGATGAAATAAATACTGAAGGTAATCATACTGCTGGCCCAAACAACGTCGAGAGCCGCATGGATCATCTCTGGGTCGAGTTTCCTCAGGTCCGGGCAATTTGCAACTCGTCACAGTATTATGCTATGTATATTATCGTCCTAGATCTCCTCATGTACAGCGAACCATTGGAAAAGACCAGGACTGAAAGATTGGAAAAGATTATGCTTGCTTCAGACTTCAGCGATTTGCGCGGAGCTCCTGAGATGGTTGTCCGCCTTCAAGAGAGGATCAGGCAGTTGGACGAGATAAAGACCCAATTTCAGATTAATTCAAAGTATCTCGATAAGAAAGGATGGGAAGATAGATTATTATTGGATAGGGACTTGACAAGCTGCGAGGATGAATTGTTCTTCATGATGAAGGCGATTACGACTTCCCAACGGAAATACGATGGGTCGCAAAGCAGCGGCCTTCTTAGATGGAATATTTCCTCAGATCAGATTGTTTGGCATCTGATCCGCGACAACAATGAGCCACTTATGGAATTCCAACTTCAGAGAGCCGAATACGACCGAACCGATAATTCAGATGGCTCCCATCTCAATCTCATGCAAATCGGAAAGATTGTGGGGCTCAACCTCCTCCCCGATGCGATATATCCGGAAATGTTTGCGCCATATTCAGACGCTGAACGTGGCACCTTCAACGAGGGGGGCAATCAGCAAATGCTGAGGGTCTACTGGTACATGCTCGAAGCGATCGCTGGCATCCCTGTCATGGACCATTTTGAGGTCAATCTGTTCCCAATGAAAATTCAACTGGAACGAGAAGTGGGGAAAAGGCTTTTCGAATATATGTTCCCTGGATCAAATGATGACAAATCCAGTAATGGGAAGAACAAACCCCCCTTTATGGTTAAGCATATGCTTCCTGTGGATGATGGCGATGAGGAAGAGGACGATGCAAACAGAAGCAGCTCAAATCACTTAGTTGTGAAAGACATTGAGAAACAGGATCCACCTACGACAACCAGAGCAGGCTCTTTGGAGCTTCGTTTGAAACCAACATTGACCTCTGAGTCTCGCCCTCAAACTGCTACTCCTGCAAAGAACAAATCTGGAAATATGCATTTAAATCATGCTGGTGATGGACATCATTTCCGACTTTTCCAATCAACCAGCAAAACGTCGACAAACTCGCGAACAGGTTCCACTAAGACTTTAAGTAAGAAAACCTCGATCGAAAGCTTGCAATCGAGCCTTGGGTCACGCCCTAACCTACGTCGCTCATCAACCAATAATTCAATTCTCGACGCAAATTCTACTGCTGACGCAAAAGGCAAGCGGTTTGCCAACCCTCGAAACGGAAGTAAGTCAACAAAAGAGAAACCTTCTGATGACCTGACCAAAATGATGACCCGCGCGTCCAATTATATGACTCTGGCGTATGTCAAGATCCCCAGTGTTGTTCTCTGTCTCAGCTATAAAGGGAAAGGTGAGCGAAATATCGAGGATGTGCACGATTTTGTCTTTCGCCTTCCCATGATTGAGTACCGCAACAAAACATGGTCTAATCTAGATCTTGCACTCGCACTCAAGAAAGATGTTATCCGGGCCTTGATTTCTCATACCGGCGCTATAATAAGCAATAAATTTAGCAAGCATCGACCAAATACGGCTCAACAAAACCGCTTGAGAGAACTCGCTACTAGTAGTGTGCTACTGGCCCCTTCGAGCCACGACAATTCCCACGATAATAGTGACGCCAGCAGTGGACTTGGTACAAGTCCAACGGATGCAAGACAATCTGACACATCGAAAAGTCCACGAAGGTCCTTCGCTTCTAGCAATGGTCTTACACGCATAGGTAGTGCATCTAGTAGTGTCTATTCACTCAGCTCTACAGGGCGCGCTCAGACATTTCCCGCTTCTTTGATGATGACGCCAGCCCATAGAAACGATGAAACTGATAGTGTCGCCGACAGCGAGTTGACTAGCACAAAAAGTATCAAGAATGGAAGCGAGGAGCACGAGAACAAGAGCGGTGGTGGTTTCATGGCAAATACACTAGGCCGGTTGAAAAAGAAGGATCGAGAGAGTTCTTCAAGCCCTTCGACCGGGAACACCGAAGAGCACGAAGATTCTTCGAGGAGAAAGAGCAAGGTTTTATTTGGCAAGAAAATATTGGGCTCGTTAGGTGAACATTGATTCAATGTACATATGGGCCCATTGTACTATATATATTGGGATTGCCGGTTGGGGAAGCGGAATCTTAGTTCTGGAGTATCGGATAACTTGCATTGATGGCGTTTAGATGTGTTTTGGACATTGTTGCTGAATCGACAGAAATGTGGGGCATACTCTTGCTATAAATCTGCGTATAATTAGAGTCTCTTGATTGACTTGGCGACTGCAAGGTGATCGGCAACTGGTCGTAGGCTTTCAAATCATATTCCATTTGCTCAGAAATAGGGGCCTGTGCAAAACAGTAGACTGATTATAGAGGTTATTGGTAAGGTAATACAATCAAATGAGTGCCGATTCTTCTAATGTGATTTTAATTTGTTTGTTATCCATCTCATTCCCTCAAAACTTCCCGAACACCACGCAGATTTTAGTTGAACTTGGGTATAATCTCGCTTCCTGCTCTCAATCCTCAATTTAGATCCCCTTCCCGATTCGTTGCAAAATACCTCAAAATATCCATATATCCGTCATCATTACTCCCTTCCAGAAACCTTCCATCCTGCTTCTTCAACCACCTCAAATTAGCCTTCGATTCCATCTCCGTTTGCTCTCTCATTTCATCCCACTCATCCAAAATATACAATTTCGATCCATTCTTCGTTGCACCATGCCTCCTGTACACTCTCCCATCGACGATATCTCCAGTAAGAACCCAGGATATACCATCGTCAAGACACATGAATTGCTTCCGAGTTCCTCCATGCCCGGGAATGATCAGATGATTTCTAGGAGATGACCCAGGAGGACGAGTGATGGCAATGATTTCGCGGCTTCGGATCTCAGTGGTGAACATCCAACGTTGAAGAACGTCGCAGAATTCGACTTTGATAGGATGCTTTAGGCGTCTATAACCTGGGATGTCGATAGCGGCGATAGTGGCCTTATGGGATGTACTATTGAAGCTGTCTTTGTTATAAAGTAAGGATAAATTAGAAGCACTCGAACCTCGAGATGCCACCAGCTGTCCACGTGGAGGAGTTTTGGGAATGCTGAATGAAATCGAGCGAGTGCCGGCACTAGAGCTGGTGACGCTGGTGATTGAATTGGTTGAGGGGGGTGTGTTGTTTCCCTTATCAATTGGCGCCGCTCTATCCAATTTGTCAAACTTTGACGCTTGGAGATCAAAGCCAAAGCCCACTGACGTTTCGAAAATATTGTTGGAATCTCGTTTCCCGTTGCTCTTTATATAGACTAGGTAGGTATTACCACGTGCCAATTTTGTATAGACTCCAGGAACAGGTTCGCTTTGGAAATGAAGTGGGACTTCATGTGATCTAGAGCTTGTTTCGAAGAATTTCCAAGGACAAGCTATTTTCCTGGCAAGAAGATACAGATTTGGCGCCATGATGAACTTTCCCGCGACGTTTGGTTAGAACGAGTTTCGCGCTGTGCTGAAAGCCCAAGGAGGTTTCGGTGGCCTGACTCGGTTGCTCAGACAAGTTCGAGTACAGTAACTTGGGATTCGATGTATAAATCGAGTGTGTTGAGGGATGTCTTGTCGAAATGGGGACTGTTTCGTGCGTTTGGGGAGTGCGGACAAAGATCTTTGGTGTGTGAATGAAAAGAAGGCAAAGAGCAAAACTATAAAAAATTTATCCATTAAAGCTATCAGGGTTTTCAAAGGTTGGTAGGATTTACAAATGAACTGAAGGAATTGTGAGGGAACCATGGTTGCGAATACCATGGTTGAGAGTACCCCTAAAACCATACTAGTAACTCAACAAGCGACTTGATACTAGATGCCCGTAGGTTTTTTCTGAAGTGATGGACTACCAAAAAAGAGGATAATAGAGCCGAATTGCTGAAATATTGATTCGAAAATTTGATAATTGCGATTGATTGTTAGCAAATCGGAATTGGCAGCCAAAAGAGAAGGGGGCAAAGAACTCAATTTTTAACCCTCATAAATACCGTGAGAAATGTAGAAAAATGCCGTTATAGATTAAAGATATACAAAAATCAACGGGACAACAGCTTAAGGTCGAAATGAGGTAAATGAATGGTTTGATATGATATGAAAAGAGAGTATTAAAAGATATTCCGGATGGTTGGATGCTAGAAATCGAAATCTCGTAAGCAATGTCCGCGAATGCAGTAATATATCAAAGCAAGCAGCATAATCCTTGTGCTCTCATCATGCCAAGTTAGGAAATATAAGGATTTTGGTTCATTTTCGGCGGTAGTCATTCACGCTGTGAAAAGGGCTTGCGTCGAGGGGCCTGTGCCTAAGTAAATTCCAAGAATAACGGCGTATCGTTCAGCTCGTAAGTGATCTTATACCTAACGCATCTCATCAATTCAGAGGCCTTTAAAGCCAAAACCTACCTATGAGCTTTAACCGATTCCTGCGCCTTTATAGATAGTAGTTTCTAGCATGTGTCTGGTCGAATATCTTGGGTTCAAATCATTCTCACGACACGTTGTAGACCAATTCAGAGTTGCTGAAAGTTGATTCGTAGTGCATCTGCTAATTTTCTTCAATGCCCGCGATCACGATACTAAGCAACCTATTTCCCATGCAAGCAAAGCCCAAATAAACACAATCCTTTATACTTCGGTTGTGACTCTGGCCTTTGCGTTCGTAACCTTAACACCTAGTTGCTTGGCTCGTTCAACGATTTCGATTCTCTTTCTCGACGAAACGGCATGGGAGATCCTATTATGATGTTAGGGCTGTTGAGCTTATTGGAAGGATATTAACACGTACTCTGCGGCGAAGGTCTTGTTGTGCATAAGGAGGAGGTCAACGTCGCGGGTGTTGTTGACAAGGAAGGCTTTGTGACCAGATGGCATCATGTGGCGAGTCTTTTTATTTGATCCGAAACCAATCTACCAATATACAATCAGCTCCAATTCTCATAATGATCCAGATATTAAGAGTAGCCTCGTGGGGGTATCTTTCGACATTTTCCTCGTAGCACCATGGTTACATTTCTCTTCACGTACCGATGGCATAACCATTTGGCCCTTGAATCGTCGTCGGACTCGATTATCAATACCCTTGGGCTTTCTCCAGCTTGCGTCAACACATTTGTAGGTGTCTAGATTTCCAGAAGTCAGTATTCCCTTATCTAACCATATTTCGCGGATGGACTGCTTGGGTTAAGAGCGCCGAGACTGGGATTTCACTGACCTGACTGATGTCTGTGGAATCTCTTTGTGCCTGTTCAGCGTCAGTTTTGAGTCGAAGGGACTGGGCAGGAGTTAATTACGCTTCTTGACGATCGGGACGTGCTTCTTTGCGGAAACCATCTGCCAATCAGTCAGCAATTTGTCCCATACAAATCCTACGATCGCGACGTAGGATCCGTAGCTCAATCATACCTTGTGGTCGGTTTTGTCGTGAAGTTGTTAATTAGAGTTGTACTGGCTCTTCATGAACTTTTCTTCGATGACAGTTTAGCGAAAATGCGGCTCTGCACTTGCCGAAGTTCAAATATCTTAGGGTTTTAGACCTTAAATGCTTAAAGCGACAAGAGGATGACGAGCTTTGCACGTGATCAATAACACGTGACCGAATTAAATAGGTAAGGTAGGTAAGGCACGCGAGATTTTCAACAAACTGGTAAGGGGTGTTGAAATGTGGATATCGGTGAGGCAGAATTCGATTTCCTCTCTTACTAGTTACATATTTCTCAAGTGCAGCGTCGATGCTACACTCATCATGTAATTAATCTATGTGATAGAAGCGATTCATCATGCGCCACGGCCGTTATTCAAATCGCTCTATGAACGTTTTCCCTTTCTAATATCAAAATCCCCTACTGCTGTGCACATTGTGCGGCTCCCCCTTCCTCTTCATCATCGTCCTCCCATCCGCCACCAGCACGAGGATCTCCTGAGTTAGCCCCAAACTAAACGAATCAGCATATAATTCCATCACAGGGCTAATAAAGACTTACATCTTCAATATCTGCGTCAGAGTCGTATTCAACCTCATCAACTTCAGTGGCTCCAATTGCAGGAGATGGTCCAGGAAGTATCTTCTGAAGGCTGGCATACGAAGCCGCATCTGGTGTCCAACTTTCGTCTGGAAAGTCGATCTTGACGACTAGGAACAGGTCACCCTTCAAATCACTCCTCTTCATTGGCATACCCTCTCCAGCAACTTTCAGTATTTGGCCTGGTCTGAGAATCTTGCCCTGTGGATGATTTAGGTGGATACCACGGCCGTCTAAGTGCTTTAAGACAACTCTTGAAAAGCCGGTCAGGGCCTCGCCGAGTGTGATATGTAGCTCCGCTGTAAGATCGTCACCAGCTCTTTGGAAAATCTCGTGATCATCCTCAACGAGTGTAAAGATGATATCGCCTGGGGTCTGATCGGGTACTTGGTCCGCCTCGCCCTCAAGTACTATCCGTTCGCCTTCCCTCGCACCTCTTGGGATGTAAATTTCCAATACCTTCTTCTCAGATGTCGTCCGCTTGCCTTTGCACTTCTTGCACTTATCCTTTTCCTTGAAAAACCTTCCAGTCCCGGAACAATTTTCGCAGACATTCCTCTCCTGAGCAACAAGTCCAGGTCCAACGGATCGAAGTCCGATGGTGACACCTTGGCCCTTACATCTTTCGCAAGTTTGTGGCTTTGCCTTCTCCTTTCCTCCTGTCCCTTTGCAATGACTGCAGATGATGTTCTTGGTGCTCGCAAACTTGACCGTCTTGCCCTTGTACAACTCCTCCAGAGTTACCTGGTACTTTTGCTCCTCATCCCGTCCTCTCCGTTGTCGCTTGGGGCCTGATCCGTCACCAAATCCAGGTGGCATTCCTCCACCCATACCGAACATTTGTTGTAAGATATCGTCCAAATCGACGCCGCCACCTGCTCCCTTACTTGAATCGAAGGCAGACATGCCGTGCGTATCATAGAGATGTCGTTTTTCTTCATCATGGAGAATTTCATACGCCTGACTCACAGACTTGAACTTCACATCTGCAGCCTCTCTCTGATCCTCTGGAACTTTATCGGGATGATGTTGTAGGGCAGCCTTGAAAGTGAGTTAACATATAAGCTGACGAGGCTGAAGTTGACAAACCTTGTGATATGCTTTCTTGATCTCTGACTTTGTGGCAGTCTTGGGAATACCTAAAATTTCTATTTGATGTCAGTCCTATTGTATTTCTCCAACATTTGATGGCATAAACTGACGGTAGAGGTCGACCTCTTCAGCGGCTCCATTTGCCTCCATGATAGTGACTTCTCGGAATGGTGGGGGATACTAGAGTAGGATAGCAAAATGAATCTTGCATATGAAGTTTCAATAGGCAAGGAACTGAGATTAAAAAGAAGGAGGCGCAGAATATGCGCGATGAAGACAATGCTTTAGATTTGTCATATATTGGTACAGCAACATAAGGTAGGGCTGAAATTTGGGGATATCTTTAGCGGCGTTTCGGGAGGCGCGGGCGCATACTAGGTAGTAGTAGTACTAGTAGGCTAGGACGGCAAAAACCGAATCTTAGGAATTTTTGATAAGGTATGAAAGAAAGGCTTCATGACCGTGACTTTTGAGAAGTGATGAAGGTTTTATTATCGGCAGCGAGGAGGATCAAGACAGGGACCGACACTTCTTTGTGGATTTGCCGTGCTTGCAATGCCAAACACGCTTCAACCTTCCCATCAAAAGAATTATCCATCGCTAGTAGCCTACTTCGAGCCAACGGAGCGGCGAGGACAAGATTTGCTCCATCACCAACAGGATACCTCCATTTAGGGTCATTACGAACCGCTTTATTCAACTACTTGATAGCCAAGGCAACTGGTGGCCAATTCCTCCTACGAATCGAGGACACAGATCAGGTGATTGTCCCATATAACTCTTATGGCTGCGCGTGCTAACCCGAGGAGAGGAGAACAGTATCAGATGCAGAAGAAAGATTGTTTCAAGACCTTAAATGGGCCGGTATTGAATGGGATGAAGGTAGGTCTAAGTTCTTCATCGTCCAGCTTTGACACTGGCTGACTCTCCAGGCCCGCAAGTTGGAGGCCCCTATGGGCCTTACAAGCAGGTAAGCAACTGAAGCTTTATACGGTCCTTTGTTCCTTTGGCTCACCAGTTTCAGTCCGAAAGAACAGCAATTTATAGGAAGAAAGCCGAAGAATTACTCCATTCTGGCAATGCATATCGTTGCTTTTGTACCCCTGAGCGACTGCAAGCTCAAGCCGAGTACAAGCATGGACTAGGACTTCCACCAGACTACGACAGAACCTGCGCATCAATTCCAGAGCACCAATCCAATGAAAGGGCGGCAAAAGGCGAAGCTCATGTCATTAGGCTCTTAGTTCCTCGAGAATATCCTGTCTTCAACGACCTTGTCTATGGAAAGGTTCGACAGCGAAAGGAACTCACGACGAGGGAAATCCAGTCGTTTGAAGACCCAATCTTGCTCAAGTCCGACGGGTTCCCGACCTATCATCTTGCGAATGTTGTGGACGACCATCTAATGAAGATCACGCATGTCATACGGGGCTCAGTAAGAACTATAAGAATTCAAAACAATCCTCAGCTAACTTTATACAAAGGAATGGATGTCCTCTACACCGAAACATCTTGCATTGTATCAAGCATTCGGTTGGGAACCTCCAAAATTTGCTCATGTTGGATTGCTCTTGGGCAAAGACCGGCAAAAACTCAGCAAAAGATTATCTTCCACAAATATTTCGCAATTAAGAGAGCAGGGTGTATTTCCAGAAGCTCTCACGAATTTTGTCGCTCTACTTGGATGGTCTCATAATTTTGGTAGAGACGTTATGAGCATGGATGACCTCATTGAAAATGTGTGTATCCTCTCCTATTTAGCCTATTCGAACTTTGCTAATCATCTCTATAGGCAAGCATGAAGTATACGAGAGGGGATACCATTGTAGGCTTTGAAAAACTTTGGTTTCTTCAAAAACGCCACGCAGCGCGATATGCATCTTTACCATCAGACATTTCACCCAAATCCTCTGAAGATCTCAGAAAACTTGCAGTCAAACCCATAATAAAACACCTTGATCTCTTTCCAAGAGATCAACTCTTATATCACCGGACTAGGGCTCGTTGGAAGGATTACATATATGATATTGTTAGGGCAGATGCACAAAACTATACCAATCCTTCTGAGTTTGTCATCCGCAATGCATATTTCTTCGAAGCCCCAAAACCTGAACATCTTATCGCCACTATTCATTCCTTCAAGCTCCGTAACGTACCTAGGGGCGTAACTACGGACCTTTCAGCAGCAAAAATCCTGCTTTTCTTTGATAGCTTCTCTGATATTCCGGAGTCGGATTGGAATACAGATGAGCTTAAGAGCTGGACTAAGTCTATCATCGAGCAAGCGAGTATTGGAAGCATTAATGAGTTGAAATATGTCCAAAAATGGACGCAGGAACTAGAGACAGTGATGAAGAATGCATGGGGGAAGTTGGTGCACCAATATATTCGCTGGGCAATGGTGGCTGGTATGCCTGGTCCTGATAGCTCCGAAACAATGAGAATTCTGGGGAAGGAGGAGAGCATCAGAAGGTTAGATCTTGCAAGAGATGTTATGATCAATAAAGCCGAGAACGAGGGATTTGGAAGTTTGGATGGGTGATCTGTATTTACATGTATTGTAGGCCATCCTGCGTGTAATTTTAGGCTACAAGGCCATTCTGAAAGTGCTTATTATTCTCAACGCCAGCGATTGTTACGCCACGCAAATGCACTAGATCCCAATAGATCTTATCATGATCTTTGTCTTTTTTGCGGTATTAATTGCCAAACCTGGCCAGCTTTCATGATTCAACAGGTGCGATGGACCCAATATCCTGACCTTGTCCAGAGTGTCCAAGCCCGTTGAAGAGCTTTGCCTTGACCTCACCCGCCATCAAACCTGTCATCTCCTCTCCAGCAATCTTGTTGCTGTCCCTCACCACTTTCTCTAACTGCTGATCAATAGCCTTGTTGCTTAAGGGTCCAGTTGGCGCTCTCTGTGTTCTTGAAATACCTGTGCCTGCTTGTCGAATCTTCGAGCTCAGATCAAGCATCTGTTTGCTACTATATTCGCGGTTGGTGAAGAGAGGGCTTTGGCTGAGAGTCTGAACCCAGTACTTGTTCCACAGAAGCTCCAACAAATGCGTATCGAGTGAGCTTTTGAAATGCGACACCTCTAACGAATAGTAGCGACTACTGTGCGCACCGAAATCTTCAATCTTAGCCAACGGAATTGTCTGATATCCATCACCCGATCCCGAATCCGTAGGCTTGTAGTCCTCAGGATATGTTCTGAATGCACCGATTTCGACTTTACCGGCAGAAATGGTACGATCGGGATCGATGACTACAGCAAGGAAAGGATCGGAGAATTGCTGCTGAGTAAATTGCGTGCCAACATCGATACCACTGAGCCAGCAGCCATAGCCTGGATGACTGTGATACCAACCGACCGCATTCTCCAACTTTCCTTGGTCTCGGCACGCCTGTAGATAGCCAACCATGTATTCGTTTGCTTCGTCTTGAGCATTGACCCGGGTCTCAGTTCCTTCAACGGGTAATCGGAATGCATCGGTCACGATGAAGGTATCTCCTGAGATCTTGCCTTGCATCAGGCCCATTACTTCAATAGAGCCTCCTGAACGTGCGTGCATGACCATCTTTAGGAGGGCAACAGCTGAGATTCGGACATTCTTGAAGTGGTTTGGGTCGGTTCTCCATGGTTTCGCGGCTTGGATGGCTTTTTGTTCTTCGGTATCGTAGGTGTAGAGGGCATCGCGGTGAGCATCGACAAGCTTGACATTATTGTCGAGCTCTGTTTGGATCACATTAGCTTGGTATGTCTATAGACGGGAGAATCGATAATATCCGTACCCCATGTCTTGAAGGCTGACTCCATGATTGCGCAGTTAAGATCAACTAAGAAATCGCGGAGGAGATCTATCGATATTGACTGGAAGTGCTGTTCTTGCGGAGCTTTAATTCTTAATCGTGAACTGCAGCCTTGTCGCTTTCGCGGGGCAAAAATGAAAGGTGGTGGGGGATTCTTTAGCGAAGGCTTCAGGGAGGGAAGATAGAGAGGCTCAGTAACTTGAGGCAAATCCCTCTGGTGCTTCCCTGTGCTACTCTATGTATTTCATATGGTTCGACGGCCAGATTGTAGCACTGGAGTGAAGCTTCATAATCAAGTAGTAACTATCATTACACCCTGACTTAATGTCTCGTTTATATTAAAAGGGTCAGTTAATATAACTCCCATGTGAACCTAGAAAGGCGAGCTCAGCTAGAACGGAAAATTGGAGACAGCTTGATGAGGCATGTTGTGGGCTTCATTAACAAAATACTCTATAATCTGCCGAAAAAGACGAAATCTATATAATATCCGCGCCTAGTATTAACGATCTTTAATAATACGGGAATCATATACGGTACCGCAAGGGTTGAGGTTTTTGATATCTTTGGTGTTCGTGTTCCCTGCCCGTATCCCAAACTTCGGTTGCCCTGGCAACTTAAAACTCTCTATCACCTTCCTCCATTCGTTCGCGCCTGGAAGATCTGAACGTACCTTTTACTTGGACTCAGAGAACGCACATATTTCCTTCATTCACTCATTGATGAGTCTTTCAATAACATTTCAGAGGTTTCGCAGTCGCGATCGCGTCTAGATCACTGCTAAGCTTTGTTTACTATCAACACAAGGACTGGGTCCCCCCACTGCAGCCTTCCATTCCTCGGTTCCTGGCCATACATCTGGAGTATCGCAAAGCCTTTCATAGTTCTTTGCCTCCGCCCATCATGGATACTAGTTATCTGTCATCCCAGGTCTCGACAATCATTGGGCAGCTCCACGGCCTCTTCGATGAGATTGGAGTTCCTAGCCAC